>Ga0181536_10002301_pt1 | contig 21761 bp, 17 predicted proteins | sample PEATcosm2014_Bin_41_FD_121105 | JGI IMG/M metagenome (GOLD analysis project Ga0181536, IMG submission 121105) | Peatland microbial communities from MTU Mesocosm Facility, Houghton, MI, USA - PEATcosm2014_Bin17_60_metaG | ecosystem: Environmental > Terrestrial > Soil > Wetlands > Peat | place...
GCTGCTTCTCGGTCACGATGTGCCCGGTGAGCGATAGAGTACCGGCCCCGGCATCGACCTTGAGCATGGCGAGCGTGCTCGATCCGCGTTCGGCGGCATAGAGAAACCTGCCATCGGGCGTGATATGAATGTCGGTCGCCCAGATCTTGTCGCCGGGGGTCGGCGTCAGCGCGTTCACCACCTGCTTCTCGGTGAGCGCACCTTTGCCCGGATCGTAATCGTAGACATGAATGGTGACGGCGTGCTCGGTGAGCAGATAGACGACCCGGCCATTTGGATGGAACACAAAGTGCCGCGGTCCGGAATGTTTCTTCACCGGTACGATAGGCGGCTCGTTGGGCGTCAGGCGTCCGCTCTCGGAATCAAACCGCCACTGATAGAAGATGTCGCCGCCGAGGCTGGCGGAGAGCGCATACCGGTTCGCCGGATCAACGAGGATCGAGTGTGATTTGGGTTCGGTGTCGATGATCTGCTGGGGCGGCCGCACGATGCCGTCGGAGCCGATCGGGTTTACTGCGATCTTGCTGCCCTGATAGGACGCGCTGAGCAGGAAGCGGCCGGTCTTGTCGGTGGAGATGTAGCAGGTGTTATCGGCGAGCGGACCAAATCCGAGATAATCGAGCCGACCACTCGCTGCATCAATTGCAAAGCTGCGCAATGACCAGGGCTGGTTGCGCAGGACGACGAACAGGAAACGCTTGTCCGGGGATACCGCAAGCGGAAACGAGAAGCAGGGAACGCTGGGGCCCGGCACCGCAAATGTGCCGATCGGCGCCAGATCGCCGTTGTCCTCATCGAGCCTGAACGCGCTGATGTCCCGCGTTTCGCCGTTGCCGACATAGAGAAACGTTGCGGATGCTGACATGGATCATAACCCCCTCGTTGCAGCTTGCGCCGAAACATCATGGCTGGTCGCGGCGATGACGCAGCGGGCAGCCGCTGCGCTGAACGCCGGTCATGGCGACTTGGACCGGCCTTCCTCATAGCGCCAAGCGCCAGGATGACGCACGCTGATCGTCGCCGCTTCGGCGACGGAGCGCACGCCTACATGCACGAATTCGGTCCTCAGTTCGTCGAGAAACAGATCCGTGACATGACAAGCGCCTATCTCACCGAGCGCGCCGAGACCGTAGAGAAACGGCCGGCCGGCAAAGGTCGCCTTGGCACCGAGCGCGAGCGCCCGAACGATGTCGAGGCCGCCGCGTATGCCGCTGTCGACCATCACGGTGGTTCGTGAGCCGACCGCCGCGACGATCGCGGGTAGAATATCGATGGCTGCCGGCGCACCGTCGAAATGGCGTCCGCCATGATTGGAGACGATCAGGCCGTCCGCTCCGAGCGCGACCAGGCGCTCGGCGTCCGCCGGATGCAGCACGCCCTTCACCACGAAGGCGCGCTTCCAGCGATCGCGCAGCCGAGCGAGCTCATCCCAGGTGTGACTGCCGCCGCTGCGCACTTCCATGATCACCTTTGCCGTTGAATCCCGTGTCGCGCGCCCCGGGGTATATGGCACGACGTTTTCCGAGCGAAGCATTCCGGTCCTGTAGAGGGCCAGGGCCCAAAACGGCGATGTCGCGACCTGAAAGACGATCATCGGACCAATTTTGAAAGGAACCGTCACACCGCTGCGTATGTCGCGCGGCCGCTTCGACTTGCCGGCGCTGTCGATGGTCGGAACCAGCACGTGCGCGCCGGCGACATCGGCGCGCCGCAGAAGGTCGAAGGTGATGGCGTGATCGTTGGCGGCGAATCGATAGAGCTGGAACCAGAACACGTCGGGCGCGATCTCCGCGATGCGCTCGATCGACACGTTGGCCGGCGTGGCGAGGATGAAGGGAATGTTGCGCCGCTGCGCCTCACGCGCGAGATGTTCTTCGCCTCCCGGCCACATCAGTCCCCCCGATCCCATCGGGGCAACACCGATCGGCGCCGCGTAGCGACGACCGAACAATTCCACTTCGGTCGACAGGCCCTTCGGGTTGATACAGTAGTGGGGAAGCAACTCCACCGCGGAAAGCGCCGTGCCATTGCGGCGCGCGCATTCTTCGTCGTTGGCGCTGCCATCGACGAAATCGAAAGCAAATCGCGGTACCCGCCAACGTGCGCGACGGCGCAGTTCCTTGATCGTCGGAAAGCGACGCCGCAGCTTCTCTGCTCGCGCGGCGCCTGCAGCGTTCTCTTCCTTCGCGTGGGCCTTCGTTGTCGCCTCGGTCACGGTACAATCCCCTCAAAATGCGAAACATTGCGGCATTGTAGCGCGCCGAATGGGTTGAGCGAAGCGAGACCTGCCCTCTGCAATAATGACATCACAGCAGCGTCGCTATGCTCGCCGCCCCCTCGCCCGCGCAAAACGGGTCGTCACGCATGCGATTCGCGCAGGGCATGCACTATTTTTCGACGGGTCCATTTGATAATTGATGGTCAATTCGCGAATGGAAGGAAACTCCATGAGGCCCAGTACCGGGGCCGTGATCGCGCTGCTCACCGCCAGCGTTCTCGCACCGCAGCCGGCTGTGACGGCGAATTGGCCGACCAAGCCCGTCTTTCTCGTTGTGCCGTTTGCGCCCGGCGGCGCAGCCGACGTCTTCGCCCGGTTGCTCGCCGATCCTCTCGCAAAGGAGCTGAACCAACCAATCGTCATCGAGAATCGCGGCGGAGCCGGCGGTCTTCTCGGCTCCGGGCAAGTAGCGCGCGCCAACCCGGATGGATACACGCTTCTGTTCGGGGGCCTTGCTCCGCAAGTCATCGCTCCCGCCATCAACCCCAATTCGGGCTACGACCCTCTCCGCGATTTTACCTACATCGCCTATGGCGGCGGACCGCCGATCTGCTGGGTCGTCACACCGTCGACGGATATGTACACCCTCGATGATGTGCTCAACCGCGCCCAAGCCGGTACCTTGCCGGGCTATGCAACAGCCGGCGTGGGCACACTCGGTCATCTTGTGACTGAATTCGTCTCGCAAAAGGCCGGGGTTCACCTCAATCACATCCCTTACAACACCGCCGCGCTCGGCGACATCATCGCCGGGCGTGTCACGCTCGGCTCTTACACTTGGGGTGCCGTATTGGGGCAAGTTCAAAGCGGAGCACTGCGCCCGATCGCCTTAACCACGGAAAATCGGCTGCCGGCGTTTCCCAATCTGCCGACGTTCAAGGAGCTTGGCTACGATGTCGTGGCGAGCACCTGGTTCTCGCTCGCGGGTCCCGCCGGCCTGCCGAGCGACATTACGCGGCAACTCAACGCGGCGGTCAATAAGGTCTTGCAGCTGCCCGAAATCCGCGGTCGTCTCGAACAAGACGCGATCGAGCCCAAGCCGATGTCGCCCGACGAGCTCACCAGGTTTGTTGAGCAGGAAATCGCGCGCTGGACACCGATCGCAGTCGGCGCTGGCATGAAGACCAAATGAGACCCGCCCGATTGCCAAGCTAAAATCGAGATTGCCGCAGGTCTCAGTTGCATAGAACCGCTCGGTAAGATTCTTAAAGACGCCAACCCGGGGGACCTACAAGTGCAGCAGCCGACGAAATTTACCTGATCATCAATTTAAAAGATGGCGAAGGCGGCGGGATCGTCGAGCGCCTGCTGTCCGAGACTCGACGCGGTGACGGCGAGCGACTCCAGCGGCGGCGCGGCAGAGGCCTTAATCGCGCCACCGCCATCGAGGAGCGAACTGCCGCTGTTGCCGGTTGGACCAAGCCGAGATTTGCAAGAGGCGGCTGTCGTCGCCGAGCATGACCCATCGATTGGGTTCGGGAGCGCCGCCAGGCGCGCTTATACGGCGACCATCCGGCCATGGGTTACAACCGCCGCAAGATTCAGGCAGACCGTAAGACTAAGGCCGACGCTGAGGCTTCTGCCAGGCGCGCGAGCGATGCTCAAGTGCTTGAGGACGCCGAACAGCTCATCGTGGCCTGGAACGACCGTCAGGCCCAGCGAATGCCATTGCTCTTCGCCCCGACGATCGGCGCGGCGCTTGCAAGTCGGCACCATTTCTTATGGGTCTATTGCCCGGCGTGCCGTACCAGGTGGGATATTGACCTGCGCACGCTCGACCAGCACCGCGACGCTGCAATCACGAGCCTGATCGCGTCTCTGTCCTGCCGCTCGTGCCGGCCTCATACACCGTTCGCGGAACTCGTGCGCCTGTCACGGACGAGCATCACCGACGAAATGCGCATCGAGCACACACGTCGGGTGCTCGGCGAATAGGTTCGAAATGCCTCTGATAGCCGACATTTATTGCAGGGCAGCGAAATGACGCGGAGGGCCAGGACCGGACATCCCTATGCATCCAGGGTGTGATGCGAAGCACAGCTCTGGAAGCAAAATATGCTATGTCTCGCATTGCGCGCGGTGTGGGTCCTCAGCCTTAGGTGAGGCAGATGAAGCGGCGGGAGTTCATCACGCTTCTCGGTGGCGCGGTCGTCGCTTGCCCGAGCAGGCGCGTCCCGGTTCACATCTCATCGATCCTTACGACAGCGAGGTCAGCAAGAATGGCTAGCGGTTGTGAACTCTTTACTTTCGAAAGAGCTTGGCAACTGGAGCCCCGACAGACATCCCAAACCTGACAGCGCAAATTCCCTTGCGACCGTGTTTGCGGAAAACCACAGCACGGCTTGATTGCTCGTGACCACAGGACGCGTTGCGGCAGACTCGATCCCCTCAAGCGATTCCAGGCAGCGGATGTTCGCGCAGCTGAGCAGTACCGCGTCGGCGTTCGCATAGCCTTCTTGGTTTGCAATCATGGCATTGCGCCAGAACTCCGGCGGCGTGGAGCAGTAGGCGTCGCTGCCGGCGAGGTCATAGGCCCGGACATGGACTACATCCAATCCGCAAGCCTCCAGATAGCGAACCTCTTCATTTGTCGTCTCACGATCGTAGGGAGTGACGACCGCAACTTTTCTTGCACGCAGCGCACAAAGCGCAGCGCGGATCGCCAGTCCCGTGGCGGCCCCGGGGGTTCCGGTGGCCTCGCGAATCGCCTGCATCAATTGGCGTTCGCCGTCCGGGCCCAACTCGGTACTGTGCGCAGTGCAATGGAGGAATACGAGTTCACACCGCGCATCAGCGAGGCACCGCGCCGCATCGAGGATCCGCTCCTGTATGGTTTTGGGTGCGGCTTTCTGGGGCCCAGTCATTCGGGCGCGCGCGATGTGCGGAATAATCCCTGCTGGCAAGAATGCGGCCGCCTCGGGCTCGAAGCGTCGGTTCGATGACGGGATGATGAACCCGACCCGCCGGGGGGAGGACATGCCGGCGCGATCAATCGCTATGTTCTGCGCCGCCATCGATAAGCCTCCTGCGGTGTGCGCCGCTCAAACTGCCTGCCCGAACTTTTTTTCGCTCACAGCACGTTCGAGTGGCTTGTGGAGCACCAGTTCCTGAAAATCCGGCATTCCCACAGACAATTCCTATGTCGTCAAAGTCGAAATTATGCCGCCAGTGACTCGAGCAGCCTGCCGTATCCGCGGATCGGCTCACGAATGCCGAGGGTGTCGAACACGTGCCAGAGCATGGCCTGAAAGCTTGTGACAACGGGAATTCCCAGATCTCGCTCCAGTGGAGCTATATTCTTGAAAGTTGGCATTTGGGCGCACGGCATATAGATGCCTTCGGCATCTGGAGCCTCTCGGAACGCGTCCTTGGCCAACTGATAGGACGCCGTGGCCGGCATCCGTCCGATGTCGATGAGAGGAACCGCTAGCCCCTTGACCCCGACTACCTTGAAGCCGGAGTCCTCCAGAAATTTCTTCAGCAGCAGGTTCTGATCATCTGCGAAGGGCGATCCGATCACCACCTTATTGACCCCAAATTTGCGCAGGGCCTCGACGGCGCCGGTTTGGCTCGTCGTGCCGGGAATGGAGGTAACCTCCGCTATCTGGCGTGCAATCTCCTTGTCGAATCCGAATCCACCAAAGGTGATGGGGGGTGATCCCCCCAGGACGATCACGTCCACTTTCGCGCGGGCCAACTCGGCGGCCGCGGCCTTCAACTGGGCCAGTGACTTGCCGATATCGTCTCGAACAAGATGCTGAATCCCCAGGTTCGTCACGACCAGAGCGACGCCTGGAGGCGCCACCATCGGAAATTCCTGGATCATGGTTTCTGCCGTCATCGAGGGATTAATAAAACCAATGCGAATTCGCCAGCCGTACATTACGAGGCCCTCACTGTTAGACAAACGAAAGACAGAAAATTTTTGCTGCGAAAAGTTGGGCGTGCCGCTCAGTTCCTCTAATCCGCCTTGATACCACCTTGGCGAATTACGGGCAACCACAGTTCCATTTCCTTGCGGATAACCGCTGTAAGCTCGGCCGGCGAGTTCGTCGCCGCATCCAGACCGATGGACGCCAGTCGTTCCCGAATCTCCGGTTGGCTCATTATCTGCGTTATGTCCCTGTTCAGTTGCTGGACAATCTCGGCCGGCGTTCTAGCCGGCGCAAATACGCCCATCCAAACCGAGGAATCAAAGCCAGGCAAATTGACTGCCTCCGCCACGGTCGGCACCTCTGGCAAGGAGACTATGCGCTGCGCACCTGTCGTCGCGATCGCGCGGAATTGGCCGCTCTGTATGTACGGCATGGCCGCACTCGCCGCCACCACCAGAAAAGTGACACCGTCCGAGAGCAGGCCCCGTAAGGCCGGAGCGCTGCCATTGTAGGGAACGAATACAATGTCCAAACCAAGTTGGCGTTTGAACAATTCACCGGCGAGACGCGAAGTGATCGTGCCCGCGGCGAAATTTGCTTTGCCGGGATTGGCGCGGGCGAACTGGACCAGCTCTGGAAGGCTCTTCGGTCCGGTTGCGGCGTTGACGACAATCACGGTCCGGGACCAACCCACCAGCGTAATCGGCGCCAAATCGCGCACCGGATCATAGGGCAGATCGGAATACAGCAAGGAATTCACAGTCACTGTGGAGTCGACGGTCAGCAGGAGCGTGTAACCGTCCGCCGGCGCCTTGACCACCGCTTCGGTCCCGATAATGGTGTTGGCGCCCGGCCTATTGTCGGGAATGACCGGTTGGGACCAGCGCTCGGAAAGCTGCTGTCCCACCAAGCGGGCCAGCAAATCCGCGGGCCCTCCGGGCGGAAACGGAATTACGATGCGTACCGGCTTCAATGGATATGCCTGAGCCCAGCACGTCACTACAAAGAGAAAAAACACGAATAGGTGACCAGAAATTCGAGCAATCCACTGCATATCCGGCTCCCCCTGAAGACTCTTTTACAAAACGAGAGGACACAGCCCCCGCCAGCTCCTCAAAGACAGTTCAAACCGACAACTCGCGTCTCGACATCTGCTTTGCGGCTGCTTGTATTTTCACGCTCGACAATCGTCGATTTTCCGAACCCTTTCACCCCCGCCGCCGACGCTGACCCATCCGACGTTGTTGTTGATATCGTAGATGCCGTAGGGTACGACGCGGCTCCGTTTGGGATCGATGAAGCCATGAACATCGACGGCTTCAGGGTCACCCCTTGGACGCCACTGTCGGCCATTTTTTTGAAATTGCTCACAAGTTCTTCATTTTCTTTCATTGCGTGTCAACCGATGCAACCGGTTCATCCGCGGACAGGAACGCCTGGGTCTGTGTGTTGATATACTCGAACCGGGCATTTTGATCGATGTGTTTGCAGCCTTCGTCCGTTTTGCTGTTCGCCTGCAAGCTGCACCCCATATCTCGCGGGAGATTGCCGACAACCGTAGGACAGGCCTCATGCCGCTTCTTCGCCAACCGGATAGGCAAGATATTTCTTTCAATGCGCTACGGAGAGGCGCTAGCGTGAGAGATGGAAGGCGGGTTGTCACTATCGAACCAACGCCATACGGCGTGGTTACTGACGCGACCCGTGTGGCCAAAAACGACAAAGCAGTGAAATGGAACCGTTCCAGATGAATTGGGAGGTGAAAATTGTTTGCGAGCCATACGCCAAAACTGCGCACGAATTTCAAAAACCGTCGGGCGTGCGGCCTGGGATTGTTTGCAGCTCTTGCGTTGTACTCCTTGATCGGGGTCGCCGGCGCGCAACAGTATCCGGCCAGATCGGTACGCATCGTGGTTGCGGCCCCGCCGGGGGGCCTGACCGACGTGGTCGCAAGAGCACTGTCGCAGTTCCTCCAAGAGCGACTTGGCCAGCCATTCGTCGTTGAGAATATTGCCGGCGCCAACAACACGCTTGGGGCCATTATGGTGGGGAGGAGCGCACCGGACGGCTACACCCTGCTGATAAACCCCTCGCTCTTCGTGATCACGCCGATGTTGTTGAACGTTCCATACGCCGTCGTAAAGGACTTCACACCGGTGTCGAACCTCGGCACCGTGCCGCTGGCGATGGCGGTGAACCCGGATGTGCCCGCGAAGAAGTTGCGAGAGTTCCTTGCCCTTGCCAAGGCGAACCCACAGAACTTCAGTTGGGCCACGGACGGCATCGGATCGGTTGGATATCTGACCGAGGAAAGGATTCAACACGATGCGGGTTTCAAGCTGCTTGTGGTGCCGTACAAGGGCGTGGCGCCCGCGGTGATCGACCTGCTCGCGGGACGCGTGAGCGCAATGGTCACTCCAGTTCCGAACCTCATAGAGCACTTCCGGGCCGGCACGCTTAAGCCGATTGCGGTGACCACAAAGGAACGCGTGGACACACTGCCCGATGTTCCGACTCTGGCGGAATCGGGCTTGCCGGGCATAGAGATCGGGTCGTGGTACGGCATGTGGGGCCCGGCGGGCATGCCGCGTGAGGTTGTGAATGTCCTCAATCGCGAAATAGCTGAAGCAATGAAAACGCCTCGGGTCATTGAAGGCGTAGTGGCGCAGGGACTGATTCCCGTCGGCTCCAACGCCGTGGATTTCGCCGCGTTCCAAAATACAGAGATCGCAAAATACGATCGCATCATTAAGGAGCAGAAGATCAAGGTCGAGAACTAAAGGCCCGTCTATCGGACGAGCAAGAGAGCATTTGCAATCGTCCGGCAATCATGTGCTGGTTCGCTGATACTCGGTCGTGATGCTGATGGCATCGCCGCCCGCGGCGCGGATCTCCTTGGCGGCCGCGTCGGCCGCCGCCCCGTCGATATCAGCAGCAAGCACCCGCGCGCCAGCTCGGGCAAACTCTTGAGCATAGACTTTGCCGATTCACTTGCCGCCCCCGGTGATGATCACGACGCGGCCCTGAAGATCGAAGCGCGGATTGTCCATCACGAATCCTCCTGCGGTTTGCCGTAAACTTCCGCCGCGACTTCCAAGCTGACGTAACCGTTGCGTACGTCCTCGCGCACTGCCTCCGACGCGCGCTCCCGCGGCGGGCCGAAGCCCGCGCCGCCGCTGCGCTCGAAGCGGATGATGTCGCCGGCTTTCAGCTGCCGGGTTTCTAGCGGGCCGAGCTCTTCCCGGTCGGCGCGATAGGGATTGAGGATCACCCGCGAGGGCTTTGGGCTGAGTCCGCCGCTATGTCCGGGCGCCGCGAAGGTATGGTTCGACGAGCGCACGGTCAGCACGCTGTCCTCCAGCACCTCGAATTCGCGCGCATAGCCGACGCCGCCGCGATAGCGGCCCGCGCCCGCGGAATCGCGCACCAACTCGAACGCGCGCACCCGCAGCGGATACTCGCTCTCGAAAATCTCCACCGGCGCGCCGGGCGTGAAATGGTTCATTGCCATGACGATGGCGGCGCCGTCATGCCGGCTAGTGCCGCCGAGCGAGGTATTGAGCAATTCGTAGAGCACGGCAGGCTTGCCGCTGCGCGACTTGCGGTAGCCAATGGTCACCGCGCCGGAGCCGAGACCGGACGGCGCCACCGCGCGCGCCGGGTTGAGCTCGCCGAGCGCGGAGAGCACGCTGTTGTAGATGAGGTGCGCGGTCGGGAAGTAGAGATTGACGGTCGCCGGATGACGCGGATTGACTACGAGTCCTTCCGGCATGACGAAGTCGACCGCCTCGCGCAGGCCGAAATTCACCGGGATGGTCGGATCACAGGTCGCCAACACCGCGAGTAGCGCTGCCGCCTGCGTGGTGCAGGCGACGAGGTTCACCGGCCCCAGCGTCTGCGGCGACGAGTTCGAGAAATCGAGCCGCAGCCGGTCGCCGCTCTTGGTCGCGCGCACATGGATGCGCACCGGCACGTCTTTGGCGGCGCCGTCGTGGTCCAGGAATCCTTCCGCCTCCGCGGAGCCGTCCCGCCAGGACCGAAGCTCACTTCGCACCCGGCGCGCCGTCAGGGACATCAGGCTTCCCATCACGTCGCAGACGACGTCGCGGCCGTATTCGTCGCACAGGGCCGCGAGCCGCGTGACGCCGAGCCGCGTGCAGCCGACCTGCGCCCGCAAGTCGCCGAGCACGACATCGGAAACGCGGCTGTTGTTGGCGATGATCGCCTCGATCGCCTCCTCGGTTCCGGCGTCGGTCTGGAACCGCACTGGCGGCAGCAGCAGGCCGTCGTGATAGATCTCGCGCGCGGCGGCGCCCGAGGAGCCTGGCACGAGCCCGCCGATGTCGGATTTGTGCGCGAGGCTCACGCCGAAGCCGATGAGTAGCCCGGCATGGAACGAAGGCGTCACCGCGACGAAATCGGGCACATGCGGGCTGCCGCCCTTGTAAGGATCGTTGGTAATGAAGCTCTCGCCGGGCTTCAGGCCTTCTGCCGGATAGCGTGCGAGAACGGCCTGCACCGCCTGCTGATAGGCGGTGAAATGATATTGCAGGCCGCCGCTGATCATGACCACACGGCCCGCGGGATCGGTCAGGCCGGCGGTTCCGTCCTTGGATTCACGCAGGATCGGCGAATAGCCGCTGTGATAGAGCGCATATTCCATGCTGGAAGCGATCTCGCGCAGCCTGCTCGCCACCACCTCGGTGGTTATCGGATCGATACTCACGGCGCCTCACTGCTTTGGATGATGAGCGTGCCCGTGGGGTCCATTTCGGCGGCCATACCGGCGAGCACGACGCTCGTCGCATCGAACTGGTCGATGATGGCCGGTCCTTCGATGCGGTCGCCTGGCATCAGCTTTTGCCGGTCGAAGATTCTTGCCGCGACGAATCGGCCGACCTCGACGTCGAACAATTGGCGCTCGCCCTTGAGCGCCCGTTCGGCGCGCCCGTCGCCCGGCAGCAAACGCGGGAACGCGAGCCGCTTCACCTCGATCTCCGCCTGCAGCCGGAAGGTGACAATCTCGGCGTCCTCCTTGGGGGCCGACTGGCCGTAGACCTGGGCGTGCAGGTCGTCGAAGGATCGCTTGAGCCGCGCCTTGTCGTCGTCTCTGGCCACGGCCGGACAGCGAACCGGCAGCGTATAGCCCTGGTGCGGATAGCGAAGCTCGACGAGACGCGTGAGATTCACGGCGTCCGACGCAAAACCCTCCTCCTTGGCCTCGGCGAGTGCCTGCGCCTCGAGCTCAGCAAACAGATCGTTCATGCGCTGCGCCGGAAACCGGCTAAGCACCCCGACCTCGGATTTCAGATAGGAATGCCGCACGTTGGTCTGCAGCATGCCGATCGCGCAATTGAGCCCGGGATAGGGCGGCACAAGGACGGTCGGAATGCCTACGCTGCGCGCGAGGGTCGCCGCGTGCAGCGGGCCGGCGCCGCCGAACGCGATCAGCGCGAACTTTCGCGGATCCTGGCCCTGCTCCTGCAAGGCGAGCCGCAGGTCGACGGCCATCTGCGTATTGACGATGCGCACGATGCCGGCCGCGCCCTGCACCGCGTCCAGTCCGAGCGGCTTGGCAACGCTTTCGATCGCGCCGCGGGCCCGAGCTTGGTCGAGGCGCAGCGTGCCAGCGAGCACGGTATCGCCGCCGAGCGCGCCGAGCACCAAATTGGCATCGGTCACGGTCGGTTCTTCCCCGCCGCGCCCATAGCACGCGGGCCCCGGCACCGAGCCGGCGCTGCGTGGGCCGACCTTGAGCAGTCCGTCCTTGCCGATCCAAGCGATGGTGCCGCCGCCAGCGCCGAGGGTTCGCACCTTGAGCATCGGCGTGCCGATGTCCTGGCCGGCGATCTGGCCCTGCGTGGTCTCGAGCAGCTGGCCGTCGACGATGACGCTGATGTCGGTCGAGGTGCCGCCCATATCGAAGGTGATCACGTGCCGTCGGCGCGTGATCCGTGCCAGCTCGGCGCCCGCGATGACGCCCGCCGCCGGGCCGGATAGCAGCGTCTGGTTGGGATGGCGGGCGCCGAGCGAAATGCGCATCAGCCCGCCATTCGACTGCATGAGAAAGAGCTGCGGCGTGCGCAGGCCGCCTTCCGTGAGCCGCCGCTCGAGCCGCCGGAGATAATTTTCGATCTTCGGCCCCACATAGGCGTCGATCACCGTGGTCGACAGGCGCGGATATTCGCGGATCACCGGCAGCACGTTCGAAGACAGCGACACCCGGCATTCCGGCATCCCCTCGGCGATGATTTCCGCCGCGCGCCGCTCGTGTGCCGGATTGAGGAACGAGAACAGGAAACACACCGCAATGGCCTCGACGCCCTTCTCCCGCAGCCGGCGCACCGCCTCGCGTAGGCTCAATTCGTCGAGCGCCGTCACCACCTCGCCGCGATAATCGAGTCGCTCGCTGACCTCCTCGGTCAGCCATTGCGACGTCAAGAGCGGCGGTTTCTGAAAGAACGTGTCGAGCAAATCGCTGCCGCGCGGCTGCGACCAACCACGCGCCTCGTAGACGGCACGAAATCCGCGCGTGATCAGCAGCCCGGTGCGAACGCCGTTGCCTTCCAAAAGTGCGTTGGTGGCGACCGTCGTCCCGTGCACAAACTGCGAAATGCTCGCCGGCGTGATGTTCTCGGCAAACAGCGTTTGCAGCGCATCGCGCACCGCCGCTGAAGGATCGCTCGGCACCGAAGGTACCTTTGCCCGGCGCAGCTCCCCGCTGCTCGGCTCGACCGCGATCAGGTCCGTGAAGGTGCCGCCCGTATCGATCCCAACAAGCCAGCCTATCACCCCATCCCCCTTGTTGCGTTTGTTCGATTCGACCGACGAGCAAGGTTTTTGTAATTTATAGGAGCGGGCGAGCTTCGCCGTGTTCACTCACGAAAGCAAGGCCGCGAAAAGCTAAGGGCATTCCGGCTTGTCACGATTTCGCAAGCCCACTATCATCTCACTATTAGCCAGTCATGCCGGGGGCGAAGCCATGAAGCGCGCAGCATTTGTCGTTGCAATCAGCCTCGGCTTGCTGCTCGCAAGCGCGGCGTCCCCAAGCCAGGCGGAGGATCTGGTGCGCGTGGGGCTCGCGGTCCCGAACAACGCCATCTACGCGCCCTTCTATGCGGCCGAGACGCTCGGCCTGTTCAAGGAAGCCGGCCTCAAGGTGGAGCTCACCATCTATCGCGGCGGCGCTGCCTCGCAGGAAGCGCTGAGCGCGGGCGTGGCCGACATGATCACCTATTTCGGCGGCGGCGCCGGGCTGGCGATCCTCAAGGGCGCCAAGGAGAAGGTCGTGGCGGCGCTCGATCCGAGCCCGCACGGCTGGCATCTCCTGGTGGCGTCGGCGTCGCCCTTCAAGAGCGTCAAGGACCTGGCCGGCAAGAAAGTGGGCATCACCGTTAAGGGCGGGACCTCCGACATGTTTGCGCTCTGGGCAGCGGATCGCGCTGGGGTCAGCATCCAGACGATTCCGGTCGGCGGTGGCGGCATGGCGCCAGCGCTGAATTCCGGCCAGGTCGATGCCATCGCCATGTTCCCGGGCACGAGCCTACAGCTGGTCGCGACCGGCAAGGCGCGCTCGCTGCTCGATTTCGGCAAGGAGATGGAGCCAACCCTGCCCGACGTCGCGGTCGCCTCGCAGGAGATGATCGATAAACGGCCGGAACAGGTGCGCGGCATGCTGAAGGCTTTTTACACGGCGCTGGGGCGAATGTGCACGGACCGCACCTTTGGTCTGTCCTTCCTCAAGGACTTCACCAAGGAGAGCGACGACGAGGTCAATGTGCTGACCTATAATTCGGTGCTCTGTCAGCAGTCGCGCGACGGCCTGATCAAGCCCGAGTGGATGACGAACTCGCTCAGCATCGCCGGCAAGGCCTGGGACATGGAGGAGCTGCGCAAGATGCAGCCCACTGACGTCTATACCGACAAATTCATTCCGGTTACCGTGAACTGACACGGCAGGTTCAAGCTTCGTGACGGCATGGCTCGTACGCGGCGTCCAACTTGTCCTCCTCGCAAGTTTGGCCGGCCTGTGGGAGACGGCGAGCCGGCTCGGCTGGGTTGATCCGAAGCTCCTGCCGCCGCTGACGCAGATCGTAGGTGTTCTGTTCACGCTGTTGCAGGATGACCGATTTCGCGGCGATCTCTTGATCACGCTCGGAGAGATCGCGGCAGCCTTGGCGGTCGTCGGACCGCTCGGCTTCGCGGCTGGTTTTTTTCTCGGCGAGCATCGGGCGCTCTACCGCGCGCTCAGCCCGGCTTTGCATCTCCTGCTGGCGACACCGAAGTCGATCTTTCTGCCGATCTTCATCTTCGCGTTCGGCATCGGATTTCTGCAAAAGCTCGTCTTTGCCGTCACGCTCGCCTTCTTCATCGTGGTGCTGAACGGCATCGCGGCAGCGCAATCGGTGCCAGCCGGGCTGGTGACTGCGGCACGCTCATTCGGCGCCACACGAGGCCAAATCTATCTGCGCATCTATTTGCCAGCGATGGAGCCGCTGATCCTGGAAGGCCTGCGCATGGCACTGATCTTCACCATCACGGGCGTGTTGCTCGCCGAGATGTATGGCGCGCCGCGCGGGATCGGCCGCTTGATCTTCGCCTGGGGCGAGATGTTTCGCATGCCGGAGCTCTTTGCCGGCGTATTGTTGATCGTTGCGGTGACGATCGCGGCGAACGAGCTCATTCGTTTCATCGAGGACATCCGCCGCTCGCGCCGCAGGGGTTTTTAGATGAGCATCGAGGCATCGGCGCGGCCGGAGAAGGGCGATATCATCACCGCCGAGCATGTGAGCAAGGTGTTCGGCAGCGGCACGCAGGCTTTGCGGGCGCTCGTGGATGTCACTTTCAGCGTGCGCGAGGGACAGTTCGTCACCATCGTCGGGCCGAGCGGGTGCGGCAAGTCCACTTTGCTGCTAATCCTCGCCGGCCTTGTGCCGGCATCGAGCGGCCGCGTTCTCGTCGACGGCCAGCCGGTGTCGGGGCCCTCGCCCGAAAAGATCAGCGTCATGTTCCAGGACGCCTGGCTGCTGCCGTGGAAGACGGCGATCGAGAATGTCGAGTTCCCACTCACCTTGCGAAAAGTGCCTGCTGCCGTGCGACGTCCGCGCGCGATGTCGCTGCTCGATCTCGTGGGACTTGCACGCTCCGCCGATCGATATCCGGGCGAGCTTTCCGGCGGCATGAAGCAGCGGGTCGCCATCGCCCGTTGCCTGGTTCAGGAGCCGCGCGTGCTCCTGATGGACGAGCCGTTCGCCGCCTTGGACGAGCAGAACCGCACGCGCATGGGCAACGAGTTGTTGCATATCTGGGAAAGGACCGGCCGCACGGTGGTTTTCGTCACCCACGGCCTGACCGAAGCCATCTATCTCGCTGATCGGGTTTTCGTCATGGGGGTACGGCCGGGACGCATCATCGAATCGTTTTCGGTCGAGCTGCCGCGCCCGCGCAGCATCGATATGATCGGCAGTGAAAGCTTCGGGCGGCTGCGCAATCGCATTTGGCATCTGATCGGCGAGGAGCGTGGCTGATGCAGGTGTGCCGTCTGACCGTGCGCTTGGCCATTCTGCTGCTCGTGCTGGCGGTCTGGGAGTCCGCCTATCGGGCGGGCCTGCTCAGTCCGATCATTTTCGCCGCGCCGAGCCTGATCCTGAGCGCGGCCGTGAAGGACGGCTGGACCTTCCTGTCGGCATTTCGCGTCACCATGTTCGAGATCGCGATGGCGATTCTGATCGCCTGGAGCGTTGGCATCGCGTTCGGCGTGGTCGCCGGAGTATTGCCGATCTTAGCCCGCATCTGCGCGCCGATCCTCTCGGCGCTGATTGCCGTTCCGCTGGTCGTGCTCTACCCGGTCCTGCTGGCATGGCTCGGCCTCGGCCCGACTTCGAAGATCGTATTCGGCACGATCTCCGGTATCTTCCCGATCGCGCTCAACACGCTCGTCGGCGTCCAGAGCATCGACCGCGGTTATGCCGTCATGGCGGCGGCGATGGGCGCGAGCCGACGTCAGACCATGTTCCAGGTCATGGCCCCGCTCGCGCTTCCGGCAATCGTGTCCGGGCTGCGGCTCGGCACCGCCCTGATCGTTATCGGCGTTGTGCTCAGCGAGATGCTCGCCTCGACCGATGGCATCGGCTTCTGGATTTCCTATCACCGCGGCATATTCAATACCGGCCAAGTCTATCTCGGCATCCTGCTCGCCCTGGTCGCTGCCGGCATTGCAAATGCTGCTCTGTCGCTGATCGAGCGCGCCTATTCGCATCGCACCGGTGACGATGCGAACCCTTGATCGGCAACCCGCATGGAGCGAAGCGCGATGCCGGGGTGACTCTGTCCTTTCCGAAAATCATATCCGGACGTATTTGTTATGCAGCCCGGCCAAGATCGGAATGGCGGCAATGACACAAAACCGTTGGACTGCTCGATGCAATGGCGCATCTTACTGTGATGCCAAAGGCGTGCGCGTTTGATTGTACGTTTGTATCGGGGCTGGTCTGTTCGGTGGAGAAGGTTTTGCGGTGGATGCCAGTCTGATTGTTGCCGATGCCAACAAGCGGCGATCGATCCCCTGATCGGAGTGGAGCAAAGAGCTTGACGCGCAAGAGGTGAGCCGGACCATGCAGGAGTATCTGGCAACCCTTGATGATGCGGCCTTTGGTGCGGTGAGCGACGTCGAGGCGTCGCGCGCCAAACCAAATGTGTGAAAAACTCTGGACACTACCGATCAGTTTCGACCGATTGACGATAACATTTTACCGGGCTCTTTGACGTTCTTTGCTCACGGAATGAATATCGACTCCCACTCCTCGCGATACTTCGTCAATGTTGCCGCACTCATATTTTTCCAGTCGACGTTGATGATTTTTAGTGAACCGAGATCCGGCGCAATATTGGGAATTGGACTCTTGAAGCCCGCCCGCCCGGAAATCAGAGCTTCCTTGCGGGCAAGAAGTTCCTGACCCTGTTCGGAGAGGATAAAGTCGATCCACAATTTTGCAGCGTTCGGATGCGCCGCATCTTTCAAGATGAAGGTGGACTGCGGCAACAGCGCAAATCCGTCCGACGGATAAAGCACTTTGAGCTTGGCTCCCTTCTCGTTCGCTTGCATCACGCGCGCCGCGCTACCGCCCATCGCGATCATGTCCTGCCCCGTGAGAACGCGCTGCGCCGATAGTTCCGACCGAAAAATAAATGTCGGCTTCTTTAGGGCAAGACGTTTGAAGAAGGGAGTATCAAAAATTTGGCGGAGACCGAGATAGGTCGTAAGTTGAGATTCCGAATGAGCAGCGTCGCCGATGCTAAAGTGGCCCGGTTCGGCTGCATCAGCGACATCCTTGTAAGACTTGCCATGGAAATCAAAGACCTCAGTGTTCCAGATTGGAATCTGCGCGTAACCACCGTTGAAGATAAAAAATCCGTCGACGCCAAGACCAGCGGCGAATGCAGCTCCATAGGCAGCATATTGCGGCGAGTGATATTCGAGAAAATGGCCTTGGCGATTGGCGTCGAACGCCCAGATCGGCGATGCAACGGCCGCAACATCGAAGGACACTTTACCGGCGCTCATTTCCTGTTCCAGCCGCGTCACCATCGCCGCGCTGCCTAGGAGCGTGAAATTTACACGGAATGAATCAGGCAGGCCATAATAGGTCCGAAACGTCGCAACGAGATCGTTATTGGTCGTCGGTTGAATGATGGTGTCGGCATAATTGAGCGTGCCTTCTTTTCGCGCCGCGCCGATTAGTTGCTTCAAGGCGGTTTGTGCCGACGGGTCGAGGCCGACGGCTGCCGGAATGTCCTGCGCCCAGGCGCTTGGGCCAAGCGATAGAAGAACAATCGCTGCGATGATGCCCTTGATCATGTTACCTCCCAATCTTTGCCTCGATTTCGCTTGCTTACTTAGCATCGTTTTTTTCGCCAAACCATGATGTGATCGGGCGCAATGGCCATTTCGACGTCGGCGCCGCGCTGTACGTTGATATCCGGGTGCAGGGCGCGGACCAGAACGCCTTGGCCGACGTCGAGCAGATATTCATTCTGAAGGCCCTGGAACGAGCTTGTCACGACTTTCGCGGTCACAGCATTGTTCGCGATCTTGCGTTGCGGCGGCATCGAACACTGCGTGTTCTGCGATTGCGATACTCCCCTGCTCGGGCGTTTCAAGGCCGGTGATACAGCGCAGAATCGTTGTCTTACTGCAACCGCTCGGGCCCAGCAGAGCAAGCGTGCTACCTTTTTTACAGAGAACGAGACATCGTCGACCACAGTGTGGCCGGCAAAGCGCTTCGTCAGGCCTGACACCACGAGGGCAAAAGAGGACTGGTCGGACATCGTTATCTCAGTGTCCAGAATTTCGGCATTGCGCGTCACACAATCTCGGCCTTGGTCAACCGCAACACCGCGAATGCTGCGAGCAGAAGCATCAACTGCACGAGCGCGAGAGCGGCGACGTAACCGGCGCTGTTTTCGCTCAGAAGAACCATGGCGACGCTCAGTGTTTCGGTGCCACTGCTGTAAAGCAGGATGCTTGCCCCAAGCTCCCGGATGAAGATGACAAACAACATGATCCACGCGGCGACGAGCGCCGGGCGAGCGAGCGGCAAGACGATGAACCGGATGGTCTGCGACCAGCTTGCGCCGCTCGCACGTGCGCTCTCTTCCAGCTCCGGATGCAATGCGGCCATCATCGCGCCAATAGTCCGTGTTGAGAACGGGAAGAATCGCGCCACATAGGCGACCAGCATGATCGCCAGCGTGCCGTAAAGCGGCGTCCTGATCGCAAGGACGAGGATAAAGAGCGATAGCACAATGCCAGGAACGCCGAGCGGCAGCGATAGCAGGATATCGATCACGACTCGGGATCCCGACCGCGCGCGCTCCAGGAAATGAGCTTGCAGGAAACTTAGCGTCACGCCGATGGACGCGCCGACGATAGCAAGGACGAGACTATTTAACAGCGCGTTTTGTGTGAGCGAATATTCGAACAGCACGTAGTGAAAATTGGCGAGTGTAGCTGCGGCAAGATGTAGCCGCCCGGTCCACAGCGGCGAGATCGCAACCGCGACTAAAGCGAACACCGGCAGGATCACGCTGGTAGCGATATAGAGGCATTCGACGGCGAACGCGACCGCCATTCCATGCCGAGACAGTTGAATGTAGCGGGCGCGGTAGCCTTTCCCGATGACGATCGTATAGCGACGGCGGCCAAGGTGGCGCCGTTGCAACAGCGTCATGCCGATGGTTACGATGACGATGACGATGCCATAGGCCGAGGCGCGCCCGAGATCGGATGGATAATTGACGAGCGTAAAGATCTCTGTCGGCACCATCCGGATACCTTTGGTCGCCGTGAGCGCGAGCGGCACGTCGAACAATCCGGCGCTGGTTATGAAAACGATCAGCGCTGCCGAAAGGATCGCCGGCTCCATCAGCGGCAATGTGATCGCGCGAAGGGTCATCCAAAACGATGCACCGTGAACCCGAGCGGCGTCTTCCAGCGCTCCGTCCATCTGCCGCAATGGCGAAATAACTAGCAGATAAACATACGGCGTATAGAATAGGGACAGCACCCAGATCACGCCGCTGCGGCTATAGATATTTACCAACTCAGCGTTGACATGAAACGCATCCTTCACAGCGTTTTGCAAAAGTCCGCTATAGGGTGCGATTAAAAACGTCCAGGCGATGGCGCCAACATAAGGCGACATGAAAAACGGCACGAGATTCAACGTCTCGAACCAGGCCTTGCCGGGCAGGTTGGTGCGGGCGATGATCCAAGCGAGCGAAATGCCGAAGACGGCGCTCAGTATGGTCGTTGTGAAGCCGCAAATTAGCGTGTTGCCGACAGCCGTATAGAATCGGGAGTCTCCGAGCAGATTACTGAAATTGGCAATAGAGAGACGCACCCCGTCGTCTTGCCAGACCAGCATGCTTCTTATGAAGCCACATAGGATCGGGCCGGCGATCAGGGCGATGCCGAAGAGGACGCCGAGCATTGGTAGCCAAAATTGCAGGTGGAGTGCGCTGTCCAGCGCGCCAACTGCGCGATCCCAGCGCGTCATCGGTTCGCTCGAAGGCTCATACGTCATGTCCTTCATGATGCGGCGGGCAATCGCTCATGCCTTCTCGGGCTCGGGCATGTCCGCGTAGTGCCTCGTCGGAGGGCTTGGTGCGGCGGCCCAATTTGGCGTCTCGCGACAACGAGCCAGCCAGGCGTGGATTCCGGAATAATCGTCGAGCGACAGGCCCGCCTCATGGGCGTGAAACACGTACGGGTAGCAGGCGATGTCCGCGATGGTAATGTGATCGAGCGCAAGCCAGTCGTGGTGGCGCAGACGCCATTCCATCGCCGTCAGCGCCATTCGCCCGATTGCTTGATACTGAGCCTTATTCGCAGCCGAGCCGATAACCCAGCGGTCGCGCATCACGCCGCGCCGGCCATATTGGAGGCCGAATTGGATTTCGGTCTCCGCCATAAAGACCCATTGCATCACTTCGGCCATGGCCGCGGGCTCGATCGGCAGCCAATCCAGCCGCTGGAATTTTCGCGCGATATAGACAAGACAGGCGCCCGAATCCCAGAAGCGGTGGCCGCCATCCTCCAGCACCGGCACTTGGCCGCGCGGATTGACTGTCTCAATGAATTCCGTGGTTTTATGCTCCCACTTGAGAAGGTCGATCATTACTTTCTCGTAAGGCACACCGAGCTGTTCCAACAGAATGCGGATTTTCCAGGAATTGCCGGACTCAGCGCCGGAATAAAGTTTCATGGAAGAACCTCCGCTCGCGATCGGTCCCGCTTCACGCTGCAGTCAAGCCGCCATCGATGACGATGGTCTGTTCGGTGATCGATGCCGCGCCCGGTCCCGCCAGGAGCACGGCGGCGACGGCGACTTCTTCAGTGGCCAAACGGTGCAGCGGAATGCGCTCGAGCATCGCCTCCATGTAAGCCTTGTTGGATCCGCTCCCTGCCCGTGACGGCGATGCGGTTTCCTCCTCCACCCCTGGCGCGTGCAATGTCAGGTAGCCGATCTGCGGCATTCGCGCCGCCTGCTGAGCACGCGTCGCGAGCGGCCAGTTGGCCGCTGCTCCGCCAAGAAAAGTGATGAAATCGCGCCGTCTCATGCCCACCCCTGCGGCCCCGGACACGGCATTTTATCGGATGCAAATTGCAGTCAGGAAGGGGGTAAGGCGTGATGGCTCCCGCCACGTCCGTTATGCCTGTGCGCCCTGGAAAGGCGGCGCTTTCCAGTGGGTGCGAGACCCACCCGGCACCGCTCCAGCCGGAAGCAACCGGAGCAGCTATGGAGGTAACGAAGTGGCTGAAGCCTTCGGATAGCGTGCCACGAAATACGGTGGCAGCGCGAGTGTGCAGGCCGTAACGCGAGTGAACGCCGAGCAAGCCTCGAAAAGGACAATGCGCAGGCCGACCCGACAGGGCTTTCGGGGAAGGCTGATACGGCTGGGGTGAATGAGCGAAGCCAGGCGCACCCATGGCAGTGCTGCAGAATTTGGCCGCGTTGTTTCGATGACCCCGTAGCTCGCGCCGGCGCCGCCGACCATCACCGCCGCCGCCCCGAACTAGAATCGGTCGGCGGCCGCAGCGCCGCCCA
>Ga0181536_10002303_pt1 | contig 21757 bp, 14 predicted proteins | sample PEATcosm2014_Bin_41_FD_121105 | JGI IMG/M metagenome (GOLD analysis project Ga0181536, IMG submission 121105) | Peatland microbial communities from MTU Mesocosm Facility, Houghton, MI, USA - PEATcosm2014_Bin17_60_metaG | ecosystem: Environmental > Terrestrial > Soil > Wetlands > Peat | place...
AAAGCAGCGGAGCTTGGCCTGCAAGTCATTGAAGCTGCGTAATCGCGGCAGTGGGTTTCTGGAGAGCGTGCAGGGGCGAACTTCAGTTCGCCCCTGCGGGACGTTAGTCCCGCTAGATCAGTGACTTGCGCAGTGGTTCTCTGGAGAGTGCCGCCGTGGGCTTCAGCCCACGGTCTGGCGGCCATCCGAACATGGCGAGCTGAAGCTCGCCGGGCCCATAGGGCACCCCGTTTCAAGCGTGCGCCACGGTCCGCAGGCTACGCCTGCTTCGCCGCCAGATCGCCGATGACCGGCAACACGACCTTCTTCCCTTGAAAGGTCTGCAAAAGTATGTAGAGCCACAAGATGAAGAACGCCAGCCTGATCAGCCAGAATATCCACCAAAATCCGAAGGGAAGCGCCACAACAAGAATCCCGACGGCGAACCAGAAGATGATCACGCCCACGCTCAGGAAGATCGACTGGAAAGCGTGAAAGCGAATCAGCTTGTTCTTGTTGTAGGGCTCCAGAACCAGGAAAATGATCCCGGTTACGAATCCTAACACGTAACAAAGAGCCGCTGCGGTATTCTCCGGCAATACGGCGGCTGATACCGGCGGGACAGATACGGCGGGGGGCGCGGCAGAATCCACCGCCGTCCCGCACTTCGCGCAATAGCGCCCTTCCACTGCGGTGCCACAACTCGGACAGAAAGCCATAGTTCCTCCCTTCTCAATTTTGGATCACGCGGCCCGTCCCATACGCGGGGCAGCGATGGAAAACACCAAGCCTCCCAGGGCCGCGCCCAGGAGAATCGCCAGGTTTCCCGCACCCATCAACATGACTACCAAGCCGGCAAGTCCACCCATTGCCATGCCGACCAGCGCCACCAGGAGTCTTTTTAACATATATTGCTATGCTCATAGTAGCGGTGAATACGGGAATTGTCATCTTTGCGCATGGGTCGAGTGTACCATCGGCCAACGATGCGGTTAGAGTCGTGGCGGAAGCGGCGGCAGCCGCCGGAGCGTTTGAACGCGTGGAGACCGCTTTTCTGGAAGCCCGGCCCAACCTGGCTGATGCCGTGGCGCGTCTGGCGGCATCCGGCGTGACCCGGATCCTGGTGGTCCCCTACTTCTTGACGTTGGGGATTCATCTGCAGCGCGACCTGCCGGCAATTGTGGAGCAACTGGCGAAAACGTACCAGAATGTGGAGATCCGTGTCGCCCCGCCGCTGGACGGGCATCCGGCGCTGCCACACGTTTTGGCCGAGCGTGCGCAGGCAGCGCTTAGCGATTGGAAATAAATGGTTTAGCTTTAGCCTTCCTTTTGACTTGACAATAACACACTAAAGTTTGATAATGAGACTGTACTAATGAGCGTCAGGAGGCTTTCAGAAACATGGGAAAGATTATAGGCATCGACTTGGGAACCACGAACTCCGTGGTTGCCGTGATGGAAGGCGGGCAGCCGACCGTAATTGCCAACCAGGAAGGCAACCGCACCACGCCCTCCGTGGTAGCGTTTACCAAGAGCGGCGAAAGGCTGGTGGGGCAAGTCGCCAAACGGCAGGCCATCACCAATCCCGAGAACACGATTTTCTCGATCAAGCGCTTCATGGGACGGCGTTATGACGAAGTTACCGAAGAAATGAAGATGGTCCCCTACAAGGTCACGCGCGGCGATGCCAACGATGCGCGCGTGGATATCGGCGGCAAGAAGTATTCACCGCCGGAAATCTCGGCGATGATCCTCGTCAAGCTGAAGGAGGCTGCCGAAGCGTACCTGGGCGGCAAGGTGACTCAGGCCGTGATCACGGTTCCCGCCTACTTCAACGACGCGCAGCGGCAGGCCACCAAGGACGCGGGCAAGATCGCGGGCCTGGAAGTCATGCGCATCATCAACGAACCCACTGCGGCGGCGCTGGCCTACGGTCTGGATAAAAAGAAGAACGAGACCATTGCCGTTTACGATTTCGGCGGCGGCACGTTCGATATTTCGATCCTGGAAGTGGGCGAGGGAGTGGTGGAAGTGAAGTCCACCAACGGCGACACGCATCTGGGCGGCGACAACATCGACCAACGCGTCATGGAATGGATTATCTCCGAGTTCAAGCGCGAGCAGGGCATCGATCTGTCGAAAGACCAGATGGCGCTGCAGAGGCTCAAAGAAGCTTCCGAGAAAGCCAAGATGGAGTTGTCCACGCTGCTGGAGTCCGAGATCAACTTGCCATTCATCACGGCGGACGCCACCGGCCCGAAGCACCTCACCATGAAGCTGACCCGCGCGCGATTCGAGCAGATGGTCGAGGACATCGTGCAGCGCTCCGTGGGGCCCTGCAAGCAGGCGCTGACGGATGCCAACGTGACGCCCAGCCAGATCGACGAAGTGGTCCTGGTGGGCGGCCAGACGCGCATGCCGCGCATTCAGCAGATCGTGCGCGACCTGTTCGGGAAAGAGCCCCACAAGGGCGTGAACCCGGACGAAGTCGTGGCGGTGGGAGCGGCGGTGCAAGGCGGCGTGCTGGGCGGCGAAGTCAAGGATGTCCTGCTGCTGGACGTGACGCCTCTGTCGCTGGGCATCGAGACGCTGGGCGGCGTATTCACCAAGCTGATCGAGCGCAACACTACCATTCCGACGCGCAAGAGCGAAACGTTCTCCACTGCGGCCGATAGCCAGCCATCCGTGGAAATCAAGGTGTTCCAGGGCGAGCGCGCCATGGCGCAGCACAACCGGTTGCTGGGCGTGTTCCAGTTGGGCAACATTCCGCCGGCGCCGCGCGGCATTCCGCAGATCGAGGTGACCTTCGATATCGACGCCAACGGCATTTTAAATGTCGCCGCCAAAGACAAGGCCACCAACAACGAGCAGAAGATCACCATCACGTCCTCTTCCGGTCTTTCGAAGGACGAAGTGGACAAGATGGCCAAGGACGCCGAATCGCATGCGGCGGAGGATCGCCAGCAGCGCGACACCATCGAGACCCGTAATCGGGGCGACGCCATGATCTACAACGTGGAAAAGACGTTGAAGGAGCATCGCTCCAAGATCGGCGACGAGGAAGCCCGCAACATCGAGGCGGCCATCGAAGAGACCCGCAAGGCCATGCAGGGGAATGAACTTGGCGTCATCAACGCGGCCATCGATAAATTGACGTCTGCCAGCCACAAGTTGGCGGAGGCCATGTACAAATCGGCTTCAGGCCCAGGGGACACCCCCGGCGCCGGGCCGGGCCCAGGGGGCACCCCGGGGACCGATGGCGGTCCGGGCACGGGCGGCGGGAAGAAGAAAGACGACGTCGTGGACGCCGAGTTTGTGGACGTGGACGACAAGAAATAAAGGTGATGGGTGGTGGGTGATGGGTGGTAGGCGTCTGCCCCCATCACCCATAACCCATGACCCAAAACCGTCTTATGTCCTCTCCTAAGCACGATTACTACGAAACGCTGAAGGTGGCCAAGGGCGCCACCCAGGATGAGATTAAAAAGTCTTATCGCCGGCTGGCGCGCAAATATCATCCCGACGTGAATCCGGGCGACAAGGCCGCCGAGGAACGTTTCAAGCAGGTACAGGGGGCTTACGACGTCCTGAGCGACGCCAGGAAACGCCAGGTCTACGATCAGTACGGTTTCTATTCGGACAACATCCCGGCGGGCGGTGGCCCGGGGGCCGGACCGGGTCCCCAGCCCGACATGAATTTCGACAGCTTCGACTTTTCGGACTATTTCCAGCGAGGCGCGCAGGGCGGCGGACGGCGCGCGTCAACCGGAAGCGGGGGAAGCGCGGGCGGCTTCCGGGATATCTTCTCGAACCTCTTCAACCGCGGCGAAGCGCCGCAACAGGAGCCGGAGAAGGGTGAGGATCTCGAGTACTCGCTGAATATCGATTTCTGGCAAGCCATCAAGGGCACGCAGACGCGGCTCAATATCACGCGTTACGACACCTGTCCCACCTGCCACGGAAGCGGTTCGGCCGGCGGCCAGACCGTAACCTGCCCCGAATGCAATGGCACGGGGTCGGTTTCTCAAATGGCCGGCGCCATGCGCTTCAACCTGAGCTGTCCGAAGTGCGGCGGCACCGGCAAGCTGAAGAACGCTTGCCCCACGTGCCAGGGCGAGGGCCGCATCGCGCACACCGAAACCGTGGACGTGCGCATCCCGCCCGGGGCCCGCAACGGCTCGCGGCTGCGCGTGCCGGGCAAGGGCAATGCCGGTTCCATGGGCGCTCCCTCCGGCGATCTCTACATCACCACGCGCGTGGAGGAGCATCCCTTCTTTCACCGCGAGGGCGACGACATTCACATCCGCGTGCCGGTAGCCGTATGGGAAGCCGGATTGGGCGCCAAGATCGAAGTGCCGACCATTGACGGCCGCACGTTGCTGAAGATCCCGCAGGGCACCCGCAATGGGCAGAAGTTCCGCCTGCGCGAAAAGGGCGTTTTCAACGCCCGCACCAACCAGCGCGGCGATCAGATCGTGGAGGCCTCCATTGAGACGGTCAAGGTTCAGGACGAACGCACCAAAGAGATTCTGCGCGAGTTGGCCGGGCTGCATCCGGAAGATCCGCGCGCGGATCTCTGGGCGGCGCTGTAAAGGCTGCACTTTATGAGTAAGGCCAAATCCAAAGGCTCGTACATGATCTCGTCGGTGGCCGAGCAGTACGGCATCCACCCGCAGACGTTGCGCCTCTACGAAAGAGAAGGGCTGCTGAAGCCCTCCCGCAGCGATGGCAACACCCGGTTATACACGGAAGGCGATCTGGAACGCTTGGAGGTGATTCTGCATCTCACCCGCGAATTGGGCGTCAACCTGGCCGGAGTGGAGATCGTCCTGAATATGCGCGAAAAGATGGCTGAGATGCAGGCGCAGATCGAAGAATTCGTGAGCACTCTGAACCGCGAGCTGGTGGCGCGCCGCCGGCCGCTTGCGCAGGAAGACAAGCACTCCCTGATTCGCGTAGTCAATTACTCCGGCGTTGCGCCGGCCGCCCCCGCCCGTAAGAACCGCAGCCGCGGCCAGGCCGGTTAGCCCTTTATTGGGACCCCAACGAGAATTCTGTTCTCGTTACGGAGGATGTTTGCTGGTTGCCCCCTGCGTCGGGGCGCCGCCTTCTGGCTTCCGACTCCAGGCTTCCATATCCCGCAGGGGTATCAATGGGCGCGCGCAGCCCTTGGCCAGTTAGTCGGATTGCGTTGTAGTCCACGAACCCGGCTGGAATTGAGCGTTCGGCTGTCCTGCCGGTAAGCCCGCATTTTCCAGTTGCTGCAAAGTATAGTAGCAGTTCGGCTGGATCCCCGTGACCGTGCCGCTGTAACCGGGTACCGAGAAGGTATTGGTCCCCGGAATCTCATCGCCTTGCGAAATATAGATCGGCTCGGGTCCGGAAGACTGCCCCGGTCCGGCATAGCCAAGCTCCTGAGAGCTGTAGGTCTTTCCCTCAAACGTGATAGGCCCGGGATCCGACCAATAGGCCGCTGTATCGATGGGTTGTCCCGACGCAAGCCGCTGCGCGTTTTCCAACGCCAGGTCTTGATCGAACGCCTGTTGCGCCTGCGTGGTCGGTATGCCCGGCAGTTGAGACGTGAAATCCGCGGGATTGTCTCCCGTCAGGGAAGCGAAAGCATTGCCGCCCTGATTGTAAACCGCCTGTATATAGATCTGGTCCGGACCATACACGCTGTCGGCTGAGTAGTTGCTGCCCGCTCCCGGGGCGGGTTGAAAAGACATGTTAGCGTCGCTGGCCACCCCCATCTCCGCCCAGTAACTGTTGAGCCAGTCCTGTACATCCGGATCGCCCAGGCTGGTCTCGGCAGCGTTAGGCGTACGCGGCGGGTCGGAGGCGGAGCCGGCGGTAGCGGCGGACAGGGACCTTTCCTGTGTGGCTGTTTTTGTGGCGTCTCCGAACAACTCCGCAAAACTGGCACCCCCCGCAGCCGTTTGGCCCGGCTGCCTTTCCATTACCTCGAAGCGTTGGTTGTACATCGCCTGAATCATTCCGTTCCTCCCTGGCGCGCCGGCCTCCAGGCCTTCACCCGCCGACCACGTTCTTGCAAATCGAGAGCCACCACAACTCCTATCGCTACTCGACGGAAAATAAAGTGGAAAGCGCGCAGACCGGCGCGCGACCAAATACCATCGGCGACGCAATTTCGCCACCGCGGCAATTCGCGCCATGAAATCGGCGGTGTTCTTGACTACTGATTGAAGCTGAAAACCTTTGTGGGCCGCCGAGATTTTCCAGCCATGTGAACATGGGCCTGCGGCCCACGAACGGTGATGAAAACCCTGTGGGGCGGGCCCTGCCCTCTGTGCCCGGCGGCCTCTCAAGCCGCCCGGACGGACTTTCAATAACTTACGGTGGGTTTTCGACCCTGCGGCCGGGCTTCAGTGCTCGGCATCACGCTCGTCGCGGCGTTTGCCCGCAGCGCCGAGTGCCGAGAGCCGATTGCTGAAAGCCGATGGCGGATAGCTTGCGCCGAAGCCGCGATGTGGGGCAGGCCCGTGGCCGGGGTGCCCCCTGGGCCCGGCCTCTCAGGCCGCCAGCCGCTGGCGCACGTCATTCTTCATACCCAGTTGTGGCCGCAGGCCAGGGAGCGTTCACATATCCGGCCAATGTTTCAGTCGCTATGCCAGGCAACTCATTGATTCGAAAAGGCTTCAACGCTCCCAAAACATTGGGCCCGATATGTGATCCGAAAACCGGCCAACCGGCTTGTTTTCAATCGCTTACGCTGATATTTCGGATAAGCCTGGGTTGGCCGGTTTTCGGTGACACGTCGGAGTCCGTCTCCATCTCCTTGAAAACAAGCACAGACCGCCCACCGCTCGCCTCAATTCCCGGCGCCGCCGTGCTAGGGTGGGCTCAGGTAAGCAAACCGCGACCGCGTACCCGCCATCGCGGGAACGGCGGCCAATTGGCCAATAGCCTATCTTCGGCGCCGATGTCCGACGTGCCGGCCTTTCGATTGGCGAGGAGTTCTTCCCTCGCGGGACTTCCGTCTGCCCGGCGGGAACTCCCCCCGCAAGCGCGGAGTGCAGATACCTTGGCAACAACTACGACCAAGAGAGCAAATGAAAAGGAGAAACGTTTATGTCAACGACACCTGTGCAGCCCGACTTGCTGCAGTATCCGATTTCCGACCTATACCTGTTTACGAATTATGCGGACCGGGCGGCATATCTGGCGGCGGTGGGGGCGCAGGCTCCGCCGTTCAATCCGGCTTTGCCAATCAAGGGGTGGGCCGATCCGGCGCCTGGCGGCCAGCCGTACTTGATGTTCGATTCAACGGCGCCACCATCATACACGGTCGAGGTGACGGTACCGGCATCGGCTGCTGGTGTGGTCAACTTGCCGGGCGCATATAGCTACCCTGCCTACGTGGAAGCCCCAACCGATGCACAGGAAATGGGCCCATATGGTTCGATTGGCTTGGTGAATCCGGACACGGTTTGTTTGCAGGCCGATGCGCAGGCTTTAGCGAACGAGTTTACGACGCTATACGGGAAGACCGTGACCGTGGTGGATAACACCGCCAAGGGCATCTATTTCGTCGTCTACGGAACGGACCCAAGGCGGCAGTGGGGTCTACAGGTGGCGGGCGGCCCTTTGTTTGACTATGCCCAGAGCTTCATCGAGGCTGCGGCAGAGTTTGGCGTTGGTGCTCCTGGGCATTGGACGCTGGTTTCCAACAACGGGACCCCGCCGACGATGTTGCCATCGTGGGTCCAGGACCCACAGGCGACCGTTGCGCCCGCGAATCCGGTGACGCTGCCAGTGCCAATCCGTGCGCTATTGTCCAACGAGCGGATCGAACTCGTGCAGCCCGCAGGCGATCCGCTGTTCGAGCCGCCAACCTGGATGGTCGTCCGAACGGATATGCAGCCGGCGATTACGTTGGCGCAGGTCCAAGCGCTTGTGGCGCAGTACAACGCACAGCCAGGAGTTACAGCAATCACTATCGGCCAGTAGGGGTGCGTCATGGACAGGCGGTTTATTGGCAATCGGGCCCCGGCAAATCTCGCAACGCTGCCTTTCGCGGCCGTCGTGGTAACGGCAGCCAACTGGCCCACGGCGGCCAGGGCGCTTATGCCTCTGTTACGGGCCTGCCCTCAATTCGCGACTGCATTCGGCCAGCAAATCGGCCAGGAACTCGTTCCTTGCGGAACATATTGTGCCCGGCGGGGACGCCCTTCGGCAACCGCAGGTTGCGGCTATCTTGGCAACCCATACCACAAACAGGAGACGTTTTCGGCCCGCAGGTCAACAGCACACTACCCATAAACCGGCCGCTCCCTGTTCCAGCTACAATGAAGAGATGCTGAGAGTCATGCTACTGATCCTTGTGGTGGCCGCAGCTTTCGCCCAGACTCCGCCGGCCACCGCCGAAAAAGTTCCTCCGCAAGCCTCCCCGCAGGCTCCACCCGAGGTGGACGCGGCCTTGCGGGTGCGTGTCAACCAGTTCTACCAATTGGAAGTGGAAGGAAAGTTCAACCAGGCGTTGCAACTGGTGGCGGAAGACACCAAGGACTTGTTTGTAGGAATGACCAAGCCCACTTACCACAGTTTTGAGTTTCAAAGCGTCCGGTATTCCGACGATTTCACAAAGGCGGAGGTGATCGTGCTGGTGAGACGTCTGCTGCCGATACAGGGATTCATGGGCCATCCCGTACCGACCAGGATACCCAGCCGCTGGAAGCTGGAGAACGGGCAGTGGTGCTTTTACGTGGATCCCCAAAAAGACTTGCCCACCACCCCGTTCGGACCGTTGGCGGCCTTTCCAGGCATGGCCCTTCCCACCGGAGCTCCGACCGGAAGTCCACGCCCGCTGCCGCCCATGCCGGCTAATCTTGCGGATCCGCGCACGTTGACAGTGGATAGGCAAAGCATCCAACTCAAGTCCTCCGGACCATCCTCGGAGCGGGTTACGATTTCCAATCCGTCGCCTTGGCCCGCGGTCCTTAGTCTTTCCGATCCAAAGGTTGCGGGGCTAACCGTCAGCCTCGATCGCTTCACCATTCCGCGGGGAGAGAAGGCCGTCCTGAGCATCCAGTCGAGCGGCGGCGTTCAGATTCCCAAGACGCCCATCACGATCGCCGTAACGGTGCAGCAGACCAATCAGGTTATCCCGATTAAAGTCTCTTTTGCCAACTAGCCAAGGGCTGCGCCCCTGATATCCCAGCGGGATATGGAAGCCAGGAGTCAGAAGCCAGAAGGCGGCGCCCCGACGCGCCGGCGCAGGGGGCAACCAGCAAACATCCTCCGTAACGAGAACAAAACCTCGTTGGACTACGCGCCCGGCGCGGAACTGTCGGCTGAAGCCGACGGCGGCATGCCGGAGCGTTGCTGAAAGCGCGCGGCGCAGGGTTCCTGCTGTTCCCCGGAACGAGGATCGCCGTGTCGCCCGTGCTGGTCGCCCTGCCGTTGTTGCCGGGCACCAGCGGATCGAATTCACCGGCAAACAACCGCGGCTTTGTAGGCTGACCACCACCAGCGAGGCGGCCGCAATCGCTTTTCGGAAACAACGCAGAATCTAGACGGAGCCGCGGCCCGCGGCGTGCACTACGGCAAGAAGTAGGGCAGGCCCCCGCCAAGCGGGGACCTGCCTGCGATTACTGGATCGGGATCAGAGATGCGTTCCCCCAAAACAGTTTTGCGGAGTTCTGATACACCACGATGGCTAACGGTGCATTGTTGCCTAGAGCGGTATTCGACGGCACCTGGAACTCCACTTCGTAGACGCCCACCATGCCGTAAGCGTACTTGGCCGAGTCTATCAGCACCCCGCCATTATTGACGCCCACGATCAGGTTCGCGCTCACGACTAGATCCTGCGGCACCAGGTTGCCGCTGGCGTCGGGCACCAGCGGGTCGAACTCATTGGTAGCTAACGGTGGAGTTGTTTGGCCAAGTCCGGTAACAAACATCCGGATGGTGTCTCCGGGCTGCGCCGGATTCTTCGCCGTGATGAAGGACCCATCCTGTCTCACCAGGACCGCGCGCATCGCCCCATCGGTATCCATGAATTGGAAGATACCGGGACTGTACGTCGTTACAGGGACAGGGAAGGGGGTGGAAGCCGCGCCGTCGGCTGTGACCACCATTGGGACAGCGGCGTTCGGCGTCACGTTGCAGGGCACCTGCGCCGACATGGATTCCTGGCCGTTTACGTTCGCCACATACAGAATCGGCGCGGGCACGCCGCCGAACTGGACGCTGACGCCGAACACTTGCGTCTGCGGTGCGATGAAGGCGGCTACGACACCTTGCAGTCCAGTCGCCAGCCCCGATCCATAGATGGTGACCAGACTGCACGGCGACGCTGCACTTGGGGAGTTATCGAAGCCTGCCGCGTTAGCGACCGCAGTGATCACCGGGCCGGGCGGTATGACGGTCAGGTTGAAGGCATAAGTGCACGTCCCGCCTGGGCAGGCAGTGCTCGTGACGCTGGCGGTAACCGTTACCGGGCCGGCAGTGTCGCCCGCCGTAGCGGTGACAGACGCCTGACCCTGGGTGTTAGTTATGGCGCTCGTTGGGCTGAGGATTACGGATCCACTTGGGGTGACCGCAAAGTTCACGGTAGCGCCCTGGACGGGCTGGGCGTTGTCGTACACCGTCACCATCAACGGATCGGCGAAAGCCGCTCCTTCCTTGGCCGTCTGGGCATTGCCGGAATCTTCCGTCAGAAGATTGGCTATTATTTTTACATTGACTGTAAATGCGTATTGCGCGGAGCTCTTGCCGACCAGCGCGACCGTTACGGTCACCGGTCCCACAGTCGGAGTTACGTAAGCCGAAACCTGCCCGTTGGCGGCGGAAGATGTGACTTCGTTGCTGACGCTGGCGGTCCCCGCCGTCACCGTCCACGTGACGTTGGCCCCGTTGGCCGGATTTCCGTTGACATCGGTCACTTCAGCGACCAACGGCAGTAACGTTTTGACGCCCGAATTGACGCTTTGGTTATTGCCGCCGACGTACTTGATCGCAACCGGCGGTCCGGCCACGATCGTAAAATCTGCCGGCCCGAAGGTCACGAAATTGCCGCCCACGACGAGCGTATATGTCCCCGTTCCGATCCCGCTAAACTGGGGCGTGCACGTCGCCGAACCTGTGGAATCCGTAAGAACAACGCCCGGTTGCGAGCCGGTTTGCTGGCCCGCTTGCGGAGCACAGCTTACACTCGGACCGGGTGCCCCGGTTTGAAGCGCCAGAGAAACCCCCGCAACGGGCCCGGAAGATGAGAACACGCTCACGGTGATCGGCGTGGGGGATGTCGAGCTGAGCAGACTGGGAAGATAACCCGTCGGCGTTTCCAGATTAGGCACGACGTCAGGCCCGCCGCCGCTGTCAGGGGCGCTAACCGTTTCGACGAATACGACGCTGACGGCGCCGGCCTGCGCCGTTACGGTACTCTGCTGGGCGCCGAAGAAGGGTGAGATTCCCGCAAAGGCATAGCTGGACTGCCCCAACGAGTTTGTGTAAAGGGTTGTTGGCGCCTGCTGCGTGGGCGTCCACGTAACGGCTGTGTTCGCCCCCACAGATGCGCCGTTCGGACCGTTGACCTGCACCACCAGCAGGGCGAATGGATAAGGGCCCCCCGCACAGGCCTCGCACACCACCTGTCCGTTGCCGGAAACAATCGAAATGGATTGAGCAAGACAAAAAGCCGGAAAAACGAACAACGCGGTTAGAAAGCTGCCGGCGAAAAGCTTGAGTTTCTGCATACACGTCCTCCTGACGTTAGGGAAAAAGGATGGTGGACGCGGAAATCCAGTCTAACACCATCCGTGCCAAAAAAAAAGGGGGAGCCGGAGCTCCCCCTGTTTCACGCCGACTGCCGTGAAGGTTAATGAACGAGTTGTTCGCCCGGTTGGCCGCCGCAGCCAGAGAACGAGGCGCAAAGGAACGGATTCGGGGAACGCGGAGCGTCCGGAATAACGAGCGCCAGATAAGCGGCCGCGAAGTTGCGAAGCCCATAGTCGCTCACAAAGGTGTAACCATGAGCAAACTGGAAGTTGCAAACCGCGATCGCATACCCGGTCGTACCGGTGAAGGTCGATGTGCCGAAGGTCGTATCGATCGGCGTCAGGCCGAAAGCCCACGTTTCGCCGGGCGCGACCGGCGTGGGCGAAGTGTAAGCGCCATTGGTTCCGAAGCTCGTGGCAACGCCACTATCGCCGTAGAAGTTGACGGTGCACGTTCCGGTTTGGTTAGACGCGCCAAGACCCGTCGGCAGAGCGCCAGTGTCCAACGATGTATTGGAAATGGCGATACCGGTGTCAAATCCGACGTAGTCGGTGATGTACGGGAACAACAGGATCGTCTGGCACAGAGTCACTGTGAACAGCGATTGGCCCGGGGCTGCGGGAGTAAGGCCCGTGACGAACTCCGGTACCGGACCGCCATTGGCCCAAGCGGTTACCTGAGGATAAAAGCCGCCCTGCGCGTAGGCAGTGACGCTAGTCTGAGGGCTGCCGCCGTTGGCGCCGGGGGCTCCCGTAAACGTCGTGTAGACGTTAAACTGAAGCGAGGAAATACCCACTGTTGTCGCCGAAAACGCCGAGGGGTTTGAAGCAGTGATTGCCCAGACGACCGTCACGCTGCCCCCTGTAGCGAGAACTTCCGCCTGATTACCGCTAGTCTTAATGGGAGTCGGGGAAACGAGGGTTGCGGCTATGCCGGACAAGTCTTGGTTGTAAATGTCCACCCAGATTGCCACGCCAGTTGGGATATCGCTGATTACCGCCTCCAACTGGGTCGGGCTGTTGGCGAGTCCCGTAATGCCGACGCCGGGAATCGTCACATTCAACCCGCTCTCCGTGTAGTAGATCTGGCCTGGCTGCGTCTGGCAACCTAACGTACTCTCATTGTTCGTTGTTGTCGGTCCACAACCGGGAGTGTTTTGGATCTTAAACGCATTCGCGAAGCCTTCCCAAAATATCAGGGTCCCTACCTTAACGTCAGTGTAGCTTTGGCACTGCAGCAAGGGCGGGTTTGTACCGCTCGTGCTCACAATCAAGCCTGGAGAAACGTAACCGACGATCGCCTGCGTAGTTTGGGTGATGGTGATCGAGGTGCTGCTGCTCGAAGAAACGAACGCCAACACGGGAGTCAGACCATAATTGAATTTCGTAACCGAAGGCGCCTGGATCCGAACATTCGTGATGCGATATGTCAAGGACCCCGAAGCCGGAGGATCTACCGGCACGCCGAGGAACGTGATCGATTGGGTGGGTCCGGACGGACCGCCCAGGATTCCCTGGAAAACGTTGTACCTGCCGGGTTGGTTAAATGTTTGACCGCCGTCGGCCGCCACTGGGCACGCCGCCGCATTAGTGGGGCTGGTGCAAACCGTCTGATTTGCCGGGATGGGATCGTCAACCAGCAACAATGCATCCAGGCCGGTTCCCACACTAGAGGTGCTCAAAGTTCCACTCAGGGACACTGTGATATCCGCCGTGGGTACGGTGCCCGTGGTCACCAGCGGATGGCCCGGAACAGGCGAACACACCAGCAAAATATCGCCAACCAATTCGGTGAGCCCTTCGGCACGAAGCGTGGGCGACACCGAGGTATTTACGGAACACGAGACCTGTGGACCTTGTGCGCTCGCCGGAACTGCCGATCCTAAAACGAGGACGAGTGCGGCGAACACCAGAAACCATCTGCGAAAATCTGCCATTTCCTTCTCCTTGTGATTTGCGAAATTGAATCGGTCGAAGTTCTCTCTCAACCTGAGCCTCTCTCCAACTGCCTTCTTACCACCTGGGGAACTTCTCCGTGCGGGCGGAGACTTCTTAAAGATCTTGCCGGCAACCCTACTTCCTGGCACCGGGTACTGCCGAACTACACCCTGCGATGGGGCTGCCTCTTTCTGTTTTTGTCTTTGGCCGACTCGCAGGATTGCCCAAAAATTGCATTTGTAGCGAACTCAGTAAAGATATTCATAACGTATCGCTGCGCCCGTGTCAAGAGAAATTCTTTGCCTTCAATGGACAAACAGCCATTTTGGACCCCAAAAGCACACAACGAACGGTACGCTCGAATTAGATCACGATGCCTGCCCGCCAGTCAACAGTTTCACACCGAATCGTCTCATTTTAACGATTTTTAATGAAAGCTCGCGCGACGGCAGTCGGCAAGTTCGCCGAGATACCACGTTATCAATCATTTGCGAGGATCGACTTCGCAAGGCTAAAGCCAGCGTCACCTCAAATCCGCAGCAAATACCCCGCCGCCTCGCGCCCGGTGAGCTTCGATAGTGCGTAAAGATACCATTGCAACTGGCGTTGGTAGCGGGCGCGGTCGAGAGAATCGCTCTTGAAATCGACCACGATCCAGCGGTCCTGCTCCACGAACGCCAGATCGATCACGCCTTCCAGCAAACGCCCGTCTTCCAGGCGCAAGTGGATCGGCAGCTCGCGGTGGCAGCGCTGAGCGGCGCGGGCGCGTGTGAGCAGCGGATGCGTCCAGGCAGCTTCCACCGCCGCGGCCGCGGCATCGGCCTCTTCGCCAGGCGCGTCCAGCAGGCGTGCGTGCACTCGCGCCAGCGCGGCGATTTGATCGGGCGCGCCCCGCAAATCCAGATCGCGCAGCGTGGCATGCACCAGGATGCCGAAGCGGCGGCCGCCGGGACGTTCGGCCTCCGCCGTGACGGATTCAATATGGATGGAGCGAAGCTCGGGCGGGTCCTCGATGCCTTCGGTGGGAGATACGATCCGGAAGGCCGGCAACTGGGCGCTTTCGAGCGTCCGCTGCCGTTCCGTTTGCCATTGCCGGTAGCGCGCGATGCCCTCGGCGGCGCGCGCGGCAGGCTCGGCCGCCAGAATGTCTTCTTGCCGCAGGCCGAAGCCCGGCGCAACATCCGGCCGCAGCCCGATGGGGTCCCACCAGACCACTTGGTGATGGCCGGCTTGCGGGCGGTGCAGGCCGGGGCGCACGGAATCCTCGGGCTGCCCGAGGTGCTCGGTGGGGCGCTCGAGCACTGTACGGTCGCCCGCGAATAGCGGGCAGCCCCGGGCAGCGGCCTTCGCGCGGCGCTTGTCGCGCGCGGGATAGATAGCCTTATTGAGTGGTCCCAGCCAGCCCTCGCGCTCCTCGTCGCCCACTGCGGGAACCACCAGCAGATCGCGCGCGCGTGTGGCCGCTACGTAAGCCACGCGCACGCCCTCGGCGATCTCGCGGGTGTGCTCGTGCTCTTCGTGCTCCAGCAATTCCCAAGGCGCGGCGCCCAACAAACGTGTCGCGCACAGATTGCCATCGACGAACCGTTCGGCTTCGCGCGCCGCCAGGTTGGCGGTCATATCGGCCAGAATCACAACCGGGAATTCCAGACCCTTGGCCCCGTGCACGGTCATCAGACGCACGCCGTCGGATGCCTCTTCGAGCACCGGCGCTTCGGTCGATTCGGCCTTCTCCGCCTGCGCCGCCAGTTCTTCGACAAAGCCGCGAAAGGAAAGCCCGCCCGTCAATTCGAAAGTGCGGGCCAGATCGCAGATGCGGTATACGTTCGCAAGGGCCTGGGACCCGGCGCGGCGTAGCGTGAATCCGGCGTGCGCGCGCGTGGCTTCGAGCAGCGCGTTGATGGTATCCGCTACGGGGCGCGCATTGCGGCGGCGATGCAGATCCGCGAGGATGGCCAGCGCTTCGACGATGGGGGAAAATGCGGTTCGGGACAGGCCGGAGGCCTGTCCTACTTCGAGGCGGAAGCGCAACAGCAGGTTGTCCGGGATGGCGAACAACGATCCGCGCAGGGTGCCGAACACCGAAAGTTCGTCGTCCGGCCATTCGATGGCAGCCAGCGCCACGCGCACGGTTTCGACTTCTTCGCGATGATAGAAAGACTTCGATCCGACCAGCAGGTGCGGGATCCCGCGCGCTTCGAGCGCCCGCGTATAGTCGCGCGAAAGGTCCGTGCCGTAATTCGTCATGCGGCGAAACAGTACACAAATATGTTTGGCCTGCAGCGGCACGCGCGCGCCGTCCCGCAGGTCGCGCACCTGCCAGCCGCTCTCGTTCCTGAGCCATTCGATGTACGCCGCAATGGCATCCGGCAGGCAGGCGTTGATCTTCTCCTTGCTGATGCGCATCGTGCCGTACGGCTTGGGCGCGGGCAGCACCACGATGGCAGGCTGCGCATCGTAGGCCGGCGTGTATTCTTCAAGGGGCGCATAGCTCGCCTGGCCGCCGTCGCGATCGCCAGTCATCTCCGGCGCGAAGGCCGCGTTCACCAGTTGCTGGATCGGCGGCACCGCGCGGAAGCTCTTCGTGAGATGGATGCGCGCCACCCCGCGCGCGGCCAGCGCCGCGCAGACGTTCTCGTATAACACCACGTCGGCGCGCCGGAACTTGTAGATCGATTGCTTGGGATCTCCCACCACGAAAAGCTTGCCGGGGATGGGCGTGACCTTCAGCCAATCGTTTTGAGCGGGGTCGTCCGCGGAAAGCAGAATCAGGATTTCGGCTTGCAGCGGATCGGTATCCTGGAATTCGTCCACGAAGACTCGGGTGAAGCGCTCTTGCAGGTAATGGCGGACCTCCGCATTGTCGCGCACCAGATTGCGCACCAGCAGCAGCAGATCGAGGAAATCGAGCTTTCCCGCGCGCTGCTTGCGCTCGGTGTAGGCGGCGACGAAGTCCTGCATTTCGTCTCGCAGCGCGGCCGCGAAGTCCGCTCCGGCATCGCGGCGGAAAGCGGCGAGATCGCGCAGCAGCGCGTCACGCGCATCCAGCACCTGCTGCCGCGAGATGCCCGGCGCGAAGTTGCCCGAGCCTTTCTTGAAATCGCGCTTCAGGTCGCCTTCCAGTTTCAGCAGGCGCGCTTCCATCGTGTCGTAATCGGGTGCGGCATCGTCCGTTCCGCTTGCTGACGCGCGCGGCTCGGAAACACCGGCTCCAAGCCACGACGTACCGAGCCGCGACCGTAAGGGAGTGCCCCATGGCCCTGCGGGCCACCAAAGATGATGAAGACTGGGGCGGGCGCCCTCGCCCGCGGACCGGCGCCCTCGCCGGTCCAACGGCCGCAGGCCGGCGGGATCGAGGTGCGTCTTCAACGGAGCGGTTGACAACAGGTCCATCAACGGATGCATGGAGCGCACCAGGTTGTCGCTCGAGCGCGTCGACTGGCTGACGACCGCGGCCAGCGCGCGGCATTCGGCCAGCAGCGCATCGATGCGGCCGTTGCGATCAAACGGCTCTCTGCGCCAGGGCGCGGTGTGGTCGCGCCAATCCACCAACTGCTTGCCGGTGTACTTGAGCGACTCCGCCGGCGGAGTGTCGGACAGTCCGCTGCGCCACACATCGCGCCAGGCCAACCGCGCCAGCGCGCGCCGCAGCGCCTCCGACCCCGCGTCCAGCTTCCGCTGGAACCACAAATCGAAAGCCCGGCCGCGCAGGCGGTCGGCTTCGGGCTCGGTGAGCTCTTCGAAGTCCGGATCGATGCGCGCTTCCACCGGACGCTCGCGCAGGATTTGCGCGCAGAAGCCGTGGATGGTGCCGATGGCCGCTTCTTCCAGGCGCTCCAGCGCGTCTTCGAGGTGGTCGCGCTCCCGCGGATCGGCGCACGCGGCGCGCGCTTTGTCAAGCTCCTCGCGCAGCCGGATCTTCAGCTCGCCGGCCGCTTTGTGGGTGAAGGTCACGGCTACAATCTGATGCACGGGAGTGCCGGTGGCCAGCACGCGCACGATGCGCCGGATCAGCTCGGACGTCTTGCCCGTGCCGGCCGAAGCTTCCACGATCAGGCTCTCGCCGAGGGAATTGCGGATGCGTTCGCGGGCGGCATCGTCATGTGTCTGCGGGGCTGAAGCCCCGCGCGGGATGAATCCCGCCCCCCAGATCATGGAATATTCCTCAGATCCTGCAAGGCTTCCAGCGGTTCGCGCTGTTTGCGCGCGGTGCGCCGCTCTTCGTTGGGACCGCAAACCGGCAGATAATCGCACATGCCGCAGGCGCCGGATTGCGGTGCGGCGGGCAGGAATCCGCGATCGATTTCGCCATCGATCAGCGACATGGCGTGGGCGAAGAAGGCGCGGTGCCGGGGCGTGATGTCGAAACGGATCTCCTGGTAACCGCCGCGCTCGGTGCAGTACGAAAGCCGGCTCACCTCGGCGGACGCGCCCAACAGCGTCTCGGCGGCCATGGCGTACGCCAGCGGTTGCAGCAATGCGCCGCCACCCACGTACTTGGGCAATTCCTGCGGCGGCTTGCCGGTCTTGTGATCCGTGATGCGCAGCGTGCCGCGCACCGGATGCTTTTCAATCAGGTCGATGGCTCCGCGCAGCCGCACGCCGTTATCCAGCACGGCCTCGGCTTTGCTGCTCTGGGGGTCGCGCAATTCGTCCGCCTGAATGCCAAAGCTGAATTCGAAATGCGCCGGTATCCAGCCATCGTCCAAGGCGGCGACCTGCTGAATCCAGCCGCGCAGATCGATGCGCAGGTCTTCGATCTCGCTGCGCCACACGCGCGGGATGGCGGGCGCCAGCTTTTCCTCGTTCTCCGCCGCCACGCGATCCAACACGCGGTCGGCGATTTCGATAGTGCGCGCGGCATTCTGCGGACGCATCGGCAGCAGTTGCGCGGACTGCAATTCGCGGAACAGCCGGAACTGCGCCTCGTGAAACAGAGCGCCGCGCGTGAGCGGATCCATCTGCTCCAGCGCCACCTTCTCCTCGCGCGGCCGCAGCTTGTGGACGGCGTGCAACAGGAAACGGTATGGGCACGCGGCAAAATGTTGCAGCGCCGATGGCGAATAACTGCGCGCCGCTAGCCGCTGGGTGGCCAGCACGGCGCGCGTGGCGGCGTCCGGCTCGACGATGCCATCCGCGGCGTGCCACGCGGTACGGTTGCGGCGCGCGTAGCGGCGCAGCGATTCGGCCAGGTAGGCGTTGGCTTCGATCAGATACCGGCCCGCCCCGCGCGCATCCGGCGCATCCTGCATGAAGCTGCGGCCCAGCGCGGCCAGATCGAATTCCGCAGCGTCGATGGCTTCGAGCGGCTCCGAGGGCGCGGGCCAATCCAGGCGCGATGGAGCCCCCTGGCGGGCGTGCTCTTCGAACGTGCGCAATTCGGGCAGCCGTCCATGCGCCGCGCGCACGATTTCCAAGGCATAGAACGACGGCACGCGCGGCCGCGATTCCACGGCGTCCATGCGCGGGTATGAGAACACCAGGCGCGTGCGGGCCGCCGCGCAGGCGATGTGCAGACGGCGGCGTTCGTCGGCTACGCGGTTGTCCTGGACGCGCAAGCCGGCGTTCAGCTTGCGGCGGTAGTCATCCAACAGGATGGGATCTTCGTGCGCGCGGCTGGGAAACAGACGTTCGCAGAGTCCGGGCAGGAAGACGATGTCGAACACGCGCCCGCGCGCTTCGTCGACGCCGCTCACAAACACGCGGCCATAGCGGCGCAGCGGCGGCTCGCGCCGCAGGAAGCGGAGACGGTCGCCCAGCACTCCGGAAACTTCATCGAGGCCCACCGGCCCCACCTCAGCCATGGCCTGCAATTCGCCCAGCACCGACAGCACCGATTCCGGCCGGCGCAGCGCGGCTGCGGCCAGCGCGCCGAGATGCTCGATCCAATCGCCCCAGTTGCCGTGCCGCGGCAGGGCGGCGAGCCGGTCGATGAGCGGCAGCGCGAAGCGCTCCAGATTTTTCAGCCGGGCGATTTCGCGCAGCAAGTGCTGGCGGCGGCCTTCCTCCTTTTGGCCGAGATCCGCGAGCCTGATGCCGAACTCCGCTTCGAGGCCGCGCAAGCGGCGCGCCCAGCGCTCGCGCCCGCCGATCACCGCCGCATCCACGAGCAGCTTCTCCCAAGCCGCGGGCGATTGCAGCGTGCCGCCGATTACCGCGGCGTCTTCGTTTTCAGCCGGCTCTGGGTCAGGCTCAGGTTCCGGCGCGGCGGCTTCGTTGCGTTCGTAGAATCGGGCCAGGAGTTCGTCGTCTGGTGGAAGGGGCGCGGTGTCGGCACTGGCGGGCGGGCGATCGAGCGGCGGCGCCTGACCCAGCGAGAGATATTCGGCGAAGCGCGTGGCGGAGCAGCCTTCGCCCGCGCAGGCGAGCAAGGCCAGGAAGGCGCGGCCGGCGGGATCGGGCCGCGCTACGCCTCGGCTGAAATACGATGGGATGCCGGCACGGCGGAGCGCTTCCTCCACCAATGGCTGGTAGCGTTCCGGCGACCGCAGCAGGATGGCCATGCGGTCGAAGGCTACGCCGTCGGCTGCCGATTTGCGGATGCGGCGCGCCATCTCCACACATTCGAGCGACTCGCCGGCGGCGGAGAAATAGTCCAGGCTGGAGTCCGGTTCGCCGGCAGGGGAGACGGATTCGGCGAAGAGGGATTGGCGGATACGGTCTAGGGTTGTGGCGGCGGGGCTAAAGCCCCGCGCGGGCTCAAGCCCGCCCTCCAGGCGCGCTTCGAGGACTTCCGGTGCGCGCTCCAGCACCGCCTCGGCCAATTCCCGCCGCAGCGAGGAGTCCAGGTCTACGTCCAGGAGCAGCAGCGGGAGGCCTAGCAGGCGGTGCTTTCCTTCGCGCGCCGCCGCGATCGCATACCGCAGCAGCAGCGCGAAGTCGGCCGCGGAGCGGTTCGCCAGTTCCTCTTCGAACAGCGCCGCCATGCGCGCGAGATCGCGGCCCGGCAGCCCCGTCGCCGCCACTCGCTCCGACTGCACGCCTTCCAGGCGCAGCTCGGCAATCGTTCGAGCCACCGCGCGCGCCAATCCAGGCGTGTCCGCCACCGGCTGAAAGTACGGGATGGACTCCGCCTTCAGCTTGTGGATCACGCGCGCCACCATGGCCTCCGCGCCCAAGCCGCCCACGGGCGTCAGTCCGGCGCGGGCCAGCGGTCCTTCGGCTAGATCCACCGCGAGTGCGGTAAGCGTCATGCGATGCACGCCCAGGAGGCCGGTGCCGCACGCCGCACGCGCGAAATCGTCGGCCGCGCCGCGCGATTGAGCCAGCACCACAACCTCCGCGTGGCCCTTCAGCGACCCCAAGAACTCGGCCGCGCGATCGAGCAAAACGGCGTAGGAGGCGGACTGGACCAGACTGCGCACTTAGTCGCAGTGTATCAGGCTGTAACAAAACCGTGATTCATGTCACAATACATGGAAGACTCAGGAGGATTTCGATGAGCCTGTTCGATGGTCTGTACCCTTACGAAGTCGTGTTCCTCATCCTGGGGGCGCTGTTCTTTTTGCTACTGGCCGTGCTCCTGGTCTTGCTGGTCGTGCGCGGCAAGTCCTACACTGGAACGCTGGCGTTCTTCGCCATACCGATCGTCATGATCGGCTACCCCAGCATCCAGAAGATCAGCTTTCAAGACGGAGCGGTCACCATTGAGAAAACCACGGAGCAGTTGCAGGCGGCCCCGACCGACGCCGCCGTGCGGTCGAATCTCGAAAAGCAGGTAGCCAACCTGGCGAGCCGTCCTACCGCCGACCCAGCCGCGCTGACCAACATCGCCAAAGCTCAATTCGCTCTGGGCCATCGTGCGGAGGCGGAAACCAACGTGCAGAAGGCGCTGCAGACGTCGCCGGCACTGCCTGAGGCGGTGGCACTGAGGCAACGCATGGATACCGATAGCGCCCTCACCACGCTGACCTCGCAACTGGCACAACATCCAAACGACGCCGCCACCAAACAGAAGTTATCGGATACCGTGGCTCAGGCCGCTCCGTTGAAAATCACCCCCTCCGGTACAATGCTGGTCTGGGGTGGATCGCGTTGAAGGTCACGCGCTGGCCTGCGGCATGGGCGCGGGATTGATCTCCGTTAGCGTGATGCTATAG
>Ga0181536_10002304_pt1 | contig 21753 bp, 21 predicted proteins | sample PEATcosm2014_Bin_41_FD_121105 | JGI IMG/M metagenome (GOLD analysis project Ga0181536, IMG submission 121105) | Peatland microbial communities from MTU Mesocosm Facility, Houghton, MI, USA - PEATcosm2014_Bin17_60_metaG | ecosystem: Environmental > Terrestrial > Soil > Wetlands > Peat | place...
CCCCAAGCGCTTCTACTCGGCGTTCACCGAGACCGACATGGACGCCGTGTTGGCCGCGCACCACGTGCAACGGGTCGTGGTCGTCGGTCAGCACACCGATTGCTGTGTCCGTCATACGAGTTACGACGCCTTCGTCCGCGGCTACGAAGTCGTCGTCTGCCCTGATGCCACAACCGTGTTCGAGCCCGGGGCAACGGAGCCGCTGGACATCCTCCAGCAGCGAGCGCTCGACTACCTGCGCACCTACTACGGCGCCCGACTCGAGCCTTCCGCTACCGTCGCCTAGAGCATCAGGCCCCGGAGCGGGCTCGAGGGCTGGACGTGGAGCCGGCAAGGAGAAGCGATGGCCGGGGCGCTGTTGACCGATCTCTACGAGCTCAACATGGCGGCCAGCTACCTGCGCCGGCAGATGACCGCTCCGGCCACCTTCAGTCTTTTCGTCCGGCGGCTTCCCCCCGAACGTGGCTTCCTGGTGGCGGCCGGGATCGAGGACTGCCTCGACGCCCTCGAGGCGTACTCGTTCGACGAGCGCGACCTGGCCTACCTCGCCACGCTGGGCTTCGACGACGTGGCGCTCGAGGGGTTCTCGCACCTGCGCTTCTCCGGCGAGGTCCGGGCCGTTCCCGAAGGGCGGATCGTCTTCGCCAGCGAACCGCTGCTCGAGGTCACGGCTCCGATCGCCGAGGCCCAACTGGTCGAGACGATCCTCTTGAACCAGATGACCTTCCAGACGACCCTGGCTTCGAAAGCGGCCCGGTGCCGGCTGGCCGGGGGTGACCGCCTGGAGCTGGTCGAGTTCGGGTTTCGCCGGACCCAGGGGTTCGAGGCCGGCCTCGCCGCCGCCCGGCTCTCGGCGATGGTCGGGTTCTCGGCCACCAGCAACGTGGAGGCGGCCCGACGGTACGGCCTACGCCCGGCGGGCACCATGGCCCACAGCTACATCGAGGCGTTCGGCACCGAGGTCGCCGCCTTCCGGGCCTTTGCCGAGGACCTCCCGGGGCACACCACCTTCCTCGTCGACACCTACGACACCCTCGAAGGCGTCGGCCACGCCATCGAGGTCATCGACGACCTCGAACTCCACGACGGTGTGGGCATCCGTCTCGACAGCGGCGACCTCGACTCCCTGGCCCGAGCGAGCCGTCGGATGCTCGACGACGCCGGACACCCCGATGTACGCATCTTCGTCTCGGGCGGCCTCGACGAGCACGACCTCGCCGCCTTCGTGGAAGGGGGGGCACCGGTCGACGCCGCGGGTGTGGGGACGCGTCTTGGGGTGTCCGCCGACGCCCCCTTCCTCGACAGCGCCTACAAACTCGTCGCCTACGACGGACGGCCGGTGGCCAAGCTCTCGCCGGGGAAGGCGACGTATCCGGGGGCGAAGCAGGTCTTTCGCGGAAGTGGGCTCATCGACCAGCTCGGGCTGGCCGATGAGCCGACACCTTCGGGCACCGATCCGCTTCTCGAGGTCGTCATGGTCGCCGGGCGACGGCTGCGCCCGACGGAAGATCCCGTCGCCACGCTCGCCTCGGCCCGGGCCCGGTTCGAGGTGGACCTCGTCGCCCTCCCCTCCTCCGCCCGGCGACTCCGTGACCCGCAGGCGCCAGACCCGACACTCACCGCGACGCTGCGCCGGCTCACCGACGAGGTGCGCGCCGGGCTCGGTCCCCGGTCCGACGGAGCCGACCGGTAACGCACGGGCGCCGACGATGCGCATGGCCACGGTGCGATCCCGGGCGGGCCGAAGGTCCGGGGCACGGGAAATCGCGGTCGGCGCCGTGCGGGCCGCGTTGCGGCCCAGACGACCGGGCCGCGCCGGCCGGGTCGGACGAACGCGGCGCCGTCACCGGCGCGTCCATGCCGCTCAATGTGCTCGTCGTGGCCGACCCTTGGCCAGGAATGACCGGAGCTTGCCGAGGGGCCAGGTGTTGATGACGTGCTCGGGCTGGATCCAGCCCCGCTGGGCCGTGGCGATCCCGTAGCGGATGTTGTCCAGGTGCCGAACCGAGTGGGCATCGGTGGAGACGGCGAAGACGACCCCGCGGTCCTGGGCCAGTCGCGCCAGTTCGTCGTTGAGGTCGAGGCGATCGGGAAAGCAGTTGATCTCGAGAGCCGTCCCCGCCCGAGCGGCGGCCTCGAACACCGACACGGCGTCGAACGCAACGGGGGGACGATGCCCGATGCTGCGCGCCGTGGGGTGCCCGATGATGTTCACGGCCGGGTGCTCGATGGCGCGGATCAGGCGTGTGGTCATCGCGTCACGACCCATGGCGAAGTGCGAGTGGATCGAGGCGACCAGCACATCGAAGCGGCCGAGGAACTCGTCGTCCCAGTCAAGAGACCCGTCGGGCTGGATATTGAGCTCCGAGCCGTGGAGCAGGGTCAGGCGGGTGTCCGTCTGCAGGGCGCGCAGCACCCGGCGCTGCTCGAGGGCTTTTTCGGTGGTCATGCGCTCCATGTGCAGCAGTGGCGCATGGTCCGTGATGGCCACGTACCGGTAACGGTGGCGACGGGCCGCGCTCACCATGTCCTCGATCGAGGCCAAGCCGTCGGTGAGGTTGGTGTGCACGTGCAGGTCGCCGCGGATGTCTGTGGCCTCGACCAGCCGAGGCAACCTCCCGTCCAGGGCGGCCTCGATCTCGCCCCGGTCCTCGCGCAAGGTCGGTGGGATCCAGGACATGGCCAGGTGGCTGTAGACCTCCTCTTCGGTGACGGCGGCCACCACGGTGGCGTCGTCGATGCGTTCGAGCCCGTACTCCGAGAGCTTGAGCCCGCGGCGCCGGGCGATCCGTCGTAGGTGGATGTTGTGGGCCTTGGAGCCGGTGAAGTACACGAGCGCCGCACCCCACACCGGTGGTGCCACCACGCGCAGGTCGACGTGGACGCCCTTGGTGGTCGCCGCCACCGCCTTCGTCCGACCGCTCGCCGACACTTCCGCCACCAGTGGCAATCGCGCGAAGCGCTCCATCACCGCCGCCGGGTGGCTCGAAGCCACGAGCAGGTCGACGTCGCCGATGCTCTCGCACATGCGGCGTAGCGAACCGGCGTAAGTGGCGATCTCCACTGCCGGCGAGTCCCGCAACCCCTCGACGAGCTCCTCGGCGACGTCGAGGGCTACGCCGAGCTGCATGCGGGCCCCGGCCTGCCGGGCCTGGTGGATCGAACGACGGAGGTTCTCCTCGCTGGTGGGACCCCAGCCTGGCAAGGTCCGGAGCCGTTCGTCGTGCAGCGCATCGAGCAGCTCGGGGAGCGAGGCGATGCCGAGTTCCTCGTAGACCTGTCGGGCCCGCTTCGGGCCCAGGCCGGGGACGTCGAGCAGGACCCGCAGACCGGCAGGAACCCGCGCCCGCAGGTCCTCGAGGTCCCCGATGTGCCCGGTGGTGAGCAGTTCGCGGATCTTCGCCGCGATGTGCGAGCCCACGGTCGGGATGTCGTCGAGGGCCTTTTCTTCGAGCCCGTCCACGGGGAGGGGGTATTCGGCGACCGCTCGGGCCGCCTTCTCGTAGGCGCGGACCCGGAACTGGTCCTCGCCGGCGATGGCGAGCAGCTCGGCGAATTCGCTCAGCGCCTCGGCGACAACGTCGTTCGAGCGAGCCACCGACACCTCCTCGGTTCAGGGTCTTCCCATCGCCACGGCGGTCGGCGCGGTCAGCTCCGGGTGGTGGCCCCGCGCCACGATCTTGGCGTCGACCACCGTTCGCATGGCGCTTTCTCGTCTCAGACGTCCGAGCCGACGTTACGGCGTTCCTTCGCCGTCCGGCAGAGGCCTTCGCCACTATCGATCGGCCGATGGCATCTGGACCTGGATTCCGGCGGGAAGGGCGACGTCCTTCCCCCAGATGCAGGGTCCGGCCGAACGGGACATTGCGTGCCCAGGCGCGCCATCACCGCACCAGGCAGCGGGAATCCGGCATCGGGAATAGCACACCGTCGTCGCAGGTTATTGGTCACACACGAGGTGACGCGGCGACGGCGGCCGATGCCCTGGCGACGACGGCAAGGTCCGCGCCATCTCGACGGCCACAAACGCACCAGAAGGAGACCCCGTGCAGGAGCTGATCGCTCTCGCCGACAGCCTCGCCGAGAAGTACGCCGACCAGGCAGTCGTCGACGCCAAGACCGTTCAAAACCCACTGCTCGAGATGTGGGGCGTGGCGGCGGTGATCGACGTTGCCCTGTTGGTCCCGATTCAGGACTTGCTGACGGCGACGTCGCAGCGCTCGCAGATCGCCACCGGTGACCTGGCCTTGTTGGCCGCCAATCTGCGCCAGCGCGCCAGCGCGCCGGTCTGAGGTAGATCCCCACCGGCCGTTCTCTTGCCGACGAGACGACCGGCACTCTGATGGTGAGATCTCGTCCACGATGATCAGGTCGTCGAACTCCGGCGCATCGTCGAAGATCTCCGCCGTCGCCGCCGGCAACTTCTGGGCCTGCGCCGACCGGGCTTGCCGCCTCTCGGGATCGGCCCGGCGACCGTATCCTGAGCGTTGGGCAGACTCCGTGGTCCGTCCGCCCCGACCACGCCCCGACCAGGAGGCTCCGTGACGATCGACGGCTACGTGCACCCCGGCTTCACCCCGGTGGCCGCCGCCTTCCGACACCAGATCAGCCGTACCACGGGGGGCGCGGCTGTCGCCGTCTACCATCGGGGCGAGCTTGTCGTCGACCTCTGGGGCGGCCGCCGTGACGACGCCGGCGCGCCCTGGGAACGCGACTCGTTGGCGATGTGCTTTTCGACGACGAAGGGCCTCACCTCGACGGCCCTGCACGTGCTCGCCGACCGGGGCCTCGTTCGTTACGCCGCGCCGGTGGCCGAGTACTGGCCCGAGTTCGCGTCGGGGGGCAAGGAGCGAGTCACCGTCGCCCACCTGCTCACCCACTCGGCCGGCCTGCACGGGATCCGTTCGATCCTCGACCGGGCCGACCGCATGTTCGACTGGGACCACATGGTCGACGCGCTGGCCCGGGCCACACCGGCGTACGAGCCCGGTACGCGCAACGGCTACCACGCGCTGACGTACGGCTGGCTCGTGGGCGAGGTCGTGCGCCGGGTGTCGGGTCAGCCGCTCGACCGCTTCGTGCAGCGCGAGATCGCCGAACCTCTCGGCCTCGACGGCCTCTACCTCGGCTGTCCACCCGACCAGCGCCACCGCGTGGCACCGCTCGAGCCGATGGGCCACCTGGCGGTCGGCCCTGGGCCCCTGCGGGCCGTCGGCCGCCGTGTCGGCGTGCAGCTGGGCAAGGCTGCCTCGCTGGCGCGCTTGCCGGTCAACCCCCGGCGGATGATCAACGCTCTGGCCCCCCGGGGCGTCGAGGACGTGTGGTACGGCGCGGAGATCATGGACGCGGCGGTCCCGGCCGCCAATGGGTTCTTCACGGCCCGCTCGCTGGCCCGCATGTACGCCTTGATCGCCGGCGGGGGCACCATCGACGGGGTCACCCTGTTGTCGCCGGCGACGGTCGCCGAGATGAGTGTCATCCGGTCGTACCGCCGCGACCTGGTGCTCGTCATGCCCATGCGCTGGCGCTACGGCTTCCACGTCATCGGAACCACCCGGGGTCGGCTCGATGCGGCGTTCGGCCACTTCGGCTTGGGTGGCTCCGGTGGCTGGGCGGACCCCTCGCGGCAGCTGGCGGTGGCGATGGTCTGCAACCGGGGCACCGGCACCCCGATCGGCGACGTGCGGCTCCTCCGGCTCGGCACGGCCGTCATGGCGTCGCTACAGGGACTGCGCTCGGTCGACGACCACCGGGACCGCTCGGTCGTGTCCCCGGAATCCACCGGGTAGCCCAGCCACGACCCAGTCAGACCTCGTTCCGGCCGCCGCACGCGCCGTTTCGCACGCGGTTGCCCGCCTCCGGTGTTGAGCGGTCACAGGTGCTCGATGTCCCGAATCCGGCGACCACACCGGCGGCGAAGCGTCGCTGGCCGGCTTCTCTCGGTCAAGAGGTGCGGGCACGACGTGGTGGCCCGGCAGCGGTGTGGCGGACACCAGGTGGGTCGATCGCGAAGGGTGCGGGGACGCCCCACTCATCGAAATAGACGAGTTCGTCCAACGGCCGGCGCCGCACGGGTCCGTGGTTGCCTTGGGGGCGACCCAACGTGATCGTTGCGGCTACGAACACCTCATCGGGGATGCCCAGCAGCACCCGAAGGTCGGCGTCGACGAGCAAATTCCACACGGTCATCACGCCCCCGTAACCGAGAGCCCGCGCTGCGAGCAGCAGGTTCTGACAAGCCGGGTAGATCGAGGCACCCTCAGTGGGGTTCGGCTCGCGGTAGCGAACCAGGCACGGCAGGATCAAGACCGGCACCTCGTCGAGGTGCTCGACATAGGCCTCCATCGTCCTGGCCATGACGGCCTTGGGCGACGAGCTGTCCGCGCCCGAACCTTGGTCGTAGCCGTCGGCGATGCGCTTGGCCGCCCATGCTCGGCGTGCACCCGCGGCAATGAGTCCTTTGGCCTCCGTTGCTCTTGGTCCATCGGTGAGCACCAGAAACCGGAACGGCTGACTATTCGAGCCGCTGGGCGCCCGGGTGGCGGCGAACAACACGTCGCGCAGCACGTGTTCAGGGACGGGCTCGTCGCGGTACCGGCGGATCGAGCGAGTGCTGCAGATGCCTTCGAGCAGGCCCACGGTGTCTGGATGCAGCACCGCGTCGGCATCCACGTCAGCCATCAGCTGGCTGGGCACCCGGCAGATGGTGACGTGCCCGCACGACACGCTGTCCGGCCCTCCACAGGCCCATCAGGACGACGCCGGATTGGCAGGACACGAACACGAGTTACCAGTGTATGGAGGTCAGGAGACGACCGCCCCTCTTCGTGGGGTCGTCGATGAGGTCCCGACGGTGCGGTCGAACGACGGGGACTTCGGCGGCGAGCCTCGACTCCTCAAGTGATCCGGGGCGGAGGAAACCCCGCGGCGACAGACGTGGCGCATCTGACACCTACCGGCACCGAGCACCCGGCCCCGGGACCTCACCGCTCGCGACCGACGACCGCGAATCAGCCTTGCCCGGCGCGCCGGCTCATGGCGGCGTTGGTCCAGGCGGGGTCGTCGGTCACCTCGTCGGTGACCCAGTCCGGGAGCGTCACGGCCGCCATGGCATCGTCGAGTTCCACCTCGGCGACGATGGTGCCGGCGTAGCAACCGGTGAAGACGTCCACCTCAAAGACCCGCCCGGATACTTCGACTTCGTAACGCGTCTTGGCGATCTCGCCGGGGAGGCAAAGGCGGTCGAGGATTTCGGCAGCGTCGTCCGGCGGGACGGGGTACTCGTACTCGGCGCGCATCAGGCCACCGGGTCCCTTGACGGTGAGGAACGCCACCTCCTCGATCGAACCGTCAGAGTGATGTACCCGACTGAGTCGGACCCGCACGGAGCGCTCGGCGTCTCTGACGAGGTAACCCTGGCGGATCTCGGTGCCGAACCCGGGCGGTGTGAATTGTGCGGCGTCGACCAGGAACTTGCGCTCGATTTCTATGCTCATCCTGCCGACAGTACGCGCCAACTACTCTCGACGCTTCGTCGGGAGCGACTTCCTGCGGCTGCGCACGCCATGAGTGCTCACATAGCCATCGTGCGCGCGCCGAGCCGGAGCCCCGGACTCCCGCCGCGCCCCCGGCGCATGAGCCCTCACCCCGGCTCGACGCTCCTGAGCTGGTGGTGCGGTGCGAAACGATGCCCCCGGTTTGCCCGAGTGCGATAGTGGTCGGTGATGGACCTCAATGACATTGACCGCATAGCCGCAGGCGATCACCACCTGGCCGTCATCGCCACGACGCGAGCCGACGGCAGCGTGCAGGCATCGGTCGTCAACGCCTGCACACTGCCACATCCGGTCTCGAACGATCGCGTGGTGGCCTTCGTCACTTACGGCAAGGCCAAGCTCTCCAACTTGCGGGCCCGGCCCCGGGCGACGGTTGTCTTCCGGTCAGGATGGGAGTGGGTCACGGTTGAGGGAGCCTGCGAGATTGTCGGGCCGGACGATCCTCTGGCGGACTTCGACTCGTCCCATCTTCCCGAGTTGATCCGTGCCATCTTCCGGGCCGCGGGTGGGAGCCACGATGACTGGGCGACGTTCGATCGCGTGATGGTCGAGCAGCGCCGGACCGCCGTCTTCGTTCATCTGGAACGGGTGTACGCAAACGCGACCGAGAAATCTACCGGTTCAGCGTAGGCGGCAGCCGTCTCGAACTGATTCCGACGGCCCTGCAGCGCTCCGGGCCCCTCGACCCGAGCCGGTGACGACTGGTCGAAGGCGTGAGCAGCTTCGCCGTGTCGCGACGCCCGCCGCGCCCTGCACAGCGCCAACCGAGCATGGTCGATGACGAGGAGCAGCCCCGGTCAGCGCCCTCCGTGGCGTTCCCATCGTGAGGATGCGGTTTTCGCATTTCATCACTCAGATCGGCGCACCACGTGGGCGACCCCCAGCGCGCCGGACGGCGTTCGCCATCCGGTCGACGATCTCGGTGAGCACGGCCGGCGAGGTGGCGAAGTTGAGCCGGACGTGGCCGGTGCCGTCCGCACCGAAGTGACGACCGTCGGACAAGGCCACGCCGCCGTCGAGAAAGCTCCGCCAACAGTCCTCGAGTCCCAGGGCCCGACAGTCGAGCCACGCCAGGTAGGTGGCTTCCGGCCGCGTCCAGCTGACCTGCGGGAGGCGGTCGGCCAGGAGGTCCCCAAGGAGCCGGCGCTGACCGTCGAGGTGGGCCACCACGTCCTCGAGCCACTGGTCGCCTCGGCTCCAGGCCGCCAACGAGGCCCGCACACCGAGCACGCCGACGCCGCCGCGGGTGGCGGCGGGACGGGCCGAGAAGCGGCGGAGGAGATCCGCCGACCCCACGGCGGCCACCGCACAGCGCAAGCCGGCGAGGTTGAACGCCTTGGAGGCCGAGGTCACGGTGACGGTCCGAGCCTCGACCTCGGGGCCGAGGGCGGCGAACGGAAGATGGCTGACCCCGGGATAGGCGAGATCGGCGTGGATCTCGTCGGCCACGACGACCAAGTCCCGCTCGACGGCCAGTTCGGCCAGCACGTGGAGCTCGCCCTGGTGCCACACCCGGCCGGTGGGGTTGTGGGGACTGCACAGGAGGGCCAAGCGGGCCCCACTGGCGGCCAATGCCTCGAAGCCGGCTGGGTCATGGCCGAACCGTCCCTCCGGGCCGCGCACGACCGGCAGCTCGACCAGCCGGCGACCGGTGCTGGCCACGGCCCGCAGGAACGGAGGGTAGATGGGGGTCTGGACCCCGATCGGATCGCCCGGTTGGGAGAATGCCTCGATGGCGAGGACGACTCCCTGCATGACATCGGCCAGGACCAGAATCCGGTCGGGGTCCGGCGCCCAGCCGGTGCGGGCGGCCGAGCGGGCCGAGAAGGCCTCGGCCAGGGCCCGGATCTCCTCGTCGGTGCCGTAGCCGAAGTCCCCGAGGGCGAGGGCCTCGGCCAGGGTCTCGATCACCGGCGGGGCCGGGGGGAAGTCCATATCGGCCACCCAGGCGGCCAGGACGTCGGGGCCGTAGTGGGTCCACTTGGTGCCCCGGCGGCGACGGAGTTCGGCCACGGGGACGTCGAAAGCAGGGGCGTCCGGCGCCGCGTTTGGGCCGCTTCCGTCGGCGGGCCCCGTCACCGCGGCCGGCCCCCCGGGGATCCGTCGCTCAGCGCGGTCCGGGCTCTCGCTGTGGTCACATCACTGATGCCCAAGACAGTACGCAATAGCACTGGACCGGATCTGGGACACGGCGAACCCGCGCCACCAGGCGCACCTGGACCCCCACCGGCCGAAGAAGAAGGCCGGCCCCATCCTCGATCACGCCAGGTTCGTCCGCCCCTTCACCGCCTTTGCCGATCCCGATGCCGCGAAGCGGTCCTTCCGACGCACGGCTGGTTCGCTCCGGTCGTTGACGACGCAGGACGTGGTCCCTGACGTTCGACAAGCTTGTTGGCGCGTCGACCGACGTGGGCGTCATGCGCACCGTAAACCACTGCGCTGACACAATCGGCATTCGCAGCCCCCGGACCGGTGGCGCACGGTCCGCCCGGTCGAGGCCGCCAAAGGAGGTGCACGGCAACCGGCCCTCCGCCCGGCTGAAGTCCTCACAGCCACTCACGCCGCCGGGCGCAACGTCTGTCGCTCGGATCCGGGTCGTAGAATCACGTCGACGCCGCAAGAGGGAGAGTGCGTGCCGAAGTATCGATTCGATTGGGCATCGTTGCCTGCTGGGCTGCTGCGTCAACTGCAACGAGATCTCCAGCTGGCTGGGTCTGATCCAGCGCTGGCCCTCAGGAGGGCCTTCGGTGCTCGACCGTCCGAGGCGTTCGTAAAGCTGGCCTGGGGATCGCTACGCGAGCGCTGGGTGGCCAAGGATCCTGTGGTACGCAAGTCGATCGTCGCGGACCTTCGGGCCAAAGACCTGGGTCGTACGGATACAAAGGTGGGCACGGCACGAGGAGAAGTCGCGTACCTGCGCTCGTGTCGCAACAGCCCGACGTTGCGCACCGTCGTGCTTGCGCACCTGCTCGCTGCGGGAGAGGAATTGCGTTCCCCGAAGGCGCCCGCAGCAGACAAGGCGACCACCCGGGGCGCCTCCGCCACCTGGTCCACTGACGCATGGGCTTCGCTGGCCGCGGCTCTGGCCGTCACGCTCGCGCAGATGGAAGTCGATCAATACCTGATCTTGAGCGTCAGGGACAAGCCTGACTATTACGTCCAATTCGCCCAACTGGGGCCGTCGGGAGTTCGGGTCGAAACCGTGTCGAATGACTACTTGGAGGAATGGGAGCGACTCGACGACGAGGCCCAGGCCCAGTTGCTGACCATCGGGTGGCAGTCGCCGACCCGAGGCAAAGGGAAGGGTCGGGACACCGACGGGTCGCCGAACTACTTCCGGGAGTGGGAGCTCCCGGTGTCCTACCGGGAGATCGCCGACCTCGCGGTGCGAACCCTCAACGAGGTGCTCGAGGTCCGGCATCCGGGTCTCCTCGCTTACAGGGCGTTCGCAAAGGGCGGGGTCGAGGTCATCCTGCCCAACCTTGGGTTGGTCAGGGAGAAGTCGGCGGTTCCGCCGCAGCTGCCGCCGGCACCGGCCAGCCACGAGAGGTTGCTCGAGCAGGTGAAGGGCGTCATGAAATCCGTCCTTGGTACCGACACGATCGTTACCGACGACGATGACGACATCCCGGTACGCGGTGAATCCGTCGTGACCTACGTGCGCGTCCAGAAGGACTCACCGGTCGTTTCGGTCTTCGCGCCCATCATCTGGGGCATCGGCGCTCCGCCAGACATCTTGCAAACGGTGAACGAGATCAATTCGTCCATTCGCTTCGGACGCGCTATCTGGGACGGCAAGGGCATCGTGCTTGTGGCCGAGGTGCTGGGATCTCCGCTTGCGGCCGAGCAGTTGGAGATGGCGTTCAGGGTCGTGACCCTTTTTGGGGATCAGTACGCGAAGCGACTGCAGGAACGCTATGGAGGCCGCGTTGCCCTCGGTCAGGCGCTGCCGCCGAAGCAAGCGCCCACCGGCGGCTACCTCTGACAGCCCACAAGAACAACGGGCAGCAGTCCAACAAGCTGGGCGGTGCTCCAGCCTTCTCGGGAGAACCACGCACGTCGTCGAGGGCACGCCTCGGTGTCGCAATCTCCTCGGCACACAGAGACACCGTGCTGGAGACGGCACCCGAGCCGACGAATACCACTCGGTGAGCCCCTGGGCGCGGTGGCAATGGTCCGGCACGTTGAACATGCCATTGATCGTGTGATCGGCCGGCCGTCGATTGCGCCCAACCGTCGGGACAGCCGGCTCATAGTGCGATTGCCCCTTTGCCGGCGGTGCAGAGATTGTGGAGTTCTCCGATGACCTCCGCCCCGGTGACGATGAGCTCGCCGGGGGCGAGGAACCGCCCACGGGCCATCCCGACCCCGGAGGGTGTCCCCGTGAAGATCAGATCACCCGGGTGCAGCGAGCAGATCGAGGAGAGGTAGGCGATCAGCGTGGGGATCGGGAAGATCAGATGTCGTGAGCGCGACTCCTGCATGCGCTCACCGGCGACGTCACACCACAGCCCGATGTCGTCGGGGTCGTCGAAGGCGTCGACCGAGACGACGGCGGGACCGGTGGGACCGAAGCCATGAAAGCTCTTGCCCAAAGAGAATTGGGGCGGAGTGCCCGTGAGCTGCACGTCTCGGTCCGAGATGTCCTGGCCGAGCATGAGGCCGGCGACGACCTCCCAGGCCTCGACCGCGGCGACCGAGGAGCATTCGGCGCCGACGACGGCGACGATCTCGGCCTCCCAGTCCACCGATGCGCCCGAGAGCGGGACCGTGGCCGACGGTCCCGCAATGCAGCTCGGAAACTTGGTGAACGTGAGAGGCGCCGGCGGGAGCTCCATGCCGCTCTCCCCGGCATGGTCGCGATAATTGAGTCCGATCCCGAAGACCTGGCGGGGCTCGGGTACCGGTGCGCCCAGATCGGCCTCGGTGACGAGACCGCCGGCGGTGGCCGGTGAGCACCGGTCCGAGAGGCCGTGGAGCTCGCTGGAGCGGGCGACGGCCACCATCGGGTCGGCCAAAGGCTCCTCGCCGCTAACGAGGGCAAGGTCGTGCCATTGGCCGTCGCGCTCCAGGGCGGCTCGCCCGTTGACATTCAGCAATCGATACATCTGTCTCCTCGAGGTGTCGGTCGAATCGTCAGAGAGGGTAGGGCCCGAATCGGCCCCATGCCACGAACACGGCGAGCACGCTGAGGACGACGTTGATCGGGATCCGGTTGACTTCGTCGTAGCGGACGTTGGTGACCGCCGCGCCGATCTGCAGGGCGACGGATCCGGTGGCGGCCAGGGGCACCAGGACCGGGGCCACGCCGAGAGCACCGGGCACGACGAGACCGATCGCGGCAAGGACCTCGAGAACACCGATCCAACGCACGCCGGCGTCAGAGAAGTGCCCGGCCCACGCCATGTGTTCGGCGAGCTTCTCCCGGGGTACGGCGAGCTTCATTGCCCCGACCGTGAGGCTGACCGCGGCGAGAAGGGTGGCAGCCATCCACAGGGCGATGTTCATCGGTGGCTCTCGGGTTGCATCCGCCTGTTTGTCACCGGTGCCGGAAGAGTGGCGGCCGTCATCACGATGCGCCCTGACCACCAAGACGGGAGGCCACGGTCGCGAGCAGCGCCACGGCGGTGCCGCGTTCGACCACGCCGCGGTCCTCGTGGCCGTAGCCGTCATAAGCGTTGAGTCCGCTCACCTGCATCTCGGTGGCCAGTTCCGGAGCAAACGGGTAGTCGCTTCCGAACAACACGTGGTCGGCACCGACCAGTTCGGTGAGGGAGCGCAGCGCGTGCGGGTTGGCCGACAGAGCGGTGTCGTAGAAGAGCGCACGCATGTAGGCCAACCCACCCTTGGGTGCCCGTTCTGCCAGTTCGGGATCCTGGAACCAGATCAGGTCGAAGCGAGCCACCAGATAGGGAACGGTTCCACCGGCGTGGGCGAGGATGAAGCGGATGTTCGGGTATCGCTCGAGCGCCCCCGTGTAGGCCAGATTGAACGCCGCACGGGTGGTGTCGAATGTGAACTCCATGGCGAAGACCGGGATGTCGACGGCGATGTGGTCCGCCACGGTGGGAATCGCCGGGTGGACGAAGACGACGGCATCGCGACTGTCGAGCTCGGCGAGCAAGTCGTCGAACCTGGGATCGCCGAGGTAGCTGCCGTCGCTCTGCGAGGAAAGGAGGACGATCCCATCGGCTTCGAGCGTCTCGAGCGCATAGGTCGCCTCCTCGAGGGCACCGTCGGTATCGGGAAGCGGCACGGAGGCGAAGAAGCCGAACCGCGTCGGGTGCGTACGGACGAGCTCGGCCGAGTATTCATTGCACCGCCGGGCGAGCACTCGGGCCGCTGCGTCGTCGCCGAAGTGCACGCCGGGAGCCGAGACCGACAACACCGCCATGGCGATGCCGTGACGGTCCATGACACCCAATGACAGCTCGGGACTCCACTCGGGGAGTTCGCGCCCGCCCACCTCGCTCATCCCGAGCTGGCGCAACGCGGATGAATAGATCGGAGGGATCAGATGGTGGTGCACGTCGATACGGTGGGGTTCGGGTGGCAACGTCTCTCCTGTAGCTCGGTCTGGTGCAAGGAGTCAGGTGGTGGGGACCGGCATCGCCACCACCCCCGAAGGGGCAGGAGCGTCCGTCCACAGGGCCTTGTTGAGGAGCCTGGTCAGCTCGCGCAACTCGTCGGTGGTGAGGGCGGCCCACTGTCGGCGGTGCAGCGCCTTGATCTCGGCGGTGAGCCGCTCGAACAGGTGCCGACCCCGTGACGTCGGTCGGACCAGCACGACCCGCCGGTCTGTGCTGGAGGGTCTCCGGGAGGCAAGTCCCTGTTCGACGAGGCGGTCGACCAGGCGGGTGGTGTCGGCCGCCCGGGTGAGGAGGCCGTCCGCCAGTGCGCCCATGGGCAGCCCGTCAGGAGCATTGGCCAGGCAGAGCACCCACAATGCCGCGTAGAGGGCGTGGGAGATGCCCCGGGCCCGGCAGCACTGCTCGAGATCCTCGGTGAAGCGGTTGCTGACGACGAACGTGGTGATGAAGGCGTCGCGACCCAGTCGATCGATCAGGTCTTCGCGAACCTTCGCCGTCGTCATGAACCAGCCCTTTCGACCATCAGATGGGCGGCCACAGGATCAGGAGACGGGGTCACGGCCGAGCACGTCGGCAAACGCCTTGGCGAGGTCGGCATCGGGGTCGGCCGAAGATCCAAGGCTGCGCCAGGCGACGAACCGGTCAGGGCGCACCAGGATGGCGCCACCGGTGGTGATCTGGCGAAGGCGCGCCCACCGGCACCGGGGGTCGAGAAAGTCACCATCGAGGTGGCCGATGCGGGCCACATCAAGGGGGATCCCTGCCCGGGCAACGAGCCTGGCGGCGGCGCCGCACCAGCCCTCACCCCCTTCGCCGGCGACGAGCAGGAACCGTCCCGGACGCACCAGCTCGAGTGTCGAGATCCGCTTGCCCTCCTCGGTGTCCAGCCATGCGTGCGGGAGCGGGCTGCCCGGGCGGGTGGAGGGTTCATAGACCCGGACCGGGTCGACCGGCGCCGGAGGTGGGCTCCCGTCGTCGACGACGGCCGCCGAGTCGTACGTGTAGCCGTACTCGATGTTGTGCTCGCGGAACTCCATGGACTGGCTGGCGAACAGCCGGGCGATGCGACGCCGGAAGTCCATGTCCTCAGGGCGATCGCTCCAGAGCCGCCCCATACGCGCCCACCCTTCTTCTGGGGTGAGCTCGGGGTCGAGCAGGCCGAGAGCCTCGCCCGTCGCCATGTGGTTCAGCGCGTTCTCCACCGATCGGTCGACGTTGTGTTGGACCGATGACCGGCGCTCGGGCTCGTAGGTGTCCAGGAGTCTGTCCGAGGCCACACCGTCGAGCACAGCCGCGAGCTTCCAGCACAGGTTGTGGGCGTCTTGGACCGCGCTCGTCAGGCCCAGGGCGCCGGTCGGCGGATGGCGGTGGGCGGCGTCGCCGACGAAGAAGACCCGGCCCACCCGCAGGCTCGACGCGACGACGCCCTCGAGTGACCATCGGGTGATCTTGTGGATCTCGATCGGGTGGTCACCAATGCCGAGGGCGGATCGCATGTCGACCTCGACCTGGGCATCGTCGAGGGCGCGTGGGTCGTCATAGGGGTAGTTGAGGTGAAAGACCCACTCCTCGGATTGCGGTCCCCAGCGGTTCGGGCCCATGGGCACGAGCACGGCCATCGTTCCCGTGTGCGGCACCCAGATCCAGCGGATGAGCACCTCGGGATCGGTGGCCCACGCCGAGAGGTCGGCCGTCATGTGAATCGAGATCTCCCGGGCGACGTCGCGCACACCGACCATCTCGACCCCGAGGGCCGGGCCGACCGTCCGCCCGGCGTCACAGGCGAGCAGGTAGCGAGCCCGCACCGAGTACTCCTCGTCGGCATCGAGGTCACGCACCAAGGCGGTGACGGCGTCATCGTCCTGGTCGAAGCGGACGAGCTCGTGATGGAACCGGACCCGACCAGGTGCCAACTCCTCGGCCCGGGCACGCAAGATCGGTTCGAGTCGGATCTGCGGCAGATTCGTCGTCACGCACGGGCTGGCCGACGCCCAATCCGGGTCCGCACCCCCGGCTCCCCACGCCTCGATCCAGCCGATCCGGCGACCCGCCTCCGGGTGGCCGGCGAACCCCGCGTACCAAGCGGACGCCCGCATGTGCTCGGGCGGGGTGCCCCGCCGGTAGATCTCGGGGGCGACGCCGACGTCGGCGAGGATCTCCATCGTCCGCTGATTGAGGACATGGGCCTTGGGGAGGACCGACGTCGTCGGCAGGGCGCTGACCAGTAGCGAGTCCAGCCCCAATTTCGTCAGCAGCATGGACGCGGTCAGCCCTGCCCCCCCGCCGCCCACGATCAGGACCGGCACCTCGAGATCTGCCACGGCGTTCCCCCCGACTCGGCTCTCAGTAGTATACGTGGCAACAATAGTTGTGGCAACATATAATCTTTCCACCGACCTGAGCGTCTTCACCTCCGGCAGCGAGACGCTGCGACTGTCCGACATCGCCGAGGACATCAACGACTCCGGCCGGTTCCGGTCCACCCGACAGCAGCTCGCACAGCTCGACGTCGCCACGCAGGGCGACGAGATGAAGAAGCTCGGTGCCTGCCCAGACGTCATCGTCGGCAGCGTTCATGCGGTCACCGAAGACGGTCATGCGGTGGCCGGCTCCTTTACCGGAAGCCAGCTCGGCCCGTACGCGGCGGGGGCAGGGAAGGTGATCTGGGTCGTCGGCGCCCAGAAGGTCTCGGCGATCTCGATACCGCTCTGCGCCGCCTGCGCACCTACAGCTATCCGCGGGAGGACGACCGTCTTCGCGCTGCCTACGGCATCGCCAGCGCTCTCAACAAGATCCTGATCGTCAACGGTGAGGCTACGACCGGGCGAATCACCTTGCTCCTTGTCCGTGAGGCCATCGGGTTCTGGCGGCCCCGGGTGCCCCACGCTCGATCATCACGTTGAAGCACTCAAGCGGCGGTCTCGCGCGCCGTCGCCACGGTCGGATGCCTCGCCCCCGCGGCGAGGCCGACCGGGCGAGCACCCGGGCAAGATCCCGAATTGGCTCCGTCGGCGCCCTCGGCGATGTGGCAGGAGTGTCGAATGAGGGAACCGCCGGTTGATCGACGCGTCGCGGAGCGACGGCGAGGCAGCAAGATCGTCGATCCAAACGGGTTCTTCGACATTCAGGATCTAGTCAATTCAGGGTCTAGTCGACGCCACGATACGGCGCTACCGTTTATCAGATAGGTCTAAGTGCCCTGTCAGCGCAGGCACTTGAGGCAGAGGGTCAAGAAGGATCACGCGAGCGGGCGCCCAAAGCCCAATATCCGGATGCGAGGAAGCGACATGGCACGAGGCGCACACGAGACGAGAAGGGCCAGGGCGTGGAGAACATCCGGGCTCTTGTTGGTCGGCGGAATGGGCCTGTCCCTTGTGACCGCCGTACTGATGATCGGGCCCGCCTCCGGCCCCGCCGGGGCGGCGCCGAACACAACGGTCGCTCCTTGCGCGCTCTGCGTCCTCGGGCCGGCCGGCAACACGGTGAACGGGAGCGGCAGTAGCACAATCAACGTGACCGATACGGGCACCGGCAGCACCATGCCGGGGATCGTCATCGATTCCTCCTCCGGTTCCGGCGGCTCGGCTTCCTGCACCGGCCAAGCGGCGGAATTGAGCGGTAGCGCCACCGTCACCGCCCCCAGCACCGGGATCGTCGGGGGCTGGTGCCAGACGCCCGGCGCCACCTTCTCCCCCGCCCCGACGCAAGTCGCTTCGCCCGGTGTCGCCGACCCCCTGGCCAGCCTGGCCGCGCCGTCCACAGCAGGCACGCCGACCACGGTGAACGTCTCGGGGTCCTCCTGCAGCACCGAGACCGTGAGCGTCGGTAGCTCCACGACGACAGGGAACGCAACCATCGCCGCCGGCGTCTACTCCAGTATCGATGTGTCGGGTCTCGGCACCTGCCTGACGTTGGACCCGGGGACCTACGTCATCACCGGCATGTTCGATATTTCGGGGACCAACTCGGTCGTGTCGGGTGACGGCGTCCTGTTGTACTTCACCTGCGCGAGCGAGGACGGGGCCGCCACGGCATGCCCGGCGGGCGGTAGCGGTGGCTGGCTCAATGACTCGGGTGTCAACACCAAGCTCAACCTGTCCCCAGGTTCCACGTGCCCCTACTCCGGCCTCACGATCTTCTACGACCGCAACAACGCAGAACCGATCCAGCTGTCCGGTAGCGCGACGGTGTCGACGATCAGTGGAACGATCTACGGGGTGTCGAGTGAACTCATGCCCTCCGGTAGCAGCGTAGGCCTCGACTCGTGGGTCATCGTCGGATCCATAGGATCGATGTCAGGGAGTGAGGCGCTGAACATCGACTACAACCCGGCCCAGAACGCGACGACCAACTGCGCTTCGACCAGTTCGGGCGGGTCACCCCCGCCGGTCAGCGTCGTGACGGAGTCCAGCGGCGGCACCAACGCGACGACCGTCGTGCCGCAGACTGCTGCTGCCAGCAGTCCGATCGCGGGGGCGACCACGGTCCACACCGGTGAGCCGTGGGCGGGGTCCGAACCGATCCAGGAGGCGGTACTCGGGATGGGGCTCGCCCTGATCGGCCTGGGAGAGTTGCGTCGACGACGGGTACGCCGTGGCGCAGCAGCCCATCACCGTTCGTAGGGATCCGTTTCCTTCGCCCAACGTCGGGACGACGTGCGGTGGACGCACTTCGCCCCGTGTTCTGAAACAAGCCGGACACCCAGAGGCGGCACTCGACGACTGCATGGGTCCGATGGCCTATGTCGGTTGCATGGTCCAACTGGCAATGACGAGAGTGCCGTCCCGGATGTCCTCCGTGACCGACACCGCATAACGACCAGGAGCCTTACCCCCCGTCACCTGCATCGTCGTCGACAGGGTCGCGGCGGTCGGATCGCTCTTTGTCGCCGTCACCGTGACGTCGAGGGACGTGAGGTAACTCGGATTGCTCACCCCTAAGAGCGGAGCGGGGGGTGGCACGTTCGGAGCCACCGTCTTCCACCATCCGGTCTCGTTCTCCATAAGCGACTTCAACCCCGCAATAAATGCTTCGACGGCGGAACTCTGGACGAGGAGGGGATTGGTGGTTTGGGCCCATGCTGGGTCGGGGCTGCCCGCCAAGGTCATCGTCCCCATGGGGACCGCGTACGTGGCCAACGTGACGCCTTGGGCCAGCAAGGCGTCCGGGACCGGGACCGAAGGCGGCGCCGAGGCAGCCAGGTACGTCAGCGTCGACCCGCCTGTGGCCGTTGACGACACTTCGGTTGCCGTCACCAGATAGCGCTCGGGCGTGAACCACAAGGCGTCGGTCGGCCAGCAGGTCACCAGCGTCATCGTGGGGCCGGGGGTGTTGTACACCGCCGAGCCCTGCGGGACCACGGCATGGCTTTGCACCTGGAAGACGTATGTGGTGCACGGCGTCTCGTAGCGCACGGTATCTCCCGCCGCGAGCTGGGCGAGATGGACGAAATAGCTGACGTCGTGCGCCTCCAAGACGGCGTTTCCCGGAGTCCCGGGCCAGACCGAGTGGGGGTCGTGGCCGACGGCTACGTCCAACTGGGCATCATCCGTCCCTTGTTCGACCGGCGCTGTCACCCCGAGCTTGGGGATCACCAAGAGTCCCTGAGCGGCGTTGGCGTCCGGTGAGGTTCCACACGAGGCGAGCGAGCCGGTCGCTGGTCCCGCTGCCGACCCGACCGGCGACGTCGATGCCCGACGCTTCAGGAACTGGTGGACCAAGGCCCTCCCCGCACGTTCCGAATGCATGGTCCACGCGGTGACGTAGGCCTGCCACGCCACCACGCCGGCGATGAGCACGACTCCCGAAACGATGAGTGTCCGATACGTCCAGCTCCGTCTGGAGATCGGCCCGCGTTTTCGTCGTCCCCTGCGTCGAGTCGCCAGTGTTTCAGAGGACTGCATGTGCGGCCCTGTCTCCGAGGATCATGGACCGGCCTGGCTCACGAGTGGGTGCCGGTGGCAATGCCCAACCAGCTCAGGCTCTGATCGCTGCTCATAGCCTATATCGCCGGTCGTCGGCCACGGTCGTCGGCCCTGTCAGCCAGGCCACGGTGGCCGCCGCCAACCGGGGCCGGCGGGGACGGCGACGAACCGGCGACGGACCGGAGGTCGAGGGTCCCCAAGGACTCGTCGGGGGACGAGGCAACCAGGGTCCAAGATCGATGCCCTCCTCCCGTCGAGCGGTGCGTGGAACGCCGATTAGCCTTGACCGCGCCGTGACCGGTCCGCTCCCCGAAGCCGAGTATCAGGAGATCTTCCGAAAGGTTCCTCGGCTCACCGTGATGATCGTGGTCCGCTCCGAGTTGGGTGTATTGCTGGCCCGACGGGCCGGTGGTGCCTGCGCTGGACTGTGGAACCTCCCGGGTGGGACGGTGAGGTTCGCCGAGCCGCTGTCCGAGGCGATCCACCGGGTCGCACTCGACGAGGTCGGAGCGGACGTCGTCATCGACGAATTGCTCGGCTACGTCGAGTACCCGAGCCACCTTCGCCAGGGAATCGACTGGCCGGTCGGGATCGTGTTCCGCACCCACCTGGACGCTCGGGAAAGGCGGATGCTGCCGACAGCGCCCGACCGGCTCGAATGGTTCGCTGAGCTTCCCCACGAGATGCACGAGGAAGATCGGAGCTTTCTCCAGGTGCACAGCCTCGGCCACTGACTGGTCGAGCACCCGAGCACGATCATCGCGGCCCTCGTGTCCGGGGCGGGTCGCCGCCGGACCAGCGAGCACGTCGCATGACATCTCGGAAGCCCGAAACGCGGGCGCTCGGGACCTTCTCGCTCTGGCGAACCCCGGGGCACGGCCCCTCGTCACGAGCCATCGGGTGTCGTGCGCTTGGCCGATGCGTCGCGTCGAACGAGGACCAGCCCACCCACCATCATCAACAGGCCGAAGAGGGACAGAGCGATCACCACGGGGCGCGACCCCGCCCATGGCATTCCCGTATGGATGGTTGTGGCCCCGACAACAGGCTGAGGGAGGGATGTCGGGGTCGTGCCAGAAGCCGGTGCGGTGACGACCCCGGTGTCCCGGAAGACCAGTGAGCTGCTCCCGCCCGACACGACCGTCACGAGCTGTGGCGGACCGGGGCTGTAACCGGCAGGGGCGGTGGTCTCCTCCACGAAGTAGCTGCCCGGCGCCACGTCGGCCATCGTGCACGAGGCCACGCCGGCGACGACCGTCGTCACCTGACACGACAGGCCTTCGGGTGAACCGGGAGCGCTCCCGGTGTCACTGAACAGCGTGAATCCCGCGCCGGTCAGCGCCTTACCGGCACCGTCGGTCTTGGCGATCACCACCGAGCCGGGAAGAGGCGGTGGAGGCGGTGCGGGTGTGTCCACGAAGGTGACCGAGACATGCGTCGCCGACACCACGTTCACGGGCTGTGGCGGACCGGGGCTGTAACCGGCAGGGGCGGTGGTCTCCTCCACGAAGTAACTGCCCGGCGCCACGTCGGCCATTGTGCACGAGGTCACGCCGGCGACCACGGAGGCAATCGAGCAGGACGACGTGGTGGGAACGCCGGGCGCGCCATCGACAACCGTATAGAGGGTGAAACCGGCACCCGCCAGCGCCTTGCCGGCGTCGTCGGTCTTGGTGATCGCCA
>Ga0181536_10002307_pt1 | contig 21741 bp, 18 predicted proteins | sample PEATcosm2014_Bin_41_FD_121105 | JGI IMG/M metagenome (GOLD analysis project Ga0181536, IMG submission 121105) | Peatland microbial communities from MTU Mesocosm Facility, Houghton, MI, USA - PEATcosm2014_Bin17_60_metaG | ecosystem: Environmental > Terrestrial > Soil > Wetlands > Peat | place...
AACCCAGGCACGGACTTGCACCGTGCAGACGAAACGTCCTCGCGGACGCACTCATCCTCGGCCTTGAGCCGAGGATCCGTGGACGCACGCACGACCTCAATTCGAGCCGATTTCCGCGCGGCCAGAGATGCTCGGCTCAAGGCCGAGCATGACGTTTGGGTGATTCGAGCATGACGTTTGGGTGATTCGAGCATGACGGTTTGGGTGATTCGAGCATGACGGTTTGGGTGATTCGAGCACGACGGTTTGGGTGATTTCAGCCACGCCCCAACCTTAACCTGATGCGTATGGGGTGATGCCGTCTCGCCGGCGGGGTCTGGGCTGCATCGGTCGCGGCGCGAGTTAAAACCGCACGCCGTGTGCCGCCGCGAGCGGCATTTTCAGACCGGTTCTTGATCGAAATGACCGGCCCTGTCACGCATTTCGATTTGCTGACGTGAGCGCGCCTGGGTAGGCTGCGCGAACGGCTGCGAACGACCGCATCCGTCCGTCCGGAAAGTGGGGTTGCAACGATGAATCGTCTTGATGGCAAGGTCGCGCTGATCTCCGGCGCCGCGCGAGGCATCGGCGGCGAGACCGCCCAGTTGATGGCGCGGGCGGGTGCCAAGGTGGTGGTGGGCGACGTGCTGGATGAGCGGGGCCGGCAGACCGTCGGCGCCATCAATGCCGCCGGGGGGCAAGCGGAATACGTGCATCTGGACGTGACGGCGGAGGCGGACTGGACCGCCGCCGTCAACGTCGCCACCAGCCGGTTCGGCAAACTCGATATCCTGGTCAACAACGCCGGCGTCTTCATCGGCAAGGGGATCGAGGAGATCAGCCTGGACGAGTGGAACAAGCTGGTGGCGGTGAACATGACGGGGGTGTTCCTCGGCACCAGGCTGGCCGCTCAGGCTTTGCGGGAAGCCGCGAAGACCAGCGAGCACGGCAGCGCCATCGTCAACCTCGCCTCGATCGCCGGGATCGTCGGCTCGCAGCTCGATCCGCTGTATTCGATGACCAAGGGCGGGGTGACGCTGTTCACAAAATCGGCGGCGCTGGAATTCGGTCGGAAAGGCTATCGGATTCGGGTGAATTCGATCCATCCCGGCGTGATTCAAACCGATATGGGTGAACAGACCTTCGTCGCCCGCGCACAACGTACTGGGAGCAACGATACCACGACTGCCAGGCAGGTCGTGACCGACTCGGTGCCGTGGGGCCGCATGGGTGTGCCGATGGATATCGCCAAGGGCATCGTGTTCCTGGCCTCCGACGACGCGGGTTACATGAACGGGGCCGGTCTGATCGTCGATGGCGGCATGACGGCCACGTAGGCACCGGAAGCGACGAACCGCGACACCGCCGGAACGGTGGGTTCCTGGAGGGGGCTGTCGCCGTCGCCCTCGCCAGGGTGGAAGGCGCTCTGCCCCATGGGATCGAGCAAGATGAACAGCCCGATCATGCGCCGGCGGCCGACGGACAGCACCCGGCCGACCGTCAGGCCGCCGCCCAGGATCGGGGCCGGCTTTCGATGACCAGATCGAGCATGGTGCCTTCTCTCACACAACCAGCCGAACCGGAAGGTGAAGTGCCAGCCCGCTTCACCACTCAGGCCACCCAGCGTCGCCGGCGCCGCGCTTTCGCGACCTCCCGGTATGAGCGCCGCGCGCCTGCTTCGTTCAGTCCGAGATAGAACTCCTTGATCTCGGGATTCCGCCGGAGTTCGGCCGCCGGGCCGTCCAACATGATGCGTCCGGTTTCCAGCACATAGGCGTGGTCGGCGATCTCAAGCGCCAGCGCCGCGTTTTGCTCGACCAACAGGATGGTGCGGCCCGCTTCCTCCTTCAGGCGGCGAATGATGTCAAAGATGTTCTCGACGATCATCGGTGCGAGGCCGAGCGACGGTTCGTCCAACAGGATCACCCGCGGCTCGGAAACCAGCGCGCGCCCGATCGCCAGCATCTGTTGTTCACCGCCGGAGAGATAGCCGGCCTGCTGTGCGCGGCGCTCCTTCAGGATCGGGAAAAACGCATAGACCTGCTCGATTTGCCGGCGAACGTCCGGCAGGCGAGCCCTGGTGTGGCCGCCGACCACGAGATTCTCCTCCACCGTCAAATGCACGAAGACCCTGCGGCCCTCGAACACCTGGGCGATGCCGCGGCGGACGATATCGTGCGGCGGCAACGAATTGAGCGGCTCGTTATCGAACTCGATCGTGCCTTTGGTGATTTCACCGCGCTCGGCATGCAACAGGCCAGAGATCGCCTTCAACGTGGTGGTCTTGCCGGCGCCGTTCGCACCGAGCAGCGCCGTGATCTCACCCTGCTTCGCCGTGAGCGAGATGCCCTTCAGCACCAGGATCGCGCCGTCGTAGACGACCTCGACATTGTTCAGTGTCAACATGGAATATCCTGGCGGGAGCCGCCGGACCGGCCCAGGGGAATGCCATGGGGAGCGGCCCGGCGTGGTAACGGGAACGAAATCACGAGGTCGAATTGACCTTCCTGAGCACCAGCTCCCGATAGCCCTGGAACCATTCGGTTGCCTTCACCATCTTATCGCCCTTGACCTGGAAGATCTGCACCCAGCCGCCACCCTCATGATCGGCCGCCGTGACCTGCATTGGCGGCAGCAGGCCACCAAGGGTGAAATCCTTGATCATTTCGAAGCCCTTCTTCACGTCCTCACCGGTCGGCGGCTTGCCACCGGTCAGCTTCAACGCATTACGCACTGCTTCGATATGCACCGCGGCGTCCTGAATCCCGCGATTGTAGTAAACGGAGGTTGCCATCTCCTTCGGCGGCGGCTTGCCCTCCTTTTGGTACATCGCCTTGATTTCCTTTATCACCGGATAGTCGTCTCCGACGCCGACGAACTGCATCGTGTAATACCCCTGCGCCACCGGCCAGCCGCCCGCCGCCAGAATGTCGGCTTCCGAAGAAGCCCAGACAAAGCCAAGCACTTTGGACAACGGATAACCTGACTGCTTCATCGCCTTGAGCATCACTGACGGTGCGCGTCCGAACAGATGCGCGAGCACGAAATCCGGCCGGTACCTTTGCGAGATATCCAGAATCTGGGCGCTCATTTCCACGCCCGGCGGCGGCACCGCGAAGACGCGCAGATCGAAGCCCTCGATGCCCTGGAGCTCCTTCAGGATCGGCAACGGCTCCAGCCCCGCCGGGTTGTCGTAGTAGAGATAGGCGATCTTCTTGCCCTTCAGGTCGCCGCCAAACTTGTCTTTCACGAACTTGATTGCGGCGGCGCCCTGCGACCAATAGGTCGCGGCGAGCGGGAACAAGTAGGGATACTTGATACCGTTCGCCGCCGCGGCGGAGCCGAAACCGGGCGACGTCCCGGGGATCTTGTCTTTCTCCAACCGAGGATTCAGCGCCTCAGCCTGTGGCGTGCCCCAGATCAGGGTGGACACCATGCCCTCTTGCTTGTGGCGTTCATATTCCTCGATCGCCGGTGGAACCTGATAGTTGTTATCAAGTTCGTTGATGCGGATTTGATAGCCGTCGACGCCGCCCTTGGAATTGATCAGATTGACGTAGTCCTGCACGGCCGGACAAAACACCGTCCCGACCAGTTGGGTTGGACCAGTGCGGTCGCACTGGGAGCCGATCAGGATTTCCTTTTGCTGCGCCTTTACGTCGCCGGCGAACCACGTCCCCGCCATCGCGCCAGCGGCGATCATCAACGGCCTTCTTGTCACGTGTCTCATGTTGGCCTCCCTTGCTTCGCCTGATCAGTAGGAAAATGGCCACGTCCGGAAGTAGTTCCGGATGTTACGCCAAAGCCGGTTCAGGCCCTCCGGCTCAACCACCAGAAAGAAAATGATCAGCCCACCGAAGATTACCAGCCGCAGACTGGGGATAACGGCGGAAAGATCGGACGCCTGGAAGAACAGCCCGCCAACGGACTCGAGCACGCGGCGGGTCACGATCGGCAACAGGGTGACGAAGATCGCACCGAATATTGGACCAAGTGTCGAGCCCAGGCCGCCGATGATCACCATCGCCAGGAAGTTGATCGATACGTCGAGCTGGAACTGCTCGTAATTCGCGATGCCGAGATAGTAGCTGTACAGCACACCGGTCACGCCAGCATAGAATGAGGAGATCGCGAACGCCAACAGTTTGTAGCGAAAGATATTGATGCCGATGATCTCCGCCGCGACGTCGCGGTCGCGGACGGCGATGAAGGCGCGGCCGATGCGGCTACGGATCAGGTTCTGAGTGCCGACGATCGCCAATATCACGAACGCCAGCAGGAACAAGTAAATTTGCCATGGGCTTTGCAGCACCACGCCGAAGACCGACGGTGGCGGCACCTGAATCGATACCTGGGTGCCCCCGGAAATCCAGGACACATGGTTGATCACCCATTCAATAATGAGCTGCGCGGCAAGCGTGGAAATCGCCAGATACAAGCCTTTGATACGCAACGATGGAATGCCAACCACCACACCGATGAGGGCCGCCATCGCGCCACCGGCCGGTACGGCGATCCAGAACGGGGCGTGCACGCGGACGATCAGGTTCGCCGCGGTGTAGGCGCCAACCGACATGAACGCGCCATGGCCAATCGAAACCTGGTCGGTGTAGCCAACCAGAATGTTCAATCCGATCGCGCCGACCACGGCGATCAGAATCAGATTGAGGATCGACAGGCTATATTCGTCGGACACCAACGGCACGACGGCCACGAACAGCACCAAAAGTCCCGCCACGGCCCAACGCGTGTTGGGCAGCGGCAACAAGCCCATGTCCGCGGCGTAACTCGTCTTGAAGACACCTGACTCGCGGTAGAACATGAATCCGTTGCGTCCTTCCTGATCAACCTGACGTGGGGCTCATATGCGGTCGATCCTTCGTGTACCGAACAACCCGTACGGCCGGATCACCAGCATGAGAATCATCAGAACATAGGGCGCGAAATCCTTGGTGCCGCCGCCAACCATCGGGTCGAGGTAGCCCGCCGCCAGCGCCTCCACGACGCCAACGATCAGGCCGCCGACCACCGCGCCGATGATCGAGTCAAGACCGCCCATGATCACGACCGGAAACACTTTGAGGCCAACCAGGGGCAACTGATTGTCGACCCCGAGCATGGCGCCCCAGATGATCCCGCCAAGCGCCGAAACGACCCCGGTCAGTGCCCAGGCCAGAGCGAAGTAGCGCTGCACGTTGATGCCCATCCCCATGGAGACGGTTTGGTTGTCCGCCACCGCGCGCATCGCGACGCCCATGCGGGTGCGGAGAAAGAACCAGGTGAACCCCGCGAGGAAGACGAGACTGACGCCCGCGCCGACCAATTGTACCGGCGGCAGCATGATCGGCCCGAGATACAGTGGATCGTCGCCGACCGGCAGAGTGATCGCGCGCACGCCGGCGCCAAACACCAGTGTCGCGAAGCCGCGGATCAACGAGGCGAGGCCGATCGTGGCCATGATCACGGCGATGATCGGCCTGCCAAGCAGCTTGCGCAGCACGACGCGCTCCAGCGCAAAGCAAAACGCGATCATGCCGGTGAGCGCCAGCAAGGCGGCGAGCCAGAACGGTATGCCGGCGTCCATCGAGGCAGCGGCCATGATGGCCGCGAACATCACGAACTCGCCCTGCGCGAAATTGATCGCGTCAGTGGCTTTGTAAACCAGCACGAAGCCAAGCGCGATCAACGAGTACATCAGGCCGATCATGAGCCCGCTGGAGACCAGAAGCAGAGTGAAGCCCCAATCGAACTCAGGCATCCGCGGGCTCCCTGGCGATGCGGACTTCGCCGTCGAGGTCTTCGATCACCCAGGCGCCGGCCGCGCGATGGCGCTGGAACAAGGCCTCGGCCAGGGCGGCGTTCGCGTCCAGCAGAGTCCAGCGCTGCCGTTCGCGCGACAGACCGGCTTCGGTACCCGCGGCGACCCCGCCATCCAGCAACGCGAAGCGGCGCACCTGAAGCGACGGCGGCAGGACGGCGTTGCGGGCGCGGACCTCCTCGCGCAAGAACCGGCGTAACGCCGGCACGGCGATCAGTTCCGCCAGTGTGGTGTAGGCGATGTCGTTGGCGCGGGCCCAATTGCCGGCGGCGGCGGCGTCGATCACGATCATCGCGGCGATCAGCGGACAATCCTGGCCAGGCACCACCACATCCGCGATGAAGCGGCTGCCACGCAACGCGGTTTCGACCTCCTCCGGGGCAAACCAGGTGCCGTCGTTGAGGCGGGTGAGATCGCTCAGGCGTCCGGTGACGGCGAGGTTGCCGTGCGAGTCGATCCGGCCGGCGTCACCGGTGCGCCACCAGCCATCGTCAGTCAGCGCGGCGCGGGTGGCGTCCTCGTCGCCGTAATAGCCCAGACAGATACCTGGGGACCGGACCTGCACCTCCCCGTTCGGCGCGATGCGTAGCGCGATCCCTGGACAGGCGGGACCGATCGCACCGTCCGGCGCGGGCGCGCCCGATTGGAGCGCGACGATACCGGACAGTTCGGTGGGGCCGTAAGTCTGTTTCAGGTCGATTCCGAAACCACGAAACAGCCGCAGCAGATTCGGCGCCAGCGCACCGCCGCCAACATGCGCCCAACGTGTCCGGCCGAGGCCGATCTGGTCGCGCAGCGGGGCGTAAATCAATACCTCGCCGAGCCACCGATGCGGCACCGGCGGCGTTTCACGTTCGGCCTGGTGGCGAAAGTGATTGAACAGCCGGCGCTTGAGCGGTGTGGCCTGCATGGCCTTGGTGTCGACTTCGGTCAGCAGGCTGTCCCACACCCGCGGTGGCGCGAGCAGGACGGTCGGGCCGAGTTCACGCAGATCGCGACGCGCGGTCTCGGGATCCTCCGGGCAGTTGCAAGTGAAACCAACCAGCAAGCCAAGCGTGGTGGAATACAGCGCGTCGCCGATCCAGGCCATTGGCAGGAAGGATAGACAGTTATCGGTTGGGCGAAAATCCTCGGCGGCGGTCAGTGCCTCGGCCGCGCCGATCAAATTGGCGTGTGACAGCAAAATGCCGCGCGGCTGGCCAGCCTGCCGTGTGGTGTAGCAGAGCAGCGCTGGATCATCAGGCTGGCCGCGGGCGATCTCGGCCGCGACATCGATAGCGGAGCGCCGGCCGGCCTCGACGATCTCATCGAAAGATCGTAGCAACGGCAAGTCCGCATCGTTCGGGTCGCAGCAGACGATCAAGGTAAGGTCCGGCAGATCATGCCGGATGGAAAGCAGCTTTTCGACCTGGTCATGATCTTCCGCGACCACCACCGAGACGCTGGCCTGGCGCAACACACCGGCCAGCCAGAAGGCGTTCGCGTCCGGCCAGACCGGCACGCCGACACCACCCAGCGCCTGCGCGGCGAGCAACGCCCAATACAGTTTCGGCCGGTTATCCCCCAGGACAGCGAGCCGGTCGCCGCGGCGAAAGCCCTGCGCCGCCAGACCGCTGGCGAACCCCTGGACCTGGGCATCGTAGCGCGCCCAGGTAACGGTCTGCCAAATTCCCCGCCGCCTCTCGCGCATCGCGGGACGCGTCGCCATGGTCTCGGCATTGCGCCGCATCAGTTTCGGCAGAGTGGCCGTCGTGGTCATGCGCCCTCCGCCGCGGCGAGCGCGCCGCCAGGGTCACGGCCGTCGGGGTCACGAGCATCGGGGTTATGCCCAGCTCCGAGATAAGCACTGATCACCGCCGGGTCGCGCTGCACCTCGGCCGGCGAACCCTCGGCGATTTTGCGGCCACGATCGAGCACGGTCACCCGATCGGAAATGTCCATCACAACCGCCATGTCATGCTCGATCAGGATGACCGTGGTGCCGCGTAACTTGTTCACGCCGAGGATGAAGCGCGCCATGTCTTCTTTCTCGGTCTGATTCATGCCGCCCATCGGCTCGTCCAGCAGCAGCACCTTGGGTTCCAGGGCCAACGCGCGGGCGAGTTCGACGCGCTTGCGCAGCCCGTAGGGCAGCGCCGACGACGGTTGCTTGCGGATGTCCTGAAGTTCGAGAAAGTCGATCAACTCCTCGACAACGGCGCGATGGGCCAGTTCCTCCTTCTGGGCCATGCCCCAATAGATGAAGGACGACAGTACGCCGGCGCGCATGTGGACGTGGCGCCCAAGCATGATGTTGTCGAGCACGGTCAAACCGGCGAACAAGGCGATGTTCTGAAACGTGCGGGCAACGCCGAGCGCGGCGATCCGGGACGGCCTCGCATGCGTGATGTCACGGCCATCGAACATGATGGTGCCGGTGTTTGGCTGGTAAAAACCACTGATCATGTTGAGCAGCGAGGTCTTGCCGGCGCCGTTCGGACCGATGACGGCCATGATTTCACCAGGGCGGACGGACATCGTCACGTCCTCGACCGCCGTCACGCCACCAAATCGCTTCGACACCCCGCTTACGTCAAGCAGAGGTTGCCCATCTTGGCCGGCCCAGCGACCTGAGGGCGCCATCGCCATCCCGTTTGCTCCCTGTCGCGAAGCATTTGTTTTATTTATGGCAACTATGTTGAGCCACGGGGGATGCGTGCGCAAGGGGTGGTTCGGCGGATGTCATGGCAATTGGCGAAGAGAATGTCGCGCTTTCCTCTGATCCCAATCGGCGAATGGATTCACCGATCGGCACCAATGGCCAATCCGTCATCACCCGGTCCAATCCGTCGTCACCCGGTCCAATCCGTCGTCACCCGGTCCAATCCGTCATCACCGGGCTCGACCCGGTGATCTCTCGCGGCACCGTGCGGCGACAGATGGCCGGCTCGGCCATGACGTGTTTGGCGTTGGTAGCGAAGAGGCAGACGTCGGGCGGTTGGTATGAGCCGTCATGCATCAATGATCAGGGTGGTTGGCACCGGCCGATCACGCGCCCTCGACCAGCACGACTTCGGCATCCTCCACGCCGGCCACCTCGACCGTCGCCTCGCCGGTGATGGCCGCGCCGTCGCGCGCCTCGATCCGCACGCCGCCAACGTCGAGCGCCCCGGTGGCGGGCACCAAATAGGCATGCCGGTTCGGGTCGAGCGTCAGGGTCACCCGCTCCCCGGCCTTGATCGTGGCGCCCATCACCCGCGCGTCGGCCCGGATGCGCAGGGCGCCGTCATCGCCGTCGAACCCGCTCGCCAGCGTGACGAAGCGGCCGGAGCGATCGCCCTTGGGGAACTGCTTCGCGCCCCAGGAGGGCTTGCCGCCGCTCTCGGTCGGCTCGATCCAGATCTGGAACAGGCGGGTGGTCGCGTCTTCCAGGTTGTACTCGGAATGCCGCACGCCCGAGCCGGCGGACATCACCTGCACGTCGCCCGCCTCGGTGCGGCCCTTGTTGCCCATCGAGTCCTGGTGCGTGATCGCGCCTTCGCGGACGTAGGTGATGATCTCCATATCGGCGTGGGGATGCGGCGGGAAGCCGGAGCCGGCGGCGATCTCGTCGTCGTTCCAGACCCGCAGATTGCCCCATCCCATGCGTGCCGGGTCGTAGTACCGGGCGAACGAGAAATGGTGCTTCGCCTTCAGCCAGCCGTGGTCCGCGCCGCCCAGCTTTTCGAAGTTTCTGCGTTCGATCATGTTTGGCTCCTCTTGGTTCTCGCCGGGGCTTCGGCCCCGTTGGGTGCCACCAAGATGGGGCTCGACGGCCGCGTTGAAAACCGAAAGGATGGAAAGTCATCATTTCCATTCTGAAGGCTCCGCCGTGCCCCTCCCGGACCTCGAGGCCTGGGCGATCTTCGCCAAAGTGGCCGACACCGGCTCCTCCGCCGCGGCCGATCCGGGGCACGGTGCTGCTCGATTTCCTGGCATCCCGCTCTGGCGGCGGCGCGGCGCCATGGACCGGCAACCTCGCGCCGGCGCGGCTGGGGTCATGAGGCCGGCGCGAACGTGCCGGCACCGGCCAGCGTCAGACCGTCCGACCGTCCGACCGGCGAACCGTTCAGCGAACCGCGCGGCCCGAGTCAAATCCCAGAAACCCGGCCGCCGGGATCGGCGTGCCGCCGTTGCCCGAATAAAGCCTGGCCGCCTCGGCAACCGGCTCATCCGGCGCCTGGGCCGATACCGCCGCGACACGCGACCGGCTGACCGCCCTGGGCGCGGCGCCGGCGTGCAAAACCGCGTCGCTCTGGTCCCGCTCGCCGCCCCGCCTGGCCGCGGAGCGCGACGTGGCGTCCCCATCCCGCATCGATAACAGCATGAACGAAATATCGTTGCGCCCGAGGTCGACCGACAGCTCCAACGGCGTCAGGCCGAGAACATTCTGGCCACGCATGTCGGCGCCGCGATTGACCGCATCCCGCGCCGACGCGAGGTCGCCGCGGTTGACCGCGTCAAACAGTGCCTCGGTCGGCGACATCTCCGCCGGCGCCACGGTGGGCGCCGCGGCTTCGGGGGAGGTTTTCGTTCCGGGCAATACCGGTGGCGGCGCGACCTGGCCCTTCCCGGCGTTCTGCTCCGCCCCGCGCATCGTGCGCCCGCTCGCGCCACTCAGGCCGCCGCCGGGATTTCCTGGCCCAAACTGCGCGAAGCAAGGCGTGGCCCCGGCGATCGCGAGCGCCAATGGGACCAACAATCCGACGGCCAGAATCCGAGCGAACAACCCCTGCATGCTACTCCCCCGCGCTGGGCCTTCTCCCCCTACATACGATCGGCGGAAACCGCAAACAACTCCGGGCGCGAACAAATCCGGAAGGTGGGAGGGCGGCCCAGTGTCCTGGGCCAGCGCGGGTCATGCCTGACGCTTCCCGCCGGGCCCCTCATGGCTGGCCATCTGGCGCGGCACGCGCGGAAAGAGATGGCCGGGGGCTGGCCATGACGGCAGGGCGACAGCGTGTGTCAGTCTTGGCGCGCCGGTGTTACCAGCCGTTCATGCGGGGCCATATGGCGATGACGTCGTCCGAGCCGTCGACGACATGGTACCGGTCGTGCGCCGCGGCGGTCAGGCACGCATGGTTGGGCAAAATCCGCAGCCTGGTCCCAACCGGCGTCGCGATCCGGTGGCTGGGGTCGAGTTCGATCACGCCATGCTCCTGATACGCCTTGCGGACGATCGCGTCGCCCAGAGCCGGCTCACCGCGAATGTCCTGTACGAGCCCGTACCCCAGGTCGTGCCGCGTCAATTCCGTGCTGCGATCCTTGGACAGAGCCAGCGCGCCGGCGTCGATCAGCAGCCGCCCGGACGGCTGCCCTATGACACTGGTCAACACCGTCAAGGCGATACTGTCGCGCGCGAGGGTTTCGATCTCGGCCTGGAACAGATCGCCGAACATGTAGACGCCGGCGCGAAACTCCGTCAGCCCGTTCATGTTCTCGGCATGCCGGCCGGTGGGCGAACTGCCGGCCGAGACCACCGAAATGACGTGCCCCTCGGCGCGCAGGCGCTGCGCGGCATAGACGACGTGGCCGCGCTCCAGTTCGGCGATCTGCGCGATCTCGGCCACGCCGCGGCCCTGATACGAGTGGCCGGCATGCGTCATGACCCCGATCAGGTGGTCGCCCAACCGGCTGGCGAGTTCGGATAGCAGGTCCTCGGCGACGAGCACGCCGCCGCGCTGCTCGCCGCAATCGATCTCGATCAAGGCCTTGATGTTGGCGGGATGCGCGGCGATCGCGTCGGCGCCCAGCGGATCGTCGGTGATCACGGTGACGTTGGCGCCGGCGGCGTTCAGCCTGGCGACCTGATCGAGTTTCCCCGGCGTGATGCCGACCGCGTAAAGAATGTCGACGATGCCATGGCTGGCGAAATACTCGGCCTCGGCCAGGGTCGAGACGGTGATGCCGCCCGGCTGCCCGGCCAGCGCCAGCCGCGCGACATCGATCGACTTCGCGGTTTTCATGTGCGGCCGGAGCGGCACGTCATGCCGCGCGAGGTTGCCCGCCATGGTGCGGATGTTGCGCAGCAGTTTCTGCCGGTCGAGAACGAGGCACGGCGTCGGCAAATCGGCCAGTTTCATGCGCGGGGCGTCTCCGTGGCCTGGGTTTCCGAGGCAGCGATCCCGGATGGCCGCGTCGCTGAGGCGGGTTCCCAGGGGGGGCTCCCAGGGGGCTCCCAGGGGGGCTCCCAGGTCGCGGTAGCGTCGATGGGCAGCACCGGCCGCGGCATATGGCGCCAGGTGAACCGGGACAGGATTGGGCTGGTCAGGCCCGGCGCGTCGACCTCGACCACGTCTTCGTGGTGGAAGAACTCGTCGAAGCCGCCGCGGAAATGGCCCCGCGACTTGACCACGACAACCCGCGCGGCGGCGATATCCAGGCCGAACATCTCAAAAAACACCGGATCGGCGCATTGCACCCGGTTGCTGATGACGACGACGGTCAGGCCGCCGATGCTCAGGGCCGCCGACAACCCAAGATCGAGCGTGTTGTTGGCGTATATCCCGCGCCGGCCGCGCACCGCCTGGTCGCGCAGGCCGGCGACGGTGGCCTCGGCGGAGAACGGTTTGCTGAATTCATCGCCGCCCTCCCGGTTGAACCGGGCGAGGAACGTCGCCCCCGGACCCTGGACATGCGCCTCGGCGGCGAGGGCGGGGTCGTGGATCACGCCGACCAGACCGTGCCGAACGCCGGCTGCCAGGAAAGCCTGCAAGATCCACATCGTGTTGCCGCGGCCGCCGCCGCCCGGATTGTCGGCGACATCGGCGAAGATCAGCGGATGGAGCGACGGATCCGCGGTCGCTTTCGCCCGGGCGGTGGCGTCTTCCAGGCTGGTCAGACTGGCACGGAATTGCGCCCGCCGCGCCCAACCGGCCGCGGCGATCTCGCGCGCGAGGCCGTCGGCGGCCGGCTGGTCCAGCGCGGTGACGACCACGGTCAGCCCATTGAACGGCGTGTCGGCATAGGCGAACCCGCCCATCACCGAGACATTCAGCACGCGCCCCGCATAGGGCGGTTCCCGCATGCGTTGCTGGCCGAGGTCGATCAGCTCGCCGTAGGGGCGGGGATGGGCGTCCGCGCCGGTCAGCATGGTCACCGTCGGCGGCACGATCGGCAGGCGAATGCGCGACAGATACGCGCGGGTTCCGCGCATCAGGCGGCGCAACGTCTGGGCTGCCTCGATTCCACGCTCCCGCATGTCCAGATGCGGGTTGGTGCGATAGCCGATATAGGCGTTCACCAGCTCGACATCGGCCACCGAGACATTGGCGTGCAAATCATAGGTCGCGACGACCGGGACCGTGTCGCCCACGACGCGGCGGACCATCGCCAGCAACGTGCCCTCGGGGTCGTGGTCGTTGACGGTCAGGCCGGCGCCGTGCAGCACGCAATAGACGCCGTCGAGCGCACCGGCGGCGCGCAGGTCGGTTTCCCACTGCGCCATCATGCGATCGAAGAACTCCTGCGACACCGGCCCGTTCGGTTCGGCCATCGCCAGCAGGCTGGGCTTTGGTTGCCAGGGACCGGCGGCGTCCATGTCGGCGACGAAGCCGGGCATTTCCCCCAGCATCATCGGCGCCGGCGATCTGGCGTTGGCCAGCATGCTGTCGCCGCCGAGCAAGGTCCGCGCGCGGAAGTCGCTTTCGAACGCGATCGGCGCGAACCGGTTGCACTCGATGGAAAAGCCCAGCAGGGCGACGCGCGGGCCGGTCATGCGCCAATCCCCATCCGTTCGCCGATCCGGCTCGTTGCTTTCAGTCCGCTGCCCGTCATCACCAGCACCGTGGTGTCGTCCGGCCGGATGGTGCCCGCCGCCAGCAACTTCGAAAAGCCCGCCGCCACCTGGGCTGAGGTCGGCTCGACATAGACGCCGGTCCGGGCGAGGTCGAACAGCCCGGTTTCGATGTCGGTTTCCGAGACCAGAACGGCGCCGCCGCGGCTGCCGCGCAAGGCGGCGATGACCTCGCGCCGCCGGACGGGGTGGGCGATCGCGGTGCCTTCGGCGATGGTTGGCTCGATCGGCGTGGCGACCTCGGCGTCGGTGCCGGCCAGGAAAGCCGCGGCGATCGGGCCGCAATGGGCGGGCTGGATGGCGAAAATCCGCGGCAATCGCGTGATTTCGCCGGCCCGGAGCAACTCGGAAAAGCCGATCGCGCAGCCCAACACGTTCGAGCCGGCCCCGCACGGCGTGACGATGTTGTCCGGCGCGCGAAACCCCAGGTCTTCCCAGAGCTCGTAGGCCAGGGTCTTGGTGCCTTGCAGGAAAAACGGGTGCCAGTTGTGGCTGGCGTAGAAGATCGACGCCGCCTGCCGCACTGCGGCGTCGGCGGTGTCCTGGCGGCTGCCGGGGATCAGGCGCAGCTCGGCGCCGTACGCTCGCACCTGCACGGTCTTGCCGGGGCTGGTGGAGGAGGGGGTCATGATCGTCGCCCGCATCCCGCCGGCGGCCGCGTAGCCGGCGACCGCCGCGCCACCGTTGCCGGAGCTGTCCTCCAGCACATGGGCAATTCCCTGGGCGCGCAGCAACGACAGCATGACGCTGGCGCCGCGGTCCTTGAAGCTGCCGGTGGGCATCATCCAGTCGCATTTCAGCAGCACGCGGGCGCCATGCAAGGTGCGGGGGATGAGCGGGGTCACCCCCTCGCCCAGGGAAATGGGGTCCGCGACGGGCAGCGGCAGCGCGGCGCGGTAGCGCCAGAGGCTGCGTTCTGTTGGGTCGATCTGGCCGCGGGTGATTCCGGGCAACGGGGTCAGCAGCAGCGGCGCCTGATCGTCGCCGCACCAGCGCGGGACGGCGATGGGATAGGTGCGCTGGGTGTGGGGGTCGAGATAGGCGGGGTCGGGCATGGGGGCCTGTGGGGTGGGGCGGGGCACGCGCGGTTGTGACGGGTATTATACTGATTGGGGGTGACGGGCGAGATAGGCTGGCCCGTGACGCCCGAATGCGGGAGGCCGGCGATAAGGACCGCCGGTCTCAAAACCGACGGCAGCAGGTCAGCTCGAAGGTCGGGTATCGACCCATAGCGGTCCTACGGCGACGAGACAAAACGCCCGGCGGCCTCTCGTCCGCATAGCCACCGCGGACGACGCCGGCATGGCGTCCGCGACCGTCATCGCCACGCGAACGGGCGGGTGCGGTCACCCCCGCCGCATGTGCCAGAAGATCGGGAAGCCGTGGAGGATGTCGGTGACATCGCGGCGGTAGACGCTCGGGCTGTATAACATCCCGAGTGGGAGGTAGGGCACGTCGACGAAGGCCTGGGCCTGCATCTCCGCCGCGATCTTCTGCTGCGCGGCAAGGTCGGGCGCGTCGAACCAGGCGTCTCGCAGCGCTTCGAGCCGCGGGCTGGACGACCAGCCGAACCAGCCTTTCTCGCCATTGCCGCGCAGCGGGGCATGCGCCGCCGGCGTGAAGAACTCGACGGCGCTGGACATGACGCAGAACGCACTCCAGCCGCCTTCGGCCGGCGGCTTCTTGCTGACGCGGCGCTGCACCATCGTGCCGAAGTCGATCGCCTGGTAGTCGACATTCATGCCGGAGCGCCGCCACGTGTCGGCGACGACGTCGCTGGTCGCTTTGAAGATCGGGATGTCGGTCGGCACCATCAGCGTGATGGTCTCGCCCTTGTAGCCGGCCGCCTGTAGCGCGCGCCTGGCGCGGTCGAAGTCGGGCCTGGGCAGGATGTTGTCCATCCCCGCGTCGCTGGCCATCGGCGACCCTGGCGGGAAGAAGCCGCAGGGAACCTTGCGCAGTGACGGATCGTCGCCCATCGCCGCGATCATCGCCGATTCTTGGTCGATGGCGGGGAAAAGCGCGCGGCGGATCGCCGGATTGTCGAACGGCGGATGGAGGTGATTTGGGCGGCAAAACGCCGCAAAACCCGTATCGTAGACGAGTTCGCGCTTGAGGTGGCGCTCGCGGTCGAGCAGCGGCAGAAGGTCGCCGGCCGGAAAGTCCCAGCCGTCCATCTCGCCCGATTTCATTGCCGCCGCGGCGGTCGCCGCGTCCGGAATGACGTGCCATTCGATCCGCTCGAAGTGCGCGACTTTCGGACCCGAGGTCCACTCCACGACGCCGTCGGGGCGGGGGACGTAGCCGGTGAAGCGTTGGTAGGCGAAGTGCGCGCCCTGCACCCGCTCGTCGGCCTTGAACCGGAAGGGGCCGCTGCCGACCATCTCCGTCACCTGCTTGAACGGATCGGTGTTGGCGATGCGCTCCGGCATGATGACGCAGCTATTTCCGTAGATCTTGCCCAGCGCGTCGGGCAGCAGCGGGAAGGGCTTCTTGAGCCGGAAGACGATCGTCTTGTCGTCGGGTGCGGAGAGGTCGTCGGTGCGCACCATCAGGGTCTGGCCCATCACGTCGCGCGCGCCCCAACGCCTGATGGAGGCTACGCAGTCCTTTGCGACCACTTTCGTGCCGTCCTGGAAGACGAGGCCGTCGCGCAAGGTAAGCTTCCAGGTCTTGCCGTCGTCCTCGACGGTGTGCCCGGCGACCATCTGCGGCGTTGCCGTGTAGCCGCCGCGCGGGCCGGCTTGCCCGTAGAGCGTGTCGAAGACTAGGTAGGCGTGCGTGCGCGCGATGTAAGTGGTCGTCCAGACCGGATCGAGCGCGGACAGGTCCGCCTGTGGGATCCACTTGAACACCTGGGCGGACTGCGCGTGCCCCACGGCCGGCATCGCCAGCGTTGCAGCCGAAGACGCAATGAAATTCCGTCGTTTCATGTTCGATCCCCCGGTCTGGTTCGGGTTCGAACACAGCATGTGACGCGGTGAAATGTCCTGCACTCCAGGTGAAATCGGACGGAAATCTAGTGAAATCGGCCGCTGACGACTGGCCAGGGGGCTCGCGCCATCTCCGTCGGCGTTGATCCCCTCCTGAGGGCGTTTGCGACCGCGACGGGGGTAGTGTACCTGGGTGGAGGACGCGGCTGGTACCCCGGAGAGGACCATGGACACCACTGCCGGAGACTCGGTTTATCGATTCGAAGCTTTCATTATCGACCTCGCGCGCGGCCAGCTGTTGCATGACAGTGGCGAAATGCTTGATCTGCGCAACAAGTCCTTTGAGCTGTTGCGTCTGTTCGTTGAGAATCCCGGTTCCTTGCTGGACCGTGACCGGATCAATCAGGCGATCTGGCCGGATGTCATCGTCGGCGATAACGGCATAACGCAATGCGTTCGGGACATTCGCCGGGCGCTGCATGACGACGCGCAGACCATTGTCAGGACGGTGCCGGGCCGAGGCTATGTCTTTACCGCCAAGGTGACCGCCATCGCCGACCGGCCGCGAAGTCGGTTAACCGCTGACGTGCCCCTGCCGCTGCCCGACCTGCCGTCGTTGGTTGTCCTGCCCTTCAAAAACATGAGCAGTGACCCCGAGCAGGACTATTTCGCCGATGGTATGGTGGAGGACATCACCACCGAACTATCGCGCATTCGTTCGCTGTTCGTCATCTCGCGCAGCTCGGCCTTCACATACAAGGACCGCACGGTCGATGTCCGCCAGATCAGCCGGGAACTGGGTGTGCGTTACATACTGGAGGGGAGTGTCCGCAAGGCGGGTCCCCGCGTGCGCATCACCGGGCAGTTGATCGACGCGATATCCGGCACTCATGTCTGGGCTGACCGTTACGACCGCGACCTCAGCGACATCTTTGCCGTCCAGGGCGAGATTACCGCGAGCGTCGCCGGGGCTATCGAACCCGCGTTGGCTGACGCCGAGCAGCAGCGCGCGCTGCGCAAGCCGCCGAAAAGCCTCGATGCGTGGGAAGCCTACCAGCGCGGCCTTTGGCACTTCAACAAATACGCACCGGCGGAGAACCAAATCGCTCTCGGCTTTTTCCGGCAGGCGATTGGGCTCGACCCGAACTTTGCCCCCGGCCATTATGGATATGCGCTGGCCCTCCAATGGGACATCTGGCACTTCTCCGAGCGCCCCTTCTCGGAGGTTCAAGGCACCGCACGCGACGAGGCGCGCATTGCCGTCTCGCTCGACGACAAGGATGCGATGGCGCACGCCGTACTGGCGCACATAAGGATGTGGAACGGCGAATGGGAAGCGGCGATTTCAGAAGCCCGCACCGCGCTCGCGCTCAATCCGAACAGCGCCTTCGTGATCGGCATGCTCGGATGCGTGCTTGGCTTTGGCGGTTATCGCGATGAAGCGCTCGATCGGCTGCGCCAGGCGATGCGCGCCAGCCCGCATGACCCACTGACCTGGCTTTGGACGACCTGGCGCGGGAATATACAGTTTCAGGCGCGTCAATTTGAAGCGGCGCTGGAGACGTATAGTGAGCTTGCTCGCCTGCGTCCGGAACGTGGCAGCATCCAGGGACAAGTCGGCGGGTCCCTGGCCTTTCTGGGGCGTCTGGACGAAGCACGCGCGGTTCTGGAGCGTGCCGGGTCGCAGATTCGAGACCCTCGTCGGCAGCAAAGACCGCCCTGGTTGCGGCCGGAAGACCATGCCTTGCGGAACGAGGGCCTGCGGCTGGCGGCGGGCGAAACCCCATGACGCCGGCCCGACGCCTCGCCGCGATCCTCGCCGATGTGCGAAGGTCTGCTCTCCACCCTGAACGGCGGTAGTCGCGGTATTTGACGCGAACCGCCTTGTTGGCCCGCGGCGGATATCGGTAGACTCCCATCCGCTGCCCTGGAAACCGCCGACGGGAAACAAAGCGGTTGCGGGCAAGCCGCGACATCTGCGAGACTCCGAACCGGCAGGGCATCCTTCGGGAAAAGCCGGTCCAAACGCAACGGAAACACGTCCATAGCGGCACCCGGCAATGCGACCGGCGCATGGAAAGCTGAACCGTCAGATCAGACATGGTTTCTTTCTGATCGCCCCCAAGGCAACGAAACGGCCAGCCATCCGCGCTCTTTCGCCTCAACCGAAACGGTTCCGGGTTGGGCAAATTTGGGAGGGCGACATGAGTACCACCAACATCGCCGGCGAGCCGCCGGTTCCGGCCAGCTTTGTGCTTGGAAGCAAACTGGACAGCATTCCGTTCAGCGCTCACCACATGACGATCATCCTGGTACTGGGCGCGGTCGGTTTCGTCGAGGGCTACGATCTGGCCCTGGGCGGCTCGCTGCTCGTCCTTGCCAAGGTGCCGCTGCAACTGACCGCGGAGCAGCTCCGTTGGCTCGCGGTTGCCCCGACCCTGCTGGTCGTGGTGGGCGGCTTCACGGCCTCGGCGATGTCGGACCGCATCAGTCGCAAGACGGTAATGCAGATCGGCGTAATCATCAGCACCGGCTTAACCCTGCTGATCCCGCTGGCACAGACCGGCACGCAACTGATCGCCATCCGGGTCCTCACCGGTATCGGCCTGGGCTTCGCCATTTCGGCGCCCTTCCCGATCGCCGCCGAGCTGATGCCGAAGCAGCACCGCCGCACCTACGGCGCCATCTTCGAGGTGATGCTGGCCAGCGCCTTCACCTTGCTGCCGTTCGTCGGGTTCCTGCTCGCGGGCAATCCGGACGGCTTCCGGCTTATTGCGTTGCCGGGCGGCCTCGCGTTGGGGATCGTGCCTCTGCTGGTGCATTTCGGCCTGCCGGAGAGTGCGCGTTGGTATCTGCGGCGAGGCGAACCGCAAAAGGCCGTGGATACCGTCAACCTGATGATCGAGCGCTGCGGCAACCGGGTGCCGCCGCTGGCCATCGCCGAGCTGGGACCGAACGTCGCTGACGCGGTCGAGGCGCTGCCTCCATTCGGCGCTCTGTTCGCCAGGGGCCAACGGCAATGGACGATCGTGGGCATCGTGCTGTACGCGGCCGCCACCACCGCCTATTATTGTTCCGCGATCCTGCTGCCGAAGGCACTGGTCGATCAGGGCGCCGCCGTCAGCCTGAGTTTCGGTCTGGGCACCTTGCTGTTTTTAGTGACGATCCCAGGCAAGTTCTTCACCGGGTTCATCATGGAGATCATCGGCCGGCGCTGGACCATCACGTATTGTCTGGGCGGGGCGGTGCCCGGTCTGGTGCTGATGGCGATGGCACATGACCTGGGCGACTACGCGACTGTGGCAATGATCGCTGGGGCGATCATCACGGGTCTGACCGTGCTGTCATCCTTTACGGCGGTGCGGGTTTACCTGTCCGAGCAATTTCCCACCGCGCTGCGCGGGCGCGGACACTTTTTCGGCGAGGCCACCGGGCGAATCTTTTCCGGCGTGCTGACACCATTTTTCCTGGAACCGCACACCGACTCGGCGGTGATATTCTTCGGCTGGATCGCCGTGGTGGTCGGTATCGGCGCCTGCATTCCGCTGGCGTTCGGGAGAGAGACGGTTGGTCAACTCGAATTGGTCACCGAGATGGGCGCAATGCCTGCCCGGGAGGCCCCGTCATAGCCGCGACGAAACCACCCAGGCGGAGATGGATCCAGGCCGGCCGTCGACCACATGACGGCCGCAGCGAAAAGCCGGTGCACCACTGGGTTGCATCAATTGCCGCGCCCCGGATTTTCGCGCCGAAAACACTCGATCCAATCAAGGGAGCAATCTCACGGCGTATCTGGGTACCACCTGCGGTTTCTGGGGCACCGGATTGGAGCCTATTGGGCAATGTGGCGGCGTGGAACTGGTCGGTGACGCAGGCGAGGGCCTTATGGGTAGGTCCGCAATCCACCCACTGCGGACATTCAAACTGACCCATCACCAGGTCGGCCGTCGCCCTGATACAATCGCGCGGGAAACGATTATGCTCCGCAGGTCACATCCTGGCCGGAAAATCGGCCGCCGTAACCTTTGTCTCACACGCTCATCGAGACGACGCCGACGCCATCGGAATATCCGTCTTGTTGAAATCATCCCCTTTGAACAAAAGCGCGGTGCGGTGGTTCTTCGCGACAGCGTACGCGAAGCAGTCCCCCAGGTTGAGTTGGGCGGGATGGCCACCGCCTTTGCCATACCGGGCGAACGCGTCGAGCGCTGTTTCCGCCTCCTGTCCGGTGATCGAAACCGTGCGGACGCCGGCGACCCTGAGGAATTCGAGCACGTCCTCCTGAGCCTCCGCGACACTGGCATGACGCTTACGGCGGACACCCAGCGCGGCTTCAAACACGGCGATCGCCGAGGTAATGGGCGAACCGGCGGCATCCAGCACATCCGCGAGCGCGTCGGCGTCCGGCTCACCGGTGAGGATGGCGACGATAACCGAGGCATCGACAAACATCAGGGATCACCGCTGAGTTCATCATAAAACGCCTTGTCCGCGTCATACACGGTCGCGGGGCGAGCCATCACCCGCGCCTGGAGTGGCCGGACCCGCTCTCGCAGGGGAATGGCCTCATCCAGGCGGCGCAACTCGTTCTCCAGCGCCAGCTTCACCGCGTCGGTCTTGTTCATGTGTTTGCGGATTGCCAGCTTCTCGGCGAGCAGGTTGACTTCCTCGCTACGGATATTGAGTGGCATCGGTCACCATTTGTGTAGACGCGATGACACTAATGCCCTTGCGTAAATTCGGCAATCCTTTTGCCGCCATTCTCCGTGTCCGATAGCGGCCCGATCTGGGCCATCTTCACCCTTCGGACATCCCCCCATCACCCAAACATCCGATCCAGGTCGTCCTGTCCCAGCTCCATGTTCGCCGCCACATCGTTGGGCAACGCCGGCTCCGCGGGTTGCGGCGCGATCCCGAACATCTGGTCGATGTCGTCCTGGGCCATATCAGGTGCCGCCGCCGGATCGCCGCGCGGCGTCGCCTCGTCCTGCCGCATCACGAGGGCGAACACCCGATCCACGTCGTCCCGCACCAGATCCGGGTTCACCGCCACTCGCTCTCTGGGCAGCACCGACTCATCGCGTCGCGGCATGACCTCCGTCAGCATGGTCTCGACGTGTTGCAGGTGCTGAATGGCGCGGCGAATCCGCTGACCGGTCACGTCCTGGAACGTGCAGGCCTCGAAAATGCTGTTCAGC
>Ga0181536_10002311_pt1 | contig 21705 bp, 18 predicted proteins | sample PEATcosm2014_Bin_41_FD_121105 | JGI IMG/M metagenome (GOLD analysis project Ga0181536, IMG submission 121105) | Peatland microbial communities from MTU Mesocosm Facility, Houghton, MI, USA - PEATcosm2014_Bin17_60_metaG | ecosystem: Environmental > Terrestrial > Soil > Wetlands > Peat | place...
CAATCTCTTCGACGCCCACCAAACTTCTTTCAATCGCCCAACCCACCAAACTACAAGCCCTTGCCCTCCATCGTCCTCCAAGGCCTGCTACCCGCTCTGCTCCCCTATCGACGGATTGGGGTACTACTCTGGATGCAAGTGCGAAGCTGACCTCGAAGGAGACGTTGGAATATGGGGTGGCTCGACTTGCCGTGGCGAGCTTTTCTACGATCTCGCTAAGTGTCCACGCTTTCCGCTCTTGCAACAGAACGCGCAGAATCCGAGAGGACTTCCCGGAAAAGGGGTTCCGGTAGAACGAGGGGCTGCTCTCTTTACGCGGTCCCATGCCGACTCGTTGCAGGAGCACCTTACCGGGCACGTTGATGAAAACATTGCCTGCCAGGTCGATGAAGTCCACATTGCTCTCGAGGCAGAGCCGCTGGGATTGCGGAGAAATTCCAGGGCACACCAGGGCAAAGGCGGCATCCTTCTGCGCAGCCTTCAATCGGGAAAGCCAAGGCACGATTTGTGCAACTTGTTTGGGAGTGCATGTGTTTTTGATCTCTGCGTACACTTCTATCCTGGTGTCCCCGAATTCGAGCTCGAACTTGGCGTCGAACCCCGACGGGGCTCCCCCTGGCTGCACAATCGCGTTGGCGACACGAACATTCCCGAGTCCCTTAAAGGGCTCATTGTTCTTGAGGGCCTGTAGAATTTCGTATTGTGTCATGTCACCATCGTACGCACGTTTGCCAGTTTTGTCAAATATACAATTATTGGCAAATATGCCACATTTAACACTATTGCCAATATTGGCAATCACGCCTCGTACCATCCCGCAGTAAATGCTTGATAAACCGAAAACTCGCGTAGCACTTCACACCTGCTTCTTCAACTCAAAATTCCATTTCCAAATCGCATAAATGGCCGGGTAAACCAGCAACTCCAGAATGAAGGAAGTGAAGATGCCGCCGACCATGGGGGCGGCAATGCGCTTCATCACGTCCGCCCCCGTTCCCGTGGACCACATGATGGGGAAGAGGCCCATAAACATACATCCGACGGTCATCACTTTGGGGCGAACCCGCATGGCCGCGCCGTGCACGATGGCGTCCTGCAAATCTTTATAGCTTTTCAGCAGCCCCGCTTTCTTCCAGCTTTCGTAGGCGAGATCCAGGTAGAGCAGCATGAAAACGCCGGTCTCCGCGTCCACGCCCATCAAGGCGATCAGGCCCACCCAAACGGCGATGCTCATGTTGTAACCGAGCCAGTGCAGCAGCCAGATGGCGCCCACCGCCGAAAACGGGACGGCCGCGAAAACGATAAGCGTCTTCACCACCGACCGCGTGTTGAGGTAGAGGAGGATGAAAACCAGGAAAATGGTGATCGGCACCACCAGCTTCAGCCGTTCGCGCATGCGCTGGAGGAATTCGTACTGGCCGCTCCAGCTCAGACTGTAGCCGGCGGGCAGATGCGATTCCACCTGGCCGCGCACCAAGCGCTGTGCTTCCTCCACATAGCTCCCCAGGTCGCGTCCGGCGACGTCCACGTAAACGTATCCGCTCAGCAAACCGTTTTCGTCGCGAATCATGCTGGGGCCCTCCAGCAGACGAATTTCGGCAAGCTGGCTAATGGGAATTTGCGCTCCGGCCGGAGTGGCCACCAACACTCGCTCAAGGGAACCTAAATCGCTGCGGTAGTCGCGCAGGTAGCGGACGTTCACGGAGTAGCGCTCTCGGCCCTCGACAGTAGTGGTGACGTTCTCTCCTCCCACGCCCGACATGATGTAAGCCTCCACGTCGTCCACGGTCAGCCCGTAGCGGGCCAGTTGATCGCGCCGCAGATTGAAATCCAGGAAATAACCGCCGCTCACGCGCTCGGCGTAAACGCTGCGGGTGCCCGGCACTTTCGACAGGGTATGTTCAATTTCCTCGCCAATCTCCTGAATCTTATTGAGGTCGGCGCCCAGAACCTTCACCCCGACGGGCGTGCGGACGCCGGTGGTAAGCATGTCCACGCGGTTGCGGATGGGCATGGTCCAGGCGTTGGTGGTACCGGGGATTCGCAGGGCGCGGTCCATCTCATCCACCAGGTCGTCCTGCGAAATGCGGTCGGGCCAGATGTGGCGCAGAAGTTTCTGCAACCACTCGGGGGCGCGCGCGGAGTACCACTGCGGCTTCTTCCTCCATTGGTCTTGCGGCTTCAGCAGGACGGTGGTCTCTACCATCGAAAGTGGTGCTGGATCCGTGGAGCTCTCTGCGCGCCCGGCCTTGCCGAATACGCGCTCAACCTCGGGAAAGGTTTTCAGAATGCGATCCTGGACTTCCAGCAGCCGTTGCGCTTCCTCGAGCGAGATACCCGGCAGCGTGGTGGGCATATAGAGCAACGTGCCTTCGTTGAGCGGCGGCATGAATTCCGAGCCCAATCGCTGGAAGACGGGCACCGTTAAGACCACAGCGGCAATGGCTCCGCCGATTACCACCCAACGCAGGCGGACCGCCATTTCTACAATGGGGCGATATAACTTGATCAGCACGCGGCTGATGGGGTGCGTCTCTTCCGGATGGATTTTCCCCACCAGAACGGCGTTTACAATGCGGGCCAAAAAGCGCGGACGGAAACTAAACTCCGTGGCATGGGTGAAAAACAGCCGCATGGCGGGGTCAAGCGTGATGGCGAGCACCGCCGCGATGGCCATGGAAAAATTCTTGGTGAAGGCGAGCGGTCTAAACAGCCTTCCTTCCTGCGCTTCCAGGGCAAAGATAGGCATAAACGAAACCGCGATGACCAGCAGCGAGAAGAAGCTGGCCGGCGCCACTTCCTGGATCGCCTCGATGATCACAGCGTGGTAGTCACGTTTGCGGCCTTCTGCTTCCCAGACTTCCAGCTTCTTGTGCGTTTGCTCCACCACCACGATGGCCGCGTCCACCATGGCCCCGATGGCAATGGCAATTCCCCCCAGTGACATGATGTTGGAAGTCACTCCAATCGCTTTCATCGGAATGAAAGCAATCAGAACCGTAATCGGTATGGTCAAAATCGGAATCAAGGCGCTGGGGATGTGCCAGAGGAAAACCAAGATCACCAGGCTGACGATGCCGATTTCTTCGTAGAGCGTGTGCTTGAGCGTGTCGATTGAGCGCAGAATCAGTTCGGAGCGGTCGTAGGTGGAAACAATCTTCACCCCGGGCGGCAGGGAGGGCTGAACTTGATCCAGCTTGGCCTTTAGGCGGTCGATCACGCGCAAAGCATTCTCGCCGGAACGCATGATCACCACTCCGCCGACCACGTCGCCCTTGCCGTCCAGATCCGCTACGCCGCGGCGAATGTCAGGCCCAAACGTGACTTGGCCAATGTCCCTGATCGTGATGGGCACTCCCGACCGCGCATCGCCTCCCACCACGATGCTCCGCAGGTCGTCAAGCGAGCGCGCATAGCCGCGCCCGCGCACCATGTATTCGCGGCTGGCAAACTCCACCAGGCGTCCGCCCACGTCGTTGTTGCTCTGGCGCACCGCCTCCACCACTTTCATCAGAGGAATTTTGTATTCCGCCAGTTTGTAAGGATCCACTTGAATCTGGTACTGGCGCACCAACCCGCCAATGGGCGCCACTTCCGCCACTCCCGGAACGCTTTCCAGGTAATAGCGCAGGTACCAGTCTTGAAAGGACCGCAGTGAGTCCAGGCTCTGCCGCCCCGTGGTGTCCACCAGCGCGTATTGGAAGACCCAGCCGATGGAGGTGGCGTCGGGCCCCATCTCCGTCTGCACGCCGGAGGGGAGCCGCGGCGTGATTTTGGAGAGATACTCCAGCGTCCGCGACCGCGCCCAGTAGATGTCAGTCCCTTCGTCGAAGATGATGTACACGTAGGAGTAGCCAAAGTCGGAGAACCCGCGAATGTCCTTTACGTGCGGCGCGCCCAGCAGCGCCGTGATGATGGGATAGGTGACCTGATCTTCCATGATGTCGGGACTGCGATCCCAACGCGAGTAGATGATGACCTGCGTGTCGGAAAGGTCGGGAATCGCGTCAAGGGGTATGTTCTTAAGCGACCACCACCCGGCGGCCACCGCCACTCCCACCGCCAGGAAGACCAGGAATTTGTTTCTTGCCGAAAAATCGATGATCTTGTGAATCATGAGTGTTGCTCCTGTCCGCGCTGCCTCCGCTGTTGCTTAGACCTTCATGACGGTGTGGTGAGAAACCTGCCATCAGATCTCTTAGTGCTTATGAACCATCCCTGGCATAGTCGCCTTCTCGGCTGGCGGGGATGCCTCGGGGCCGGCGCCCTCCGTCGATTGCGTTCCCTCAACCGACTGACGGAGGTTGCTTTCCGAGTCGATCAGGAAGTTGGCGCGTGTCACCACCTGTTCACCGGCACGAAGCCCGCTGAGGATGACAGCGAAATCCCCCGTGCGCGTGCCCACCGTCACGGTGCGCGGTTCAAAGACGCCCTTGCCCCGATCGACGAATACGCGTTGATGCGCGCCCGAATCCAGCACCGCGTCAACCGGCACTGTCAGGCGCCGCCCTAGGCCACGGTGCAATTCCACGTTTACGAACATCCCCGGCTTCAGCTTCATGCCCGGGTTGGGAAACTCCATGCGGACGGATATGGTTCGTGTGTCCGGCTTGACGATGGGGGAAATGAAGGTGAGCCTTCCGCGCAAGGCGGCGTTCGGCAGCGCTTCCATGGTGAGGACCGCAGACTGCCCCAGGCTGACCGAGGGCGCGTCCGATTCGTAAATCTCTCCCTCGGCCCAGATCGAGCTGAGGTCCACAATCTGGTAAATATCCATTTCCGGGCTGACGTATTGATTGGGGAACGCCTTGCGATCCACAACATAACCCGTGGTTGGTACGTAAACGGTGACGTCATGGACCGGCCTACCTGAAGTCTCGACCTCATGAATCTCCGCCTCGGACAAATCCCAAAGTTCCAGCCGCTGCCGCGCAGATTCCAACAGAGATGCGCCCGCCGTAGCGATTTCCGGAAAAGAACTTTTGGCCAATGAGTCGCGAGCCCGCAACGCCAGCAGGTATTCCTGTTCCGTGGCCAACAGGTCAGGGCTGTAGAACGTGAACAACGGATCGCCTTGCTTCACTTGCTGCCACGTGTAATCGACGAAGACCTTTTTGATCCAACCGCTGGTTCTCACATGGACATGGACCAGGCGCGTCTCATCCATTGCCACCTGCCCGACGGCGCGAATGGTCTGGTCGAGCGCACGGTATTCCGCCTTGGCTGTTGCGACCCCCATCATTTGCTGGCGTGCGGAACTGATCTGCACACTCCCGGGCGGAAGCGCCGCAGCCGGAGCCTCGGAGGCATAGACCGGAACGAGCTTCATGCCGTCTGGCGCGATCCCGGGTTTGTCCGAGTGATGCGAGGGGTTCATGGCATCCTGGTAATAGAGAATCTTGGGTTCCCCGGACTTCGGCTGACCGGCTGCCTCGGGGGCATAGACCGGCACCAACTTCATGCCGCAGTCCGGCGCGATCCCCGGCTTGTCGGAGTGATACCAGGGGTGCATAGGGTCCTGGTAAAAGAGAATTTTCCCCTCGCCGGCGTTGGCCTGACCTGCCGCTTGTGCCCTTTGTGAGAGCGACAGGAGGGCTGCGACGCGGTTATGCAGGGAATAGTGGGGGTTGCCACCCAGTAAAGGGGCGGCAGTAAGTGCCATCAAAGCGGCGAAAACGGCAAAGTGTTTACTCATGGTGAATATCTCCTTGCTGAATCAAATTCAATCCAGTCACTTCTTCCAGGCGCGCCAGCGCCTTTTCATGATTCGTGGCCTGCATGTGGTAATCGAGCTCAGCGTCAATGACCGCCTGAAAGTTGCTGATCACGTTTAGAAAATCCACTCCCCCGGTCTCATAGCTGTTGATGGAGGATTCCAGCGTCAAAGACGATTGCGGCGCGATTCCCTGCGAATACAGTTTCAGGAGCTGCTCCGTAGCCTGAACTTCCAGAAAGTCCTGTTGCACCTGGTAGCGAAGCACGGTGAGTTCATTCGCTTGCATCTGCCGGGCGGATTCCAGGTTGGCCGCCGCCTCGGCGATCACCATGTCCTGCTTGCGGTGGTGAAAGAGCGGCAACGATGTTGAGAGCGTAATTCCATACATATCCGGCATGCCATCGCGCTGCATGTAGGCGTAGCCGACGCTGAAATCGGGGCGCCTTTCCTTGCGCGCCAAGTCCACGGACAGGCGGTTTTGGTCCACCATCGTGCGGCGCTGCTTGAGCACAGGATAGTTCGCCTGCGCGGCGTCCTGGAGTTGGTCTTGGGTGTAGGCGAACGCGCTAGGCTGGACCGCCATTGGCGGGCCTACCGGCGAGTCAATGGGAACATTGCGCAGGCTGTTGAGTTGCGCCTCCAGTGTGCGCCGCTGCTGGTTGAGCATCGTTGCGCGCTGGGAGAGCCGCGTGACTTCCAATTGCGCCCGCAAGACATCCTGCTGCGCGGCCTTGCCGACGGAATAGCGGATCTCCGTGACCTTCTCGAATCCCTCCAGCGCCTCCCGGTCCTTCTGCAAAATCGCGAGGCTCCGGTCAACATAGGCAAGGTCGAAGTAAGCCTGCTTCACTGCCGCCGCCACACGCCTCTCAACCGCGTCGTACGCGAGCGTCTCGGCATCGGCATCGCGAGTGGCAATTTGCGTGCGCAGGCGCGTCTTGCCCGGGTAGGGGATCATTTGCTCCGCCATCACCTGCCGGTTGCTGGAGGGATCGGCCCGCATCACCGTAAACGGCGGCAGCGCGTTGCCTCCATAGCTGAGGGAAACCGTGGGGTCCGGCCAGGCACCCGCCTGCGGAATCCGCGCGCGCTTGGCTTCCACTATGCGCCGCGCGGCCAGGATTTCCGGATTGCGCTCCGTGGCTTCCTGAACCAGTTTGGCGAGGCTCAGCGGAGGGCCCGCCTCCCCGTCGCGCCCGGGCGCTGCCTGAGAGAAAACCCACACCGGCGTAGTCAAGTAAAAGAAGGTCGCTATCAGGAAAGATACAGTTCGTTTCATTTTCAACTCTCCGCGGTTTCTAGGCACTAGCCACCAACCCATGACTGGGCGAGCGGGCTACCGCCTGACGAAGGTGTGGACGATTGGCGAGCTCCCCGCACGCGCAGGGCTTGACACTTCGGGCTTAGCGTTGTATGGGGATTCTAGATCAAAAGCAGGCAGGATTGGGAAAGAGAGCTTCGGGGAGGAGAAATCGAAGGCAACACGCGTGGGCGCGACGGGGCGCTGATTGCAACCAGGGGCGCGGTCGAGGGGATTGAGACTACCGCAGATTGAGTCGTGAACTCCGACGAGCGGTCGGAATTCCGCATCTCGGTGATTGACCCCTGGAAATTCAAAACCGAGGCGATGCAGCAATCCGGCAGCGAGGATGAATTGGGAAGCGTTGTCTTGGTACTTATGGGGCAGCATGCATGCGCCTGACCGTGGCTCGGCGCACAGAGCGCCCTCAGCCCGGAAAGCTGCACCATGAAGACCGTGAGCAAAAGATAGACACCGCGTCGCACTTCTATAGCCTCACACGCTATTCTACAGCAAGCAGGGGGCTGGAACCTAATCCAAAATGTCCGGGGACAAAGGGGCCATGCATGAAATGGATTTGCAATGAAAAGTCGCCATCACTGAAAATGGTCGGCCGCCAGTCTGGATCCTGCGTAACCACCCTTCGTTGAGCCCCTACGAACTGGGAGATTGCCCGGCATGCGTGATGAGAAACCTTTCATCCATCTGCTGTTGCGTCCGCCGGGCCTGAATCAGTTGGTAAGCGGCAAACTGGCGCTCACGGAGGTTGTCCAGGATTTTGCGTTGCTGTTGGGCCTTGCGAAAAACCTCGATTTGGCGGCGCCGCAAGTCCTCGAGCTTAATAACGTGTTCGTTCCACACGGCGATTCGCCGCGCGCGCGTCCGGTCGCAGGCCAACTCAAATTGCATTTCCGCAGCGGTCATACCCTGGCGGAGTTTCTTCTGCGCCTGGACTAAAGCGTTGGCCCGGTCCACTTTTGCTTGCTCCTGCTGCTGTTGCGCCTTAACCAATTCGCGGGTGACGACTTCAAGGCGTTGACGCTCGCGGCGCTCGAAGCTTTCGCGCCACCGGAGCACGGCTTGTAGAGAGAAGCGGAACGGCATATGGTCACAACATTTTGGATTTTAGATTTCGGATTTTGGATTGACCAACGCATGGGGCACAACGCGTTTTTGACCGATGCTGGTAGCGCACCGTCTCTGATTTTGAGACTCTGCGGCGCTTGCCCGCCGCACACCGCCCTTAATCCAAAATCCAAAATCTAAAATCCCAAATCGCTCTTTGCGTTGTTCAATCCAAAATCCAAAATCTAAAATCGTCTAGCCGGGCAGCGTCTGGAGGGCCGCCAGGGTACTGTTAAGGGGTGCTTTCTCGTCCCCGCGCTGCTGAAGAAACTTGGTGTACGCCGGGATAACCTCAATGGCTTGGTCCAGAACCGGGTCAAGACCTTTCTGGTAGGCGCCCACCCTGATCAAATCTTCTGAGGCGGTATAGGCGGCCATGAGTTTTCGCACCCGGCGCGCCTTATCCAGGTGCTCAGGGCTGCAAACCGCAGGCATGAGCCGGCTCAGGCTGTCCAGAATGGAAATCGGAGGGTAGTGGTTTTGAGTGCTAAGCCGGCGATCGAGAACAATGTGGCCGTCCAGCAAGGCGCGCACAGCGTCCACCAGGGGGTCTTGCTGGTCATCCCCTTCCATGAGCACGGTATAAAAGGCGGTGATGCTCCCACCGTTGAAGTGCCCGGCCCGCTCGATAAGCTGCGCCAGCAAGGTGAACACTGACGGGGTATACCCTTTTGCCGTGGGAGGCTCGCCTGCGGCCAAACCAATTTCACGTTGAGCCATGGCGAAGCGAGTCAGGGAATCGACGACCAGCAGGACACTTTTTCCCTTCATGGCGAAGTACTCGGAGACCGTCGTCGCGATCAGGGCCGCGCGAATTCGCAACAGAGGCGATTGGTCCGAGGTTGACACCACAACCACGGAGCGCCGTCTGCCTTCTTCCCCGAGGGTCCCCTCCAGAAACTCCCGCACTTCGCGCCCGCGCTCTCCCACCAGCGCCATCACGGTTACATCTGCGGCGCTCCCGCGGGCCATTAACCCGATCAGGGTACTTTTCCCGACCCCACTGCCACCGAAAACGCCCACTCTCTGCCCGCGACCGCAGGTTAGAAAAGCGTCAATCGCACGCACCCCGCAGCCCAAAGGCTCGCGAATCGACTGGCGGTCCAGCGGCAAGGGGCCAAGAGCGTGCAGCGGCCAGTCCTCGCAGGCATGGTAGTCGGGCCGGGAATCCAGCGGCTTGCCTTGGCCATCAATCACCCGGCCCAGTAACTCATCGCCTACCCGCAGGGTTGCCTTGGCGCCCCAAGTCGCGATCCGGTCCCCGTAGCGGATGCCGCCCAGTCGTTCCAGGGGCATCGAGAGCACGGTGCTGCCCCGGAACCCCACGACTTCGCCCGCATGCGGCTCGCCCTCCGGCCCAAAAACTTCACAGCACTCACCGAGCGAACAGAAGGGGCCCTCCGACTCCACTACGTGTCCCACCGCTTTGGTGACCCGGCCATACCAACGCGCCGTGGAGAGACTCTCCAGGCGGCGGAAGTAAGGGGCCAACAGCGAGATGTCTTTCATGAAACACCGCTAATGAGTAAGATTGCCGATTTTCGATTGACGATTGTCGATTGAAACGAGCTCTTCATGCCGCTGATATCCAGTATTTCGGCAAAAGTTTCTTATGCCGTGAACGATGACCGACGCCCTCCAATCGAAAATCGCAATCGACAATCGGCAATTCCCTCACTCGTCACTGCTTTCTGGGTCTTTGGGCCAGCAGGTCAAAAAAGCCCTGTTCGATTTCCTTGAGTTGAGTTTCGAGTGTCAGGTCGGTTGAGCCCAATTCGGTTTCCAGCAAGCAGTGCCCCAGCCCGAGCGTGGCATCGCCAATCAATTCCGGAAGCGACCGCAGGTTAGGCTGTTGACAGAAAAAACCCTGCCAGGCCTGAATCTGGTCAGGGTGAACTCTCAACCGGACATGCGTGCCGGCGGCGACGTTATCGAGCCCGACGCGTACGACTCCGGCCAAAAGCAAGGGGTCGACTTGCGCTTCCCGGTGCAAAATCTTCCGGGCAATCGCCACAGCCAACCCCACCACCTCAGCTTCCACCCGGTGAAAGTAGGTTTCCCGTTCGCGGGCGAATTCGCGAACCGCGTCAACCAGCCTTTGCCTTTCGATACCCAACTTTTTTTCGAATTCCGCCACGCTTTGCGCCAACCCTTCATCCCGGCCCTCCTTTCGGGCACGTGCTTCCCGCCCTCGAATCTGATCTTCGCTAACCTGCGGAGAACCAGAAGGAGACAGCTTGGCATCAGGAATCCAGAGGCGTTCCAGAGTGGAAGCGTTGCCGCCAGGCGACGACGGCTTTACCCCGACTCCTGGGACAAGGGGAGGCGGGTACTCGTACGCTTCCGCTTGCGGGCCAACATCGTTGGGAGGTGGATTAGGATTAGACAACATACGCGTCATCCCCAAAGCTCTTTAAGGTCAATTTCCCTTCCGCTTCGAGCTTGCGTGCCGATTGAACGATTTCTTGCTGGGCGGCGGTCACTTCCTTGGAACGCACTGGCCCTAGCGCCTCCATGTCCTCCTTTAACATCTGAGAGGCGCGTGAAGACATGGTTTTGAAAATGTGATTCTTCATATCTTCTGAGGACCCCTTCAGGGCCAGCGCCAGCGCCTTCTTGTCCAAATGACTTAAAAGCTCCCGCATGCTGCTTTCCGGGACAGAAAGGAAATCCTCGAAGGTGAACATCAGATTGCGAATACTCAGGGCCAGCTTGGGATCGTCCTGTTCAATGGTCTCCAAAATGGTTTTGACCGTCCCCGGCTCAACCCGGTTGAGCATGTCGGAAACGGCTTTGATGCCGCCATACGCTCGGCGATTCTGTTCCCCCAAAGCCTTGAGTTTCTTGTTGAGCACGAGTGAAATCTTCTGGACCATTTCCGGCGAAAACTGGTGCATTTCGGCGAGCCGCCGCACCACTTCCGCGCGCGTTTTGTCGGGCAAAAGAAGAAGAATGTCGGACGCCGGCTTCAACCCCAGATGCGCCAGAACCAGCGCTATGGTTTGCGGGTGCTCGCCTTCCACGAACATGACGAGTTGTTGGGGATCGGCTCTTTGCAGGGAGTCCAGGTTTGTGGCGCGGGCTTCCTGATAGCTCTCCACCTGTTCGAGCAAGTGCTTCGCCCCGTCCTCCCCAAAGGCCTTCACCAGCAGCGTTTTGGCGTAGTCGGCTCCCCCTTGCGCGAGATACTCCTCGGTGACGGTCAAGCGATAATATTCCTGAAGGATTTGGGCGGCGGTTTCGGGGGAAATGTACTCGAGCTCGGAGATTTCCTCGGTAAGCATCTGCAATTCTTCTTGCGGCAGGTTTCTATAAATTAAGCTGGCGGCTTCATCGCCAAGAAGGACAAGGAGGATGGCTGCCTTGCGAATCCCCGACAAGTTCTGAGCAGGAGGTGCTTTCGCAGTTTCCGCGGCTGCCGTCATGATTTACCTTCCTGCCGCATCCAGTTCTGAATCAAGCGGCTGGCTGTCGCAGGTTCTTTCTTAACCTTATCCAAGAGGTTCTTCTTCAGGATGACGGCTTGCTTGGCTTGAGTCGGAGAATCCTCCAACTGCTGGAGAGAAGCCTCGAGGTTGGGCGTGTCATCGCCCTTCTTGGCAGGTATACCGGATGCACTTCCCGGCAAAGCCTCCCGGGAAGCTTTGCCCATTCCTAGTTGTCGAGGAAGCTCTTGGAAGGCAGTCACGATTTGGCGCTTTATGGGACGCAAGACAAGCATGTAGATTAATAAGAATAGGAGGAGTAACGCTCCGTAACGTATGACGTTAATCCACTTGTCCACGATGGGGACCACCCGCTCGGATAGAGTTGGAGGAGCAGGGGTCTCCAAGGGTAAGGTCTGAAACGAAAGGTTTTTCACCGCCACTTTGTCGCCGCGCGTGGCATCGACCCCGATCGCCGCCGATACGAGATCCTCGATCTGTTTCATTTCGTCCGGCGTTCGCTTCCGGCGTGTCTCAGTCTTCTGGCCGTTGACATCTCCGGTTTCCGTCGCGTCGTCCACCAGCACGGCGGCGGTAATGCGCTTAAGAGTTCCAGACGGTTGCACCGTGTGACGGACGGTTTTGCTTACGACGAAGGTCTTGCTTTCGGTGTGGAGACCCTGCGAGTCGGAATTGGCATCTGGTTTTGGCGGGGGCGTGGGCTGCTTTCCCGGAACGTTGGAGGGCGTCCCGGGAGGACCCTCCGTCTCGGCTTCGCCATCGCGCTCCTCCGAGATTTGGGAGGTCAGGACCACGGCGCCGTTCGGATCGTAAACTTCCGATGTGCTGTCGCTCGTGGCGAGGTCATACTCCGCCGTGACGTTGGCGCGAGCTTTTCCCACCCCCACCACGGGCTCCAGGGTGGCGACGACCTTATGCGCGAGCGCTAACTCATATTCCGCCCAACTCCGCGGCCGACTTGTTGAGTCGCCGCCGCGCGCCAGGATCGGTATCCCCCCGTCGGCGTTAATCAGCGTAACATTTTCGGGCTTCAGGTTGTCCACGGCACTGGCCACTAGGTGAGTGATAGCTTCTTGGGCTTCGTCGCCCAGATGCCCACCGCGAAGCTTAATGACTACCGACGCCTTGGCCTCGCGCTCCTGCTCGGTGAAGAGTGATTCTTGGGGTAGCACTAGATGGACCCGCGCCGACTCAATTTCCCCCAGGGTTTGAATGGTTCGCTCGAGTTCGCCTTCCAGAGCCCGTTGATAGTTCACCTTTTCCGCAAAGTCGCTGCCCGCCCAATTCGGCTTGTCGAATAGCTCAAACCCCAGCCGTCCGCTCTGCGGCAACCCTTCCGCAGCCAAATCGAGACGCGCTTTGTCCAATTGGTCGGCGGGAACCAGGATGCTGGTCCCGTCGCTCGCCAACTCAAAAGGAATGTTCTTTTCCGACAGCCGATGCGACAAAGACTGCGCATCACTCGGAGACAGTCCGGAGTAAAGCGGTTTGTAATCGGCCTTATCCAGCAGGGTGACCAACACCCAGATGGTTCCCGCCACAGCGGCAGCCCCCACTGCCATCGTGATCTTCTGTCGCAAGGTGAGGCCCCGCACGAAGGCAGCGATTTGTTTGGTTGCTTGCTCCGCGTCCAAGGCCATCTATAGCCCTCAGCCATCAGCTCTCGGCCGTCAGCTTTCAATTTTCATTTATCGGCTAGAACTTAAGCCGGGCGACCTTCGGTGATCGCTGAAATCGAGAGCTAAATGCTAAAACTGCATCTGGGAAATTGTTTGGTACGCCTGCACGATCTTGTTGCGCACCTGCATCATCAATTGGAACGAGAGGTCCGCCTTTTCCACGGCCACCAGGGTCGAGTGGAGATCCTGCCCGTTCCCTTGCAGCACACTGGCCACCTGCTGGTCCGCCCCAGATTGCATCTCCTGGACCTTATCCATGGCCCCTTCCAGCGTCTGGAAGAATTCCGAGCAGTCGCCGGAAGGTTGGCGAACGTCCAGTTGCACGTTTCCCCAGTCGATTTGTGGCAGACCTGAAATTGGGTTGCCCACAGCCGTGTACCTCCTGCGGTGCCTTCACGAGTGACGCCGGGCCTCAGCCCGGCACGTGCCGCCCTATACGGCGGCGCTACGTGAGAATTTGAATCGTCTCCGAAATCATGGCTTTGGTGGCCTGCACCGCACCTACGTTCAGCTGGTATGCCTGGGCGGACCCCATCAAGTTCACCATTTCTTCCACGGGATTGATGTTCGGGTAAGATACGTACCCGTCGGCGTCAGCATCCGGATGGCCGGGCTCGTACCGGCGCACAGCGGGGGCCTTGTCCTGAACTACCTTCTCCACTTTTACGCCCCGCGCGTGCAGATCGGTGAGGCTCGCCAAGGTAAGGGCAAACTCTCCCCGGCCGGCCTGCTCCGTCCCGAACACGACCAATTGTTTCTTGTAGGGGCCACCGCCGGGTGTGTGCGTGGTCTCAGCATTCGCCATATTGCTGGCCGTCACTTCGGCGCGCTCGCGCTCCGCGGTCAGGGCGGATGAATTGATATCAAGGACTCCAAAAAGGTTCATGGCATTATTTCCCTTCGTTGATGGCCGACTGGAGCATGTGGATTTCGTTGCGAAGCAACTCCACACCGGCTTTGTACTGAAGTTGAACCCGTGCCAGAGCCAGGGTCTCACGTTCCAAGCTCACGTTATTGCCGTCCGGGCGCTCGATCAGGCCCTTAACCTGCTGCACATGGGGCGCGAACGGATTACCCGCGAGGCGTTGCTCGGCGCGCCGCATCTCACCCTCAAAGTCGACGTCCTGGGTCCGATATCCCGGGGTATCGACGTTCGCCAGATTGCTGGAAATCAATTCATGGCGAAACGTCACCAGATCCAGGTAATGCTCCAGACGTTCCATGCTGGGTGTTTCAATCCAATTCATGCTGTCCTCCGGGGAGGCAAGCCAAATTCGCGAATCTTGTTGCGCACCGTACGCAGACTGATGCCCAGCATTCCTGCGGCGCGGGTGCGATTGCCTCCAGTCGCATCCAGGGTTTTTTCCAGAAGAGTGCGCTCAAGCTCGCGCAAGGTCAGCCCCGGCTCAATCCCCCCTAAAGTACGGTCGTCATTCTGAAAACCAGCTTCGGGAAGAAGTTCCAACCCCACGGCAGGGCCGGGAGCAAGCACCAATGCGCGGCGAACAAAGTTTTCGAGCTCGCGCACGTTGCCGGGCCATTCGTAAGCTTGGAGCCGCTCCAGGAGTTCCGGCGAGAACCGTACGACGCTCGAGCGGGAGGCTGGCGCGTATCTGCGCACGAAGTGGTTCACCAGGTCCGGAATGTCTTCGCGCCGTTCCCGCAAGGGAGGAAGGGTAAGAGGAATTACGTTGAGCCGGAAGAACAAGTCGGCGCGAAATTTCCCTTCCGCCACCAGTGCTCCCAAGGGTCGGTTGGTGGTGGCAATCACCCGCACATCGATGGGCAGAGGGCGCGTGTCGCCCAACCGGTCGATTTCCCGCTCCTGAAGCACGCGCAACAGCTTCGGCTGAAGGCTGAGGGGCATCTCGGCAATCTCATCCAGCAGCAGCGTGCCCGTGTGGGCCAGTTCAAATTTCCCCGCCTTGGACGTCATCGCACCGGTGAAGGCGCCGCGCACGTGCCCGAACAACTCGCTCTCCAGCAGCGTGTCGGGAAACCCTGCGCAGTTGACCGCTACAAAGGGGCGCTGGCTTCGCGGGCTGGAGCGATGCACCAGCCGGGCGAGCAGTTCTTTGCCCGTGCCGCTCTCCGCCTCCATGAGAATGTCGGCATCGGTGCGCGCCACTTGCCGGGCGCGCTCGATCAGGCGTTGGGTCACCATCGAGCTACCGATGAATTCCCCGTTGTTTGACGCCGGGCTCCTGCTCACCCGCGCGCCGAGGACGCGCGCCGCCGCTTCCTTTAATTGCTCGAAGGAGATCGGCTTGACCAGGTAATCGCATGCGCCTTCCCGCATGGCATTGACGGCCTCCGGCACATTAGCGAAGGCGGTGAGAAAGATCACTGCTGTTTCCGGCGCCAATGCGCGTACGCCCTGCATAACCCGCAGCCCGTCGCCATCCGGCATCCGCATATCGGTAACCACCAGCGGGCAAGGGGCCAGGCGGAATCGCTCCAGCGCCTCACTGGTTCCCCCAGCCGTCGTCACTTTCCACCCTTGACGGCGGAAATTCGCCTCCAGGGCTACTCGCATGGCCGCTTCGTCATCAACAACCAGAACTTGATTCATTCCTTGATTCCCTTCAGAGTCGAACCTCGAAATCCGGAACTCGAAATTCAATGCACATCTTGCGACTTTCGTTTTTCTGGCTTCGCCTTCTCCTGACACGTTGCGCCTAGCACCCAATTGGAAGCTCAAGCGTAAACGTCGTTCCCTGACCCTCCCAGCTTTCCACCCGAATCGAGCCGCCGTGTTGCTCGATTACCTTTCGAGTCACCGCCAAACCCAGCCCCGGGCTGCCGCATTGGGTGGTGAATCCCGGTTCAAATACCTTTTCCAAATTCTCCGCGCGGATCCCGGATCCCTGATCCGCAAAGGCCACCGCAACAGTGGGATGTGGTCCGCCAGCGTGCGCTTTGACGCTTATGGTGAGTATGCCGCCGGGTTTCATTGACCGGAAAGCATTCAGCGCCAAATTGAAAAATGCCTGCTGGAGTCGCGACGGGTCGGCAAGGACGGACACTTTGTCCGTGGTCGCGTGCCAGTCGATCTGCATTTCCTTCTGCCGCGCCAGGGGTCGGAGGAATTCCACCGTCTGCCCTACAAGTCGAAGGAGATCCACGGGAAGAAGTTGCGCCGCGGACTGGCTGTGAAAATGCAGAACGTTGTTTACCGTCGCAGCCAACGTCCGTAGGCCGGCCTGGACGTGATTGATCCAGGGTTGGAGCTCCGCCTGGTCCGCCAGAGCATCCGCCAGGAGTCCTGCAAAGAGTTCGAGACTCCCCAGGGGGTTTCGAATCTCGTGGGCGAGCAGAGTCGCAACCTCTGCCAACGCCTGCGTGCGGCGTGAAACTTCACGTTCGCGTTCAAGTTGCTTGGACTCCGTCAAGTCGCGCAGGATGAGAATAGAGTCATCGCCCCTGCCTTGCGCCCGGAAACAGGCACGCGTCACCCCGACCGTCCGCTCGCCTTCGGAACCCTCCACAACCCACTCCTGTTCGTGGTTGAATTCGTCCCGGGGGAGCGCGGCGAGCAAAGATCCCACCAGGCGGGGCACGGAAGCTTCCGGCGGGCGGGACTCTTCGCTGCCGGCATCCAGCAACCGGCCCGCCGCGGGGTTGAGCATGCGCAAATTCATTTCACTGTCGAAGACCAACACTCCGCAGGGCAAGCCCTCCACGATTTTGGCCAAGTAAGTGCGCATTCGCTGGTTCTCTTCCAGGCTTTGCGCCAAGCTGCGATTCTTGTCTTCGAGTTCGACACGCAACCGCCCGACCTCCGCTTGCAGCTTTGTGTAAGTTGTTTCGAGAGCCCCGGCCGTCTGGGTAAAGGAAGCAAAGGCGGCCGTCAAGGCACGCCGTGCGGAGCGTGCGGGCCCAACCGGAGGAACGAGCTTTTTTTGCCGATCTGCGGGCAAAGTCTGCATGGCAACAAACCTCGGAAGCACGGGCGGTGCCAACTTCAACCCACGGTTCTTAAATCTATCTAACAGCCTTGGGGGCTACCGCCCAGACACAAAGTCACCAAAGAACAACAGGAGCGCCGCGCAAAGCGGAAGTCGACCCCTCCTCGACTCCAGCTTTCCAACTTCTGTTTTTCTGTGTGCCTCGGTGTCTTGGTGGACCATCGATTGGAGCCCGCTATGATTCTGATGTCCCCCACGGGAGATGTTCGGGCAGAAGCTCGTGTTGTTCCTCGGCCAGGATGAAGGCCCGCTCAATGACCTGCCGCAGCTCGCGGACATTCCCTGGCCACGAATACTGTTCGAGGGCTCTTGCCGCCGACGTTGAAAAAGTCTTCGCGGACACGTTTGCTTCCTGGGAGAAGAACTCGAGGAAACCCTCGCTGAGGGGCGCGATGTCCTCGCGGCGAAGGCGCAAGGGGTCGATCTCAATGGGAAACACCCCAAGCCGGTAATAAAGGTCATCGCGGAAGCGTCCTTCCTTGACCCGGTGAGGAAGGCTGGCGTTGGTGGCGGCAATAACTCGCGCGTCGACACGCAAAGTGTCGGAACTGCCCAGGCGCTGGACTTCGCCTTCCTGCAAGAAACGTAAGAGCTTAGCTTGCATGGAGAGAGGCAGGTCGCCAACTTCGTCGAGAAGCACAGTGCCGCCTTGCGCCATTTGAATGCGCCCAACGCGGGACTGGAAGGCTCCGGTGAACGCCCCGCGGTTATAGCCGAACAGCTCGGCCTCCAGTAAAGGCTCGGGGATCGCCGCGCAGTTGATGACCACGAACGGCCGGCCCCGCCGCAGGCTCAGGGCATGTAAAGCCCGCGCCACCAACTCCTTGCCGGTTCCGGTCTCGCCCGTCAGCAGGACGGTGGTTTGGCGTGGGGCCACCAACCGGGCCAGGCGGTACACTCGGCGCAGGGATGGACTACGGCCCGTCATGCCGGGCAGGGCTTCGATTTCGTCTATGGGCTCTGCCGAACGAGGCGCGGGGCGCTCAAGCGGGCGGGGAAGCTCGGTGGGAATACGCGGCTCGCGGGAATTCTGGAGCAGGCGGAACGTTTCACTCGGGTCTGGGTACGCCCCCAGGTTGCTTCCCGCGGCACCCAAGTCCCCCTGCGAGTCAAGCACGAGAACCTCAACCTGCGGGTGGTGAGTGCGGATCATGCCCACAAGCTCCTCCACCTCTAAGTCAAGCAGGATTTGATCGAGCAGCAGCCTTTGACAGGTTCCTTGTTCGATTAAGGCGAGAGCCTCCGCGCCGCCGCAAACCTCGTCAGCGAAGCAGTTACGCGCGGCCAATTGCTGCAAGACGCGCTTGCGGAAAAAGGAATTCGGGCTGGCGACGATCGTGGAAAGGTGGGTCTTGCGGGCATCATTGAGGGCGCTGGTGGTCATCATTTCCTCGTTGGGCTAGCTTTACTTTTGCCATGACACTCTTAGAGGGGGATTAGCCCAGGATTAAATTCTTCTAGCCTCAATACGGTTCACTTCAAGGGGTTAAGGAGATTTCATCTCTATTTGTTCATGGGCGACCCCCTCACCTGTCCCGATGCAACGGCACACCCTCTCCCCCAACTGAACGTGTCCTGCTTCTTTTGCTGGACACCGGGGGGGCGCGCATTCAGCCCCGACGAAGCGACCTACCAAAGCCCACGCCGGCGGCCCATAAGCGTTCACATAAGGGCTGGACGTGCCCGAGAGCTCGCCTTGGCGGGCGACATAATGTGGCCCACGACAGAAGCCGTGGGGAAAAAGGAAAGCAGGAATGCCTCTCAAGCCCCGGCGACATAATCACGACCGAATGAGCAGGGTTTTTCTGCCGCCACTATCGTGGCTCACGTCCCCCTCCGTCTGCGTGATCCCACGGCTTGCGCCGTAGGCCACATTATGTCGCCGCTGCCGCGGCTTCGGACGATCCCGACACCATTAAATGAGCGCTTATGGGCCGTTGGCCTGGGCGCAGGTAGTCCGCCCCTGGGGCTCGATTTGGCATCAGCAGCATTAGCACTCCGGTGTCCAGCAAAAGTTGTGGGTCACCCCCAGCTCTCCCATTGGGTCGAAGGTGGATCGCAACCGGTTCTTTCTCCAGTCCGTCAGACGACGGAGAGGGGTAAAGGGCGCTCTGGACAAAAGAAAGACCTCATGAAAGATTCCCCACTTCAGGTTGCGGGCGCCAAAGGAAATCGCACGCGAATGCACCCGGCCTCCGGAACGTCGCTCAGGATTTCAAGTTTGCCTCCCAGCCCGTCGACTAGGCGTTGATTGATAACCCATCCCAAGGCGCCGTTTTTAGCGGCATGAGAAAAGAGCAGACCAGGACTCGTGATATCCTCAAGTATTTTGACCTGTAAGTACTGCAAGTCTTGTCGCGAGGGCGACAGGACCAAGCGGGCTTCCCCTTCCGCCACAGAGAGTTCCAGGACGATGACGCCCCCACCGGCGCTGTTCTGGATGACCCAGGCCAGCAAACTCTGGAGCACATCGCCAACGCGTTCCGGGTTGGCGAGAACCTTCACGGTTCCTTCTGTCTTGAGTTGCAGATGGAGTTCGCGGGATTGCGCCAGACCCTCCATTTCTGCCAGAACCTCTGCGGCCGCGGCCTCCAGGAGGACGGGTTGGGGGGTCCCTCCCGGTGCGCCCGACTCACCGAGATCGCGCAGCGATACAATCAACTGCGCCATGGTGTCGGCGAGTTGAAGTGATTGTTCGAGCAAGGACCGGTAATCCGCCGCCGAGCGTTTTCCCATCAGCCCCAACTCGATGCCGCCGCGCAGGGCGGTCATGGTCTGAGCCAGGCGATGAGCCAACGCCCCGAGGCATTCGCGGCAGTCCTTGGAGCCGGGTGAACGGGCGATCGGATGATCGGGGGAACAGATCTGTGGATCGGGTGATCGGGTGATCGGTTGATCGCGTGAACAAGAACGGCCTTCTGCTATCCCCGGTTCAGTTTCTCCCGCCGGCTTTCCATGATTTAACAATTGATGCTTTTCTTCCATTTTGCCACCCCACGAGCGTTGCCCGCTAAAATGTCCGCCCGATCGCCGGATTTCCGATTGCTGCCAATTGGCGACTGCCTACTGCGTACTGCCCACTGCCTTCTTGATTTTCTCAGGCCTCTTCCCCAATTTGATAACCAACGCCTCGAACCGTGTGAATCAGTTTGTGCTCGAAGGCCTGATCCACCTTTTTTCGCAGGTAGTTGATGTAAACATCCACCACGTTGGTCATGGTATCGAAGGAAAGATTCCAGACGTGTTCGATAATCATGGCGCGGGTCACGCAGCGGCCGACATTTCGCATCAGGTACTCAAGCAAGGAAAATTCTTTGGGCGTAAGTTCGATGGCGTTGCCGGCGCGCTTTACGACCCGCTCGACGCGATTCAATTCCAAGTCTCCTACCCGCAGCATGATCTCCGCAGGGATCGTTGCCCGCCGCAGGAGGGCTCGAACCCGGGCGGAGAGTTCCGTGAAGGAGAAAGGTTTGGTCAAGTAGTCGTCGGCCCCCAAGTCCAACCCCTTTACGCGGTCTTCCACGCGGTTGCGACCGGTCAGAATGAGGACGGGCAAAGCCGGCTTGGTTTCGCGGATGTGCTTGAGCACCTCCAAACCATCGACCCGCGGCAGGGTCAAGTCGAGGACCGCCACGTCATATTCAATTTGGCCGACCATGAACTGCGCCTCATCACCGTCCTGCGCAATGTCCACGGCGTACTGCTCGGCTTCCAGTCCCTTTTGTACGAAACTGGCCACCGGTTTGTCGTCTTCTGCTATGAGGACTCGCATCTTCGCACCTTTTCCGAGGGCTGAACGCTCTTCGGCCCTACTAGCGTTTCTGGGAGAGGCAAAACCCGGCAGCAGTTAGGTTTGGCGTTGTAGCGGCGAGTTTATCTCGCCATTTCGCGGCGAGAAGCCGCCTCTACTCTGAATTGCACCGTTCCCCCAAACTTGGCTCTGCAACAGGTCTCAATCCTCTCCTGAAGGCCGTGCCTTCATTAATCACATCTTATTTCGGCAGGAAGGAAGGGAAGGATGAGGGAATCTCAAAGAGGGTTTTGCGAGGGCGAGGAAGGGAAGTTTTTCAGTTCTCAGTTTTCAGCTCTCAGGAGCGTCTCAAGTTGGTTCAGAAAGGCGTGAATGCAGAAGGGGCACGGCATGGCGAGCCCCTTCTGAGAATTCTGCTTCCCAGCCCGCTTGGGAGAGCTTATCTTTACCATAATCTTCTGCTTGACACCGGGGGCGCGTGGATTCAGGCGCGTCGGGGCTCAACAGCGGGTTTCGCAGTGCCCACGCTCGCTCCAAGATTGGGAGCAAGGGCGTAGGCCTCCGGAAAGCGCAGTGCGCGCCTACTTGACGGTGATTGCTAGTGCTTAGTTGCACTGATAAGCGATATATGATATAAAGGGCGCATGCCAAGAACTGCGCCCGCAGTTAGTTGTGGTCCGGAGGATCGGCAAGAGCTGGAACGGTTGGCCGCGAGCCGGA
>Ga0181536_10002319_pt1 | contig 21657 bp, 25 predicted proteins | sample PEATcosm2014_Bin_41_FD_121105 | JGI IMG/M metagenome (GOLD analysis project Ga0181536, IMG submission 121105) | Peatland microbial communities from MTU Mesocosm Facility, Houghton, MI, USA - PEATcosm2014_Bin17_60_metaG | ecosystem: Environmental > Terrestrial > Soil > Wetlands > Peat | place...
AGGACGGAAACAAAAAAGCCGAGAACGTAGCGGTAGCCGTGCGTTCCATCACCGAGAACTCCATTCAGGTGAAGTCTCTGATTGACGACCTGAACCGCTCGGCTCAAGAACAGGCCACGGGGATCAACGAAATCGCCCGGGCAATTCTGCGCATGCAGAAAGTGACCCAGGAAACCGCCGCCAGCGCCGAGCAGGGCGCCTCGGCCGGGAGTGAAATGAGCGCCCAATCCGACGCCATGGAGCGTACCGCGCGCGAACTGGTGGGATTGGTCGGCGGCCATTAGCCTCGCCTTCACTCTTACGAACATTCGAAGGCAACGGATGACCGCAATGACTGCAGAATTGTTTCTTGGGGGAGACTATCCGGACGTGCAAGACGATGCCGTCAACCAACGGGCACCCAAATCGGTGGAAAAGAATTGGCTCCTCAGGTAGGACTCGAACCTACAACCCTTCGGTTAACAGGCGAATGGCTTGTAGCTGCTTAACTTTGCAAACACGAGACTTAGACGCGCCAAAACTAATTTTCCGGGGAAATTGGGGGGGACTCTGGGGGTACTCTGCTTTCCGAAAGCTAGAGGTGTGCGCTCTTCAGATGACTGGGGACCGGCCGCATGCACTCACGGTCTGTGAGAGCGGGGGACTCGGTCGCGACAACCTGCGCACGGATATTCGCCAGACACACGGCAATCACGCCGGACAACGCTACCAGACAGCCGGCATAGAGACCCCACGTCCATCCCGCCAGGGAGGCGATCATGGGCGTTAGGAGCGGAGCGAAAAAACCGCCGGCTTGCGCACCGGCGTTAAGAATGCTGCCAGCTCCACCCACGCGCTCGCCGGCCATCTCTGTGACGGTGGCCCAGAACGGGCCCTCACAGCAAGCCGCCAAACCGAATGCCAGTGACAGGCAAGCTACGGCGGTAAACCCCAAGTTGGCTGCACCCGCGAATGTGAATACCGCTCCCAGACTCAGTCCGGCGATGAGAACGCTCTTGCGGCCGAAGTTTGGCCCATAGAGGCGCGTGAGGCGGTCCGAGGCAAATCCGCCCAGCGGCATGATTGCGCCTTCTGTGAGGAATAGAAACGCCGTGTAGCGCGCACTTTCCTTGGCGCCCATGTGAAGGACTTCGCCGAAATAGTAGTACATCCAATAAAAGAAGATGTACTGAAAGTAGCCGAGGGCACCGTAGGCGTACGTGAGTAGCAACAGATTGCGATTGGCGAAGAGCTTCGCCCAGCCCTGGGTGATTTGGGGCGAACGATCGGCGCGCGTGCCGTTCACCGCGGGCGGATAATCGCGCGCGTACCAAAACCAGGTCGCGGCCAATACGGCGGTCGCGAAGGCGGCCACCAGGAATGGCGTCTGCCAGTTGGATCTCCGCATCATTGCAGTGAAGAGAACGGGCGAGATGGCGGCACCCACCGATGAGCCGGAGATGATGAATCCTTGCACCCGCGCGTGATAGATCATCGGTGTCCAGTTGGCAGTCATGCGGGCACAAGCAGGATACAGAGGCGCGGCCACCACACCCAGGCCGAAGCGGATCGCAAAAAGCGCAGCGGCCACCCCAATCCAGGCGCCCAGACCCGGCTTGCCGCCCACCACGGTGAGACCGGTGAAGCCTGCCGACAGCACACCCATTAGCATCAGAGTGCGGCGTGGCCCGATGCGGTCGGAGAGATGACCGCAGGGAATCATCAACAGCGCGTAGCCAAGTATGAAGGCCGAGTAGACGCTGCCCATGGCGGTAGGAGAGATCCCGAAGTCGCGCATCATTTGCGGTCCGGCAATCGACATGATCGTGCGGTCGAAGTAGCTGATCATACTGAAGCCAAACAAGAGCGCGATGACAGTCAATTGGGTGGCATTCAGGCTGGCTGTACCTGCCGGGCGCGGGCCCGTCATAAAAGATCTCCTCCGAGCGGATCTTGTCTGCCAGCATGATAGCCTATCCATCATGAAGATTACGGGCCTGGAATTCATTCCCGTCAGCGTACCCTATACACATCGCGAAGTGAGCTCGCTGGTGAATCGTGACGGAGTTACGGATGTCATCGTCAAGGCCACCACGGATACCGGGCTGGTTGGCTGGGGGGAAAGCTGCAGCGGCGCGGACGTGAAGTCTGTGCTAGGCGCCCTGGAGGCCATGACGCCGTTTGTCATCGGTCGCGATCCCTGGCACAGCGAGCGCATCCGGCTGGAACTCTGGCATCGCGGGATTTGGTCCTGGCGGCAGCACACCGCGTGCTTCGCTTACCCCGGTATCGACATGGCGCTCTGGGACATTTGTGGGAAGGCCGCCGGTCTTCCGTTGTACCAGCTCTTCGGAGGCAGGGTTCGCGAGCGGGCGAACTACTTCTTCTATTGCTCCCAGGGGAGCCCCGATCATATCGTCGAGCAAGCTCGCGACGGAGTCAGGAAAGGCTTTCACGTTTTTTATCTGAAGGTCGGCTTGGATATTGAGGCGGAACTCGAGATGGTGCGTGCCCTCCGGCAGACCATCGGGCCGAAAGGCAAGATTCGCTTGGACGCCAACGGCGCCTGGAATGTGAGAGAAGCTCTGAGGAACCTCGCGCGCCTGGACGCCTATCAAATCGATTTCATTGAGCAGCCCGTGGTGCAGGACCCGCTGGCGAACATGCAGGAAGTGCGGAAGCACTGCAATATGGCAGTTTCCGCCAATGAAGGTCTCTGGACAGCGGAGGACGCGTTGCAACAAATGACGGCCCGCACAGCGGACGTCTACTGTTTCAGTCCTTATTTCACGGGTTCCCTGTCGCAGTTCCAAAGGCTCTGCTGGTTCGCGCACTTCCAGGGTCTGGACATTTGCCGGCACACCCACGGAGAGTTGGGGATCACCGCGCAGGCCTGCCACCACATTTTGCTAACACTCCCGAACGTCGTTGACGGCAATCAGCAGACTGCCCACATGATGACGGACGACATCGTCGTCGAGACCATTCCCATCACCAACGGCCCTAACTGGGGCGTCCCGGATAAACCCGGCATCGGCGTGGAGATTGACCTCGCCAATCTTGCCAAATATCACGAGCTGTACTGCGAGCGGGGCCAGTTTCTGCCTTACGATCCCGAACTGCTGGGAACTGAATTGTACCGATGATTTCGGGTCCGGTTCCCCTTCCGCAATCCGTCCGCACATGGATGAGATCATGCGGTGGCTGATCAGTGCGCGCGAATTCCACACGGGAAAAGGTATTTAGAGGGCTGCAGGGCAATCGGCCGGCAGTAGAGACAGTGGAATCTGCGAGGATTTGGGGCAGGACGCCGGCCAGGCCGGCCCTCAGTTTCAGATCGTAGTGGAACAGTCAGTACTGGCGAAGCCGACTACTGAAGGACGACTGATTGGGGGACCACCGCAGCCTGCTGCTGCCGTTGGATTTCCTGCTGGCGCTTTTCGTCGGCCGCACGTTGCCGTGCGGCAATTTCGTCGAGGGCGCGCCGCTTCGCCTCCATCCGCACGTGGGAGTAGCGCGAGAGCATGGCACGCGAGACGTGACCGGCGATGCTCATGATCACCTCGTCCCCGGCGCCTGACTCCGAGAGTTCCGTGACCAAGGTGTGGCGGTTATCGTGCCACCGGCCTTTCACCCCCGCCTTCTGCCGGACCTTGGTCCACGCCGTCTTGAACGACGTGATTGGGCGCGTCGGATCTTTGGGGAGAGGCTTCCCGAAGGCGAATACAAACCACTCCGGCCGCCACCCTCCGAAGCGCCGAGTGTACCAGGCGGCGTGAGCTTCGAGTGCGGCCATGGCCGTTTCGTTCAGCGGGATCACCCGCCCCGTGCCAGCCTCTGATTTCGACTTACCCACAGTGAGCGCCTTCTTGTCGACGAGGTCGATCTGCTCCCACCGGATCTCGCGCAATTCCTTGTCTCGGAGACCGGTGTTCAAATCTAATGCAAGGGCAGTGCGCATTTGCGGTGTGCGCAACTTCTGCGCCTCTTCCAGCATCCGCGCCTTCTCCTCCGCGCTGTACGGGCGGCCGGGCGAGGCGGGCAACGGCAACTTCAGCGTTTTGTCGCGCCGTAGCGTCGCGCGAATCAGCGAACCCTGCTCCCCACACAGCCGGATCAACAATTGCACCTCGTCGTTGATGGTTTTCGGGCCGGCTTTCTCATTCAGGCGAGCGGATTGATACCGTTTAATGACATTCGGCGTAATCTCCACCACGAGACTATTGCCGAGCAGCCTGCCCACATGACGGAGGGCATACTCTGCGAAGGTCGGCGACTGGTGTTTGGCTCTGTAATCTTCGAGAAATTCATCCGCCGCTTCCTGGATCGTTTTCCGTTGCTGTTCGCGGGCTTCCTCCTCGATGATCTAGCTGTAGCTTTTCTGTAATCGCTCACGCTGGCGGCGCTCCTCCGCTATGGCCTGTGGCTTGCTGGCGGTGCCGGTGGAACCCCGGTGCCGCCGCCCATCCAGTTGGAAATCGTAATGATAGAACCTGCCGTTCTTGAAAACGCTCATCGGGCGAACCTAGCCCCGACCACATTCAGGTCCCGGGGGTTCGGAACAGTCAGGTCAAACATCTCCGGGGTCGGCCAGCCCCACGCCTCGGTTGATTACTCGGCTTTGCGTCGCCACCGCCGCCTGGCTGCGATTCCAGAAAGGCGGTAATGTCCCCGACCTTATATCTGATCGTGGTTCCGTTGATCCGCCGGAACGGGCAGCCGATGTTTAACCGTCGTTCGTTCTGCAGCACTTTCACGCTGCACCCGCGAATGGCAGCATAGACGTGCTCATCGACCCACGCCCACGGGACCGCAGGCACCTGCGTCAGGTCGACAGGCCGGGGAATGCTGCTCATATCGTCGAGCCCTCTCCGCTTTTTGCGCCTTGGCACTCCCGCACGCGCGCGTTAAATGTCCGCTTCCATTCGTGAATCTCAAGCACAACGGCAGGATCGCCGATCTGAATCACCCGCCGCATTTCAGATGCGGTGTACACGTTGCCTCTCGGCTCACCCAGACGCCGGGCGTCATCTTCGTCGGCTACGATGAAAAACCCGCCGGCGGCATCACTCCACAGTTCTACGGCCAGGCCTTTCAGTACATCTTCGAGAGACTCAGGCTCGGTCCGTTCCTTCGTCCGCTCCAGGGCTTGCCTCGCGATGCTCAGATAGTCAGGCATGATGTTTTCGCTCCCCTTGAGGTGCGCGAAAAGCGCGGTAAGCGCGGTAAGTCATCATTCCCCCGTACCTTTCCGCGCTTTTCGCGCTTTCCGCGCACCCTCACTGGTTGCAAACCAGCGCTCCTCCGGGCGTCCACCGGAGTCTGCCTTCTCGCAATCCACCAGTTCGCGGTCGCCCAGGATACGCAGCGCGGCGCCGATCTCCTCCGATTTGCGATGCCTGCCGAATAGGTCACGGAGGTCATTTCTCGTGAGACCTTGCGGCGCTTTTCTAATCGCTGCCAGAATCTGATCTGCCACGTGGTTGCCCAGGGCGTCGCCAAAGATAACCCGTGTCGAGTCCTCGGAGTACTTCCACACAGCCAACGCAGCTTCGAGGTGGCATCTTTGGACCTCGGCTGAGAGGTCGAGTAGCGCGTAAATACAGGACAGACGAAGCACATGCGCCTCAGCCCGTGATGTAAGTGAGCCAAACAGGCCGGGGCGTTCGCCAGACAACTGCGGGTAAACGGCGTGCCACATGGCTCGGGCCTCGGAGTCCCGGCGCATCTCCCTCACCGATCGGGCGAACTCGACTGCATTCTTTAGCTGGCTGATGAGGGGGTTAAGGTCGAGGTGGTTCCAGTCACCACCATCCGGCAGAAATTTGGAGCGCCGCACGCACAGCCACAAGTTCCGATTCCCGAAGCCGTTGACCTTATCGTTGTTGCTCAACTCCATCAAGAGCTCATCGCGGGTGATGTGTCCAATGATTGAGATATGGGCGCCTGTCGCCTGCACCGGAGAGTTCTTGTTGAGCACTCGGAGTTGTCCGGATTCCCATGCCTGGCGGTAGATGGTCGAGAGCGTGTTCCCGTCCCGGCCCGCCACGCGCAGTACGGAAGCGAACTCGGGCTCAATGACGAACAGCCGTTTGTCGGCGACACCGCTATCAGCTATGACGGTCTGGTATCCGGTAATGGTCCTGGCCTTGTCCCGGATCGGCTCCTGCTTTTCGATCTGGTCCCGCACCGCCCAAATCAGGCCCTCGCCGCTGGACAGGCCCGCCTGCACGCGGTTTTCGACCCATCCTGGATCAATGCAGCCGAGGAGATTGAACGTATCGGACTTCGCGGTGCCTTTCCGCGCGCTGGAAGTCTTCCCGACACAGATCGCGTTTTCATTGGTGTAGTGACTCGCGCCCCCCACACGAAAATGCGGGCCGCGGCCGAAGAGGTTACCTGCGCCGACTAGAATGTGAATCAGCAGTGCTACAGGGTCAGCTTCGGTTTGCGGTTCGATAGTCCGTACGACTTTTCCCGCCAGCCCATAGTAGGCCGCCTCGTCAATCGGCGCCGGCCATTGCATCGTTTTTGGAACGGTGAGCTCATCAGCTCCGTCCCGCAGATCGCGCTCAACGCCACCAATGCCCCGCTTGTCACTGGGTGGGTACTGGCACATGCTCTCGGCAATCCGCTTAATGTTGTCCTCTGGTGCGAGCTCCTGAAGGCGGCTTCTGTTCATCTCAAGCAGTGCAGCCTCAATCTCGGGATACTCGCATCCGCGAGCTCGCATCGTGCCGGCGATGCTGACCAGCGTGTCATGCTGGCTGCCCTTCGGGATCTTGCCCTCGACGGTAAATGGCACCTTCTTCTGGCCGTGAAGTGAGAGCCCAAGCAGCCAATCGAGATCGGCTTGGTGCTCCTCGACGTCGAGCATCTGGCCGGCCCAGTGGTTACCCGTCACGGTAAAGTAGCGCGCGTGATCGTAAGTCTCGACGCGGCCGTCGCCAATCGGAAACGCGGTGCCACCGCCCGGCAGCCTTCCCTTTCCCCAAATCTTGATCCCGCGTCCGCTCGGGGAGATCTCGGCGTAGCTGTCGAAGAACCGCTCCATGATCGGCTGTGCCCAGGGCTTGAGTTTTCCGGCGTCGAGGCACTGATCCAAGTCGATTCCGAAGAATGGATCGGTCGCTGAGAAAACGAAGCCGATGCCGGACCAGCTGCTTGGATGCTGCTGCCAAGTCGTCAGGGCTTCGTCAAAAGAGCACCATGTCTTGGGGTCCGTGCTGCTGGCCGGGCTGCCATTGATCTGGTAGGGCACCTTTGTAGGCTTGCCGCCGTCACGTTTTTCGTATCGCCACACGATCCACTGGTTGAGTTCTGTCAGGCTGTGCGGTACGCGGATTGTCGACGTTGCTATCACAACAGCTCCTTACAGTGACGCTCCGCTACCAGTCTGAAAGGCAAGCTATGCCGAATCTCGATGTCGACAGTGGCATCACCCAAGCGACTTAGCTGATCGAAAAGACTTTCAAATTCCTTCTTCAGAGTGAGGTCAGTGTAAGTACGATCAGGCTGCCGCTCAGGCTCCGAATCCAACTTGATTGTCTGAACGATGCGCGGCTCTGGTTCATAGCAGGGCAACCCGCCGCGAATCAAAAGGCGCTCGATTACACCAAAACTCAGCGCTTCGATAATGTCCACGGTCCGGCGCTGACCGGGATTCAGACATGATTTGGTCATTCCAGTTCCCCAGTCCAGGCGGAGTCGAAGTGGGTTGAGATTTGGCGGAGGCGCTCCGCTTCGGCTTGCAGCGCTTCACGGATGCGGGTCTGCTCCTCGGCGGTCAGTGATCCATCGCCGAGTTCATATGTGCAAATCTTGAAGCGGCTGACGCTCGACAAACGCGCAAGCCTGCTCTGGGAGATTCCTAGCGCATTGCGGTGAGCCCGCAGATTCATATTCAGCTCCCTCAATCGCAGGCTACAACTGATGCGGGAAAAGAGTCGTCTCGCGGGAAAGTCGGGAACTTACTTAGGAAGCTGTTTGGGGTTCAGGTCCAGGACTTCAGCCATGGGTTTGCGATTGGCATCGCTCAAGCTTCGACGGCCGTCGAGGTATTCATACACGCTGTTTTTGCTAACGCCGGCCTGGGTAGCCCATTTCGAGCGCGTCCAATTTTTTTTGCCAAGGATCGGCATCACAACTGCCTGGCGAACCCTTGCGCGCTCGGCCTGTTCGGGGTCGGGAGTGGTATTTGACCCTCCTGCTGTCCCGTTCTTGGCATTGGAGGCAGGCGCTGGCGCCTCCGTTTCGAAACCGAGCGCCGTGAGATCGCCCCATAAATTGGCGGACTCCAGGAAGACTCGGTGAATCACTCCATTTTCGGTCAAACGAGCATCAGGCGGAACTGCGCCCGATTCCATGAACGCCTCCATGGGTTTGCCACCGCGCCAATGAGTTAATTGCGGAACGCGCTGGAAGCCCCGCTCTTTCGCCTTCATAAGATCGAGCCAAACATGTTGGGGTTCCCGCAACGTGCTGGCGAGTGCGCGGGTGTCTGGATCGCGTGAATGTCTCAGCAGGCTGAGCGCAATCCGGGCTGCCTCCTTGAGCAAGCGCACAGCTTCCGGATCGGCAAGGACTGACTGGTACGGATCGGGTTTTCCCTGTTCATCTACGGGCCGGTCCAAGTACGTCCACCGTTTCTGGAGTGAGTCCCAATGAGCAAACAAATTGGGATGTTTAACTGCGCCCTGTAGGAATTTGGCGCGATCGTCGATGATGGGCCCTACCGGGCCACCCTGGTCGCAATTCTGTGCCGCCTGCCGCTCGGCAACAGCCAATAGTTCCTCTTCAAACTGATGCCACTCGATCGATTCGTCAAACGTCCGCCTAACGTCGGGTAGTAAGCTTCCGTCCCAGTCGCTGACCATATCCGGAAACCTGCTCCCGAACTTGTTATAGCCCTTCTCGGAAAGCGCCTCAATGGTGAATTTACGGCGGAACTCAACTACCTCTGAGCGGATGCGCTCGGCAGTCCAGACGCCCAGCAAGCCGATTTCACACCCTTCGTGTCCATACGCTCGTGCTACACGAAGGACGTACTCGTGGAGGTCTTCTTCCTCTTCGGTCCAGCGTAGTCCATACGGTCCCGATGTGTGTTGACGACGCGGCCGCGCTTTCGTTTTGTTCCTGTATTGCTCCAGGTCGTTACCGGCCTTCAGCCTTGCGGCCTCAACCCGTGCACGCCCCTGAGAGGAAAACTCCTCGGGATACTCCATCGCACCCTCTACGGCCCCCTGAAGTGGATTGCCCCAACCGAGTACCGTCGCCGGCTTGTCGCCTCTGGCGAGGGCAGCAGCCCTCAATTCGGCTTCTTCCCTTCGCCTTCCTTGGATTTGAGCCGCTTCTTTGCGGCCTCCCGCACGATTCGATCTATCACCACGCTTGCGGCACCGAGTTGCTTCTGAATCCCGCGTCCAAGCTCCGTTTCCGCTTCCCTCACTGGCGGCTGGTTGCTCCAGAGCCGCGTCCGTTCCAATTCAACTGCTTCCCGGATTTGTTTACGCGCTTTCTCTGAGTAGTCTAGCCCTGTGTCATCCCACTCGGCTGTGTCGAAGGCCTTGTCCAGTTCCGGATAGCAAGTTTCCATTATGCAGTCATGGGTGGATTCGCCAATGTCCGCAAGTTCAATCTGCCCGTCGTCGCCCAGCCGGAAATCGAACATGCAGTCAGTTATGCGCGACAGGGATGCCTGCTCGGCATTTCCCCATTCATCGAGCAGTTCAATCGCGTCGGCCTTCGTTTTGGCGCTCACGATGGAGAACTCGCCGTTGGGCCATCGACAGAGGTAGATCGCCATGGACTGAGGTTAGCAACCTGGCCGCCTGTTTGGTGGGCGTATGCCGCGCGAGTCCGCCGCGTCGGCAGCGGTGACTAGCCGAAATAGTGTCCGATATGGAGCATTAACGTACACTATTTCACGTTCAAAGGCCTCTGCATTATCGGAAGGATTCGAGGCGATCTCGCGGCACCAAGATGTCTTGAAGCGCGCCTCGGCTCACCTGCAAATGCTCGGGAGACGATCTTTGGCCGTACATACGGAGGGAATCCCAGGCGCGACGACCAGCACTCGTAAAATGCCGGCAGGCAATCGGGCAAAGGTATAGTGGCCCGTCGTCGCGCTCGGCTTTGTGTATGCCGCCCAGTTTACACGTTGGCTTGAATGGGAGCGCGGGCAACTCCGGTCCGTGTGCGGCGGAAACCGCGCTCGTGATGCAAGTCACTCTCGGCAAAGGCTGCCAAAGCAATCAAGAATATACAGACTGCAACTGTTGGCAACCGTATTGGCTAACTCTGAACGGCATAGAGTCGTGTCTATAGCATTCTCGTGCCCACGGCGGTGATGTTGAACGCGGGGCTACTCACGACGATGTCGATTTGGGAGTACTGCTGGCCGACTATATTCTGGGTGTAGTTTGTCAAGACGAAAAAGTAGGTAAGCCCCGGTGACTGACCGTCAGGATACGTAAATGTAGCCTGGCCGGTGCAATCCGGATTCAGGGTGTAAGTACCCACCGCGACTCTCCAGTCGACAGCCGGTACTGAGCCATTGAGGATGACGTGGTCCACTGAAGTCAGGCCCCCCTTGCCGTCATAGTGCGTCACGTTCACCCCGTTGACGGGGCCGGCTTGTGGCCCAGCTACGATCGCCCCGGTGATCCTAATCGAGTAGTCCCCGGAGAGGCTGGAACTGGAGCAAGTCGTTTGCGCGTGAGCCGGGACCGCCGAAACGGCTCCTAGAACCAATAGAACCACTCCTAGATGTCTTACGAGTTTCATATGTGAGTTTCCTCTTTCTGGGCGGCCTGTCTGTTTGTTAACTGGCTGCCCAGGTCGATCATCGTCTTTGCGAGCCCGACTCTCAATTCCTAACGTGTGGAATCTGGCTTCCCTTCTAACGCATTGGGGGCAGGAGGCTTACGCCGCCGGATTCCCCGTCAGCCCCGCGCGCTGGATTTGATTCGGGCTTCCCTCCGCATGGAAATGCGGGTTCCCGTATAATGGGCCGAGCATTTAAGAATCTACAGGCGCGGGTTCCCTGCGCAGCAGCGGAAAAAATCATGGACCAGGCGGGAGATTCGCCGGCGATTCGTTTCGGAGTCTTTGAAGCAGATCTCCGCACCGGTGAATTGCGGAAGGCTGGCCGGAAGGTCCAAATCCAGGAGCAGCCCTTCTGCGTGCTGGTTTCGCTCCTCGAACGGCCGGGCGAACTGGTGACCCGGGACGAGTTGCGCCAGAAGCTCTGGCAATCTGGCACCTTCGTCGACTTCGACACGGGCCTGAACAAGGCGATCACCAAGATACGTGACGTCCTCGAGGACTCCGCATCATCGCCACGGTTCATCGAAACCCTGCCGAAGCGCGGGTACCGTTTCATTGCACCCATTGAAAAGATGACGCCAGCTCCAGAAGGGCGGGCTGCCAGTCCGGCCCCGCCTGCGGCCATACCTTCGGAGGCCCAGCCGTCAGGCGCAGAATCGCCGCGCGGCGCTTTCGGTTACGGCGGTCGGGCGAAAGTGGCCGCCGCCGGACTGGCTGTCCTGCTGCTCCTTGCCGGAATCGCATGGCTCCGCTGGCCACGCGAAAGAACGCCCGCCGGATTAAGATCCATCGCTGTGCTTCCCCTCGATAACCTCTCTGGCGATTCCGACCAGGAATACTTCGCCGACGGACTGACCGACGAGCTGATCACGGACCTCGCGCAGATCCACTCGCTTCGGGTCATTTCGCGGACGTCCGTGATGCAGTTCAAGCACACGAAAAAAAACCTGCCCACGATTGCCACCGAACTCAACGTCGATGCGGTGGTGGAGGGTTCGGTGGTGCGCTCGGGCAATAACGTGCGCGTCACGGCTCAGCTTCTGGATGCGCGCCAGGATCGTCATCTCTGGGCGGCCAGCTACGAACGCGAGATGGCCGACATCATTGGGTTACAGGGACAGGTGGCGAAGGCCATCGCCGATCAGGTAAAGGTGAAACTTACGCCGGAAGAGGACGCCAGGCTCGCCAAACAGCGCCCGACCAATCCTGAGGCCTACGATGCCTTGCTGAAAGGCCGGTTCCTTTGGAACAAGAGGAACCCCGCGGCAGCGGAGAAGGCCATTGACTATTTCCGACAAGCGGCCGGAAAAGAGCCCGGCAATGCGCCAGCATGGGCGGCGCTGGCGGGTTGCTACGCATCGCTGGGCGCGGACATTGGCTCCGCAGACCCTGCCAAGGTGGTGCCTGAGGCGCGCGCAGCCGCCGCAAGGGCGCTCGAACTCGATTCCAACCTCGCGGAGGCGCATGCCGCTCTTGCCAAAATCAAGCTTTGGTACGACTGGGATTGGACTGGGGCGGAACGGGAGTTCCTCCGAGCAATCGAGTTGAACCCCAACGACTCCGCGACTCACCTGCTTTATTCCCACTACTTCCAGGTTCGGAAGCGCTTCGGTGAGGCTCTTGAAGAAAACAGACGCGCCCTCAATCTCGCTCCGCTCGATATTCTGGGCTCCGTGCACTTGGCATGGCTTTACTGCGACTCTCGCGACGGAGATAGGGCGGTCAAGCAAAGCAAGCGCGTATTGGAAATGGATCCGGCTTTCACCGGCGCACACCTTTGGGTCGCGCGCGGTTATGAACAGCAAGGGAAGTGGCCCGAAGCGATCGCGGCCTATGAACAGACGAGGGACTCGTATAGTGTGGGATATCTAGCGGGAGTAGCTCACGCGTGGGCCGCTTCCGGAAACAGGCGGCAAGCTGACGTGGCCTTGGCGAAACTCAAAGAATTCTCGAAACAGAACTATGTCTCTCCGCTCGCCTTCGCCGAGTATTACGCAGCACGCGGAGATCGAGACCGCGCGTTCGAGTGGCTGGAAAAAGGGTATCGGCAGCGCGCGCCGGGTCTGATCGATCTGGAGGTCAACTACGTATGGGATACTCTGCGAACGGACCCACGATTCCACTCGCTCGAGCGACGTATTGGGTTCTGACAGCGGATTCGCCGCCTTGAACCCTTGCTCTTGCGAGTGTGAATCTCGAATGCGCCGTCCCGAATGTTGGCTTCTCGGCGCAAGCGGAAACACTCTTCAGGGCGGGAGCGAGCAGTCAATCCGAACGATCGTCACATCACGCAGCGGGAAGGCATCACAACTGTGCGTCTTCCTTCCAGGCATAGCTCCCGTTGTGCGTCATTGTCGGTAGCTATTTTCTGCCGCATCCCCGGAAGACTGCTAGGCGGGATGATGTACCAGAACGCGACTTCGCGTTCCTTTGGCTCTACTTTTGCGGCCCAGGCGTTTTTCGTTCAAGTGGCGTCAGCAACGCCATCAACGGAACGCTTCCCTGACCGGCGTTTGTCGGTTGAACCGCGCCAAACTGCCTCACGAGGCAGCGTCTTGCACGTGGAGGGCTGAGGAACGCACAGTTAGTCGATTGATATCGGACTAAGTAATGCTGAAGCTGGAGAGTTCTGGACGATTTCAATCTCCTGACCACGTGACCGCAGAATCGTAACCTGCCGTATTCTTTCAGGTGTCTTGTCAATTGATACGTTGGTCGCCAGCACGTGGTATTTACCGGGCGCTAACATCTCGGAAGAATAGGTGCCATTCTGATCGGTCTGGCCCAGAATCAAACCATCCGCGATCGATGACTCAGAACTCGCGCCGGCTGGAATGATCAACACGTTGCAATTAGGAACCGGATTACCGTCTTTATCGGCGACTTTGCTGCTAATAGTGCCACCATCGCGAGCCAGGATCAGCCGAAGCACGGCATTGCCTATGGCGCTGCCAGGACGGAATGGCTCGTGCAGAATGCTTGCGCCACCGTAAGCTATATCCTACCCGCTTGAAGGCTACCGGCGGCTGACGTTCATGATGCTGGATGCCGACATCGTTGCAGTGAGTCCGACCAGCGTTTGGCGGGTGCTGGGGCAAGCGGGACTGTTGTCCAGGTGGAACGGCAAGCCGTCGAAGAAGGGCACCGGTTTTGAGCAGCCGCTGGCAGCGCATCAGCACTGGCACATCGATGTTTCGTACATCAACATCAGCGGGACGTTCTATTACCTGTGCAGCGTCCTCGATGGCTGCAGCCGATACATCGTCAACTGGGATCTGTGGGAGTCGATGACGGAGGCGGACATCGAGATCATCCTGCAGGGAGCCAAGGAGAAGTACCCGGAGGCGTGGCCACGGATCATCTCCGACAACGGGCCACAGTTCATCGCCAAGGACTTCAAGGAGTTCATTCGGATCTCCGGCATGACCCATGTCAGAACGTCGCCTTACTATCCCCAATCGAACGGGAAAATCGAACGATGGCACAAATCGCTGAAAGGGGAGTGCATCCGACCGGGAACGCCGCTGTCGGTGGAAGACGCCCGGCGACTGGTGCAGGGCTACGTCGAGCATTACAACAACGTCCGCTTGCATAGTGCCATCGGCTACATCACGCCGAAGGACATGCTCGCCGGGCGTCGGCCGGAGATCCATGCGGAGCGGGATCGGAAACTGGAGGAGGCGCGAAAACAGCGGCAGATTCGTCGGCAGAAGGCCGCTTGAAGAACGACGAGCACACGTTCAGAGTCGCGGGTGAAGTGGACTTCCGGTTACCCGACGTCCGCGACGGGGCGTAGCGGCCCAGTTTAGAGGGGGCATCGGTCGATAAACACAGCGCAGTAGCGCACTTGCCCATTGCCCGGCCCACTTGGTCGTTGGGAAAATGACGAAGAGAGTTCCGTAGCGCCGGGCAGCGGTAGCCGCGCCGCCGGTCAAGGCGGCGCCCCGGATGTTGCCCGGGGCGTTCACTACCACACCGGCATACGAGAAGGAAGGTTCTGCAATGAGCGGCTGCGGCCCGCCGAAACCGCGTGCCGGAGGACCACGATCCGGCGTTGTCCCTGAAGCTGAAGGACGAGGGTCGCCATTGTTTTCACCGTACCCGCCGCGCCGGTGGCGCTATGCCAGGCACTCGCTCGGCTAGCATCAGGCTGTAGCGGAATTCCTGGTTGCCCAGGGTGATTCGCGAACCGTCCGGCGAAATGCCGAAGGATTCGGTTGGCGCTTCCGGATCAAAGCCAGCCAGGGCTCTGCGAGTCCGGGTCGTGTCTTGCCCCGGAATGAAATCCTGCGCAAAGACACCCGGCTCCCCCTTTTCGTCAAGACCCACGAAAGCGATGGCCCGCCCGTCCAGCATCCAGCGGGGCCGAAATGCATTCCGAATACTAAAGGCGACAACTACCCCGTCGTCGATCCGAACCACTTGCAACGGACTGTCTGCGGCGCCGATATGCACCGCTTTCATCAAAACCTCCAAATTGCCGTCCCAGCCGAATCACTCCTGCGGTATGTTGTTACTCCATGCGATATCGGAAAATCACGTATTGGGCGGTTCTCTGTGTCGTGTTTCTGGCGGGGAAGGCGGTCGGCCAGGGCGGTCCAGGCAGGTGACTACGATGCGGTGCACCTTTCGGGGCCCACTGCTCCCCGCATCCGAGCGATCTTCGAGCCGTTCTATGCGCCGCTTCAGCGTGGCGTGCATGACTAGCGCCCTCCACCCTTGGAGTGCTGCTGCTATCCCCTAAAGTGGGAGAGCGCCTGTTGCGTCGCGTATTCATAGGCTCGGATCAGCCTGTCCCAGCAAGCGTCGGCTTCCGGATCGACCTGCCGCCGAGCGGCGTCGGCGTCAAACCAAGCAATAGTCCGCCGAATGCCCAGCGTGAAAGGAACTGTTGCACAGTAATCGGGAACAAATCGTTTGATCTTACTATTATCGAAGACCACGCTGGCGGCCTTATCGCCGAGCAGGCTGCCACGAGTCTCGGGAATACACGCCGTGATGAAGTCGCTCGGGATATGCACAAGTCGGGGCTCGGCGCCAGCCGCTTCCGCCGTCAGCTGATACCATTGATCCCAGCACATCACCTCGTCGCTAGTGATGTGGAAGGCATGCCCAATAGCTTGCTCGCGCGCCAGAAGTCCCACCAAACCCTTGGCGAAATCGGTGTTATGGGTGATCACCCAGAGTGAGGAACCATCCCCCGGTACAATCACCTTCTTTCCGTGGCGCATTCGATCCACGACCGTGTAGGACCTGGCCCAACTGTTGATTGCGAGTGGGATCTGTGTGTCGCCGTAGGTCAGGGAAGGACGCACGATTGTAATGGGGAAATCGTCTTCGCGGTACGCGCGCATGAGGCGATCTTCGCAGGCGATCTTCTGCTGCGAGTAATCCCAATAGGGGTTGGCCACGGGTGTCGATTCGGTGATGAGATAGTGCGACACCGGCTTCTGGTAAACACTGGCGGAACTGATAAACACGAACTGGCGCGTCCGGCCGCGGAACAGTGCGATGTCCCGCTCGATATCCTTCGGTCGGAAAGCAATCCAATCGACAACTGCATCGAACGAAACTCCCGCAAGCGCTTGGGAGGCCGCTGCCGCGTCTTCGATGTCCACGGTGAGCGTTTTCACCCCGCTTGGCACATTGATTGAGCGGAGTCCGCGGTTGAGGAGCGTGAGATCAATACCTTGTTCGATCGCCAATCGTGTGCAAGCCGTGCTGATGACCCCGGTGCCGCCGATGAATAGAACCTTCATGGCTAAGTTGTAACAGGTTAAATGCCGTCGCGCAGCGAGCTTGGTGTTTGGTGCGGCATTGGGCTGCTCACGCACCTCGGATCGACGATCGCGATGCTCTACGGCAACGACGCAGCCATGCAGACTGTGCAGGCGCGCCGGGCCTCTCCGGTCGCCGGACCAAAGGTTCCGGCGAGTGCGGGTCGTCGCCCTGCACCCATGTGACGAGTGCCAACACCGCACTCGGCGGATAAGGTTCGGGGCCCGTGTTCCCGCCGTGCCGCGGTCCGTGGAGTTCGTGGAGGTGGCGGGCGCGGAGCAGACGAGTAGCTACCGGTGCTACGCGGGCACCGGGCTCACGGAAGATCACCCCGCGGCTAACGCAGCGAAGTAGCGGACGAACTTCGTGCTAGGGCTCGCCCCGGCCCGCCTGCCATAGTATTCCTATCCTGGTTTGGCGTGCACCAGGAATAGCGTCCGTTAATGGTACACAACGGGCGCCATACGACTACTCGCCAGGATCAGAAGTTCAACCATTGATCACTTCGGCCGATACCTAGATTTCGACGGCTGACATGATTCGCCTGGCCACTTACGGACCTTCATGCTCAGCAACTGTAGCGGCGTGGATCATCGGCAGATGGTCCACAACTCCAAATTCATCGGGAGTCAAACTGGATATGGTGGCAACGAGAACCCCCTTGGCGTCGTCACCGGCCTTGAGCGAAACGCGCGATAGGTCTTGTGTTGTTTTCACACAGAAGGCTTGGGTCGATACAGCGAAGAAGTCACCCTTTCTAATATCGGTGCCCGGCATGTCGCCCCACGCCACGCGAATATCGAAGGGTCGATTATAGGACCGATGACCAACGGGAATGATGTGTGCCCCTTCCAGCAGACTCTTGCTGATTCCCGTCTCTTCCGTCGCTTCACGCAGCGCGGCAGTTCCCGCGTTTTCAGCAACCGTCGCCCCGCCACTTCCCTGAACAGGGTCCATAAACCCGCCAGGCAACGCCTTGAGGCCGGCACCGGGGTTGTGCTTGCGGGTGATGAGAACGACATGGCCGAGATCGTCTAAAAGAACGGCGTCTGCCGCATGCCTGAGATGCACGGGGACCTCTCGACCATCCGGCGTCTTAACAGTGCCAAGCGAATGAACAGCCTGATTGGGGTTGTCACCAAAATTTCCGTCGACGGCTCTTCTCATGATTTCCTTCTGCATAGAAGGGTCGATCAGCATATTGTCTTTGATAAAACTGCTTGATGTCATGGCTTTGGTTCTTCACCTCCCGCACTCAGTTCGGTTTCTTGGCCTCGGTTTCTTTGAGTGCCGCGTTAAACCGCGCCTGCAATGCCATGCCAACCAATGTTGCGATCAGGAGCGGCGTTTGGAAATGGATGGCGCCCGGAATCATTTCCAGGAGCAGTTTGTAACCGAACGCGCAAGTCACGCCGATTAACAGGTAGGCGGCAATGCCGCCCATGACGCGGTGCACTGAAACGGGGCCGGGAAGAAGAAAGGTCTGCTTCAGCGTCATGACCACGAGAATGGCCATGCAAAACACCTTGAGGGCAGTGTCCCAGCCCCTGGGGCTGAAGGACGGGTTGAATTCGACGATCAGGTCCGCCGTGAATTCCAGAACCGTTAGGGCGATGATGAGAAACATCAGCATCCGCTTGTTAACCGTCGCGATTGCGCCGGAGAGGAGCATGAGCGCGAAAGTGAGGTCTATTGCAATTCGCCCGGGGCGCGACTCGCCGACCATCGGAACGAAAATAGTCATGAGCACCAGAAAGGCGAGGAAGAAACTTAGATGTCGATCCTCGCGCCAGAAACCGGGCAACCGTATATCAGCCATGTCACTGTCTCCTTTGGCATTCGGCCCGCCACCTTTTGTCCGAGGCACTAGACTAGGTGAGCCGCTGCGATGCGAAGCGGCGCTTGATCCTACAATGCGTTGGACTTGGTCAACTGGCACCTCGGCATCAGATGCATTGCAGAATAAGCATGGTTGGTCCTCTAACACCTCGTAAACGATGCCGTCGCAGTCTGAGTCGCTGATGCAATGCGGGATGAGGGGGAGCCATGCCTACTCAAACCACGTACAGTCGCAGCATCCACCACACGAGGAATAGGGCTATACCGGCGACCACAATATAGCGCATCCACTGGCTCAGGGTCCTTGGTTCTGTTCGGTTCTGCACGGCAGTGAGCATAGCAGGTTGGGGACCGTTTGACGCGCCTCACGGTTACCGTGAAGGCGCCCGCCACGTCTCACGAAGTGCAGTGGGGCAAGGTCGAAACGTGGATTCAGAGCGCGGCGAAACCTGGACACCTCTCAATGGGGAACCTGGTCGTGCCGCAACCATCCACTTGGCTGTATAGTCGTTTTAAACCGTCGAATGACATGGCTGGCTGCATAGCATCACGACGGTGTTATTTCGCATTATCGGCGTCTATTCTGTCGCCGACCCTGCCTAAGCTAGCTTGAATTCTTCGCGAACTGCTTCCGGAATTTGGCAATGTCTGCACTGGATGGAGGCCAGTTCGCATCGCATGTATTGCAGTGGAACACCAGGTCATCGGATCTCAATGCTCTTTCAAATTCTTCCTGACTGAATGTAACTGTCTGGTCGTGACCGTTCGGACAAACAATTGCGAAATCCATACGCTTGCTCATGGGCCTCCTGCCGCTCGGGCACTCCGTCGTTACGTTCGCTCGATCAATCTTGTCATTTTTGATGGTAGCGCGAGCCTGCTCCCTTTCCACAAAGCCGGTTGACTGGCCTCTTCGTCGTTATGGGCTGCCAGCCAAATCGGACTCCTTTCGCTACTCTCTCGCGCCCACGTTGAAGGATCTCGACCAAACTCAGCCCCGCGAAGTCTTCACGCTCGCGTTGTCAATTGAGCCGTACCACCCACCGCGCTCTTTCGCCTCGGCAAGAAGGCGGCCGTCCTGCCTCAATTCGCGCCCGCAATTGGCGGTCGAATTCGGTTTCCACTCGAGGGCAGAACCGATCCTCAGGCCGGCGCAGTCGTCTGTCGATCGTCCTCATACCAAGACCTTCACCGGGAAGCTCTCGACAAACCGGTCCAGGGCCTCATCACTCAGGACCTCATGGGCGTCACCGGTGTTGTTGAGGTCCACTATCTCAATCAGAGTGCCGCCTGGGTAGAGCGTCCTACTGCACTCTGCGTTCGCTATGCTCGGCTCGCTGTCGAGATTACCCACCACGATGCGATGAACCTTTCGTGGCTTACCGCTGCCGACGCCCGAGCGCTCTTCCAGTTGCTTCACCCGCCGCTTCAACGTGGCGCGCATGCCGGGCTAGCGCCTTCCGTCCTTGGCGACATCGGCAGCTCGTTCCAACTCCGCTACGCGCGCCTCGATATCCTCGATCTCAATAGCCCTCATGGCATGATTGAGCACGCATTCGGCTGCCCGTAGTCGAACAGACGCCGGCGTATTCGGTTCGATCATCGTCTTTAGCAGAGTCGTGGCGGCCGCGGGAGCCCCCTGCTGCAGCCGCGCGACGGCTTGGCCGAAAGCGGCGCGGCGAGCCTTCCGGTACGCAGCATCGAATTTCGGCTCCTTCATCCAACGCAGGAGCGTCTTCGGAGAGATGTCTACGGCGCGGGCGGCGTCTTCGACGTTGCGCTGTACGAGGAGCGCCGCAATAGCCTCCTCATTCTTGCGCCCGAATTTCGAGCCATGGCCGGTCATCTGAGGTCATCTGCGGACATCTGCAGACCATCGCCATTCCATCGCCTGTCCGGATTTCGGGCAGAAATGCCTTGCTTCCATCTCTCGCCAGAGTGATGGATGTCGTTGACAGCGGTAATCACCGCCAAAGGAGAGAACGAAATGACGACATCGACCACTGAAACCCAGGAAACGGCCCAGGCCACGGCCAGCGAGCCGAAAGCTACCACGAAGCCAAACGTTGCGCCACGGAAGCCCCGTGTTGCGCCGTCCAAGGGGAAGACGGGCAAGAAGGCTGCCTCTGCCAAGAAAGCGGCCAAGGCGCCCAAGAAGGCCAAGCCGGCGGCTGATGGCCCGCGCGAGGGCACCAAAACAGAGCAGGTGCTCGAACTGCTGAAACGGCCAGGTGGCACGACCATGAAGGAACTCATGAAAGCCACCGGGTGGTTGCCGCACAGCGTCCGCGGGTTCCTCTCGGGAACGATTGGAAAGAAGATGGGCCGCAAGGTCGAATCGGCCAAGGGTGAGAACGGAGAGCGCAGCTACTCCGTTAAGGGATAATCGCCGCCAACTGGACTTGCATTCGCCGCCGGGGTTCCGCCTCGGCGGCTTTTCTTTGTCTGAGCGGCCAGCAGCAGCCTGAGTTCCTGTGACCAATCTGAAAGCGCCATACAGAGGCCCTCGATGTCCGGGTGTCCGGCCAAAAGCAGTGATTCGATTTCCGCTATCTCCCGGCGGCAGCGCGCTATTCATGCCGCCTCCTTCCGCCGCTCCTGCGCGACCTCCTCGAACACCCCCCCATCACCGTCGAGTTTGGCCTTCTTGCCGGTCAACTGCTGCCAGCGTTGGACTATGACGTCCACGTATTTGGGATCAAGCTCCAGCCCGTAGCAAATACGCTCGGTCAGTTCCGCGGCAGCCAGCGTGGTGCCACTTCCGAGGAACGGATCGTACACCGGCTCGCCACGCCAAAGGTGGTTCAAGATGGGTCGCCGCATCAGCTCAACGGGTTTTTGCGTCGGATGGTCAAACTTATCCTCGCCCGAGCCACCCATGATGAACTTCGGTGAGGGCGAGTCCCAGACCGTGGAATTCTCGCCGGCCTTCCCGTACCAGGGCGCATTCTTTTTCCGAACAAACCATGCTGGTTCGTGCTGAAACCAGTACAGCGTGCGCGTAAGCACCGTCCTGCCTTTGTTCCAGATGATCTGCTGATGGTGAACAAAACCAATCCGAAGAAGGCCGTCGAGTACCTCCCGTGTAAACTTGCTGGCGTGCCACACGTACGCCACATCGAGACTCGGCACCAGCGCGAAAGCGTCCGACCAGTCAGCGCGCGTGTCGCCCGAGATCGTTGTTTCGGTATGACCCGCAGTGCGCTTCTTCATGTAGCTGGCCTCGGCAGGCCC
>Ga0181536_10002322_pt1 | contig 21649 bp, 16 predicted proteins | sample PEATcosm2014_Bin_41_FD_121105 | JGI IMG/M metagenome (GOLD analysis project Ga0181536, IMG submission 121105) | Peatland microbial communities from MTU Mesocosm Facility, Houghton, MI, USA - PEATcosm2014_Bin17_60_metaG | ecosystem: Environmental > Terrestrial > Soil > Wetlands > Peat | place...
CCCGCCAAGGCAGAATAATCGTGACCGCGTTGTTGGCTGCGCGCCAGGCGAATGTCGAAAAACTCATGGCGTTGGCCGCTTAAACTCTTTGTCAAAAATGCGTGAACCTGTGTCATTGTATTACGGACGAGCCGCCAGCGCGATGAAAAACAAGGCCAGACGTCCGGCTATTCGGACCGCCTTCGGAACAGATAAACAATTCCCAACAACGCCAGAACCACAAGGGTGACGCGGACAGCAGTGGACTTGAGCATCGGGAATCGGGTTACAATCATTTCCGCAGTTGACTCTGGGGTTGTCTCGGGAGCCGTCTCCGGCGGCTGCAATTGCGCCAACTGCTGTTTGCAGTGCCCGATGATGCGATAGAGCCGGTTGATCTCCAGCATCTCCGGCTCGGTCAGTTTCTTTTTGGGTAGCGAGCGGTCCGTGTAGAAGTATTTGGTATTCGCATTGAATTCCAGTTCGCGGCCAAGGAATACCACGCCCGGATTCAAGTCAGAGGTGACGTAGACAAACCTGGCGTAGGGAAATTCCTGGGTGGTGCGGACATCCACGTTGTTAAAGTCCGGTGTATTGGCGCCGGGGTGGAACCAGCCGGGTTGAAACACCGCCACTTGCATCCCGGATTGGCGGACATAGCGGGTCACGGGCTGGTTGACGATTTTCCGCACCTGTTCCATGGCGTCATTCATTTCCGAGTTCAGGGCATCGATTTGTGCCTGCTTGTTCGTCGTTTGGGAGGAGGCGGGCAGCGCAACGGACAAGCCCGCGATCAGGAGCAGCAGGAGACCGGGGACTCGGAACAAACACTGCTTTCTTAAGGCTGCACGGATCGGGGAAAATGGGTTGTTGGGCTGACTCATTAAGGCGATTGTATCAGGCGATGTAATGAGGGTGCAAGCGTGGAACCGGCGGATCGGCCGGGAAGGAACTGTTTCGGAGAATCAAAAGCTGAAACTGGCCTTGAGGTAGGCACAACCCGGTCGCTCCCATTCCACGGAATTTTTCCCGATACTGGATTCATTCCCACAAATCTGTCCGTATCCGGCTGCGACATCCACCCATTTGCCCGTCCGCCCATCTGCGCACAATTTTTTGTGAACCAACTGAAACAAATCGCGCTGATTGGAACTGCTCTGTTTTTCGAGACGGGAATCGAATGAAAAATCGGCAGCCTTTTGATCATCGAGCCTTACCGCCGCCATCTGGTACTGGAGGCGGGGAACGGAAACATCGAAACAAACGAGTTTGGCCGCAGAATCATTACGGGTCACTATAGGTGTTCGTGCCGGTGGTTGATTGTCGCCGATCATCGCCAGGGTCACCATCGATTCCAGCCCAAATACCAAGGTCGCGGCCAGAGCCAGGAGGAGAACGAGAATACGGCGGAAACTCTTTGACCCGGACTGGAGGAGCAACAGGTTGGAAGCTTCGGTTCTCGGCACGCCCAATTCCAAGCATCGTGCATACCAACTCAAAAATGCCTTATAATCGGGAAGTTCTTGACGGTTATACGTTCTTTTTTATGTCTCAAAAACAAACTGTATCGGCGACCTTCAGATACACGACCCGGTTGCCTTCGCGTTTCACCTTGCCACGGGTCAAACGCGAGGTTGATGCGCGGCCACGGGGCCGGGTGGGTACAGTTTAGTGACAATTATTCCGCAGCCGATAACGGAATATCCGGCTGAAAAAACTCAATAAAATGTCTTGTTGATGTTTTTTTTGAATGAATTTTTTCCCCAAGGCAACGCTTGGCATTTCACAGATGCGATACCAAAAACCACCCAACGGCATGATCAAAAACCATAACGCCACACAGAATAACAATCGCACCAATGGATAATTCATCATTTCAGGGCTGGTCGTTACAAGGCTGGTTTGAAATATCATAATCAGCGGTTGGTGCAAAAGGTAGATGCTATAGCTCCAAATTCCAGTCATGCGGAGATGCTCCAGGCAAAAACCGGGAATCATTGTTTTTGGTTTGATTTCATTCAAAAGTTTGCTGACAACCACTGCTGTAAATATCGCAAAGAGGGGAAAGGAAAAGGCCTCCAGTGGTTTTACCAGGCAACTGTCAATGGCCAGTGTCAACCAGACCAAGGGCGAGGATTTAACCAGAGGCAATTGGCGTTTATTCAAAAAGGCGTCGGCGATGGCTGCCCCAATAGACCAGCTAAACCAATAGGCAAATGGAGAACCCATTAGCCAATCGAAAAAGGGGTTAACTTCAAAAACAAACGCCGGGAATCTAAATCCGAATGATGTTTCGGCGCAGAGCATTGTGGTCACTAGGCATCCCCAACTGCGTATGGACAGCTCAAGAATGGCAAGAGCAATCAAGGAACGTCGCCAGCCGAATTTGCCAACCGCCGCGAGAAGTAATGGATACAAAAGATACAGCTGCACTTCCACGGCTATGCTCCAAAACGAGGGGTTTACACCATAAAATGTCAGTTTATCAAAATTGTGAAACAGGAGCAGATGGGTCCAAAATTGGTGCCATCCACCGCGATAAATCAGGGACTTTGTCAGAATGAGCAATGAGAAGAAGACCAAGGGGGAAAAATATGGAGGGTAAATGCGAAAGAAGCGTCTGGTAAAAAAGTCGCGCCAGTTTTTCCCTTGTTGGTAAAAGCTCAAATGGATGCAAAATCCACTGACAACAAAAAAAACAGCCACGCCGTATCGGCCCAGCGACAAAGGAAACAAGGCAAGATAGGTTTTGGAAACCGACATATCCAGAAACCAGCCATTCCATGGAGGCTCAAAGTAATTAAACACCGCGCCAAAGCAGTGAAATACAAAAACGACAAGGATGGCAATCCCTCGAGCGTAATCCAAATACTCAATGTGTCTTGAAGGTTCTTTTGTCAAAAGTATGCCTGTCCCTTTGGCCTCTCCTAAAAAATCAGAGCATCCGCATGATTCATGGAGCGTTTTTTGCGCAAGAAAAGTGCCAATCTTCAATGAATTGCGAAAGTTTTTGGGATATGCCACCAAACCTTTTGTAGAAATGTTCCAGGCTAAAAAAGCAGCAGTGCGTTTGGGGGTCAAACTCGGGCCGTGGCCCTCCTGTTTCACCTTGAAATTGTTCATCACTCGGACGGCCGCAGCCCGGTGAAAACCGGACGGCCATCGGCATCCTCTGGGCGGGTTCGGCGCACCATCTTTTTGCCGCCGGCCTTATCCATGGCCGTCAATTGCGCGAAGAAAGCGCCGGTATGCTCCCCATGCCGCGCACTCTGCGCTTGCACTGCTCAAACACCTTCGAGTATGGTGGTAAACCGTGCTGACGACGAACAAAGTTTGACCAGTGCTAGTGGTTGCAATTGTTTTCATACCCGAGCATAACGTCGGATTTAATTCGAGCACTTCATCGAGGAATGCTTGTAAATAAAGGGCTGGCTGGGTAGCTCAGTTGGTAGAGCAGAGGACTGAAAATCCTTGTGTCGGCGGTTCAATTCCGCCCCCAGCCACCACTCTTTGGCACTTGGGTATCAGAGAGTTAAGAAATTTGGAGGCGCGAGTTTCAGTGGAATCTTCAGTAGCCGGATAACCCGGCTACAATCCGGGACGAATCCGGCCACTGCTCGCTAACGGGAACGGATCGAGTTGGTTCATGTTCATAACCATGAGAAATGACATGAAACAACGTTACCGCGTTTTCCTCCGGCCTTGGGGTGTCTATTACTATCAGGACATCACGACCGGCAAACAGGAAACCCTCAAAACCCGCGACAAGAACGAAGCCTATCGTCTCGTCGCAGCCAAAAATGAAACTCAAGACGGGCCAGCGTTCAGTCGTCAATTGGCACGGGTGTATTGGAAGGCGGGTGATCCCGCCGGAGCCACGCGCACCTGGCAGACGGCAATGGATGAACTGGTGAAGCTCAAGCAGGGCAAGAACCAGTACCGTTGGCTGACAGCGATAAAAGACAGAACCTTTGATACGCTGCGCCAACTGGCGATTCTGGAAACACGGGCGGAACACTTCCTTCAGGTGTTGAAACAGGGTTCAGTTTCCACCAACAATTATCTTCGGCGGCTGCATAATTTCGCCTTGGATATGGACTGGCTGCCCTGGCCGGTGCTGCCCAAACGCCAATGGCCGCCCATCCGCTACAAAGAAAAGCGGGCCATCACACGCGAAGAGCATGAATTGATTCTCAGTCGTGAGAGCAATCCGGAAATGCGCGCCTTCCTTTGGTGCTGCTGGCACATCGGCGGTTCGCAAAGCGATGTTGCCCATCTGAAGGCGGAAGATGTTGATTGGAAAAGCCAGGTGGTGAGTTTTTTTCGTTCCAAGACCGGCACAGCGCAAATTATTCATTTTGGCAACGGACTGGCCGGAGTGTTTCAGGATTTGCCCGCGCAGGGCCCGTTGTTTCCGCGCCTTGCCGCTATGGATGAAAAACATCGGGCGAGTTTGTTTCAGCGGGCTTGTCGCCGCATGAAAGTCACTGGTATTTCGCTCCACTCCTACCGCTATGCGTGGGCAGAGCGTGCAAAGATTGCTGGTTATCCCGAACGCTTCGCTCAAATCGCTTTGGGTCACAATAGCAAGGCCGTGCATCGGGCTTATGCAAGGAAGGCTCAGGTTGTCCTGCCGCCGTTGGAGGAATACGAACAGAAAATTGTGCCCCTGGCGGCTATGAATTAAAAATCGTCGGCGCGAGCGGATGATTTTCCGCTCGCGCCTTTTGTCCGGGTCAGTCCTCCACACCAGCGTTTTGGGTTTGCAGCCGGGATGGCTGCCGGGTGTCCGTCGAGTCTTGCTTCCGGCCATTTTTGTAGCGCCAGTATTCCATGACCGCGTCAGCGGCCTTGCCATGCCATTTTTCGTCACGCCGCAGGTCTTCCAGCGTCGCCGCCAAAAAGTGTTTCGGGCCGTTGTGTGCCGGATGTCCCAGCGGCTTCAACAAATTCTTGGCGATCAGAATCGGAATCTCATGGGCGGAAAAACCGAGCATCCACGCCGCCTGTTCCGCCGTCAGCCGTTCGGGAGGAGTCTTCAAATTCAAAAAGCGTTCCATGTCTTGGTTCATACGCCCTCCTTAAACTCTCATTCCACCGCCGGTGGACTGATTCAGCTTGCGCGTCTGCGAAATCGTTTCCTCATTCGTGACCGCCAGCCGGCAACGCTCCGAAATCGCCGCCACCAGACGACCGGGACGATGATCGGGAAATTGCTCCCAAATCACCTTCTGCGCCGTGGCGACCTGATTGCTGGCCATGAATTCGAGCGTGTGTTTCGCATTGGCATGAAAAGCCGCCGCCAACTGGCGGGTATCATTTCCTTCCAACGTAATCTCCGCGTTGCCGTTGGCCTTGGCGTAAGGTGCCTCGTCGCGGAATCGTTCAATCACCGCGAATTCGTTTTGCTTCTGGCAAAGCAAAATGTCGCTCTGGCCGAGATTCAACAGCGTTGAACGCACCTGCCAGACACCAAGCTGTGAATTGCACATTTCCTTTTCAAGCGAAGGCGAGGAAGATTTTTCCAACTGTTTCTTTAATCCAGTCAGTGATTCATATTCGTTGGCGATGGCGCTGAAGGCGGCTCGGTAGCCTTTGATTTCAGATTCGGTGTAATGGCGAAAATCACCCGGTACAACGTATTCCTGATGTTCACCATCTCGTATCAGCCAACTGCAATAATGTTGATCCTTTTTAATGCCCAAACGGCTGTCAGGCAAAATCGCCGCCGTTTTTTCCTGTGGCATGACCAGCGAATGAATTGGCAGTTTTGCGAGCCGTTCCAGTTCACTGACGGGAATCGCCATGATGCCCGACCGCAGCCTTGTGGGGGTGATGTCACCGGCCTGGATGCGCGAAAACAGGCTGAACTCGTGAAGCCCCAGGGCGAACGCGCATTGCGTGATTGTCGGGGCATCTTGATCCGGCGCGCCATCTGTTATTTCCATAATTGTCCTTTCGTTTTTTACTTCAACTTTAAGCAAACCCCGAAGTGAAGGTTGTAATGAAATCGTTACAACTTTTTGATTCACAGGGATTCAAAACCGACTTCCCAAAGCATAGCAAAGCCATGCCATTGGGAAGTGGGGGGTCATCAAGCCGTCCGCAAACCGGCAGCCAGCTCTCGCCAGATAAGCCTCAATTGAGGGGCGCTTTCGCTATGCAGGCATATGCCTGACCCATGATGGGATTAAAGGGGCATCATCGAACCAGCTTTCGCCGACTCTAGCCAAAAGAGAGAATCCAGACTTTCGTCCTGTCTCAATTTGACAATTAACACAATTTGTATGGAACGCAAGTGCGGGACCGCCGCGACCAACGCGCGTTGCGCTGCGGCTTAACGCGCGCTCGTCGCGGGCGGAGAATGAAAACGCATCCGCGTTCAGCTTCCGTCAGCGGCATGGCGAGGTCGTTTCGCTCCGGCTCCGGTCCAGCCGTCGCTCCGCCTGCACTTCACTTTTTCCATCGCCGAACCGCTGACCGAAGCCTGCCTGTGGCCAACGTCGTTGCATGAAATGTTAGGATGAAACGAGGTTTGTTTTTGTCAGAAAAACTGCATACTTTTTGTGACAACAGTTGAATGGGGAAGCTCATTACGTCAGCCCGATCTCTGCCTTCCGGCTCATTGGTTTCTTGTTTTGCGATTGCCTAAAATCCACAGCGGCTTACGATTCCAGCCAGTCCGTATGGCTAAGGCAAACAGTCAGAATAAATCCAATAAAAGGTGCTTCATAGCTATCGCACTTTTGTGGGCCAGAATGAAACAAGCTCCTCCTGACGAAGCCATGATTTACCATCCAGATAAACTCGCTTGAATGGATTCGGAATAATTCTGACCTTCAGCATATCGAAGCCGTTTTTGGACGCAGGAACAAGATAGAGGAAATAATTTGGGCCGTGAATTCGTGCGGTCTCAATCTCGTTTCTCGACCAATAAAACCGAAAGTCCGTTGGAGACACGGCCTTCACTTCAATTAGCCTTTCAGCAAAACCGCCGATGTCTCCCGCCTCCGTGAAGCTTAAAATGTCGTAGCCAGCACTGACGTTTTCAGCAGCGACATGTTTGATCCGTTTCGCGAGGCCAGAACGATGTCGCAGCCTTTCCCGCTCGAGTTTCAAAACTTCAAGTTCGGCTTCGCGTCCGAGCATTTCACGAGCGCGGAGAACGTCCTGAAATTCAGTCGGAGTCGTGGACAAAGCACTTTTCGCGTCAATAAAAGCCACGAGGTATTGTGGAGAAATCCAATACCGCGGCTTGCTGAAATCTTGTTCGAGGAATTCCAATTCCAATAAAAGATTGCGAATGCCAGCGAACCGCCGCCGCCTTTCTGTGTCCATCAAGATTTCAAACTTCCCGTCCACGCTTTCGAAGTGGCCGAAGAATTCAGTCATGTGATCGCGGAAAGATGTGTTTCGCGTAAGGAGGCGTTGCGTCAAAGCAGATTTCATTTCTTCATCTGTCTCGCCCAAGTCTTCCGTTCTGCGGATTTGGCCTTTGGCTATACGCAAAAGCTCCAGTTGTTTCAAAAAATTTGTGACATCCGAATAATGCAGACCGTCCTGCATGAATCTCGCCTGAATGGAGTCCGCCCTTGTCAACGACAGACGGCGAAGAATGCTCCACAGGATTTTTATTTCGCGGAATGAAATCCGATGAAGCTGTTCGTCAATCTGCTTTGAAAAGTCGCTCGTAAGCCTTGATTTCTTCTTCGTTTTCATCGCCTACCGAATCTGGTTGCGGGAGTTTATCGTCAAGCACGCCAAACATTTTTTGAACCTTGCGGTCCAAGTTGTCCATGACATCGCGGTCGATCGCATTTTTGTTTTGGAGGAAATAGTAGTGGGCTTCCTGCGTTTCAGAACCACCGACGCGATGGATTCGATCCAATGACTGCAAGTATTGTGCGCAGTTGTATGACAGGTCGTAGTAAATTGCGTAGTGACAAGTTTTGTGAAGCGAAATGGATTCGGCGCACGCGCCAGGGTTGGCAATCAGCACATTCAACCCGCTTTTCAAATCTTTGAATCGGTTAATCAACCGCTCGCGTGTCTCGCCTTGTTCAATTGACGTTTGCTCAATGGGCGTTTCTCCGTAAAGCACTTCGCAGTTCACCTTCAACTTGCGAAAATGTTTTTGAATGAGCTTCAGTGCGCCAATGAAGTTGCACCACACCACAACTTTTTCTTTCCGGCTAAGAATTGTTGAAACGAGCGTTTCCAACTGTAAAAGTTTTGCCGGAGTTTCCAGTTGATCATAAGTGCGAATAATTTCGTAGAGGTCGCTGGTTCTCACGACATCCTCATCGCAATCGGAAAGAGGCTTGGTCAGCAGGCCAACGTACGCACTGCACTGACGTAACCGTAAGATTCGCGCGCGGCGCAGTCGGGTCAACACGTCAGAGTTTTTCGAGTAATCAAACTTCGCGTTGCGCCTAATTCGGAGAGTGATGGCGTCATAAACAAACTGCTCATGCTTGTTCATTGGCGTGACGATGGGTGGATGAAAGACCGGACGAGTCAGTCCAAGATCGCTTTTGGTCACACGATAAAACATTGGGCCAACGGTTCTCTTAAGGATTTGTTGGGCAGTTTCGATGTCGCCTTCTTGTTCCGCCATTTGAATTCTCACCCGATTTTCAGAACCAATTGGGTCACTTGTGGGCCAAAGAAATTCAAAAAGGTTGAACAGGTCGGCGAAACTGTGCGGACACGGCGTTCCGGTTAGAATGCACCGATATTTTGCAAATCGCGCCAACTCGATTGCGGCAGAAGACCAATTCCCGCCGATTTGTTTGATATAATGCGCCTCGTCCACGACGAGACAGAGATTCATGCCGGGTCGCTGAAATAATAGCTTCACTTCGGCTTGGTCATTCGTCAGCGTTTGGAAAGTGGAAAGGTAAAGCTCCGCCAGATGGTCGTTCGGTTTGAAGTATTCAGCTTTCCGCGAGAGTTTTTCGCCGCCCGCAAGCACGACGGTGCGCGGTTTTCGCCCGAGCGTTTCAAAAAACTCCGTGCGCCAAGGGCCGAAACAAGCGGCAGGACCGACAACGAACAATCCGTTGACTTTGCCCTCGTTCCGAAGTTTCTCGTAAAGCGCCAACACCACCGATGTCTTGCCGCTACCCGGCACAGAAAAATTTGCTCCGTTTTGAGTGAGGTGCAAATGATATGCGGCGCGGAGTTGGTGCTCTTTCAACGCGCGCCTAACCTGGCTTTGCAATGCCGCCGAGAACTCTGCAAAACGCTTCGCGTTGAACTTGCCGCTCTTAATGGATTTCCCAGCTTCTCTTACGTGAACGAGTTCCGCAGCTTGTGTTCTAAGTTTCTCGGCTTCGACTTTGCAACTTGGCCCGAGCGTATAATGCAATCCCTCGCCATCGAAATATTCTATCAATTTTCCAAGAATCTGTTGGCGACCCACAACGTTGAGATGAAAAAGACACGGTGAGCCTCTTGATTTTCGAAAGCCCCAAAACTGAAGCTGGCTTGAGTGAACTGATGAGAAGGAGTTATCCGTATCAGTGATGGTGAGGCCAGATGCTGTGAGATCAATTGTCACGACAAACAGCTATTTTTTCGACTTCAGCTTGTCCCTTTCCTTTTTTAACTTAAAAAACTCGTGTTCTAAGTCGTTGGCTGTTTTTTTAATCTGTTGCGTCAATTTCATCGCTTCTTCATATTCGAATGCGCTAACGGCTGTGGGGTCCATATCCTTGTGAGTGAGCTTGGCCAAGGCGGCTTCCAGCAATCGCAAAGGAGTTTCGAGTTCTGATTTTGAGTCGTGAAGATGGCGTGCGGTAGCGAGATGGCGAAAAATCTGTTGCTTATTTTCCGCGCCCCAAATCTTGTCAATCGTTCGCTCGTCATATTCTTTGCCTTCGGCGTCCCGCTGTTTTTCTTTCGGCAAATCGGGCTTGATTTGATTGATTTTTAGCAATTCACGCTTTGCGTCTGCATTTCTGAGCAAGTCGGGTAGATCGCGCATCAATTTATGAACCTTCGGGCCAACTTCACTGAAATCCCTCTTCCGTATTAGTTTGAATGCGACATCTTCAACCTTCCCAACTTCATCTTCACGCAAATTGAGTTTCAGGAGTTCCTTCGGGTCTTTCAGTTTTTTGTAAACGAATTGGTAGTAATCCAAGAACGCCTGCCAGCGACCTTCCGGATCGCCTAATCCGGTCGAAACCGTGCTGTATAACTGCTCACGGTTAAGCCAATCAAGGTAACGATCAATGCATACTAACGGACCAAGGAATTCATTCCTAACTTTTTCAACTGCCCTCTCAAAATCCCTTTTTTCAAGATGGGCGTATTGTGGATCATCTTTGAGCTGCTCTTCCAAGGTCATTCCACACTGGATTTTCCGCTGTATCGAAAGTGCTTTATCAAAAGCGTAATATTCAGCTTTGCCATCGCTTTGCAGTTGGTAGCGATTCTCAATTTGTTCAATTTCTTTCAGCGTCGGCGGGCCGCCCTCCTTTTCATCATCTTCTCCAGGAAGGATCACCACCTTCATTTCTTCAAATCTGCGATCGCGCTTCTCTTGATACAACATCTCGAAAACCATTTTGCGCCGGTTGCCATTAATCAAAAAACCATCACATGTGATAATCGCTGGCTCTCTTTGATTGTCATGCTCGATCGAACGGTTAAGCTCCTCGGTTTTTTCCTTGTCTTTTTCTTGCAGAAACTTTCGAAGAATTGCTTGGCCCTCTTGGCTTGCCTCCACAATTTTACCGCAATTTCGTTCATAACTCAAAACGTCACTCGTAATCCGGCCATTGTCCTTGCGGTAAAGGAGCAGTTCAACAGGAACGAAATATACGTCCCGTTCATGCCCGGCAGCGCGATCGGCACGAAAATCAATCAGCGTCTTTTCCGGTTTAGGCCCTTTGTGTGCGCGCTGCTTAATTAGTTTGGCGAGATCGCTGATGATCTCCCGTGCGCCGTCAGTCGTGAGTTTTTTCATAACGCATCCGGTTCGGGTGGCGAACAAGCAAGCTCTACCCGTTCAATGAATACGCTATGAAAAGTTTTTCGTGTTTCCAACTATATTTTGCTTTAGAATCTCGTGGCGTCACATGAGCACGGCATTTGGATATTTTGGCTCGAAGAAACGGCTTGCGGTCGAACTTTGCAGCCAGCTTCCCCCACATCACGCGTGGGTCGAAATGTTTTGTGGCTCTGCGGCGCTCACGTTAGCCAAGTCTCCTGCACCCATCGAGATTATCAACGACCTCGACAAAGAAGTCGTAAATTTTTTTGAGCAACTGCGGCAAAGCGAAAAAAAACTTTGTCGGCTCATCGCCCTCACGCCGTATGCCCGCGAGGAATTGCACCGAGCCAGAATTCAGAAATCAAAACCGAGCGACCTCGAACGGGCGCGACGCTTTTTGGTTTCCTCCATGATGGCTATCAATGGTGTTTTCGGAGAAGATTGCGGCGGATTTTCATATTCTGATTCTTACGCCCGTAATGGACGCGAAGCGCGGGTCAATCGTTGGTATAATTTGCCGGAAAGAATTTCCAAAGTTGTCGAGCGATTGCGCAGCATCCGTATTGAGAACAAGGACGCCAAGGAGTTAATGACTCAATTTCTGCACCGGCCAGCGACTCTCGTTTATTTAGACCCGCCGTATTTGGCAGACCGGACCAACGGCTACAACCACGATGAAAATAATCCTGAATTTCACCGCGAACTGCTAAAGCTGGCAAATCACGCGCATTGCATGATTTTCATCAGCGGATACGCGAACGATTTATACGGAGGTTTGCTGACTCGGCAAAATGGTTGGAGTAGACGAACCATTGAGGCAACGACCAGAAATTCAGCCGGGCAAATCCAAAAACGGACCGAAGTTGTGTGGATGAATAAACACTTCCGGCTGGCACAAAAGGCCAACGAAGCTCCGATAGTCCTCACGAAGAAAGAAACAAAACAGAAGAAATTGAACCCATCTCGATCAAGAGGCCGCCGCCGATTGAAAAAATCGGGAGGATGAAAAACTGGAAGCGGCCCAAGTGCGGCGAATCATCGCCATAGCCTCCTGTTACCAGCTTGTCTCGCCGAAATCAGATGTAGGCGGAAGCCTTGGCGACGGTGGATGGACGAAAATGCCGCGACGTGGAATTCTGAATCCACCGCGTAACATTTTGCATTTGCCTAAAATCTGCCGAGGACTACGATGCTGTGGAATCCGCTTGGTCTGGGGATCGAACTGGGATCAGAACACGAATGTCAACGGAAGCCGATACCTGCCGGGAATACGTCGTGCCGAAGCTTCAAGCTGCGGGCTGGGAGAATGCGGCGGAAATCATCAGCAAATTCAGCGGCGCAGAACAACTCCGCAACGCCGTGAACCGCCATGATTGAGAAATTCATTTCCATCAAGAATGTCGGCAAGTTCGCTGATTATTCCGCTTCAGGCGACACAACGCTCCGCAAGCTTACGCTGATTTACGGCGAGAATGGTGGCGGCAAAACTACGCTGACGAACGTGCTCCGCTGTCTTCAGGCAGACGACCCAACACTTCTTACTCAGCGCAAAACCCTCGGCGGGACTGGAACGCTCGGCGCGGCGATCTTAATTTCGGGAAGCGCGTCAAATTTCCAAGCCACGGGATGGACGACCAAGTTCTCCGATCTCGCGATCTACGACGCGACGTTTGTCGCCGAAAATGTCCATTCTGGTGAGGAAGTCGAACACGAGCATCGTAAGAACCTGCATCGCCTTGCGATTGGTGAGACCGGCGTGAAGCTTGCCGAGGAGATTGAGACGGTTGATGCCGAGAGCAGGAAACTCAGCAGTGAACTTCGCGACCTGGAATCTGACATCCGCTTGCTCACCTTTGTCTCTGACGTGGAGAGCTTCGCTGCGCTCCAGCCCCTGGCTGATGCTGCTGCCGTGTCTGCGGCGACCAACCGCATCCAAGTGCTGAAGACCGAGATTCAGCGAGTTTCGGAAATTGATTCAATCAAGCAAAAGCCTTCACCAGCCGAACTCACGATTCCCCAACTACAGATAGCCGATACTGAATCGCTCCTTGGACGCACGCTGGAGAACGTAAGCCCCGATGCTGAGAAGAAAGTTCGAGACCACCTTGCAGCCAACCTGAGTCAAGGCGGCGAAGAGTGGCTGAGTGTTGGCTATCACCTCCATCACAAATCCGACGGTTGTCCGTTTTGTGCTCAGTCGCTCGCCACGTCGCCGGTATTTGAAGCATACAAGACGTTTTTCAGTGAGACCTACGCTCAACTCACAGCAGACATTTCAGCACAGGAGAACACGTTGGACTCAGTTCAGGTTTTTGACCCTTTATCAAACTTGGAACTGAACGCTGCAAAGGTTGATGCGTGGGCAAAGCTTCTGAAACTCAATCTCCCGAAACTGGATACCGCCGCTGTTGGCAAAGTACACGCTGAGGCGCTGTCCACCTTGAAAGCAGCACTCCAACGAAAGGCCGATCACCCCCTCAAAGTAGTCGAGTTTACCGCAACAGAGAAGGCTTCCATCGCTGCATTCAACACGACAACCGCGACGCTCGAAAACTACAACGCTGCCGTGAAAGTGTGCGTGCAAGCGATAACCGATTTCAAAGTGAAACTGGAAAAGACAGACGCGGCAAAACTCCAGATCGAATTGTCCCAAAAGGAACTTGCGTTGAAGCGGAGCGAGCCGGCTGTGGACAAACTCTGCAAGAAATACACACCAAAGGTTGCCGCCAAAGCTGTATTGCAGAAGCGCAAGGACACGGCGAAGGCGGCCCTAAAAGCGAACACGAAGAAGGTGATCGAGCAATTCCAGAGCGGAATCAACACTTACTTAATGCAGTTTGGAGCAGGCTTTGAAATCATCAAGGCCAAGGAAGAGTATCCAGCCGGCCAACTCTGCTTGGACTACCAGTTAAAAATAAACAATGTGCCAGTGGCCGTCAGCGCGCCGAAGGGAAATCCAAACGCGCCTTGCTTTAGGACATGCCTCAGCAGTGGCGACAAGAGCGCGCTGGCATTTGCATTTTTCCTGGCTCGGCTTGATGCAGACCCTAAGTTGGCCAACAAAGTCATTATCTTTGATGACCCAATGACGAGTCTCGATGCAAAACGCGAAACACGAACATGCCAGAACATCGTCCGACTCGTTTCCCAGGCCAAGCAGGTCATCGTTCTCAGCCACGAGGCCTATTTCCTGCGTGAAATCTGGGAGTTGGTCGCAGGTGGCCAGACAAAGACATTGCAGGTTGTGCGCCAGGGACGTGATGACAGTGGGGTGGCCGAATGGAATATCGAAGCCGAGACCAGCGGCGACTACTACAGAAACTACTACACGTTGGAGGATTATCTTGAAGGCAAGTTCGCGGGCGACCTCCGTGACGTTGCCCGTTGTATCAGGCCGATTCTTGAGGCGAATCTCCGCCTCCGATTTCCCGGAGCGTTTCCACGAAATAATTGGCTTGGCGACTTTTTGGAAACCATTCGAACAGCGACTCCGCCAAATCCTTTGGTCAAGATGCTGCCGTTTCTGGATGAACTGACCGACATCAACAACTTCTCGAAGCATTTTCATCACGATCAGAATCCAGGTAGCGCAAGCACTCACCCGATTACTGATGGAGAACTGAAGCCATTTGTTAAATCGACCATTCAGGTCATCTCGGGAGTGTTTTCCACTTGAGCGTGATGGCCCACACTTCCGATGCCAAAATCCATTCCCGAGTCATGAGCGTCGTTGATTACAATCTCGACGATCTGGACGACAAGCATTTCCAAGAGCTTGTTCAATGGCTGGTCATCCGCATCCTAGGCAATGGATTTAACTTTCCCGAACCCGGGCCTGACGGTGGTCGCGATGGCTATTTCACGGGGACTGTGAACTACGGTGGCAGCGAGTGGAATGGCTATCATGTCGTGCAAGCTAAATTCAGACAACGCACCGGAGATCCGGGTAGAAAGTGCGACAGCAATTGGGCCGATGGAAATCTCAAGGCGGAGCTTGAGTTATTCTTTGGACCGCAAGCCAAGCGACTCAAGAAACCGGACTACTACTATTTTGTCAGCAATGTCCGGTTGAGCTCTGCCGGAGAAAGCGGGGGGCTCGATAAGCTGGAAGCCCTGCTCGAAACATACAAACAAGATGGCCATCTCAAAGGCTATGCGGTGTGGAGTTACAAGAAGCTCTGTATGCTTCTTGCCGACCATGCAGACATCCGGACTAAATTTGGTCTGTCCGCTCCCTTTGAGCGAAGGCGACCGAGCGGTGAATCAAGCTTGATCCAACAGCAATCTGCCGAGTCAGAGTTTGGCAAGCTCATCAACGTTCCTCACCTCCCACCCCATTTCGTCCCACGCCCTGACGAACTTGCGCCCATTAAGGAAAGCGTGCTTCACGACTCGCAGAAGGCTGCCGGGATAACCGCCGCTCCTGGAGCACAGCCCCTTGCAGTCGCACAGGGCCGCAACGTAGGACTCCACGGCATGAGCGGTATCGGCAAGACTGTTCTCGCCACCGCGCTCGCCCACGACGAAGACATTCGCCGCGCTTTCCCCGATGGCGTGATTTGGGTAACACTCGGCCTGACACCTGTGCTCACATCGCTTCAGCGCCAAGTGGCGAGGATTCTCGGCGACACCACCGGCGTCTTTGATACTCCCCAACAGGGCCGCGCACGCCTCAGCGAGCTGCTTTCCGAACGCGCCTGTCTGCTTATCCTGGACGACGTTTGGGAGTTCGCCCACGCCGACGCCTTTGCTGTCGTCGGGCCGCATGGCGGGCTGCTCCTCACCACTCGCAACGCTGGCATCCCAGCTAACCTCGGCGCTCACGAACACCGCTTGGACGTACTCGATCCAGATAAGGCGGTAAAATTCTTGGCGCAATGGGTGGGCGATCCGACCTCTCTGCCGCGTACGGCATGGGAAGTAGCCAAAGAATGTGGCGGCCTGCCACTGGCGCTTGCCCTCTGCGGCGCGATGGTGCGAGACGGACGGGCTGGCTGGGATGATCTTCTCGCTGCTCTGCGCGAAGCCGATCTGAATTTCATCCGACAGGATAAGGACGCCGCCAGCTACCAGCACGAAAGCCTCTACAAAGCCATCAAGGTAAGCGTGGATCGCTTGAGTTCAGAGGATGCCCGACGCTTCCAAGAACTGGCTGTTTTCCCACCAGATGAACCTGTGCCAGAGTCCGCCGTATTGACACTGTGGTGTCGAAGTGGCCGGTTGAAGGAACGCGAAGCTCGGGAACTGATTGGTTTGCTTGGTCGCCGCTCCATCGCAACTGTGAAAGGAGAAGGACGCACTCGTCATCTGCTGCTGCATGATCTTGTCCACGACTATGCGACGCAAACAGCGGGCGACCTCTCCGCACTGCACAAGGAGTTGATCGCCACTTACCGTCAGCAATGTTTACCTGTTTCAGAAAAAGATACCGTTCACTCGCCCATGCTTAAGACTGACTGGTCGAAAGGTCCAAACGATGGGTACTTCTTCCAACGTCTCCCTTGGCATTTACTCCGAGCAAATGAAACCAAAGAATCGGAAGCTCTTCTGACTGATTTCTCGTGGCTTCAAGCCAAGCTGGAAGCGACCGATGTCGGGATGTTAATCGCTGACTTCGAGCACGCCGACCACGCAGAAGCGGATTCTGACAAAGCATCTGATGGCGGTAAACTCGCCCTGGTCCGCGGAGCGATTCGGCTTTGTGCAAGCGCACTGTCCGATGACAAAACACAACTCGCCGGTCAACTCTTGGGCCGCTTGAGCAATGAGCCCAGTGAGGAGATTCGCCGATTGCTTGAAGCTGCGACCGTTTGGCGCGGCGCAGTTTGGCTTCGACCGATCAATGGGGTATTGCATCCACCGGGCACGGCCTTGTTGCTCACGCTCGAAGGACATTCCGATGAAGTCACCGCCGTTGCATTAAGTTGGGATGGCCGATGCAGACGGATCGTTTCCGGTTCAAGAGACCGCACGGTCAAGGTTTGGGATTTGGAGAGTGGGCGGCAACTACACACGCTTAAGGGTCATTCGGATGCGGTCACTTGCGTGACGGTGACGCCGAATGGACGCCTTATTGTGTCAGGGTCGGAAGATCATACGCTCAGAGTGTGGGACATGGAAAGCACCCAAGAAGTGCGAACACTTCCCGGCCATTCCGCTGAGGTGAATGGTGTGGCGGTGACTCCAGACGGACGGAGGGTGGTTTCAGCATCTTCAGATCGAACGCTCAAGATCTGGGATTTGGAGAGTGGACGAGAATTGCGGACACTGAATGGGCATAATGGCGAGGTCAAGGCGGTGGCGGTATGCCTAGATGGGCGGCGTGTTGTATCGGGGGCGTTCGATCAGATGTTAAAAGTTTGGGACTTGGATAGTGGGCTGGAACTACGGACGTTGCCCGGGCACAAAGATAAGGTCACTGGAGTAGCGGTGACACAGGATGGACGTGTTGTGTCGTCTTCGTATGATCAAACACTCAAAGTCTGGGATTTGGATGGTGGGCGCGAACCACGCAATCTAAAGGCGCATACCGGCAAGGTCATGGCGGTGGCAGTGAGTCAGGTTGGACTGCGGGCAGTCTCGGTCTGTGGGGGAAAACTCAAAATGTGGAACTTGGAGAGCGGGCGGCAAATGCGCACAATAAAAGGTCACAGCGGCGTAATCCTAGGTGTGGTGTTGACGCCGGATGGGCGGAGGGCAGTTTCAGCTTCGGATGATCAAACGCTCAAGGTTTGGGATTTGGAAGGTGGTAAAGTGCCGGAGACGCCAAAGGGGCATCATGGTGGCAGGGTTTCCGCAGTGGTGGTGAGTCCAGATGGACGGCACGCAGTGTCCGCATCGTCTGATCGAACACTCAGGATATGGGATTTAGAGAGTGGGCGAGCGCTACGCGCGCTGAAGGAAGACAACGGCAGAGTTACGGCAGCAGCGGTGAGTCCAGACGGGCTGTGCGTGGTATCAGCGGCATCTGATCAGGTAATCAAGGTGTGGAATTTAGAAAGTGGAGAGGTGCTGCGAACACTACCAGGACAAGCTGGGAAAATCATGGCACTGGTAGTGAGTCCAGACCGATGGCGTGGCGTGTCGGCTTTGCATGATCAAACGCTCAAAGTGTGGGATTTGGAGAGTGGGCAGGTGCTTTGCACGCTGAATGGTCACAGTGACAGAGTCACTGCCGTGGCGCTGAGTCGAGATGCGCGACGGGCAGTATCGGCGTCGTCTGATCGGACGCTTAAGGTTTGGGACTTGGAGACCGGGCAGGAACTATGGACATTACCCGGTCATGCAAGTGAAGTCACGGCAGTCGCGATGAGCCCGGATGGACGGCGAGCGGTGTCGGCATCAGCGGACGGGACTCTCAAGATCTGGGATTTGGAGAATGGGGAGGCATTGCATACGCTACAGGATCACGATAGCGAGGTTCTTACCGTTGCAGTCAGCTTCGACGGGCAACGGATAGCATCGACATCGCGCGACCGAAAGCTCAGGGTACGAGACTTACAAAGCGGAAAGCTCATTGCTACCTTCACGAGCGACAGCATGATGTTCCAATGCGCTTTCGCGCCGGACGGTCACACTTTGGTTACGGGTGAAGTTTCAGGTTGCGTGCATTTTCTGCGTTTGGAGAATATCGATTGAAAAAACTGGCCCGCACGGCAAGGGGGGCGGGAACCAACATTCAACATGCAACTCCGATAAATCGCGAGCAGACATCCAATTCAGACCCGGTGATCCTCACGAATTATCGTCCGACACCCACCAGACTGACTCGTGCGCCAGTTCTTGGGCTTCTTGATCTCTTTCAAACGGTCGAGCTGGCCGATTTCTTTCAGGCGTTTGTAAATCAATTGCCAGGCGCATGGACGGTCGGGGTTGACTTCGCATCGGTCCTCGCGCGAGCCGCTGCACGGACCGTTCATCATTTTCTTCGCACACCTCGTGATGGGGCAGATGCCGCCGGATTGGCCACAAACAAAGGCTGAATGCTTCCACTTTCGCCAAGGCTACGGCGCGACAAGGAAGGTGAAAGGCAACAGCAAAGGCATAAATGCGAACTTGCTTAAATTGGCCGGCTTGACCACGCGGTCAAGTTGTGAGCGGGTCGATGGGATATCCTGAAAGCAAATAAGCATTTCGACGGCTAATTGGACCACTGAACTGCGTAATTCTCACTGAACCCGGCATTTTTAACTGACCAGTAAGAATTCGACATTCCGTTAAATAATCCATTGATTTCTTACTGGGACTGGCATATTTTACTGGCTAGTAAAAACAATCAAATTGAGTAAGAAATCTAAAATTCGCTATGAAAGTGAGCTCCTTCATGAGTTTAAGCAACTCATTAAGGAAGAAAAGGGTTTGGGTTTCAAAGCCCCGCCCAGTGGCGAATCACAGCAGCGTTTGGATCAGGTGCAACTTGTTTTCGACGGTCGAACGCATCGCTTCAAAGTTCGTTATTCGCTCAAGCCAAGCGTATCTGAGTTGCAGAACCTGGTCGCCACTGGAAAAAGCAATGATTCCATCCTCATCGTCACTCCACAATTGTCCTCGCGCATTTTGGATTTCTGTCGCCAGCACCAACTCAGTGCCATTGATTTGAACGGGCGCGCTTATTTGCGGGCGGAGGGATTGTTGGTGGATCGTCCAGCGTACCCTGACCGCGATTTTCGATTTGATCTCGAACCGCGTGACTTCTTTGTTGGCAAGAGTGCCCGGATCATTCGGACTTTGCTGACTGATCGTGACCGCAGTTGGGTCCAAAGCGAACTGGTGAATCGCACCAAGGCCAGTTCCGGGCTGGTCTCCCGCATTGTCAAGCATCTCACGCATGAAGGATTCGTCGAGAAGACCGGAACTCGTGAATTTCGTCTTCGAGAACCATTGGCCCTGCTCGACGCCTGGGCGGAATCCGATAACTTTGCACGCCGGACGAAGACCGTCCGTTACTCGGTTTTTGGCGGAAGCCCGGTTGATCTGGCCCACCGGCTCAACAAGCTTGCGGCGGACAATTCCCTCACGATAGCTTTCACACAATGGGTTGCCGGATGGTTGCGCCATCCTTATACCGAGCCAGAAGTCGTCTCTGCGTACGTCTCGCAAATCCCAGCCGATACCACGCTGGCAAATTTCGGCCTGCGGCCGGTCAGTGAAGCCGGCAAGGTCTGGCTTCACGTGCCGGATGATGAAGGTGTGTTCCTGGAAACACGAACGGTGAAGGAACTGCCGCTGGTCAGTGACGCACAGATTTACCTCGACTTGTTGAAGACCGGGCTGCGCGGGCCTGAACAGGCAGCCGCATTGCGCAACTGGGAAGGATTCTGCCGGCCGTGAAATACGAGATTCATCGCGAATACGAACCGCAACGGGTGGCTTTGGCTGAGAGCGCCTTCCTGACCGTCTGGAGCGGCTTGGGTTCCTGGCATGAAGACCTCGTCCTTATTGGTGGACTCGTGCCGAAATATCTCTGCGGCGACCTTACCACCGCCCGCACCTTGCCACGTCCGGTGACACTCGACACCGACCTGGGTGTCGCGCTCGGAACGTCACACGGTCAATATGGCAGTTTGAAATTGGATCTCCAAGCGCAAGGGTTTCACCTGTCAAAAGACGAGTTTGGCGGACCACGCTTTGTGAAGAAAATCGGAGATTACACAATCCCCGTGGACTTCTTGACAGAACATCTTCCGGCCACCAAAGGCACCGTGGTGGTGGATGACGTTCCCGCCAGCATCCTGCCGGGCGTCAACCGTGCTCTGGCCACCGCGCGCCGGGTAGTTGTCAGTGGGCTGGATTTATTCAGCGCCTCTCAAAATCTGACGATTCGCGTCTGCGAAGTCGGCCCTTTTCTCGCCATGAAGCTGCGCGCCTTTGGGAGCCGCCAACAGCCGAAGGATGCTTTCGACCTCCTCTACACTTTGCGCTACTACGACCGGGGAACGGAAACCGCAATCGCAGCCTTCGCCGAGGAAGTCCGTGCCGGCAATCCCGCTTGTCCCGACGCCATCGGCTGTCTCAACCAGCACTTTCGCGATGAACAATCCCCGGCTCCAGTAAGGGCAGCACACTTCATCTTCGGTCCAGTTGTGCCCGATGAATCTGCGGACATCCGTTTAAAGCGCCGGCAAATTCAGCAGGACATGGTGGACGCAGGTAGCTTGCTGCGAGCGGCCTTGCCAGGAACCTCCTCATAATTACCTTCTTCAACGTCACAGCGGTCATCATGATGACGAGCGTGAGCATGAACGCGAGGTTGATGTGATGATTGGCATGACAAAGACAACGAGCATGACGGCAACACCAACATCAACTACAACAATGGCAGCGACAACAACAGCATGAGCGGCAACACCAATCGCACCAGCAAGAATTGACGATGGACGTAGCCGCGAGTCGTTTTGACCGCGAGCAAACGACGACGCGGTTGCGAAAAGTTTTAAGGCAACGGTGATATTTATCCATCAATCCATCCGGATATTTGATTTCAAGATAATGCAACCCCTCAAAGTATAAGTTGCATGTAACCGATCCCTTGTGATATACGTCTTACACATTCGATGAAAACTTGCATGAACATATCAGTCACGAGTTGGCCGACCATGTCGGTCGCGAAAGCGACACGTCATAGCCGGTATAACCCGGGTTGTGTGTTTAGCCTTAGCCTATCCAGGG
>Ga0181536_10002323_pt1 | contig 21644 bp, 20 predicted proteins | sample PEATcosm2014_Bin_41_FD_121105 | JGI IMG/M metagenome (GOLD analysis project Ga0181536, IMG submission 121105) | Peatland microbial communities from MTU Mesocosm Facility, Houghton, MI, USA - PEATcosm2014_Bin17_60_metaG | ecosystem: Environmental > Terrestrial > Soil > Wetlands > Peat | place...
AGACAACGGATACGAAACCGCTGTATATGTGGTCGACGGGCGATCGGTCGACCAGACACGCGAGATCGCGGTTCAAAAGGGCGCCCAGGTTATCACTGAAGAGCGAAGCGGGAAGGGCGCCGCCATTCAGACAGCATTTCGGGCCGTGGACGCGGATTACGTGATTGTCGCTGACGGGGACAATACGTATCCAGTCAGCGTGGCTACCGAGATGCTGCGCCTGTTGCAGACGAACGACGTGGTCATCGGATCGCGGCTCAAAGGGTCTGTCGAGCCCGGCGCTATGACGAGGCTGAACGTCGTAGGAAACATCCTCCTCACATCTCTCGCTCGGTTGCTTTTTCGCGTGAAGATAAGCGACGTGTGCACGGGATTATGGGGCTATCGACGGGCTGCGCTTCGGCGTTTGGAGCTCGCAGCAGACGGGTTTGAAATAGAAGCTGAAATGTTCGCTGAATGCGTGAGGAACGGTTTGTGTATAGCGGAAATCCCGATCACCTACCGCGCCCGGGAGGATCAACCGAAACTGTCGTCACTGAGGGACGGCGCCAAAATCGGTCTTTTTTTGTTGAAGCGACGTGTGCGACTGGCACAACTGAACGGTGGCCTAAGCGAATCGGAAAAAACTGAACGGAATGAACGCGTGAAACTGATGGGGGAAGAAACTGATGCTGGGCATTAGCGCGGCAATACCACCACTGGACGTTTACCCTGTGCCTGCGCTAGCCCTTATTGCCGTTTATGCGCTGGCACTTCTTCTCATCTGGGTGTTTGTGGGCTACCCGCTTTTGATGCTGCGGTTCGCTCTTGTTCACAAGGGCATCGACAAGAATCACTCATTTCAGCCTTTCTTCTCCATACTTGTGCCTACATACAATGAAGAAGCGGTTATCGAACAGAGGATCCAAAATCTACGGGCGTTGCGGTACCCAAAAGACAAGTACGAAATTTTGGTGGTCGACTCAGGCTCCTCGGACGCCACAAAGAGCATCGTTCAGCGAATGTGCCAAGAAGACGGGGCACCGCGGACGAAGCTTATATGTGAAGACCAACGCAGGGGCAAGGCTTCTGCAATTAACTGTGGAAGCGCCCAGGCCGCGGGGGATCTCGTGCTCGTTACTGATGCAAATTCAAGGTTTGACGCGAACGTGCTCGCAGAGCTCGCCCCGCATTTCGAGAAAGCCGAGGTAGGGGGAGTCGGCGGACGATACGTGGTTTCGAATCCTGACAACCCGTTGCCGGCTGCAGAGCAGTTCTACTGGAGGCTAGAGGATGTCCTCCGCACGGGCGAGTCCGCCTTGGATTCCGCCTGCCTTTTCCAAGGGGAGATCAGCGCGTGGAGGAAATCAATAGTGGAAGCGGACCCTGCGATGATTGGCGAAGATCTGGATATGTCAATAGCGATACGTAAGAAAGGGTATAAGGTGGCGTTTGAGCCCAAAGCGATATGTTACGAGCCCTCTCCTTCGTCATTTGCTGAACAACTAACGCAAAAAAAACGGCGCTGCTTGGGCACCATCCAGAACATCTTCAAGCACTGGCAGTATCTCTTTGTCCCGAGGGACTGGTACCGCCTCATAATATTTCCTTCCCACAAAGGCTTGCTTATGTTCACCCCCTTCATGTTTGTCGGGATCGTACTCGGCTACATACTGATATGGAACCCGGCTGTGGTGCTGAGTCATATCTTCATCATGTCCGCGCTTTTTCTGATCCTGCTCTTTTTTTACCTACAATTCGTGCCCCGATTGCAACGGGCTTACGACGGTACCCCGCGCAAGAAGGTCTCACTCATCCGACTAGCAATGTACGTGCTTTTCGATGAATACCTGCTCTTACTGGCTTGGAGAGACTTTTTGTCCAGGAGATACTCGGTTCTTTGGGAAAAAATCGATTCGACGAGGGAGTCAGTTGGACCTGTGGAGCCCCATAGGGACGTGCACCGGAAGCCCGATAGGTAGAACTTTGGAGGCGTAGTGCCTTCAAACGAGGGGGTCTGTCCTGTGCTTAGCGAGGCAAAGAGCCAGGATCGGGCGTCCGTGAAACCTACTGCGCCACAGTTGTCGCACTGCAATTGGAATCCTTTTGTGCTTCAATTACTGCGTCAAGAAGCACAGTACGCTCAAACTTGTCCGTAGATGCGAGTGCAACCGCATAGATGAGCGCAAGCAGCAGGTACTTGGAGAACAACGCCATCGCAGATACGAGCGCTAGAGATAATAAGCACACCAATACCTTGACCCGCATTACGTTTTTTCCCATCGCGCTATCGTGTGCGACTAGGCGGAATTAGTTTGGCTCCGGAGAGCACGGAGAGTACTGACTGGCCCTTTACGGCAACTGGAGCGTACCTCAGGTGTTCTTGCAGTGACGCTGGATTGTCGCCGGCCGGGCTGTCGCACTACAAACGGGTCTGAAGAATCCGCAGGAGGTACAAACTGCTCCGCGTTTTCTGTCGCGTTTGAGCATCTCGCGCGGCAGGGATTTCTGGATGAGAAACGGGCCGGTTCGTCAGCCCATCATCTATTTCCGAAACTTGGCCCGATCTGCTTGGAAATATGAATCCTAAAAACCTGAAAAACGCGATCGTCAACTAGCATAGTTTGTGAAAGCGCGTACTGCTCCTCTGGCGCCCTCATAAATGGCGCGAGCGCGGAGCTCGATCAGATCGTAGGTCGGCTTTCGCTCAAGGAGATGAAAGAGCTCACGCAAATCATGGTCAGTTTTGGCGCGAGTATCATGTCAGCCGGGCAAGACGTTCTTCGCCCGCTACCTAGTGGTCGTGGCAGGCGTTACGAAGAAGGTTAACAAGTACAATTATCAGTGCGGCCCCTCAGTAACAATTGCTTCTCTCGGCACATGAGGACGTCAAGCCTCAACGGGGCGGTCGATGGTCGGTGCTTGAAATCGCTGCACCGTCAGAACAGGCACTTTCTACGAAGTTGAATGTTTGGTCATCTACCTTTAAATACAAAGCAAGCTAATTTTAGATGATAGCTCGTTGGTTTTGAACGGCGGATTTTAAAGGGACATTTGGGGATCCCACGAAGCATCCGAGGACTCTGATGAATGACGAAGCTGCAACGAGTCTAACTCCTGTGCCACACTATTCCATTGCGAGAATGGATCGCGTGCTTAGGATATTTGCAGGCCTCAAGGAAGATGTCACGCGCTTGTTAGACATCGGCTGCGGTGACGGATCAATCGCACTCCAGATAAAGAACTCCTGCAATGCGGTGGAAGTCTATGGGGTAGACCAGGATAACGATTCCCTAAGCTTGGCTAAAGAAAAAGGCATCAAGACGTTCATTTTTGATATCGACAACAATCCGTATCCGTTCCCGAATGACTACTTTGATGCGGTTTTTGCCGGGGAAGTGCTAGAACACTTAAATGATCCCGATCACTTCTTCGAAGAGGTTCATCGAATCTTGCGAAAAAAAGGCACATTAGTGATAACGACGCCGAATTTTGCCGCGTGGAACAACAGAATAGCGCTAGCGTTAGGATTTCAACCGTTTTCTCTGGACAACAGCTATAAACATGCTAACGCAGGAAAAATGCTTAGTTTCCGTCACGGTAAGAGTCTCGCTGCTGGGTTTGGAGGAGAGATCAAGTCCGTACCAGCAAATAATAGGCATCAAAAGTTGTACACGCGTCGAGCTTTAAAAGCCATCTTGCAACTATACAATTTTCACACCGTGTACTGTGGCGGGTACCCATATCTTGTGGAGGGCAGGAGTTACTTGGCCTATAATTCTATCGAACATGTGATGAACAGGTTGGGGGTCGGCACGGGAATTTTGGTCAGCTGTTACAAGAAGTAGGCTGAAACATACCGACAACAAGACGCAGAGCGCGAATCGCCAAGGTTTAATTCCGTTTTTTAACGTTCTATTTTGAGGATCTCGAAGGACACGACTCGCATCATCGTTTTGGACAAAGGTGTCATACTTTCTCAGTTACTCACGACGGCCTTACAACAACTGCACCCCGCGCTTCCTTGCTTCTAAAATTGGTAAACGTTCCCAGTTACTACGTAACGTCCATCCAACCTAACGCCAGTTACATCTTTAACAGGAAATACCGATAGAGGCGTAAACTGACGTGTCAGGCAAGCGCATAAGCGGCTAGCACTATACCTCAAGGTGAACACAATATTAGCGTATCGAAAGTTTAATACAACTAGAGGCTTAAGACGCTCCGTTAAGCGTATCCAGCGGCTAGGTGCACGAAAATGGACTCGTTCAACGAGCGTTTGGAGGGTACATTACAACACGTTCTTAATGGTCGTGTCGGAAAATAGCGCGGACGTCAAGGCTCAGTCATGACAGAGTACACCTGTGCTAAAGTTGATTTAGTATCGCGATATCTGCATACACCTCTTGTTCGTTCTATCGTCGCATACGTGGTGGTTACCTTTTTTTCATTGTCCTTTTTTAAGGTCTTGGAAGCAAGAATCGTATTTGATTATCTAAAACCTCGTAAAAATGAAAAAGTATGCGATGTAGCGTGCGGATGCGGAGAATTTAGCATAAGACTGCTCAAAAGAGGCTGTCAAGTCATCGGAACCGATTTTGATAAAAAGAGTATTGCCATTGCTCAGACATTTTCAGGAAAAAATAGCTTCGCGCTGGCAAATGCTGAAAAACTACCATTTAAAAGCGATATTTTCGATAAGGTCGTTTCTGTATGCGCTTTGGAGCATTTCAGCGAAGGAGAAATAGCTCTCAAAGAAATTTACCGAATATTAAAACCGAACGGAAGCGTGGTTTTGACTGTTGACAGCTTGACATATCCGCTTCCGGAGCATCTGGTGGCCGCTCATAGGATAAAATACCACGTCAGTCACTATTACTCGCTGGCAGAACTGAAGGAGAAACTCACAGGGCTTGGGTTTGAGGTGACTAACTCAAGATACTTCGTAAATTCCCCATTAGCCGTCTCTCTATTTGAGTTAAGCATCAGGCGGCCAGTCATGGCTGCGACAATTTTTCCCCTGGCGCTTATCCTGTCGATGTTATCGGATTTTGCAGCTGGGAAGCCTAATATGGGCATTTTTCTGGCGATATGTGCTCGTAAGGCACGTTCTTCAGAAACAGTTAACGTTACTACAAAGTAAAAATGACGTTGTTCACGTTGGCACATCCCCCTTTTCAAATAAGTGCAGCGCCAGTCCTTCTCATACTCGCAGACTGATTTTGATCTGAGTAGATGAACGTAAAGAACCAGAATGGATAAGGCAATATAGATTGGCCGTTGCAATGTGCATTTGTTAAAGCACAAGTTTCCGGGATTGCTAAAGACATTGCGAAAAAAAATTATCGTTAACTTCTAAGGCGTGTTTCCTATGCGGATACTGATTGTATCGATGCCTGACTTGAAGAGGACATATCCCCAGAGATTACATCATCTCATCAGATATTTGTCTCAGAAACACGAGATTACAGTCGTATGCGTTAAAGCTTGGTGGCTTGAGCAGCTGCAGGACAAATACTTGGACAATTGCTTAGCGAACATAGACCTGAAATACGCAACAGATAAAAGAATAAACTCGGTCTTTCAAGAGGCTTTGATCGTCAAGAAATATGCTTTTAACTCCTCCCTCAGGCAAGAATTTGATGTTTTGTTTAGCTTCCATAATTTGATTGCAGCCTATTTTGTTTGTAAGAGGTCGCAAATCCATATGGTCTACGATATTTGCGACGAAATGCCAGAGTATATTGGCGTGTCAGCTCACGTGCCACGGGTACTTAAACCACTTGGCAAATACATTGGAAGACAAATGCTCAACAAGAACATCAACATAAGTCAGAAAATCACGTACACTTTAGAATCCTTTAGAGAGAAATATGCAATAAGTAGCGACAAGTCGTTGCTAATACCGAATGGCGTAGATTTAGAATTCTTTCAAGCGCATAGAAACATTTCGAAAAATGCGGATATTCGCGCACGCGAATTCACAGTAGGGTTCGTCGGGTTCTTGGGAAACTGGGTGGATCTTACATACGCGTTGAAAGGCCTGCGGAAGCTGATTGAAAAGCAATACGACATTAAGCTGCTCATAGTGGGAGATGGGCCGGCACGCAACCATATCAAAGAAATTGCGCAACAACTCAATGTTCTAGACAAAGTCGACTTCGCCGGAAGTGTGAGCTACGACGAAATTCCAGCATATATACATCTTATGGACGTGTGTCTCATTCCCTTCAATACGGGTGCCGTAGCGGAAAGCGCGCTCCCGCTGAAACTACTTGAGTATTTAGCTTGTCAAAAGCCCGTGATTTCAACAGAATTGCAAGGCGTTGTTGAAGCAGTCGGTGACGCAGTATTGTACGCGTCTGATGGGGCGCAGTTTGACGCTCACCTCATTAGGCTTTACGAGGATGAAGATTATCGAATCGAGCTGGGAATGCGCGGCAGGAAGATCGTGGAAGAAAGGTACAGCTGGGAATCTATAGGATCGCGGCTTGAACGTTTGCTCGTGGACTCCACACGTTAGAGCGAAGTGTACACAACGGTGCCTCGTTTCCTCCGTAAAACGAAAACTGGACAATTCTGGCGATATTGTGAAGGTGTGTTTAGTTGGACAGTTCAATGATTCGCTTGACGAAGGCAAGAGAAATGTCGGAAAGTCTGTAAAAGTTGGATTGGAGCTTCAAGATATTGAGGTTGAAAAGGTCAATTTCTCCTCATTGATCGAATGGAGGGCGATTAAGGCTTTTCGTCCGGATATTATCCACTTCATTCTCACACCAACCTTCCTCGGGTTTCCAATAGCGAGACTTGCGTCTAGTGCATTTCCGCCCGCAAAAACTGTGGTCTCAGCGGTCCATCCATCCCTCCGGCGAAGCCACCTGTTGAGGCTTTTTAAGCCAGACCTGATGCTGGTTCAATCACCGGAGAGCAATGGCTTATTCCAATCGATGGGCATGAAAACGCGATTTTTTCCCAACGGAGTCGATGTAAGCAAATTCAAACCGGCAAATGAGGAACGTAAGAGCTGCTTAAGGGCAAAACTCCAAATATCCAGACAAGATTTTGTGGTTTTGCACCTCGCATCGCTGCGTAGAGAGCGAAATCTTGACATATTCAAAAAAATTCAAGCGGAAGAAGGAGTTCAGGTCTTGATTCTTGGGAGGGAGCGCGAAGCTGCAGATAAAGGACTAGCACATGAGTTGCGGGAAGCGGGATGTTTGGTATGGGTGCAGCATTTTTCCAGCGTTGAACAGATTTACAATGTATCAGACTGTTACGTTTTTCCCACCATTCACAAAAAAGCCTGTATAGAAACCCCTTTGTCAGTGTTGGAAGCGATGGCATGCAACTTACCAGCTATTTCGACGCGGTTTGGAGCGCTTCCCACGATCTTTAATGAGGGCTCTGGCCTTTTTTTTACTGAAAACGCTGAGCATATACCCCGAATCGTGCTTGAAGTGAAAGATCGCAACCTGCCAGTCGAAACACGCGGTAAGGTCTTACCGTATTCCTGGGATAATCTGACTCAGGATCTTATAGGAATTTATAAAGAGCTCTTACGCTAGAATAGGCCTGAGCAACTCGGCTTAAGCCGTTCATTGCCTTATCCATCCGTGGTCGAGCGAGATTGATTCTTAAGTGATCTAACCTTGGTCCAACGAATGCGACTTCCCTGAGCTGGAATCCCTTTGCCTTTAGAATCTTTTTGAATTTTTCTGGGGCTCGCAGCGGCCTCGTGGTGCTATCCATTGTCAGGTCGAGCTATGTGGCACCGTTAGTAGCTCTGTCTGCTAAATGCGAAAAGCAAGCGCCTTCCAGCTTTTTTTGTTCGTTAGGCTGCCTCGTGCCGAGCTAAACATTTTTGCAATGCCTATCTCCGGCGTATTTGAGCCGAAATTTGACGCTATCGTCAGCTTATTAGTCGCTACATACAACCCTTCTGCAGCAACGGAAGAAGGAAACTATAAGACTGTGTGTGCTAATGAGGTTTAGCGATTCGAGCGCAGAGGAGCCAGAGCTCGGATTCATTACCAAATTAGGTAAACAGTCAAACAAAGCAACGTACAGGGCACTCCTATGAAGAACGGCTTCTCGATATGTTTTCTCGGAATTGACGGTTCTGGAAAGAGTACCTTGGCCAAACACTTGTGTGAGGAGCTCAAGCACAGAGGCTACAACGTCAGCTATGTTTGGTGGCTCAAAGGCGATACGTCACTGCTCAGAAGAACGCTCAAAGCTATAGGTTCCTCACGCTACGTGAAGCTTGAGGCGGATGCAAAGCGCCAAAAGGTAATCACAACAGACACGCGTGCAATCAACAGAGCCTTCAAATCGTTGTTTCCTAAGATTGTCCTAGCCGACAACCTGAGGTTCGGGGTGGTAAACGCGTGGCTCCCTAGAATAGCGGCTACTAACAAGATTATCATCTTTGACAGGTTTATTTACGATGTCATCGTAGCGCTGTCCAACGAGTTCGAGATGACGCGGGCCGAACAACTGAAGCTGTTTCGGCTTTTTAGCGTCCTCCTGCCTAATCCTGACCTCATTTTCCTGATAGACGCCCCCCCCGAAGTCTGCTACATCCGCAAAAAGGAGGAGATACACTCTGTGCAAGAAGCGCGCGACAAGTGGGAGGCGTACCAGGTACTCCCTCCTGTGCTAGGTCAGCTAACTGATGGCCGGATCGTAAAGGTTGACAATACAAGGAATCCTTTAGACGTGAACGAAGATATACTGACACCAGCGCTAGAACTGCTTGAAGGAGATGGCCATGAGAGAAAAACTGGCTATAATCGGCATTGACTCGCTTGACCCGCATGTCATTCTTAAGTACAGAGCAATGCTGCCAAATCTCTCACGGCTCATTGATGAGAGCCCCACATTCATCGCACGCTCGGTTTGGCCTGTCGACACCATCCCTGCCTGGGTGACCGTTTATACCGGGCTTCGGCCCTCGAACCACGGGTTACTCTACGTCTATGACGTTTTCGACCAGAGTTTGAGCGATTTGGCAAAGCTTGACGTCACCCCGATTAAAGGAAGCACGTTTTGGGATTACGCTGGTCAAGAGGGGTGCCGGGCGGTGATAATTGCCCCAACGCTGATGTACCCTGCGTGGAAACTGAACGGACTCATGGTAAGTAAGTCGCCATTTGAAACTAGGGTTGACTGGCTGAGGACGACCAGGGCGGTAAGTGTTTATCCCGAGTCAATGCAAGAACAGTACGCGATACCGAAAGAGCTTCCTGACTTGTGGGGGGGATTCCCCGGAATGAAACATCTAAAGGAATGGGCGAGCTTTGGCAGGACCGCACTCGAGACGGAAAAAGACTTGGGATTGAAGCTTTTTAAAGGCGAGGAGTGGGACTTGTTTTTTATCTTTTTTTCCTTCTTAGATCTTATACAACACCGACTCTGGCGGTTTTTTGATGAAGACGATCCAACTTACCCCGGCAAGAATTCGTGGAGTGACATCATCATGGACTACTACACGTTATTCGATTCAATTATCGGAGAGTTTACGCGGATCCACCCCGAAGCGACGTTCATCGTGATGAGCGATCACGGTCATCATATGCGGCCGACAAAGACCATTAACGTGAACGAATATCTCAGGCGGCACGAGTACCTCGTGCAGCAAGGAACGCACAGTCGGCTCAAGAATGAGCTCAGGCGACTCACGTTGGAAGCCGCAAACAAGTTGAACGTTGAGCACACACTCATAAAAATGCTCGCCCGAAGCAAGAAAATGACGCAAGTTGGCAAATCGGTCTATTCCTCCTCCGGATCGATTGATCGAGAAAAGAGTACTGCATTTTTGTCCACTTTTGCAGGGATTAAGTCGTATTCGCACGGAGGCATTGAGATCAATAGGGAGTTGGTCTCAGACACCGAACGTGCAAGAATAACGAGTGAGCTGAAAAAACTCGTGCTCGAGCTGAAAACGCCGCAGGGGGATAACGCAGTAGTCTGCTTCAAACAGAGAGACGAGCTTTGTGAAGGGGATCACAGAGAAGCGATCTATCCGGACCTTTTATTTGAACTTCAAAGTGACTTTGGGGTGGGATGGGAGCTGCATTCTGACTTGTTTGGAAAAGCGTATGATCATAACGTTGCTTCAGGAGGACATTATAAAGATGCAACCTTCTTAGTGACTGGATCACGCAAAGAAACCATACGAGGTGACATAAGTATACTCGACACTGCCCCAACGGTACTGGACTTATTGGGGGTGGACTGGCGCCAATACAGATTTGATGGTCGCAGCATCTTCGCATAGGCCTACGACGGCGAATGTGGAAGCCGAGCTCTGCGTTCTTGTTAATCCTCTTGAGTTTTACACTAGCCTGTTGGAGGTCCTATCTCAGCTGGGTATGATTGCGTTGCAACATCTTTGAGAAAGGAAACTGTAAGCTCGACCGGCGCCCGCCCTTATAACGATTTGACGACACGCTAAAAAAAAGTGCTAGGCACGGTGCGGGCATACATGCGGCCTTAAGAGGTTTTGCGTGGGATTTACTTGCTCACGTCTCCAATGGTGCGGTCGCTACTATCTTGTCAGGAGTACGCTTCATTCTTCTTCTTACAAAAAAGAATCATTCCCTCACTCAGCGAGGTCGGCAGGATCGCGCCTAATAACCTCCGTAGCCTACCGAACCCCATTGTCCGTCCTTTCTGTCTGAGGCCATGTTGTTCATAGAAGGACTCCACATAATGATAGCCGCTTGACCCTATGATCTGAAAACCATAATAGTCCAGCAGTTCTTTTACTGCTCGATACGTGAACGCGCTTTTGTGCCCCCGCTCCGAGGTCTTGATCTTTGAAAGCGACCCCACTTTGCACGTGCTGGGATCGTATTCGAAGGGGATGTACCCAAAAAGAAAGGCAGTCCGGCTGTAGACGTCACCTAGGTTTGCTATGGCGAGAACAAAGAGGCCATCGGGTCGGAGGACCCGCGAAGCTTCTGAGACGAATCGCTCGGGCTCCAGTAAGTGCTCGAGGACATCAAACGAGGTTATTATCTCACATGTTTCGTCTTTGAAGGGCAATTGATACGCATTTGCTACGATTGACGGCACTCCTTTTACCCTTTCCGGGAGAACGTTTAAGACATAAAGATCAGCTGGACGAAACAGGGGTTCGAGCAGATGATAGTACTCACGGATGCCCCCAACGTCGATGACCACGCCGCCTTCATAAGACATCGCGCCGGGGTGGCGTTCTAACCATCTTCTGATGAGTTCAATTTTTACTATGTCCACATTGATCGCAGTCCTCAAAAACGCAGTACGGATTGCCGCAAATTGAGATTATTTTAGTTTTTCTGCCTTATCCGTCAATAAGCTGGTTCCGAAAAGAGAGCATCAATAAGTTTTTTTCAAAGCGCACTTAACTGCGGACTGGCTTAAGTATTTCGCCATGTAACGTTCGCTACTCGTTCTAAAGAATGTTCCAGGCGTGTATCTCGGAGCACTAGTGGACACGCAAACGGTATTCTTCGCGATTCTCCCAGTCCTAAGAAAAGGAACACGTCATCCCGAAACATAATAAATAGAATGCAATCTATACTACAACGAAGCAATTTATGTATTTATTCAGTTTTTAATTGTGTTCTACGTGCAATATGTCACATAATCCAGCACCCATACCAAAATCAGAAATGTACGCGAGTGGTGAGTATCTAAAAAAACACCCAACGTGGCAAGCTGAAGACTCAGAGTGGAAAGCTGAACAAATCCTAAAGATGGTAAATAACCATGATCTTATGCCGCAGACAATTTGCGAGGTTGGTTGTGGGGCCGGCGAGATTTTAAGGCAACTACAGGCCAATATGGCGGAAGATTGCACGTTCGTTGGCTATGAGATATCCCCCCAAGCTTTTGAGCTTTGTAACAAACGCGCCAACAAGAGGCTCCGATTTGAGATCAAAGACATAACACAAGAAGCAGATGATTCGTTTGATTTACTACTTTTTATTGATGTCATTGAACATATCGAAGACTACATGGGATTCTTGCGAAGTGTCAGAACAAAGGGCAGATACAAGATATTCCATATACCGTTAGAGTTTACATCAATGGGGGCTTTAATAAGGTGGCCCCAAGCTAACTGGGAGGATTTAGGCCATATCCATTATTTTATGAAAGACACGGCGTTGCACTCACTAAGGGACGCTGGGTATACAATCATCGACTGTTTTTACACACTTTTGTTTGATAATCCGTCATCGCAGACACTGTTAATCCTCAAGTTCCTTAGAAAGGTTACATTCCCAATTTCTAACGATTTGTCAGTCCGCTTATTCGGCGGATGTGAGTTACTAGTGTTAGCAGAATGATTCATGCGATGCTTCTTTTGAGCCCTCTCAGCAAATTGGTCATCTCTTTGACAGAGCTTAAAAGTCAGGACTAACTCGCATAAACGCACCGCAATGACTCGGATTTTCTTTGAGCTTGTGAAGCTGAGAGACCGCATGTGCGTGCAGAATCTTTTTTCGCTCGACAAAAAAACGGGATTTAGATTTTTCCCCCCCTCTAGGCCAGAAACTTGGAATTAGTGTTGCCCAAGCTACTACCATTTGCCTGCACCCGATTTAAGTGAATCGAATCTCAAAGGGGTTCTAGTTAAGGGTTGTTCGCTTTGACTCGGGAGACAGTGCCTAATCGAAGAGTACGTTGGATCGACTTAAACACTAACCGGGCCGGATGCCCCACGGTGATAACAGATCTTTGACGACTGCTGTCAGAAGATCTTATTTAATACTCTCACCTCAAATCATAGGCAGAATGGATGATTACAAAAGCGCCGAGTGAGCTGACAGTGTCGAATGAGAAGTCTTTAATCGTTGGGCTTGTGAGAATGAAACGCGCAACGTAGGGAGAAAACCGAGACGTGTCACACAAATCCATCGAAAAGCTCGTTGCATTAAACGAAGATCCTTCTAAGATGAGCGTGATGACTTGAAGATTGCTATCATTACGGACACCTTCAGTATAGAGCAAGGAACCGGAATTGCAAGGTACAAAGACGAGCTTATACGGGGACTCGCCGAAGCGTGCGAGATAGAAGTAATCGGTTCGGGTGCCCGTGGAACCCCAAAATCTTTAATCAATCACGTGGTCGTCACACCCGCGAAAGTGTTATGGAATAAAAATGACTTTGACGTTTTTCACGCACTTGCCCCCGTAAACGGACTGTCGCTTCCTTTGCTTAGTAAGCCGACTATAGTGACGTATCACGATCTTGCCACGTTGTTATACCGAAAGGGTAGTAGCTGGCACCTGCGATTCAGCGCGCCGCATTTTTATAAACTAGGCAAATACTGTAACAAGGTGATAGCCAACTCTTCACAAACCAAAAATGAGCTCGTGCAGCATTTGAACTTCCCGCAAGAGAAAATATGCGTCATCAACTTGGGCGTTGCAGAACGATTTCAGCCGGCTGAAAAAACGGACATGAGTCACTTTTCCATCGGTTTTATCGGAGCTCTCGCAGCAAGAAAAAGGGTCGATTACCTCCTAAGGGCTTTTTACTATCTGAAAAAAGAGCATGGGCCGCTTAATGTGAAATTAAAGATTTATGGCCGCCGTGATACGGCATATCAAAGTCTTGTCGAGCTTGCAGATGATTTGAACATACGAAAAGACGTGGAATTTCACGGCCCCGTTCCTGAAAAGGACCTAGTCGGCGTGTATAACTCGCTCGACGCGTACGTGGTCCCGAGTGAGTGGGAGGGTTTTGGTTTGCCAATCTTGGAAGCGCAACGGTGCGGGATTCCGGTCGTCATAAGAGCGGATGCACATATTCCCGAGGAAGTGGGGCGCCATTGCCTTAAGGCGACGAGCGCGCGTCACATGGCGGATATTCTGTATGAGATCCTCGAAGACGATGCTGTAAGAGAGCATATAGCAAGAACTGGATTAGAATATAGTAAGCGATTCACATGGGAAAAAACAGTCAAAGAGACAATAAGTATATACAAAGAAGTACTGTCCGGCGACCTCAGTTAATTTTTACAGTCCGTTTTGAGGGGCCGACTTGTCGTCCCGCCAACATTATGCCCTGGGGCTGAACTGGTGCAGTCTAGGTCTGACGGGAGTACCATCTTCGCTTGCATTGATAACATGTTTGCCGGTGCTTTTGCACGTTGAACTATTCACCCTACGCATCTGACTGCAGTGATTGCAGAGTCTTGCGTGCTGTCCTGCGCATCGCGCGAGTCATTTGCTGCAGAGCGACCGGCGACGAGGTGCTCCAGTCTCCAAAAACAGTGGGGATTTTCGATGCGTTGTTCTCATGCTTCTTTATGATTTTTTTTAATGCCACATAGTATTCGTTCGGCAAGAATGGTGGCGGTGCCATATGGCAACGGGAAATCAATCGGTCGATGGGCACCGTTGGCGTTGAAGAAGTCCCGACCGAAGCGTGATACGTATGAAAAGGCAACACGTAAAGGGCAAAGCCGAGCAGCATGCAGCTCACGCAATACTCCGCTGCGCATAAATGCCAACCTTCACACGTTATCTCGTCAAACTGCAGGACGTCGAATACGTCGCGCGGAACGATTGTAAGGCATTCGTCTAAAGTTTGCACGGCGACCGGTTCTGCCCCAATTTGGGCCCCCGGGGCGGTCGGAGGAGTACCGTTTGTTAGGTTGGTTAAGATCTGGCTCTCCCCTCCCCTCTTTCCTGCGATTCCAGCGACTCCGAGGTTTGGCAGGGAATCCAGCATCCTCTCTGCGTCGTGTAGCCACTCTATGCTGCAAAAACGAATATCCTGATGAACAAACATAATGTATCTTCCGAGTGCCTTTCGACCGCCACAGTTTAAAGCCTGAGCTGCCGACGTGAACTGCTTTTCAGTATTGTCAATCGTAATTAACTCGTACTGGACTGTTTGACGACTAAGGCTATCCAACAAGAAATCGGCAAGCGAATGCCCATTGTTATAGACACATACGATTGATATCATTGCTCGCTCTGCTCGAGAACGTCAAATGTGCCTTTGATCTCACATGTTTCGTCTTTTAAGACCATTATAATGCATTTGCGACGAGATGACATTCCTTTTACAGATTTCGGTTCAACCTTTGAGATATAGAAGTGAGTTGGTCGAAACAAGGGTTTGAGCAGATGATAGTACGCGCGAATTACCAACGTGGATGACTTAGCCGCCTTCACAAGACTTCGGTGGGGGTAGCGTTCTAAGTATTTTTTGGAGAGCTCAATTTTCACCATGTCCAAATCGGCAATTGTTCACGGTTCTCACAAAATGCGGTACGGCGAATTGTCGCTCCACAACTTGAGGATTGTTTTGGGCTTTTTGTTACGTTTCTGAAATAAAGCGGTTCAGAAATAGGGAGCAAGAGTGCTCTTTGTTTCAGAATGGAGAATAATTGCCGAAATGGCTTAAGTATTTCGGCGCAGGCAGACTTCGAAGTACGTTAGGTTCCCGGTATGAACGACCTCAATCATCCTTTCGCCAAAAGCGTAGGTGCAATGCAAGAGGGCAAATGCGTGATTTTCACACTGAGATAGAATCGCTTCTACGAGTTATGCTTCCTCGTGCGTTAGTGACATTCCGGAATCATGATCTGCTGGAAAATGATCCTCTAGTTAAACCGCAAGATGCAACTCAAATTTCAGAAAAATCTGCCCCGTTATAGATGATACTTATCTACGCATAGTATGCCAAACAAGAATGGAAAAGGTGCAACTCTAATGGGAAGTATAGTCAAAGATGAAAAAGGATACTAATTGCTTGAAGTCTGCCGAAAAACTTATGGCTTTCATTACGTTCGAGTTGGCGTGGACGCACCCGCGAACTTTGCGCAAGTCGTTACTTCATCCGACTACCATCAAGGACGCTAGCTGTGAAACAACTACTCTGCGCGAATCGTTAGCGTATTGATGGCTACTGCAAACTGCGGCAACAAGGCATTTTTTTGTTAAACGAGATCCGGGCGGATTCGCGTTGCCATACCTTTCGACCCTCATGGCTCTCACTGTCAAAAATCACTTTAGTAAGAGCCCCTGTAAATCCCATAAATGAGTTTAATTTCGTGTATGGTGAAGCCCCGCAGCGCAAGCAAAGTAGTCAGATAGATTACTGCGGCAAGTGCGATCGATAAAAGTATGCTCAAGAGCCCAGAGGGATTCCACAAGAACAGAAATAGGGCCATAATACTCGAGCTGCAGACACTCTTCACGATAAATCCACCATTGACGTCGAACTTAAACTGTCTAAGCGAATAGTGTGTAGTCAATACGAAAGCGAGCAGGAATGCGAGGAAAGTGGTGAGTGCAGCACCGATAAGGCCCAAATAGGGGATAAGTATTAAGTTTAAACCGAAATTCAACACGGCACTGAATGTCCATATCGCGCCAATGACGGCAGTCTTCTTTTTCAACGCGATTATCGTAACAAGCACCGCGTACGCTCCAGCAAGCGCAGTTCCTGCGGCAACAAATGGGGTGACTAAATAGCCGTTTGCTGCAATCTGTTGCGTGGTTAACACAAGCAAAAGAGGCTTTGACAAGACGGACACAGCAAAAACGCAGGGTAACGCTATTCCCGCAAAATATTTGAGGGAATACGTCAAGATCGTGCGTACATCCGCTATGTTGTCGTCGTCGTAGTGTTTTGAGAGAACCGAAGGAAGCAGTGTCACTAATGGAGTTGAGATCATGGTGAGGGTACTACCGAGGGAGTATGCCGGCGAATAATAGCCCACCGCTGCGGCACCTAAAAAAAATGCAATGAGATAACGATCGCTTGAATTTACCACCCAACTCGATAGAGCGCCTGGGACTAATGGTAAGCCATAAGCGAGGTGCTGTCTCACGTGCCTAAACTTCGGGATGGCAATACCAATCTGCGCGACGATGAGATACATCATCACGGCGAAAACCACAAGTTGCTGAATCAAAAGTGCTATCACGGCGCCTTCGAGCCCGTGACCTAAAAGGACAAAATATGCTATTAGGGCCGTGTTTAGGTACGCGTTGAAAAAGGTTAAGACAGAGTACTGTTTGATCTGCTGGAATGTTACAAAATACATTATAACATAAAAAGTCAGGCACGCAATCAAGACGTTCGGTACGAGCAGCAGGGCTATGGTGTTATTGTTCTGAAACAAGCTTGCCGCGATTTGTGGCACAAATAAAAAAAACAGCCCAGAAATAATCGAGCTTGTAAGCAATACGATGAATCCCATGGAGTAGAACGCTTCTCGGATGTCACTTTTGTCCGTCGCTGCAGCAAGAAACCGAATCATTGCATTTGGCAGGCCTAAAGTCACAAGCACAGGCGATAGGCCGATTGTAGCCATGATCAAAGCCCAGGCTCCATAATCGGCTATAGCGAGGTTTTTTGTTAGAATAGGGAGCAGAATAAGGTTGCTGAGGGCTATTAGAGGAGTTACTACTGCGGTCAATCCTAGTCGCCTAACAGTGAGTGTGTATTTTCCCATTTACCTGGCCTGCCCTGCGCGATACAAAGTGATCTGCCGCTTACTGTTGTATTCCACCGTTTTTTTGATCTGCCGTCTTTATAAAAAACTTGTGCTAGGTCACAGAAATGGGGGAGTTGAACTCCAATCCATCTTCGGGTAATAGTCTCTTCTAAGTCGCCTCTTCTTCGCAATATCTTTGGCTCTCTCGGGGAATATCGCTGGCCTTTCAGAAAGTAGTTAGGATAATGGAAAGTTTATATCTTCTTCATGAAATGCGTCAAGAAATGTGATTCTTCATTCTAATATCAATCAATTTGACGAATGCCCACTGGTTCAGCATTGATGCTGCCATACAAAACACTCAACCAGTTCAATCGAATGCCAAAGCCGAGTTTTATGCTTGATTGCTGCAGCTTGCGTCTGGTAAACGTGAAGGGTTTCCAAAATATAGAAGTTCTGCAATTGTGATACTATTCGGCTTAGCTCAAAAAACGATGCCACGCTAATATTACTGACAAAAAACGGCTAAATCCAACCTTTTTTTAAGCCACGTCTTTGCACATCGGCTTTGAGACGAGATCTACTCTTATTTTGAATCGATTGGAGACCAATATCAAGTACTATCACGTCCTAAAAAAGCTGATTTTTCACGATGAGTTTCGGTACGAGGACCGCGGTATACTTGATAGATCACACCTGAGATTTTTCACTGGGAATGAAATCATCAAGTTGTTCAAAGATGAGAAGCTTGAAGTCGTTGATCTGATCCATCTCCCTGTTCGTACGAAAGCGGCGAAAAAAGAGGGGGTTGTCAAATTTTCAAGCGGCTTACTAAACAAAAGTACGTTCTTTGCAATGGAGTACCTCCTTAGGGCGAGGAAGGCAAGGTCTTAGCACAAACTGATAGTTTCTAGGCTTTTTGATCGTCAGCGGTCGTCTTTGGGCACTTGTTTAAGACTGATTTTGATACAATATATATCCGCAGCCAGAATCCCTCGGAGCATCGACCTATCTCTTGTCGCTCTTTGTTTATACTACAAGCCCCGCTAAAACTTCTAATTTGAAGAGGCTTCAAGAAAGAGCCGTGGGCAAAGTGGCCTAGGTATCCGGCGTGCGTAACTTCATTTTCGAGCCAGCGAGGCGAAGGGGCATGAACGCGGAGGATTTACTTTAAAACGCATCGCAGTAGGCGACCGACCGCGTGGAGCGGAACGGCCGCACGTACAAGTATGAAATTATCAACAGCGCGGTTTCTCGCTTACCACTAAATCGCGGCGTGAGGAAGATATTACATTTGGCGACTTGCTAATCAGCTTAAAATCGGGTGCGAAGAATGTGTGCTCGAAAGGGTACGCACGACCAATAATCGACGTGGCGCGGATAAGCTACATAGGCGTGGGTATGCCCAGTATCAGAATCGTAACCAGGAAGAAGTAGCGCGCTTTTTTCGCGGCGACTCACGCGTATGCGCTTTGCTTTTCGTATGAGCTAAATCGATGGCTGCGCGATACCAGCGAGCGCGGGAAATTGACAGAAGAGGCAACGCGGAAAATTCGTTAATCACTTTTGTCCGTGACATCATACACGTTGTTGACGAAGATAAGCCGAGTCTGCTTGACGAGAGGGCTGTTGGCCAAAACAAGATTATTTCTCGTGGGCGGTTCGGCTCAATAACCCGCCGGTGCTTGAGCAATCAAGGTTAGCGCGCGTGAAAAGTGCGCGGTTTCGTTAAATGATTTTGATACGAACAGTCGGCTATCTAACGTCAAAAACGGAACGATTGACCTAACGACCGACGAGCTTCGCGCGCATGATCCTCGGGACCGCTTGGTTGTTTGCGACGTGAACTATTATCGAAACGAGGAGCATCCAAGATGGGATGCGCCGTTGCACGCGTGCTTGTCATGATCATGTTCGTTATTTGCAGAAAGAGTTCAGTTATCGCATAAGTGGATTGACCGACGAAGAAGTATTCATAATGCTCTACAGACGCGAGTTAACGGGGAAATCCACGTTTTTGCGACCAGATAATGGAAGTCCTGGGCGATTATGGCCACTACATGAGCTTTTCGACGGCTCTCGGATAAAGAGCTGCACACTGAATGAAGAGATACGGAGTAAACCGGGCGTACAGCCGCGCGTGAACAAATACGCGACGACAAAAAAACGAATTAGGCTATTTACGGATGAGATATACAAGCTCAACGATGCGTAGCAGAGCGATTGCTTGCGGAAGCGACGGATAAGAGGTAATTTTCGGTTAGGATCTGGGCACGTTAATAGTCCTTTGTGGAACGATTGGGTAATAAGTCGCCATGGGCCTTATCGTATCTGCGTAAGTAAGGCTTAACGTTTTACAAATCCCTGTTTGATTGATGCAAGGAAGCGATATTTTAACGCCCTCACATTTGCCCGCTGTTCTTTCCAGCGTGCAAATTCTTCTATGAATCCGTCCACTGAATCTTTAGGAACCGACTCCTTACAAGCCAATCCCACTACAGTGTGTGGAAACCGCTCGGACCAACGGCATCGACAAACGAGTAAGAGAAATTCTTGAGAAGGCTTTTGAAGCCTTCTGGAGTGAAGCGCCAGTAGTCATTTGGGTAATCGTGAATAGGAAAATTCATGACAGAAGTGATTAGAGCAATCCCGTCCGGTTTGAGCACTCTATAAACTTGCTCAAGCGCCTTTCGAGGATATTCGACGTGTTCAAGAGTGTCGACAACAAGGATGGTTCCAATTGACTCTGTAGGCATCGCTATATTGTGCAGATTCGCGATACGGTCCACTCCTGGTCCGGGTTGCATGTCACAGCCTATGTATTCCTTGTTTGGGAAAAACGGTGGCAGATCTGCAAATTTTTCTTGACCAGGAACCTGTAAAGACCCAAATTCGACAATAGGCTCTGTAATTGGCAAGGTCTCCGCAACGATTTTTACCAGCTTTTTTATTGATTCGCGCATGCGATTAGTTAGTTCTTCTTTTGGTAAGATAGGCAACTAGCTCATCGTGCTCTTATCTCTATTAGTTCAGAGAGTCGCGGCCTTATGTCACAATCCTGAAATACACGTGGCACGATAATAACTAATAGCTCGTTCATCATAGGCTTAGTTTACTTTGGCTTGAAAACTAACATGTAAATAAGAGCGACTATCGTTTAAGTTTTTGCATCTAGTTGCGAAATATGTCAGTCATTTGTCTCCAAGTTTCTGCTAGTCAATTTACAAATACTGATTGGTTGGGTACCTGCGTTCGTATGCGTTTTTTGCGAATTTATTCTTGGATTTAGTACAATTTGCCAAGACACATCGAACTTCGCGGGGATTTATGGATTGTGCGTTTCCTGTGCGTGATGCACGACCGATCACAGTAATGCATGTGCGCTTTGAGGTCGCAAGACACAGTCGAGTATTATGAACAAATTACCCACATGAGAAGTCCAGCATACGCTCTTGCGTCAAACAGTTCGCAGATCTTTTTAACCAATAAGTCCGGGCAACTGCGGTTACCGATGAACATACTGACAGAATTCTTGCACCGAGCTAAAAAGCCATTTCTTTTGAAGCTTAGACGCTGCGCAGACGCGGTACATCCTAAGCGTTTTTTTCCAGCTAAATGCCCTGTAGCCGATTATTTTGCGCAGGGAAACAAAAATCAGGGAAAAAAAGAGCGCGGCCCAGAACTGCGGCGCATTCAGTCGCTTGGTGTCTAAATAGGCGTTTGACAGGACCGCCAACGTGCTGTCCTTAGGGTCGTAAGTTAATTGATTGTTGATGCAACCTAGATATTGAGGGAGGGCCTTACCCCCCACCAAGCTGCTTGCCGACAGGATGCACGTAGTTCGGATGTCTTGCTTCCGCATCAGCTACTAAAAGAATCGTCATTCCATTGGTCGTTGCCCTAAACGAGTAATCCCAGTCTTCTCCACGAACGAAAAAATTATCAGAGTCGTAGTAACCGACTCGATCAAGCACTTTTCTCGAGATCAAAGTACCGTGAGATGCAAAAAAGTCGATGCTCCGGTTTGTCGCCTGTGAATTTAAGGGAATAACCCGCCCCCAGACATTGTGGGTCGATCTCGTATATAACAGTTCACAGTGCGGATTGCTGATTTCGACGATTTTCGGACAAAGGATATCTGCTTGATGCGCGTATTGCAGGAGCACGGCTAAACATTCACTCTCAACGGTTCCGTCCTGATCGAGGAGCCAT
>Ga0181536_10002326_pt1 | contig 21630 bp, 21 predicted proteins | sample PEATcosm2014_Bin_41_FD_121105 | JGI IMG/M metagenome (GOLD analysis project Ga0181536, IMG submission 121105) | Peatland microbial communities from MTU Mesocosm Facility, Houghton, MI, USA - PEATcosm2014_Bin17_60_metaG | ecosystem: Environmental > Terrestrial > Soil > Wetlands > Peat | place...
GAGGTCGCACACGAGGTCTGCCTGCGCACGGGCAGCAAGGCGATGCTGACCGGCTCGATTGCGGGGTTGGGAAGCCAGTACGTGATTGGACTGAAGGCGGTGAGCTGCGACACTGGGGACGTGCTGGCGGAGGCGCAGGAGCAGGCGGCGGGCAAGGAAGCGGTGCTCAAGGCTCTGGATGCGGCTGCGGCCAGCTTGCGCGGCAAGCTGGGCGAGTCGCTCAGCTCGGTGCAGAAATACGCCACGCCAGTAGAGGAAGCGACCACCCCATCCTTGGAGGCGCTGAAAGCCTACAACCTGGGACTAAAGACGTGGAATGCCGAAGGAAACACGGCCGCGCTGCCCTTCTTCAAACGGGCGGTGGAACTCGACCCGAATTTTGCCATGGCCTACTCCTGGATTGCCGTATTTTACTTCGACCTCAACGAAGTGGTGCGGGGGGCCGAATATTCACGCAAGGCTTACGAGCTGCGGAATAAGATAAGCGAACGGGAGCGGTTCACCATCGAGACGATCTACTACTCCAACGCGACGGGAGAGCTGGAGAAGGCGGCGCAGACCTACGAGCTGTGGCTGCAAACCTACCCCGGAGAGGAGAGGGCTTACAGACGCTTGGCATCCGTTTCCTACACCCTGGGAAACTGGGAAAAGGCATTGGAGGAATTGCGAGAGGCGCTGCGCCTGGAGCCAAATATTGCGCTCAACTATTTCAACCTCGGCTGGGTCTACATGGCCCTCAACCGGCTGGATGAAGCGGAGGCGATGTACAAGCAGGCGGAGGAGCGCAAGCTGGAGACAGAGGACCTGCTCCTGTACCGCTACTGGTTGGCATTTGTGAAGGGCGATGCGGCGCAGATGGCGCACATGGTCTCAGGCGCCATGGGAAAGCCGGGCACCGAAGACCACTGGTTCCTGGCCATGCAAGCGGACACGGAAGGCTGGTACGGCAGGCTGAAGAACGCGCACGAGCTGACCGGGCGTGCGATGGATTCAGCCCAGCACAACGACGCCAAAGAGACGGCCGCAGCCTATCAGGCAGCGGCAGCGCTGCGCGAGGTGGAAGCGGGAAACCGGGAGCAGGCACGTGCCGAGGCCAATGGGGCGCTCAAGCTGGCCCCGAACCGCGATGTGCGGGCGATGGCGGCGCTGGCCTTGACGCGGGCAGGCGAGACGGCAGGGGCCGAGAAGTTGGCGGCCGAACTCGACAAGACCTTCCCGCTGGACACGCGGGTCCAGAGGTATTGGCTCCCCACCATCCGGGCGGGAGTGGCCCTGGAAAACAAAGACCCGAACCGGGCAATCGAGCTATTGAAGGCGGCGAGCACGATCGAACTTGGCGTACCAACGCAATTCACGATATATCTGTGCCCCGTTTATGTGCGTGGGGAAGCCTATCTCATGCTCCACGACGGCAACGCAGCGGCAGCGGAATTTCAGAAATTCATCGACCACCGAGGACTAGTGGAGAACTTTCCATGGGGAGCGCTGGCCCGCCTCGGACTGGCGCGCGCTTACGCCATGCAGGGCGACATGGCAAAAGCTCGCTCCGCTTATCAGGATTTCCTCACCCTCTGGAAAGACGCCGACCCCGACATCCCCATCCTGAAGGAAGCAAAGACGGAATACGCAAAGCTGCAATAATCCACGCGCTCGATTCCTGCTTGCAAGGCCTCCTGCGCCGCATGAACTACCCGCTGTAGCAGAACCATGACTTTCCCCGGATTGGGAATGAAAAACGCCCTTCAACGCCCGAATCCCGTTTGCCCCATGTCTGCCGAGGCCAACCGCGGGCACTGGGTGATCGACAACGGTTGCCAGTACATTCTGGATTGGACCTTTGATGAAGACCGCAGCCGCATCCGTACCGGCGACGGCCCGAGAACATGACCCGGCTTCGTCGCTTCGCCATCGGAGTGATCAAGTCGAAAGGAGGAGAGAGTGTGCCGCAGAAGATGCGCCAACTCACACGCCACGTGCGCATGGTCTTCGACTACCTGCGCATGACCGAAAACTCAGGCGCCGCCCGCCGTCGCAGTTAGGTGGCAATATAAAATACGCCTAAGATCTGGGCCGGTTCTGCGCCCACGACCCCAGCTCAGCCCTGCGCGGGACCTGTGCCGCGATTCACAGACTGAATACCCGGGGACGCCAGGACTAGCCCCAAAAGGTAGACGTGCCTTCGTGGCCGCCCTTTAGAACAAATCCGCCGTGCTGTGGATTAACGTCGCGACGGCTCAGATCTAGGTGTACCTTTAAGGTTGCGGCTCTCAACAAGATCAGGAGCGGCCAACATGAGTTGATCAAATCAGATGAGCTTGCCCAGCTCCGGAAGGATGCCGAGGTTGGGAGAAGCGTCGGACGCTACCAGATGCACCAGATAGGGTTTCGCACCTGGAGGCTGGCCACCGCGACGGGCAACTCTTGCTTGCTACTTACGCTTGACTCCGACTGGAAGAAGCCTGATGTTGCTGTTCAAGCCTGCCGACAATAGGGGGTCAGGCTGCTCCCCCGATCGCTTCGCTCCGAAAACGACCGGCTTCACTTCGGAAGCAACGACCGGGATCAATCCGGAGTCACTGAAGACGTGAACTCGTTAGAGGGATTTCCAGTTTCATCAGGGGTGCAATATGAAGGACGTTGCGTTCGCTTTCTTGCTGATCGGGCTTTTCACAGGATGCAGCAAGAAGCCCGTACCTGCTTCTGCCCCCGATCTCCAAGGCTGGTTCATTGAGTCTTACGAGAATGGGGTGATCACAGTCCAGCACGAAGGGAACACGTACAAGGCCACATGCGACAGTACGAGGTTTGTCAACGACGGGGCTTATGGCGGCGAGCAGAAGCAGAATTACGAGTGCGACCTAGCAGTTGAGCTAGTGGGGAGTAATGTCCAGCCATTTGAGGGCAAGCAGAAAGACGCTAATGGCAGGATTATCAAGATGTGGAATTCCGGAAGCACGCTGGAGTTGCGAAGCTGGCTCGACGAGCATACTCCTTCTTCTTGGAGAGAGGACGAGTTCAAAATCACGTCCGTGACAGACAAGCGGTGAAGATATGCGTCCGCGCACAATTAAAGGGACATTAGTAGGTCTTGTATGGCATACTTCTCCCAGGAGGAGTGGCCATGCTTCCTCGCTTGCTGCAGTTGCATCCCCAGACGTATCGTCGGTTGATCCGGTTGAGTAAGGAGGCAGGGCACGATGGTGCGTACCGCGTGGCGAAACGTCTGCAAGCGGTAGTTCTGAATTCCGAAGGCCGAACCAGCGGCGATCTGGCAGAAATTCTCAAGGCGCCACGCTCCAAGGTGTCCGCGTGGCTGGCACGATATCAGGCCCAGGGCGTCGAGGGTTTGCTGGAAGGTTACCGGTCTGGACGGCCGCGGCGGTTGACCGAAGCGCAGCACCGCCGGGTCGGCGACATTCTCGACAGCGGCCCCGTGGCTTATGGGCTGGACACCGGAATCTGGACCTCGCCGATGATCGCCTGGGTGATTGAAGAGGAGTTCGGCGTCGTCTATCATCCCGGTCACGTGCGTAAGTTGCTTCATGATCTGGGTTTCTCCGTGCAGCGGCCCCGCCGGGTGCTGGCTCGTGCCGAGCCCCGCGAGCAGGACCGCTGGCGCCGCTACACCTATCCCAACCTTAAAAAAAAGCTCAAACCGAGAACCGGGCGCTGATCTTCACCGATGAAGCCAGTTTTCGCCAGGACTTGACGCTGCACGCCACCTGGAGCCGCATCGGCCATCCGCCGGAGATCCCCGTCACCGGAGAACATAAGAGTGTCAAAATCCCGGGCGCGGTCGAACTTTGGCAGGCCCGCTTCCACTACCAACAGGATACCGTCTTCAACGCTTCCACCTACCTGGCCTTCCTCCACCACCTCGCCCCTCACTATCGCCGCCCAGGATCAGGCAGGTTACCGCGCCGAGGAAAGAAGCTCTCGGTCAGCGAGGAGTGCCGGCAAGGGCTGACACCATTAGTTCAGTTGCCGCCCGAAGCTTCGGAGTATCGGCCTCCGTCATGCGACCAATATCGCTGTAGTTGAAGGTGCCTCCACTGGCCCACTCAACCACTTCAGCGATTGCTTGCTTTCTGGTTGTGGCAACGCGCCGTGCCGCCGTCAGGAGCTCGTTGCAGAGTTCGTTGAACCCCAAACCTGAAGTCGACCCTAATGGATTGAAAGTTCTAGCCGAACGTATGGAACCAAACCCTACGCCGTTAGGGAGGACCTATTCGGCAATTGTCTGTGGGAAGGGCTGTGCTCGCTAGCTATAACGCGGTGGAAGAACAAACTTGTCACTATCCAGGATGCCGACTTATCATTCCCAATCCATTCTGTGTGTCCAGCATCCATAAGTCTCACTGCGACTCTTAGGGAAGTTCTGATTTGTTGCCAGGGTGATTTCGTGGTCGATCCGGCACGGCGCGATATTGCTCCAGACGGCACTCCTGGGAACTGTTCCGCTACTTGAACTGTCCCGGATGGTCCTATTGCGTTGACTTGGCTGCAAGCGCAGCCTAAGATGGTCACCAAAGGCGGAACCCTCGCATGATTGGCAAGACCGTCTCCCACTACCGCATCCTGGAGAAGTTGGGTGGCGGCGGCATGGGCGTGGTGTACACGGCCGAGGACACCAGGCTCAAGCGCACCGTCGCCTTGAAGTTCCTGCCTGAAGAACTCTCTAAGGACCGGCAAGCGTTGGAGCGATTCCAGCGTGAGGCCCAGGCGGCGTCTGCGCTCGACCACCCCAACATCTGCACGATTTACGACATCGGCGAGCACGAGGGCCAGCGCTTCATCGTGATGCAGTACCTGGAGGGTCAGACCCTCAAGGGTCGCATTGAGGGCAAGCCTCTGAAGGTCGAGGAGGCGCTGCAACTGGGGATCGAGATTGCCGATGCGCTGGACGCCGCACACTCGAAAGGGATCATCCACCGCGACATCAAGCCCGCGAACATCTTCGTTACCGAACGCGGCCAGGCGAAGATCCTGGACTTCGGCTTGGCGAAGCTGGCGCCGCCAGGGCCGGTGCCTAAGGCTGGGGAGTTGGGGCTGGCGGAAACCGCCGCGGCCACGCTAGGAGAGCAATCGCTGACCAGCACGGGGATGGCGGTGGGGACGGTCGACTACATGTCGCCCGAGCAAGTGCGGGCCGAGGCGGTGGACCAGCGCACCGACCTGTTCAGCTTTGGCCTGGTGCTGTATGAGATGGCTACGCGGCGGCGGGCGTTTGCGGGCGACTCGCCGGGAACCATCTTCGAGGCGATCCTCAATCGTGCACCTATCCCGGCGTTGCGCCTCAATCCCGAACTGCCGCCGGAGCTGGAACACATCATCAACAAGGCGCTCGAGAAGGATCGCAAGCTGCGCTATCAGAACGCCTCTGACATGCGAACAGACCTGGTTCGACTCAAGCGCGATACGGAATCAGGGAGATCGGCGGCTGTAGCGCCGGTCTATGACCGGCGAAAAGAGACGGCGCTCATAGAACGCCGCTACAGCAAGCGCTGGGCGGCAATTGCCCTCGCCGGCGTCGCCGCGCTAGTGGCCGGAAGCGTGGTGCTTTGGCTCTTGCTCCGCACTCCGTCCGCGCCAAAGGTTTTGGGGATTCACCAAATCACCCACACGGGCCACGAAAAGTACATGGGTGTCACGGATGGAGCGAGAGTTTACTTCGCAGAGCTGGTTGGTGGCCACCCCACTCCCATGGCTGTCGCAGCGGCGGGCGGCGATGCGGTTCCGATTCCCATGCCGCTCAAGGATGCCTGGGTTGGGGGCATTTCGCCAGAGAACAGTGAACTGACTGTTGCAAGCCCCACTCCGGATGGGCAGCACGGTACGATTTGGCGCGTCCCGGTCCTGGGCGGCTCGGCTCGCCGCGTGGGTGATTTGGTGGTGGACGACGCGGCCGATACTCCCGATGGCCGCGGCGTGATCTATTCGAAGGGTCCGGATGTCTATTTCGCCAATGCTGATGGCACCGGCTCTCGGAAGCTCTTCAGCGCGCCGGACCTCCCGCACTCCTTCTGCTACTCTCCAGACGAGAGCCACCTCCGCTTCACTGTTTGGGACAACAAGCAGGGTCGGCCTTCGATTTGGGAGGCTTCGCCCGACGGCTCGAACTTGCACCGCTTCCTCCCAGCTTGGAACCCCGGCGGAAGCGAGTGTTGCGGCACCTGGACGCCCGACGGGAAATACTACGTCTTTCAGGCGACGGTGGCAGGAAGCACCAACATCTGGGTGCATCGAGAAGGCCGCCTCTTCGGCAAGAGTGGCCGCCGGCCCATGCAGTTGACGACCGGGCCGATGCAGCATGCCGACCCGGTCGTCAGTAAGGACGGCAAGAAGATCTTCTTCGTAGGCACCCAGACCCACGCTGAGCTTTCGGTTTATGATTCCAGGCTCCGCGAGTTCGTGCCGTATCTCGGTGGCATCTCAGCCGAGGGCGTGAGCTTTTCGAAAGACGGGCAGTGGGTGGCTTACGTCCGGCTGCCGGAAGGCACGCTGTGGCGGATGAAGATGGACGGAAGCGACCAGCTCCAGCTTACCTTCCCTCCCATGAAGGTCTTCCTGCCGCGCTGGTCGCCGGATGGCAAGCGCCTCGCGTTCTGTGACGTGCCTGCGGACGGCCATTCGAAAATCTATACGATCTCGGCCGATAGCGGGGCTCCCGAGGCAGTGACTTCGGGAGAGCACAACGAAGGCGACCCTACGTGGTCTCCCGATGGGAATTCGCTGGTACTCGCGTATGGTGGCAACTTGCCCGATTCCAGCATCCATGTGCTGAACCTGAATACCCACAGAGTCACAGAGCTGCCCGGCTCAAAAGGGATTTATTCTCCCCGTTGGTCGCCGGACGGCCGCTACGTGGCCGCGCTAACCTCCGGAGACAACAAGCTGATGCTTTTCGACTTCAAGACCCAAAAGTGGGAGAAGTTAAGCGAGCCGGGAGCGGTCTTCCCGAACTGGTCGAAAGACGGCAAGTACGTGTTCTTCGATGTGGCAACTGTGGGGCCACCGGTTTTCTATCGGGTCGACGTTGCCACGCGCAAGACCGAGGAGGTTGTGAGATTGGGAAACGCCCACCTGGCAGAGGGCGTTCCGGGCTTTCCTTGGCGCAGTGTGACCCCCGACGGCTCGCCGCTCATCGCGCGCGAAGCAGGCACGCAGGAAATCTATGCCCTCGACATGGACTTCCAGTAGCGGATAGCCTCCGACAGCCGCACTCCGACCCGCGCCTTCAGGACCTCGCGCGGCGCATGAACTTCCCGTCACGGGCACCTCTGCCCGGCAGCGGCAGATTCGCTGCCACGAGCGAAGTGAGCTCGATCTCGACGCCGCAGGTCGACCCGTGTGGCGTGGGATTTAGCTCCGTGCTAGTTGCGTAGCGGCTACAACCCCCTCGGCGCCCGCAGGTCGATCCGTGTGGCGTGGATATTGCCCTTCTCGTCGAATGTGCCGAGGCAAATCACATCCGACCCTATTTTGAATTCTTTCATTTCTGTAACCTTCGTTCCTTGGGTCCACTTGGTCGAGCTGTCGTAGTAGACTGTCTTTGTGATCTTCTGCCTGCGAACGTCCAGGGAGGACGTTTTCTCGTTGATATTGACGATCATCCCATGCCAGCGCGCCTGCTTTGCAGCGGCGGCCACTTTCGCTGGTTCCTGCTCTTGCGCTATAGCCACCTGGGTCATAAGCCCTGCTGCCGCGAATATGGCAACCAGAATAAAGAACATTGCTTTTCTCATTTCATCCTCCTTTGACGTTACGTGCGATTGACACTTGTGTTGATTCTTTAGGAACCCGCTTTCGCCGAGGTAGCGTGGAGCCAACTCTCAAGGAATGAATGTGCCCTTTTGTTGCTGCCCGTCGCTAATAGGAAGCAGACGCGCGCAACTCTCATCCGGTGCGGAATCGAAAGGCGACCCGTCCCTTACGGCCCAGACGACATAGCGGGGCATCTCTCGGGCGTTGGCCGGCCACCACCTTGGCGCACCGGAGGAAATCTTCTTTTTGCTCATCCGTGAGATTGGGTTCACGATCTGGAGTTGGTTCCTGGGCCGCAATCACCAAGTTCGCGGTAGCCAGGTAAACGAATGCAACCAATACCGGCCGGCGACGTCGGTAAATCACTAAGGCCTCCTTGCAGAGTACTCTAGCCAATCTTTAGTCGTCGACTATACACGCGTCGCGACAGCAAAGCAACGCCCCCTCCGCTCCAAGCCGGCAGTTTGCGACTCTAGCAGTCGAGCCGACCTTAACCACCAGTTCTCAAGACATTGCTGCTCGACCCCAATAAATTCGTGATTACCGACTTTTCATTCCCAGTCCAATGCGAAACCCACAGCGCCCGTCAGGTTTGCGGGAGGCTCAGGTTAGGGAAGCTCTACAGTGCTGCGGGCCCGCTTCGCGGTCCATCCCGCACGGAGAGGGGTTGTTGCAGACAACGCTTCAGCGATCCCCCGCCCCCTGGGACTCCTCCCGTTAGACCCGCCGCGTTGACGGGATAGGAGACAGAGCGATCCAAAAATGTACCCTCCTGCACTCCGCCCCGCGCTTCCCGGTCCTCCTGCGCCGCATGAACTTCCAGCCATGAGCACGCGATCCCTTGAGCGCCCGAGATCATGACTCAATAGGTAGGCGACTTCCCAGGCCAAATCCTCAGTGCGATCCCAACTGTCCAACCTGTTGCGATTTGCAACCAATCGGGCCAGACGTCGAGGTCCGCAGGGAATTGGATGATAGCCAGGAAGCTTGACTTGGTCGTCTCTCCGGATCACTGATCCTTCAAGCGTGCGGTCCAGTCGGTGATCAGTGTGACTGGGGAGGAAGTGCCGGAAGGGAATGAGTTGATCAGGAAGCGACCATCGGGAGCGACATCATATTGAAATGTTGCGAAATTAGGTGCGACGATGCGCGTCTGAAAAAGAACGCGCGGCACGCCGACCGACCCCTTCTGTGGATCGAAGCTCACCGCCACCAGCTTGCGGTCGGGTGAGATGTAAAAGATCTGCCTGCCATCACGACTCCAGCGTGGCTGGGCACCGGGGCCGCTGGAAATCTGGATGCGTCCGCCAGGGCGGGCAAAGGGCTCGACCAAAACGCCACGAGATGCGGTGTAAGCGATCCACTTGCCGTCGGGGGAGAACTGGGCCTCCGCGCCTTCGGCGAATTCTGTAACTCGCCGGTCGATAGCAGAGTAGACATCCACGTGAGGATGGCCCTTGGCGAAATCCATGAACAGAAGATGGCCGTCCGGTGACCAGTCGTTGGGGATCATCATGGCTCCGCCCTTGATCAAGACCCTCGGCTGTCCCGAACCGTCGGCCGCGGTCTCATACATCGTGAAGCTGTTACCGGTACTGCTGACGTAGGTGATCCATTTGCCATCGTGCGACCAGATGGGCGTTTCATCGATTACCGCTTCACTAACCCGAGCGCTGATGCCACGCCCGAGGTCGGAGACGCGGATGAAGTATTTGCCATTATGCTCATCGTCGGAGGCGACCGCAAGGAAGCGTCCATCAATTGAGAGCCGTGGATCCTTGTAACCAGCATCAGAAAGGCGGCCAAGCTCTTTGCCGCTCGAATCAAACCACACCATCCGCGATGGCGCATCGCCTGCGGACTGGAACACCACCACTCCGTTCTCGGAAACAGAGAAACCTGACTGCGAAAAGCCCGTGTCCTTTTGCAATTCCTGCTCGGCGATCGACACGGGAGGTCCTGTCGTCTCAAGGCGATCGAGATCGAACGGTTGTGCCATCAGGGTGCGGTCGCGGACGTAGAGCAGGGTCCCGGAGGCGAAAAGCACATTCCCCACCAACTCCGAGGAGACCAGTTTCGCATCAGGCGAATCCAGCGAGCCCACGTAGATGCCGTTACCTCGGCCATCAGCGGGGGCGCTCCAGTCTATGAAGTAGAGGAAATGCCTGCCGTCGGGCAGAAAAGAGGGCCAGCGATGGGCCTGTCCGCTACCCGGACGCGGAATTCTGCTGACGGGTGTGGCTGATCCGCCAAGGGCCGAGACGCGGTCCAGCGGCCCGGCGATGAAAGGCGCAAAAACGATCGTGCCATCGCTGTTCCATGTACCCCCGCGGCCCATGGGGGCCTCGCACAGGATCTCGACCCTGGCGCCTGTAATGTCTGTAGTTTTGAGCTTGCCCTCAGCGAAAAAGCCGATGTGGCGGCTGTCAGGCGACCAGAAGGGAAAACTCGCGCCATCGGTGCCGTTGAGCTGCTGAGCAATGGAGGCATAAAGCGCGCGCACCCAGAGAGTGTCTTTGCCGTCCGCGCCCACGGCCACAAACGCCAGACGAGTACTATCCGGAGAGAGGGCGAAATTGTAAGGAAGGAAGGACGCGTTAGGCGGTGGCAACAAAGAAGAACGTACTAGATTTGGCTGCGGACTCGGGCGATGGTAATAGCCCAAGGCTAGAAGTAACGCGGCGAGTAGGGCCGCGACCGCCCACCCAAGATGTTCCCGCGTTCTCCGGCGGACAGTGACCGGCGCCGGAACGCCCGCCCTCGTGCCACCCTCCAGGAGCCACTGTAGTTGAAGCTTCACGTCGTGTACTGCCTGCCAGCGCTCGTCGGGGTCCTTGGCGAGACACATCTTCACCAGCCGCTCGAGGGCCGTCGGCGCCAGTGGCTGAACCGCCGTGAGCGGTTGCGGTTCTCGTTCCAGTACGGCGGCCATCACGCCCACTGGGGCCGTCCCCTCGAAAGCTCTTTGCCCTGCGGACATTTCGTAGAGGACCGCACCCAGGGCGAAGATGTCTGAGCGCGCGTCGGCATCCCTGCCCCCCAGTTGCTCGGGCGACATGTACGGGAAAGTGCCAATCAGGGTCCCCTCTTCCGTCAGTGGATTACTCGCGGTTGGCAGGTTTTGGTGGGATGCCTGGCCCTCCCGCATAAGCCCAAAGGACGGCTGTGGGTGTACGGCCTTCGCTAGGCCGAAATCGAGCAGTTTCGCCCCCGACTCGGTCAGCATGATATTACCGGGCTTGAGATCGCGGTGAACGACGCCTTGGCGGTGCGCTTTCTCGAGCGCGTCGGCGATCTGAATTCCATAGCGAAGCACTTGTTCGGTGGGCAGCGATCCGCGCTTGAGGCGTTCCGCCAGCGTCTGGCCCTCGAGGTACTCCAAAACCAAATAGTCAGTCTGATCCTGGCGGCCGATATCGTAGAGAGTGCAGATGTGCGGATGATTGAGGCTGGAAATCGTCCGGGCCTCGCGCTCAAGGCGCCGTCGGAAGTCAGGGTTGGCGGAAAGTTCGGTGGGCAGGACCTTGATGGCGACGGTACGATCCAAGCGTGTGTCGCGAGCGCGATACACCTCGCCCATACCGCCCGAACCGATCAGCGAAACCACCTCGTACGGTCCGAGTTTTGTGCCTGGTGTAAGTTGCATAGCTAGCCCTGATTATACCTGCAACCCCTGGGATCGAGTGAGGGAATCGGGGCCAAGAGTTAGGAAGTCGTGCCCTGCGAGACCGTTTGGCTTTCGGCATACCTGCTTCGACATCTCTTCAGCCTCCTGAATTCATAGTGCTTAGAAGTATGCCAAAGGCGTGCCGAAGAACATTGCAATGACCTTTCTTTGTCGCGCCGCCTCTCCCAAGTTAATTCAGTAGGCTACCAGGTAGCTCTTGAGAAAGCCCTTCGCGCGACCTCAACGGGATTTGTAATGAAAAACGCCCTTCCACACCCGAATCCAGCCCAAGAGGTGGCCCAGTCAATGGGAAGCCGACTTTTCAGGCCGAATCCCATGCAGGGCCTGCAACTGTGCCGCCAGCAGCAATAAATCAAGCCTTTCCGAGCATGGACAGCTTCTTGTGGTCGCGCCGATTCCGCTTTACTTGGCAACCTCTAGGAGTCTTGCATAACTCTGATCCTTGGTGGAGTCGGGATTTCTTATGACCCCGTCCCAGGCAACGTTGCAGCGACGATTTCAAGCAATCCGCCCTTCCGGTAATCTTGGCCCCAAAACTATTTTGGGGCGATCTACGCGGTACCGGTTGGCGCGTCCGTTTCAGCGAGTTCCTGCGGGGAGGGTGCGGCTATTCCTTCGGCGCCGAAGCCTTGCCAGCCCCCACAGTTCCTCCCAGATGGAAGCGCCAATCCCAATGCACGTTTCGTGCAGCCGGGCTGCGAGACGGGATTCAATGCCGGCAACCTGTCCGGCCCACCTGGGCCTTGCGGTGGCGCGACTGTCTCCTTTGCGCAAGGGCGCAACCGCTTCCGCGGACCGGGGTACTTCAACACCGACTTTGCCATGGATGCCTCACCCGCGCAGACAAAAGTAGCCGGCGAGCGTCCCGGCGTCGATGTGTTGACACCGCCGACGGCACATCCTAAGATGGCAGTATTGGGCTTCACGCGTGCCGCGGCGCGTCAATCTGTTTGCAGGAGGATCAAGCCGGTGCAGTGGCACTTTACGCAGATCGACCCTTCCGAGGAACTGGCTCAACTCCATTTCTTTGCGATGAAGAAGCGCCAACCGGATGGGGACGTGAATTTTCGGATCACGGTGAAAGAGTACGCCGCGGCTCCTGCGGGCCAGCGCCTGCGTTTCTTTGCCGAGGCCGATAAGCTGGTGAATCAGAAAACTGCTGCGTTGCTGCCCTCGGGCTGGGGTGATTCTGTTTGGGAAGCCCTGGATGGCTGCCTGCGGCTGATCCGCCGGTTCCCCTACGAGGGAGAGGAGCGGACTTGAAATAGCCGCGCCAGACGTGCGATGTTTGTTCCTGCTGAAGGCGGCACAATTCGCGAAGTGAGGCGCAAGAACCCATGAGACTCACCACGAAACAAATCCGGCCGGGCGTCGTGGTTTTCGAGATGACAGGCAGCATCCGCATGGGACCGATCTGCCAGCAGATCGAACAGGCAGTGGACGAGATCATTCAGCGCCACGAAACGTCGGCCATTTTCGACCTTTCTGGGGTATCCTACGTGGATAGCTCCGGCGTGGGCACCATCGTGAAATCCCTGACCAAACTGAAAAAGTTGGGTGGAACGTTGCGTCTGAGCGGAGTGAACGGCATGGTCGAAGGTGTACTGAAGCTGACTCAAATCGACAGAGTCATCGAGATCTACCCCACAGCGGCGGAGGCCTCACAAGACCTTCCTCCGGTTTCCAATCCCTGACCAATTAAAGGACCCCCAGTTTTGAGCGACAGATCTGAGGCAGAGCCCGCGCCTTCGCCGTGGCTCCGGCCGGTGCTGCCAAGGAGGATCTACGGTTGATCCTTGACCGCCTTGCAGGAGTAGCCCAGACATTATAGAAGGTCGGCGGCATCAGTTTAGGACTGCCACCGACAGTGCCCACATTTGAGCGACGCCGCATATCTCCTGCCGCGATTTAACATTGGAACGTTTGCCTTCGCTGTGCGTGCTATACTAGTTTCCACTGGGGCGTAATTAGCAACCACACATAGCCATTCACCGATGATCGGTCAGACGATTTCCCACTATCGCATTCTGGAGAAGCTCGGGGCCGGAGGGATGGGTGTGGTCTACAAGGCCGAGGACACTCGCCTCCATCGGTTTGTCGCACTCAAATTCCTGCCGGAAGCCGTCGCCAAGGATTCCCAGGCGGTGGCGCGTTTCCAGCGCGAAGCGCAATCTGCCTCCGCCCTGAATCATCCCAACATCTGCACGATTTACGACATCGGCGAATACGAGGGTCAGGCATTCATCGCCATGGAGTACCTGGATGGCATGACGCTGAAGCACCAGATTCAGGGCCGCCCCATTGAGCTGGAACGACTGCTGGAGATCGCCATCGAGGTCACGGATGCCCTTGATGCGGCGCACAGCCAGGGCATCATCCATCGGGACATCAAGCCGGCGAACATTTTCGTGACCAGCCGGGGGGTGGCGAAGATTCTGGATTTTGGCTTGGCCAAGCTGACGCCAAAGGCCAGGGGGATGGCGGAAGCGGTGGGCGCTTCGGCTCTGCCAACCGCGTCCATCGAACCGGAGCAGCTCACCAGTCCCGGCGAGGTGATGGGGACGGTGTCTTACATGTCCCCGGAGCAGGCGCGGGGAGAAGAACTCGACGCACGGACGGACCTGTTCAGCTTCGGCGCGGTGCTTTATGAGATGGTGACGGGCCACCCCGCCTTTTCCGGGACAACTTCCGTGCTCATCTTTGACGCGATTCTCCACAAAGCGCCTACGGCACCAGTGCGGCTGAATCCCGACTGCCCGGTGGATTTGGAACGCATTATCAACAAGGCGCTAGAGAAAGACCGCGATTTGCGCTACCAGAGTGCGTCCGACATTCGCGCCGACCTGAAGCGCCTGAAGCGCGACACGGAATCAGGGGGGGGCGTGGCGGCGCTCCATGAGCCCCGACCTCCGACGGCAGTCACAGACCGCCGCTACCGTAGGCGTTGGCTTGTCGTGGCGAGCGGCGGCGCGGTTGTAGCCGTGGTGGCGGTGCTTCTCGCCCTCAACGTCACCGGGCTGCGCGACCGGATTCTGCGCCGTGCGGCCCCAACGCAGCCTGCGTCGCCGCCCCTCAGGGCTGTTCCGTTCACCAGCTTTCCCGGCGAAGAAGACGACCCGTCCTTTTCGCCGGACGGCAATCAGATCGCCTTTGCGTGGAATGGAGGGAAGGGGGACAACTGGGGCATCTACGTGAAGGTGATCGGTACCGAAAGCGTCCTGCGCCTCACGACAAATCCGGCGGTTGATCGCGCGCCCGCTTGGTCCCGCGACGGCCGCTACATTGCCTTTCTCCGTCACACCGAGACGGAGGATGGCATCTTCCTCGTCCCCGCTCTTGGCGGTCCCGAGCGCAAGCTTTACTCGCCACGTCTGGGAGGCTATTGGCGGACTGAAAGCCTCGGTTGGTCGCCGGATGGAAAGTTTCTGGCCTTCGTGGAGGAGGTCCCGGGCCAAGACTTGGTGAGGATCTCTGTCCTCTCGGTCGAGAGCTTAGACAAGCGTGCGGTGACTTCTCCGCCGTCAATATACTGGGGGGATTATAATCCTTGTTTCTCTCCCGACGGACTAACTCTCGCCTTCCTCCGTTTATCCAAGCCCGCCGCGGGGTGTGTGTGTCTTGTTTCTGCTGCGGGCGGGGAGCCGAAGCGGCTGACGGACGACAACTTCGACATGGGGAAGCCTGCCTGGGCCCCCGACGGCGCGCATCTCATCTTTTCATCGAACAGAGGAGGCACTTGGGGGCTATGGAAGATCTCCGTGTCGGGAGGCGAGGCTGAGCAGCTCCTCGTGGGAAGAGAGAATGCCTACGAGCCCACGCTCTCTCGCGATGGGCGACGTCTCGCCTACGTGCACGGGCATTTCAATACAAATATCTGGCGGTTTGAAGTACCCGGAGGACCGGGCCGCGCCAAGCCACCCACCAAGCTTATTGCCTCGACAGAAGACGAAATGGGCCCACAGTTCTCCCCGGACGGGAAGAGGATTGTGTTCACGTCGTCACGCTCGGGCAACTGCTGCGAGGTCTGGGTCTCCGACAGCGACGGGTCTAAGCTCGTCCAGTTAACCAACTTCGCTGGCCCGATGGCGGGCACACCCCGCTGGTCTCCCGATGGGCGGCAGGTGGTCTTCGACTGTAATGCGAAAGGTAACGAGGGCATCTATGTGGTGGGCGTGGAAGGCGGCCCGCCACGGCGCTTGACTAGCGAGAAGTGGCAAGAAACAGTGCCAAGCTGGTCAAGAGATGGCCGATGGATCTACTTTGCTTCCGACCGTACAGGCAACTGGCAAGTGTGGAAGAGGCCAGCCGAAGGCGGCAGGGCCGTTCAGGTGACGATTGGAGGCGGCTTCGCTGCTTTCGAATCTTACGACGGCAAAGCCCTTTACTACGCGAAAGGCCTCACCGTACCTGGGCTGTGGAAGGTGTCCGTGGAAGGCGGTGGGGAAACCCTCGTCTTTGACCAACTTGGGGCCAGTCTATGGGGGTATTGGGGTCTGAGTCAGGACGGCATCTACTACTACAATGCCAGAACGTACGACATTGAGTCCTTCAGTTTCGCCACGCGCCATGTGACCAAGGTCGCCACGCCCGAGAGAGTGCCCCGCTTCGAGTACCCTGGGTTCAGCGTCTCCCCGGATGGCCGCTGGATCCTATACGCCCAGCGCGACATCGCCGCTAGCAACATCATGCTGGTGGAGAATTTCCGCTGGTGAAAACAAGCCAACAGTGTACAGTTAACAGCGAACAGTTTGCCTCCTGCTTCCAGGACCTCCTGTGCCGGATGAACTTCCCGCCGCAAGGTCGCCCCACGGCTTTTTGCTCCCGCAATTCTTGCGTGCGCCTCCGCTGCGATTCCGTTCCGCAAATGCTCAGTCGCGGAATCGACTGGCATGCATGGCCACAAGGGAGAACGACCCTTCCGGCCGCCCAAGCCGGATTGCTCCTGGGAGACGAGCTTCTCGGAAGAGAGGGCGACTGCGCTTTGAAAGTAGACCAGACTCCTATCGCCTTGCATCAGTAACGAGTAGTCGCCAAGGGTAGACTTATCCGCCGTCAATGGATTACTCGCCATTACGCCGTGAGGAGTTATCGGGGAACATTTCGCCATTGGATCAATTAGAACCTATCGGGTGGGCTTCATCCGTTCCCAAACGAGCTCTTGCGTGACTCGCTCGCCTCCCTTTAGCAAAGGGGCGACCCGCAGAATCAAACGGTCGCGATCGACCTTCGTGATGAAGCGTACGAAGTCCGTGTTCACAAAGTTTTGCACCGACGCGGCTTCAACATGGTGAATCACTTTGTCACCGGAGAAAGTGTAACTCCCCGCATATGCGAGGCTTGTGGCAAATGCTTCCGCCCGTTCCTCGGCTGGAAACGAGATCCAGTCGGGAACGGAAAGTGGCTTGCGCCCATCATTGGTAATTATCACCATCATTCGGCCGTCAGCCGTGTATGTGAGGAAGCCTGTGGGATTCCGGCCATATGAGTCTCTCACTTCACCCTTCTCGGTCATATCCTTGGAAGATATAAGCTTCCAGGTGCCGACCAGAGCGTCTTTCGATTGCGCTATCGCGGTCGACTGGAGCGCCGAAACGATCAAGGCCGCCGTGAGAATCCATTTCGTCATATTTGCCTCCTGACGTGGCTTACACCATAACAACTGTTCAGCCCATGAGCAAGTGAGCGGTAAAGCTGTGAGTGGTAAAGCTGGCCCTAATGTCAGGAAGTCTCGGTTCGTGCCGGGCGCTGCGCCCGAGTCACGGGAACCCGGAAGTTGCACCCCGCAGCGCGAGCGCTGGCGCATGGCCCAGACCGGAAAACGATAGCTGTCGATAACAGCCCTTCCCAACACTTAAGCCGGATTCGGCCTGGGAAACGCCCTTCCCGGAAAATGGGATCACTGCACTTTGAAAGCGCCCCAGATTCCCATGCGCTTTTGGCATCACGAACAAGAGTCGCCTTGTGTTATGCAACGGCCCCTCCCTCGACTGTGAAGCCTGTGGCCAGTCGCGACAGCTCGGCCGGTCTGTCCGAGTCCGGTTGGACACACAAGGTCTTGATGGGAGCGACTGCCCCCACATGCGGGCACTGCTGCCAGGATTGCCGCCAGCGCGGGGTCGATCGACACGTCGCGGACCTGGTACCACTTGGGCGTGAAAGAGTACTCGGGTCGCTCCGCGACCCTCAGGCAGGGCGCCGGTCCGGCGAGCACGCAGTCCTGCCTCCGCAGGGTGGCGAGCTCCTGCTCGCGGAGGCCCGCTCTGAGAAACGTTTGGAACACCACCTCATCCCTGGGGCCGCAGGCGGAGAAGAACTTGGCAAGCTCGTCCTCTGTGTAGGTCTCTACGGGCGGCTCGACGTACCTCGGGGCGTCCTTCATCCCGAGCGGCCGCGCAGACCTGCCAACGCCGACCATGGGGACCGCGCCGGCGTGCTTCAGGAACTGGAGGATGAGCAGGAACTTGTTTGCGGCGGTCCTGGCGCTCCTCGTGCGGCTGTGCCCGACGCACCAGGGCATGTGCGCGGCGACCGCCTTGGCGGTGACCTGGCTGAGGAGCCTGAGGCCGCTCTTGTCGGCGAACTCGTTCAACGCGACGCGGGACGCTGCGAGCGTCTTCGGCTGGCGCGACTTCCCGGCGACCTTGACCTCCAGCTCGCCGAGATAGGCGTCGATGGCGTCCCTGAGGAGCTCGCCCTTCTGTTCCGGCTCGGGCAGCTTCTCGCCCGTCTGCCTCTCGTACTGCTGCCTCGCGAGCCGGTTCCTCTGCGCCTGCTGAGCCTCTGCGGCGGTATCTCCCGCCCGCACCCACTTCCCGCCGACGTTCAGGACGTAGTAGCCCTCACGGTGCGCCTCCTCCTTTCCGGCTACCATTACAACATTAGGCTTCAGCTTCCCGTTCGCCGCGCAGGCTGGCCGGCAGTACCTCCAGCCCCTGGCCGTCCTGCAGTACTTGTAGACCGTGTACCTGGTCAGTCCCATGCCTTCCACCTTCAGGGCTTAATACCCGGAAAATTGGGAAAGACCTTGGGCCTCCACTGCGACTATCTTAGGAAGGCACGAGGGCGGGCAAATGGACGTGGCTGGTCGCGCCGCCATGTACCGGGGGGCGTCGCACCCGCAGCGCTCCCTGGCACGCACTGCGGGGCAGAGGTTCATGGCCTTTGTGGCGCTGCAGATTGGAACGTGCCGTGCTTCCGCTTCCACTCGCTCTGGGTATGTTAAGAAGAGTGGGAATGGATACTGGCGCTATCTCCACCCTAGCGGGCAGGTGGCCCCAAACGACTTCGGTTTTCTGATGCCAAATCCACCCGCCATGCTTTGCTGGAGTCGGCACGCCGTTGGCCAGTGTGTGGCCGACCAAATACTGAAACGGTTTTTTTCGGGCGCCCGGACCGACGCGCGGCCAGCGAAGGCAGCGGAGTTCGCTTATCATTTCAGGGAGTGAGGAAGGGGAACTTTACGGCCGAACCGGACGGAGTTGAGGCTCCGACGCGCTGCGTGGCACCCGGCTGCGCCTAATGGCGAAATGCCTTCGCCTTTTTTCCGCGGTCGCTCCCGTGCACCGGCAGTTGCGTTGACCACCGCGTCGGCGGGCGGGCCGCCGCAGTGCACTGCTCAATGGCGATTTCCATCCATGGCTTGCTCCCGGCCGGAACCATCCCAATGCTTCGACCTCGACCAGAGCCCCGATTAGCGCATGGCCGGCAATGCTCGAGCCGCCGAGCTCAGGGGGCCGACCTTACTTCCGGAAGCTGAACCAGAGACCTGAAATTGGACTACAGCGCTCCGGACGTCGATCGATGCGGGCTCTATTCCGCTGCCCCGTTTTTTTGACATGAGAAATTCCCGCCGGAAATCGGCGGCGTGGCATAGGTAAACACGCCGTCACAGGGAATCTACCCTACTTAGAAGGTGACACGGCCGCAAGTTATCCAGCGCCTGGGACCGAGCATCGCTGGCCCCATGCCCGGCCTTCGCGGAATGAAACGGCCGGCACGATGCCGTGGGACTCGAAGACTGCGGGGCCGGTCGACGAGGCCGATAAGCGCCAGCGTATCTGTCACATAAGACCAATCCAGGATTTACGGTAAGGCCGCGCGCGGCAGCAAAAAGTTTGCGAGAAGGAGCGGCGCCGCGACGTCCTCTTCCTCTTCAAGGGACGACTCGAACATTCGCGTCAAGGGACTCGTCCAACGGGCCAACTTCTTGCGCCTCTTGGCAAGAGCGGCGAAGCGGAAGGGCGAGTGAGATTCCAGGTGCGTAAGATACTCGCCGGTAAAGTGCCTGGCGGAATCACCCGCGGACCAGACCGGCAGCAATGAACAACTCATGCGGATCATCTCTTTCAAACGTCGGTGATTGAGGGCTGTGCCGGGGAGAGACGGGCGATTCGTGGGCATGCGCTCAATCTGCCGCATGACCCGGTTGCCAAAATGCAGCATGCGCGTCGTGAGTTCGTCCAGTGAAGCGCTGCTCCCCACACAAGAGCGCGCGTCCACAACGGCCTGCGTGAAGATCGTGCGGTTGCCTTCGCGTAGATCCTGCTGTAGATCCTGTAGGTCGTCCTCCAACTGCAACAGCGCTCCCCAACCAAAAGCGACCCGAGCCTCCTCGGACGACAGCGAGCCTGCAACCAAGCAGGCGTCCGCCGCCACGGATGTGCCCCCCTTTTCAAAACTCAGTCTGAGAATGTCGACATCCTCCGGTGAGGAGCCGAAACGCAGCATGCGAACGCTGTTTTCTTGCGCCTCGTGAATCGCCAGCAGCCTGGCATAGACTTCCGGCCAGGCATTGCGGGGATACTCCTCTTCAATGATCTCGACAAGGCGCCAAATGGTGGCTTCCTGCTCATTGAGCGCGGGGATCGAGTGTCCTTCGAGGCGCTGGCGAAAGCGGCCACTGAACGCGAGCTTGGCCGCCAGAGAGGTCGACGGGTCGTCGAGATAATTGTCGGTGTATGGGTAAAGCATGCTGTAAGCGAAAATCGACGGCGTGAGGCGCATCGGATGTCCCATGAGAGCTTGCAGAGCACACGCGGTCCACGCGTTTCGGCAGGCCTGAAAAATGTCCGCGGCGCTTATGGCGCGATCCAGATGGCGTGCTTCCCGGGCAAGTTGCGTTGCAACACCCGAGAATCCATGGTCCAGCAGGAGTTCGAGATGGGGATCACCAAGGTCCAGACAAGTTTTCGCAAAGCCGGTGAAAGCAAAAGTGATGCGGTGTTGCGCGGCGCGGCGTTCTGATCTGGTACTGGGCCCGTCACGCAACTCCTTTTCTACCGACTGCAAAAAGCGGCCGAGGTGAGCTTCGCGGGTGGCTTGCTCGTCGGGGGTGAAGGTGCTGTCGAGAGCCGGAAGTGGCTGCGAGTTTTGTTTCCAGACAGAGAGCCAATCTTGAAGGTGTTCTTGCACGAGGATTTCCATCCTTGGTCTAGATACGCGGCCGGCGGCAGGATTGTTCCATTGGCCCGTTGGTCGGTAAAGTGGGTTTTAGTACGAACTTTACCGCTAAGCACGAGTCGGCTAATGGCGAGTAATGTGCTCGCGCCTGCGCCCTTCGCCAGTGTAGATGCGCAGGTCGCCACTACGCCGTCAGGGGGGAACCGATCACCTTCGGTTCCGCGCGGGATTGTCGCCGCGAGCCCCTGTGGGACAACTTCCGAGTAGCGCGTGATACATCCAGAACACGTTCCAGGGTCAATCTGCATTCCCCTGGCACCTGATGCCAGCGCCTCAACCCTGCCGGCTCGCGCTCCTTGCGCAGGTTGCGGTGTGCACTTTAATCGTCAGGTTAATGAGTTATTGCACGAGGAAGCCTATTTCCTAAACCATGCACCCAGCTGCGATGGCACCGCTCATGGGGAAGTATTAATTAGCGCAGGTGTCAGGGTTCAGAGATCAGGGAACAGAAATCAGGAACGCAAAATTCACACTTGACATTGATGGGACAATCCACTACCATATGGTTGTGGATAAATTGGGTACAACATTTGCTGCTTTGTCTGATCCAACCCGGCGGGGGATGATCGAACGACTCTCACATGGTCCTGCCTCTGTGCATGGATTGACGGAACCGTTTGCACTGTCGCAGCAGATGATTTCAAAACATATTGCCTACCTGGTGCGGGCGCGGATTGTGATCAAGACGAAGCGTGGACGAGAGAGTGTGTGCACGCTTA
>Ga0181536_10002328_pt1 | contig 21592 bp, 16 predicted proteins | sample PEATcosm2014_Bin_41_FD_121105 | JGI IMG/M metagenome (GOLD analysis project Ga0181536, IMG submission 121105) | Peatland microbial communities from MTU Mesocosm Facility, Houghton, MI, USA - PEATcosm2014_Bin17_60_metaG | ecosystem: Environmental > Terrestrial > Soil > Wetlands > Peat | place...
ATTCCAACTCAACAGGAAGGATTGCAGCTAACCATCGCGACCTTCCAACAACAACGTCGCGCTGCAAAGCCTTCCCTCAGGGGCTAAAGCCCTTACTCCTTTTGCTGGGTTTATGTACGGGCTGAAGCCCGTACCCTTCAATTCTTATGACAAATTTAGATGCGTTTGTCCTGCTGCGGCAGGGCTTGCGTTGGATGTGTGGCAACCCGATCCGGTAATCTGGAGGGGTATGGAACGAGTTTGCGCCCATTGCCGTGCCTTGCTCGCAGAAGAGACCAAGGCGGATTGGTGTCCCGCCTGCGGCGGCGCATTGATCGAGCGGGCCACTCTCCCTGCCGAGAATCCCCAAAGTCCGGCCCCACCGCAGGTGGTGGATCATCGCGGGATTGTGCTGCCGCGGCGTCATGCGGTGGGCGGGATCGTTACTCCGCAGTAGAGGTTTTTGAAATCAGCCTGCAACTCAACGATCAATCACGGCGGTTCTCCCGCTCTTCAATCAGTATCTCAACGACACACAGAATTCGGTCGCCGAAGATTTACCTGCGAAGGGCGGGCGCATCCGGTCCCGGAATGGCTATCGTTGCTTCCAGCGTCCCCTCGGCTTTCAACCCAGTAACTGTTACCCTCACCAGCCGATTGGCTTCCAGCCGGCCCTCAACCTCCACTGGCAGGAAGTTCTCCGTCAGCGCCGCAGCGCGCCCGCGCGCCTGCAAATCCGACGGCGTATGCAGCGTGATCGCCTCCAGCTCCCGCCCCACCAAGCCGCTCCGGTGCGTCCGGCTCTTTTCGGCAGCCAGCGCCCGCAGCGCGCCCATTCGCTCCTCCACCACCTCAGCCCGCACGGGCCGCTCGGCGTGCATCGCCCAGGCGCGCGTGCCCGGCCGCGGAGAAAACGGAAACAGGTGCAAGTATCCGAAGGGCAGTGCGCGGATCAGCGCCATGGTCTCCTCGAACTCGCTGTCCGTCTCTCCCGGAAAGCCAGCCATCACGTCCGCGCCCAGAGTCAGTTCCGGCCCCGCAGCGCGGATCAGCGCCTCCACCTTTTCCACGTAGTGCCAGGGCCGGTAGCGCCGGTGCATCCGCCTCAGCACCGCGTCCGACCCCGACTGTAGCGGCAGATGCGCATGACGCGCCAGCCGCGCCCCGCCTGTCCCCGCATGGCCGGGCTTCGGCTTGCCGAACTCGGCCATCAGTCCGATCAGTTCCGCATCCCAGTCCATCGGCTCGATCGAACTGAGCCGCAGCCGCGCCAGCGCCGTCTCGCTAAAAATCTCCCGCACCAGTTCCGCCAGCGTCCGCGGAGCCGCAACCGCTCTCGGTGCCCCACTCAGGCTGAGTCTTCCACCGATGCTGGGCGCCCTGTCATCCTGAGCGTGGCGCGGCGAAGTCGAAGGACCCGCATTTCGTTCGTAAGCGGAAAGGGTGGGCATCCACGAATCCAGAACCACCCATGCATCGGGAGACCCCGAAAAATCGCGCCCCCAGCGCCCCAGATTGATCCCCGATAGCACCAGTTCGTTTCCGCCTGCCTCCACAAACCCCTTTACTTGCTTGAGGACGGCTGCGCCGGACAGACTCTTCGAGGAGCCGCGCGTCTGCGGGATCACGCAAAACGCGCAGCGATTCCCGCACCCCTCCTGAATCTTCAGATTGGGCCGCGTCTGCGCCCCCGGCACGATCTGCGCCTCCTCCAGAAACGAGTGCGCAAACCGGTCGTCGGCCCAGATCGGAGCAGTGCCGTTCGCGTTGCCCGCCAACTGCGACTCCACACTCACCAAATTCGATTGCACATCGGAAGGTCTGCTGCCTGCAAGGCCCAGCCGCAAAACAATCTCCGGCGCCAGCGCCTTGTGGCTATTGCCTACCACCGCCGCCACGCCGCCGATCCCGGCCAGATCCTCCGGCGCGCGCTGCGCATAACAGCCGGTCACCACGATCCGCGCCGCTGGATTCAGCCGGTGCGTTCGTCGAATGAAGGCCCGCGCCGCCCGGTCGGCCTCCGCCGTTACGCTGCACGTGTTCACCACCACTACATCCGCCGCGGCGGGCTGCCGCTCGCAGAGTCCCGCGGCGCGCAGCCGGTCGGTGACCGCCTCGCCGTCCGCGCGCGCCGCCCTGCAACCGAAATGCTCGACGTGAAATCCCGGCATAACTTCAGTTTAATGCCTGCAAGTTACGGGCGATAGCATAACACGGCATCCTTGCTTTTACTGCAAGGATCGGAAAGCGCCAAAGCGACTAACTCTCTGAACTTCTGTTCCCTGCCTTACTTCACCAGCACGCCCGCCGCTGGGTAGACCGTCCCGTTCGCTTTGGCCTCAATCACCGGCAACTCCGGCGTTGCAGTCAGCCACTCGATCTTTCCGTCGCGCAGAATCACCGTATCCTCGGCCTTGCCGCCGCGAATGCTGGGGTTCCATGCAAACGCTTGGTTGTTAACCACGACCTCAGCGCCCCCCGGAGTGGCGATCCACTCGCGCTCACCGTAACCGGTAGGTCCGCCCTGGTGATGGAACTGCTCTTCGCCGGGGAAACCCTCGGCTGTGTATGCCGCTTGCGCCACTTTGAATAACTCCGCTGAAGTAACTCCCTCGCGCGTCGCATCCAGCAGCGCGGCGTTCACTTGCGCGGCGGCCTTGAAGCGCGCCGCAAGCTCCGCCGGCAATGCTCCGAAGTGAAGGAAGCGAGTTATCGAGATAGCCAGCCCCCACTTGCGCGAGCACAGATTCAGCATCGCATACTGCTTGAGTTTCGCGCCGCGCGCTACGGCGTGCTTGTACTTGAGGATGCGATCGTCGACAGCAAAGAGATAGACCGAGGGCAGGATGCCGCGGCGCAAAAGTCCCGCCGCGGTGATGGCCTCCAGGTCGTACTCGCTCATGCCCGGTTCGACCTGATTGATCGCTTCGACCGTGGCAGCAGCGGTCTCCGCGCCCAGCCACTTATAGCGCGCAATCTCGCTTTCGCTCAACGCCGCGCGCAGCGGATACAGATTCACTGCCGTCAGCCCCGCGCCCGGAGTATCCGAGCCGAGCGGTCCGCCGGCCAGCTTGGCTGCCGCAGCGGCTGTCTCGTCCCCATACCAGGGAAAGATCACCGGCTCAAAGTCCAGCGCGCCAAACTCCTCGTCGTGCAAACGCGGCGCTTCGTTCTCCGTCGTGAAGTAATAGCGATTACCTGCCGCGGTCACCAGCAGCGAGGCTACGCCAGTCTCGCCGGGAGTAAGTACGCGCAGCTCGACTGCGCCGCCCGTCACCCAGGCCGCATTTTCATTGCGCCGGATCAGAACGCCCGCCAGATGTTGCGAGCGCAGCCATTCCAAAAGCCGCTCGTGCTTCGCTTCTAACTCCGCGTTCCACGCCGCTTCCGTCACCAGCGTGGTTCCATTCACCACCAGGCTCTTGCCGATTCTTTGAGTCATGATTGCGTTTCCCTTTCTCTGCGCTTTGTCCAGGATTACAGCTTTGTCGTGATTTAATTGTTTTTAAGTACATTCTCAAGACGGTGGGTGCTTGCCCTTCTTGCCCTGAAATCCGAACAGTTCAGCATGAACGTTTCTGGCATTTGTATTGAACGTCAACTGCTTTTGCCGAAATTCCTGCACGTTTCCACCCCTGTTTCTCATCCAACTGAGGGTTTCCTGCAAAAGCGCCTCAGATGCCTCTTCGAGACGCTTGCCATTAAGCGGTGCAAAGCCTGCGAATTTCGAAATCTCCCAACGAACACGTTCCAAGGCTAGCTCTAATGGAAGAATCTCATTAGACGATAACTTCATCTCCTCTTCAGAAAAGTTGTTGGTTGCTTTAACATGGATCGAATAATAATGCATTATAAAGCTAGTCGCCGATTCGTTGAATTCGGAAGCCGTCTTCAGAAAATCGTCGGCCCATTTTGTGAGCCAGGATGACTGCCTCTGTGTTATTGCATTCTGTTTTTGAATTGTCCGATTAAGGAGTATGCCGATGATGGCGATTGTAAGTGGCGTAGCAATTGATGCCACAAGCTTCAGTTCTTCGAGTTGAATCTGACTCAACATGCTGCATTTCTCCTTCCAGAGCATGGGCAAAGTTCATACTCCATTATCCATCTTCCAACCTGCCCGTATTTTCAAACCAGAGAAAATCAAAAGCAACCACGGGTCCTTCGACTCGCTGCGCTCGCTCAGGATGACAGTCTTGTTGGGAGTAACTGGTCCGCTACTAGAATAACTTCCGCAAAGCGATTCGGGCGTTGACTTTGATTCATCAACGCCCGAAAGGTTTCCGCGCTCAGTCCTCAAGCTCGGGGTGGTAGTGGCTCTCCCATCCCAGGTAGCGAACGGCGGCTTCATGCACGGCCTTGGACACGTCGCTGAAGTTGGCGGCTACGTGGTGCTCGAAGCCCTCGCGGCAGATATACTTCAAGAGTTTCTGCAACTGCGGAATCTCGGCCACGCCCGCGCCGCCGAAGGTCTCTAGCGGATCGTCGGTGAACCTGCCCGCGCCGGTATAGCCGCGAATCACGCCGAAGTTATCGTCGGTGGAGTAGCGCGCATAACACATCGCTCCGGCCTTCACGCGGCCCACGCAGGTGCCGAAGGTATTCGCCTTGCCCACCGTGCCGGCGATGATCTCCTGGTAGTCCATCTTCACGTCCTTGAAGAAGTGCTTGGGCAGATTCGAGCAGTGGAAGCATACGCACTTATCGGGATGGCTGCCGTAGTTGTTGTTCCAGTCCAGCAGCGCGCTCGGTGTGCCCGATGCCAGCGCCAACATATACATACTGATGGTTCCCGGCACGTCTACCTCGCAGGCCGAGGGAATCAAGTCGTTGCTCATCATGCTCATGATGGTGCAAGGCACCACGCCGAAGAACTCTTCAAACGAAGTCCAGCATTGCACCGCGCTGATTGTCACGGCGGTCTGCTTCATCCAGCTATCGATCACCGCGCCCAGCTTGGCCATCTTGAGCAGCGCTTCCTCCGATATGCCCGCGGTGGAAACGTAGCTCTTGATGGCGGCGAGCTTGGCCTGCGCCGCATCGTCGGAGTCCTTGAGGCGGTTGATGCGTCCGAAGATTTCAGAGAGGTCGATGGTCTCGATGGAGATGCCGCTGGTCTCGAAGAGGCGCTCGGAGTAGCGCACCGTATTGAAGGCCGTGGGCCGCGCGCCGATGGCGCCGACGCGCAGATTCTTCAGTCCCTTCACGATGCGGCAGACCGCGGAGAACCACTCCAGATCGGCTTTGAACTCGGCCGATGCCAGACTCACGGTGTGCAGAGTGGTCAGCGAGTAAGGAATACCGTACTGCATCATGTTATTGCAGCAGCTCATCTTGCCGCAGAAGCTATCGCGGCGCGTGGCGATGGTCATGGCGTCCGAGCGGTCGGGCGTGGCCTGCACCAGCACCGGAACCTGGAGCCCGGAGAGCCGGATGGCGTCCACAATGCCGCGCTCCTCGCCGAAGTTAGGCAGAGTTACAATGATGCCGTCAATCTCTTCTGCGTGTTTCTTGAAGAGTTCGGCGCAGCGCTGCGACTCGGCGTAAGTTTCCACCGCGCCATGCTTCGACTCGGCCGGGCTTAACACCACGGCCCGCGCGCCGGCCGCCTCCAGAACGGAGATGATCTCCTCGCGTCCGCTCTTTGCCAAGTGGTCGGGAAAAAATCCTCGGTTGCCCACCACGATCCCAAAGGTCATCGTTCGTTGTGCTGTCATCTTCTCCGCTCCTCATTCGTTGCCGCATGCGCGGCCTCATTGCACCTGCCGGACCCGGAAATGCCGTCGTCGTTCCGAATCTCCCGCAACAGGACTTGTGTTGAACCACTCCTCGCGCAGTGACGGCCTGGCGCGCGTTTCCGACAATAACTCCGTGAATGCCCCCGACCTTACTTGGCGGCGCGTACGGGACGAAACTTCAGCACGTAAAACACTCCGAGGAGCGTCAGCAAGCCGCCCCACCAGACGGGCGTGTGCAGGCTAGTCAACTGCACCAGGGGCGGATAGATTCCCGTGTGCCATTCATAGACGCCATAGCCAAAGATCATCGCCCCATAAACGACCAGTAACACTCCAATGAAGAACCAGATGGGAATACCGGAACCATGCATATCTCTTTACCTTTTCCTCTCGCTAACAGGTCAGAATCTTTCATGTTACCAGAACAGAATGTTGAGCGCCGCGAAGATCACGACTACAAGCCCGGCCCACGTCCATTCGTTCTTGTAGAACGGAACCGGCTCTTCCTTGGGCAGCGGGGTCACGCCGTAGACCAGGCCCTCCAGTTCCGCCGCCGGCCTGGGCTTGGTGAACATACTCACCACAAAGATGACGATAGCGGTGAACAGGCATGCCCACAGCGCGCGGAAGACATTTTCGGCCATCGGCTTGGCGTCGGGCGAAAGCGCCACGTAGGCCAGCTTGGCAGGATAGACGTGGACCCACTCGAAGAGGCTCGCCGAAAAGACGACACCGAAGAGCAGGCCGAGAAAACCGGCGATTCTGCTAGCGCGCTTCCAGAACATGCCCAGCAGAATGGTGGCCAGCAGAGGCGCGATAAAGATGCTGAACAGCGCCTGCACGTAGTCCATAATGCCGTGCGCGCGCTGTACCAGGGCGCCGGCAAGGATGGAGACGATGACGCCTGCGACGATCGACACCCGGCCCACCAGCACATAGTGGCTGTCCGTGCCTTTCTTGTATATCAGCGGCTTGTAGAGGTCGTAGGTCCAGACCGTCGAGAAGGCGCTCACGTTGCCGGCCATGCCGCTCATAAAGCCGGCGATCAGCGCGGTGATGCCCAGGCCCAGCAGGCCAGGGCCGAGGTAGCGGACCATCATCAGCGGCAGCACCTCGTTATAGCTGTGCAAATCCGTCTGCGGTCCCTGCTTCTGCTTAAGCACATCCTGTTGGACAGCCGGCGACAGCGATGTCTGTTTCAACTGTTGAGCGCAATCGGAGGACATCGGAACGCAGGCCTTCCATGTGTCCTGGGGAATCAACTGCATGCGGCTGCCGTCGGGATTCTGCAACAGCACCAGACCCAGCAGGCCGGGCAGAATGACGATAAACGGAACCGCCATCTTGAAGAACGAGCCGATGATCGGCGCCATGCGCGCGGCGCGCAAGTTATGCGCCGCCAGAACGCGCTGGACAACAAGAAAGTCCGTGGTCCAGTAGCCAAAGCTGATGGCGAATCCCAGGCCAAAGACGATGCCGGTCCAATGCACACCCATGGGGTTGGCAGAGAAGCTGCCCATGTCGCGCCACAGGTGGAAGTAGCTGTCGGAGTGGAGATTGGCGATGATCTGGCGTTTGAGACCGTCGGGCCCGCCAGCCTGAATCAGGCCCAGAATCGGCACCAGCAGCGCGCCGCCCCAGATGAGCACGAATTGCAGCACCTCATTGAAGATCGCCGAACGCAACCCGCCCAGGGCAACATACAGCGTAACCGCGAAGGCCGAGACCAGGATGCTGAAGGTGTAACTCCATCCCAGCACCACCTTCATAACCACAGCCATGGCGAACATATTCACGCCGCTCATCAGAATCATCTCCAGGGCGAAGGAGACGGCGGCCAGGACGCGGGCGTGCTCGCCATAGCGCAGGAACAGGTAGCCGGGCACCGAGTGCGTCTTCGAGACATAGTAGAAGGGCATCATTACCAAGCCGAGGAAGAGCATGGCGGGAATGGCGCCCACCCAATACCAGTGGGTGGCCAGGATGCCGTACTGATAAGCCGAGCCGGCCCAACCCATCAGTTCCAGCGAGCCGAGGTTGGCCGAGACGAAGCTCAAACCGGCGATCCAGGCGGTCATCTCGCGCCCCGCCATGAAAAACTCTTCGCTGGTGTTGGTCCGGCCCCGGAGGTAGAAGCCGATCCAGATGACCATCCCGAAGTAGATGGCGATCACGGCGATGTCGAGCGGCCTCAGATGCGCCAGGGGCGCAACGCTGAAAGCCAGGAGGGCCGGAAGTGAACTGAAACAGCCGGCGGCGGTGGAGACAGGGACCAATCCGAACATTGCATCACCTAAAATAGGGGGTGAATTCGTCCATGACTGCATTGGACGTTCGAGCATTAGTAAATGGGTTTACTCATATATTTGTCAAGCGGCCTGCCGCGGTTCGGAGGAAAAACAGGGCGCTGCCCGGTCCCTGCCGCCGCGCGTCAAGCCTGATATTACTATATCCGGCGCGCCGAAGCTCTTGTTATTGCTGGCATTCCTGCTCCCAAATGCACACCATCAGGTTCCCGGCGGCGTGGCGGAAGGTCACCACCAGCGAGTTCTCGGTTGTCCGCCTGCCGCAGAATCCTTCGGTCTCCACGGCGGATTCGGGCACGGACATCGAACAGGGCCGGGGCAGGGAAGATTTAATGGTGCCCGCGATCATGTTGGCGATCTCCTTGGTCGCGTCCAGCGCGTCGGCCTCGGCCACCGTATCCCGCGGCTGCATCATCATGGCAGCCGTGGCTTCGTAGGCCAAATTCTCTGCCATCCGCACCTCGACGCGGCCCTTCCAGTTGCCGGAAAGAGTTACGCTACCCAGCACATGTCCGGCGTCCACGCAGAATTCCTCAGCCGAGTATATTGGCTCCAGCGTCATGGTCAGCATCTGCTCCCAGAACTGGGAGTTGGCCGTAATCACGCATTGTTCGTCGAGTTGAGCCTGCATCTGTCGCACTCCTGTAGGGAAACCACTCTGCAACTCTCGGTTTCTCCTCATCCTATCGGGCGATTCTCAGAAAACGTTAAGAATGGGCGAAGACCGGGCAGTTCCAACGTCACTGGAGGCATTACACACTGCCTTCCCCCTCACCGTAGAACCATGTGAGCCAGATCACTTCCGGACGTGCGCTCTGGCACATCTCCGGGTTATGATCGGTGCCACGCTGGCGGGTGCGAGGTGATTGCCATGCCGGATACAGCCCCAAATGCAAGCCCGGCCGCTGGCCCGAGCACGGATTTGGGCCGCTGGATTCATCCCTCCGTCCTCCTTGTCGCCACCGATTTGAGCGACCTGGACCGGCTGATGCCGTTTGCTTTCCAGCAAGCCATTGAGACCGGGACGCGGCTGATTCTACTGCACGTGATTGAGCCTGTAGCGGCCATGCCGGTGGATGCCTCCGGCTTGCCTTGGTACAACCCGGAGGGGACTCTCGACTTTGCCGAAAAGGAGTTGGAATCCTGGTGCAAGCTGGCCCGCCTCCAGGGCATCGTTTGCGATGCGATGGCGCGCGAGGGCAATGCCGCGCAGCAGATTGTCGCTTCTGCCCGCCAGTTCGAGGCGGATCGCGTTCTTCTCGGTATTCGGAGCCGGAGCAGGCTGGGCAAGCTGCTGCTGGGCTCCGTGGCGGAACAAGTGCTGCGCTCGGTCAACCTCCCGGTCATCACCGTGGGACCCGAGGCTCATCTCCCGGCGGAACGCGGCGAACGCGTCGTGCTGCACGCCACCACACTTCGAGAGACCTCGCGCCCGAGCGCGGCGCTTGCCTTTCAGATTGCGGCCAGTCAGGGGGCGAAGCTGGTTCTCTTGCATGTGCTTCCCCCGGTCGATGAGATGGAGCGCAAGGGACTGCCCACCGGCCTGGATTCGGCAGCCATGCATGAACTGCGCCTGCTGGCGGCCGAGACCGCCGCTGGCCCAACCGGCAATAGCCGCCGCATCGCGGTCGAGCCGCGCGTCGCGCATGGCAATCCCATCATCGAGATTCTGGCCGAAGCCTCGGAGCGCCGCGCCAGCCTGATCGTTCTGGGCGCCACGCACCGCTCGGCCTTCGAGAATCTCACCCGCGACCGCACCGTGTACCGGGTTCTGGCCCATGCGCGCTGCCCGGTGCTCACCCTGCGCGAATCCGCCGCCGCGTCGGCCGAGCTCGAATCGGAACGGCTCGCCTTGCATCGTTAGCGGCCTGCGGTGCAACCCGCCATTTTCCAACTTGGCGCGCGCCAAACTTTGATGGAGCGACTTCGGTCCAAATGAAGGCGCAGCGTCGCATTGCGCCGGTATCGAAGCAGTGGGCAAAGCCGCGTTCCACTAACTCCCCGCGCCGCATCAGCGTCTTGATGCCCGGTGCCCTGGCCCGTCCAGTTAGATACTTATTGTAACTCTCGCCGGGATCGCGGCGAGCGATGGAGCGCATCGCCGCCCAGGCGCTTGCCTTGTCATATCTGGGATCGAGCAGTCCATCCTGCGGCGCTCCGCTCCGGAACGACTCGATCTCCACGGTCCCTGCGATTCCTGTCGCGCAGTGCCGAATGCTCGACCAAGACCAGTCTTGCCGCGTCACCGGGATAACCGCCTCCGCCTGTGCAGCTTTGCTAACTATTCCATCAGGTTGGGTTGAGGACTTCCACCCTCAAGCTGTCAATCGTGCACGGCGTACGCACGAAGGGCCGCTCGCTGTCGAGCGGCCCTTCGTGCGTAACTGGCGAGTGGGTTAAGCCGGTGAAGGCGAACCCTCGGGGTAACTCGGTCCGCCGCGGCTCTCCGGCTTGAGAACATGCTGCACGTCGGGGCTGCCGGTGTCGCTGGGCGAGGCCAATATGGAGCGCATCGGGGGCAGTTCCTTGCCCTCGATCAGCAACCGCACCTCTTCGGCGTCGATGGTCTCGCGCTCCAGCAGGGCCGACGCGATGCGGTGCATCGGCTCCTGATTGGCTTCGACGATGGTATGCGCCGATTGGTAGGCCTCGTCTATCAGGCGGCGCACTTCGAGGTCGATCTGCCTTGCCGTCTCTTCCGAGAAATCGCGATGCTGCGCGATCTCGCGGCCCAGGAATATCTGCTCCTCCTTCTTGCCGAAGGTGAGCGGACCCAGGCGGCTCATGCCGTACTCGCAAACCATGCGCCGGGCCAGATCGGTGGCGTTCTCAATATCGCTGCCCGCGCCGGTGGACATCTGGTTGAGGAATATCTCCTCGGCCACCCGTCCGCCGTAAGCCGTCGCCAGCCGAGTCTCCAGATACTCGCGGGTATAGTTATGCCGGTCGTCGGGCAGGTAGATGGTCACGCCCAACGCCATGCCGCGGGGAATGATGGTCACCTTGTGAATCGGATCGGAGTGGTCGCGCATGATGGAAACCAGCGCGTGGCCGGCCTCGTGATAGGCGGTCACCCGCTTCTCCTCGTCGCTCAACAGCATGGACTTGCGCTCGGCGCCCATCAGCACCTTGTCCTTGGCCACTTCGCAGTCGTACATCACCACCTGCTTGCGATTCATGCGCGCGGCGCTCAACGCGGCCTCGTTGACCATATTGGCCAGGTCGGCTCCGCTGAAACCTGGCGTTCCGCGGGCCAGCACGTTCAGGTTCACGTCGTCGGCGATGGGAACCTTCTTCACATGCACGCGCAGGATTTCCTCGCGGCCGCGAATATCCGGCAGTCCCACGACCACGCGGCGGTCGAAGCGGCCCGGGCGCAGCAGCGCCGGATCGAGCACGTCGGGACGGTTGGTGGCCGCCACCAGGATCACGCCGTCGTTGGATTCAAAGCCATCCATCTCCACCAGCAGTTGATTGAGCGTCTGTTCGCGCTCGTCGTGCCCGCCGCCCAAGCCAGCGCCGCGATGGCGGCCCACCGCGTCGATCTCGTCGATGAAGATGATGCAGGGAGCATTCTTCTTGCCCTGCTCGAAGAGGTCGCGGACGCGGCTGGCGCCCACGCCCACAAACATTTCAACAAAATCCGAACCGGAGATGGAGAAGAACGGCACATTGGCCTCGCCGGCCACCGCTCGCGCCAGCAGCGTCTTGCCGGTTCCCGGAGGACCTACCAGCAGCACACCCTTGGGAATGCGCCCGCCCAGCTTCTGGAACTTCGCCGGCTCGCGCAGATATTCGATGATCTCCTTCAGTTCTTCCTTGGCCTCGTCCACGCCGGCCACGTCTTTGAAGGTGACCTTCTTCTGCTGCATCGAGAGCAGCCGCGCGCGGCTCTTGCCGAACGACAGCGCCTTGTTGCCCCCCGATTGCATCTGCCGCATGAAGAAGAACCAGATGCCGATGAGCAGCACGAACGGACCCAGGTTGATCAGCAATTGCAGCGGGAAGTTGCTCGAGGGTTCCTTGATGGCGAAGTTGACCTTGGAGACCAGCATCGCCTTTTGAAGATCGTCGTAGTGCTCCCCAACGTAGGTGTGGAACTGTTCCTTGGGATTGGCCTTCAGATGGCCGCGCAGGTCGGTTCCCTGGATCTCCGCATCCATCACTAGCCCCTGCTGCACCTTGTCAAAGAGATCGGAGTATTTGTACTCCGCATCCTTGCCCATGCCGGCGCCCTTCTGCACCACGCCATAGAGAAGCATGAGCATGATCAGGATAAAGACCCAGAACATGACGGTTTTAACGGTCGAATTCACCAGGATTCCTCTTTCCCGGCGGGAGAGAAGCCGCTCAAAATGACCTCCAACACCGCCTCCACACCTTTTAGACGCTTATACGTTCCTTGAAGTCACAGAAAGTACACCACGCCCTGACGGCAGACACTATCGTCTTGCCGCTCGGATGAGCAGTAACACAGATTGTACTCCCAAGGGGAAGAAACTTGAAGCCGCGCTCCGCTCTGATTCACGCTCAATCCGAAGCATTTTGGGAAGACTCCGCGCCGCCGCCATCCAAGCTGGCCGCCACAACGGTAATTCCCTGTTCCGGTTCCAACTCCACTCCCCGCATCCACACGATGCGGCCATCCACCTCCAGAACCGGCCACAGCGCCCGGCCGGTGCCCGTAACTCGCAGACGCTCCAGCACTTCCTTCACCTTGCGCGGCCCACTTGAATGGCGCAGCCGCACCCTGTCGCCCGGCCTCCAGTTGCGCAGCAGGGCAACCGATGAAGTCTCCTGCGTCCGGCATATCTCATCCAGCGCAACCTCGATCCGCAGCCTGATGCCGAACACCGGAGCCACAATCTCGCCGGGAATCGCCCCGCTGTACTCGGCAACGCCCGTCCCGTCCTTCTGGGCGGCAAGCTCCAGCCTCAGTTCGCGATGGGTACGCTCGGCGCGCAACCCCTGGGCCAGTTCGCGCTTCTGCCCAGCACGGCCAGTCAGCGCCAGCGCGCGCAGCGCCTCGGTCGCGGCAAAATCCAGCGCCGCGCCCAACTGCTCCGCCGCATACCGCAAGACCCGCCGCTGCACAGCCGGAGCCAGCTCCGCTAGCTTCGCCGCATCCACAGCGAGTCCCTCATCGGCGGCGCGTCCCCCGCCCCGCGCCGAACGGCCGGACAACAGTAACCGCGGCGCCAACCGCGCCATTTCGGTCGCCCACCAAGCCTCCTCATCGCGGGCCAGCAAGGCCATCTGCGCCAGGTGCTCGCGCAGCCGCGGGTTCCAGCCCTCCAGCAGCGGCAGCAGTTCGCGCCGGATCCGATTGCGGGTATAAGCCCGGTCCGCGTTCGACGAGTCCACGCGCCAATTCTGCCCCAATTCGATCAGGTAAGCCTCGACCTCGGCCCGCGTAGCTCCCAGCAGCGGACGCAGAATCCGGCCATCGGGAAACTCGACCACCGGATGAATGCCGCCCAGCCCCTCGGTCCAGGCTCCGCGCAGAAACTTTCCCAGCACCGTCTCGGCCTGATCGTCGCGGGTGTGGGCGGTAGCCACAGCCTCCACCGCGCCTGAAGCCATCAGTTGCCGGAACCAGCCATAACGCAGCCGCCGCGCCGCCTCCTCTATCGACTCGCCCTCTTTGCCCGATGCGCCGCCTTTCCGGGCCTCGACTGCCGTCTCGACCCGCGCCTCGTGAAAGGGCAGGCCCAACTCCGCTGCCAGCCTGCGGGCAAAGTCGAGATCGGCATCGGCCTCCGCGCCGCGCAAGCCGTGGTGCAGATGGGCGGCGTGAAGCACCAGGCCCAGTTCTTTGCTCCGCTCCGCAAGCGCCCGCAGCAGAGCTACGGAATCAGCCCCGCCGGAAACTCCCACGGCCAGCCGCAGACCCGGCCTGAGCAGCGTCGTGTCGATGGGCAGCGTTGGGCGCATCCCAAAATGATAAGCCGGACGCCCTGGGCAGGATGCGCGAGAAATGCTGGGCGCCTTATCCTTCGCTTTGTTTCCGGTAAAAGATAGGAAGCCGCGAACCCCGGTCGGCGCCATTCCACGGGAGTCCGCCAGATGTAATGCAAAACTCTGCCCACAGACAATGCACGCCGATGTATACTTCACCCGTAATGCAAGTATTTGCGATTCTTCCCGCGGCGGGACTGGGAACCCGGATGGCCGGTCCTCAGCCCAAGCAGTTTCTCTCTCTCGATGGCATCCCCATCCTGATCCACTCGTTGCGCGCCTTTGCGGCGGTGGAGCGGGTGACGGCGATCTACGTGGCCGCGCGCAAGACCGAAATGGAGCGCGTTCAGGCCCAAATAGCCGAGTACGGCTTTGCCGACCAGGCGCGCGTGGTCGAAGGCGGAGACAACCGCCAGGAGTCGGTCTCTCACGCTCTGGCCGCGCTTCCCGCCCAGCCCGACGACATTGTGCTGGTCCACGACGCGGTTCGCCCGCTAATCGACGCGGCCACCATCGACCGCACCATCGACGCTGTCATTGAGCACGGAGCCGCCATCGTCGGCCTGCCCGCCGTGGACACCATCAAGCAGGTGGAGCGCACCGCCCACGGGGCGCTGATCACCTCGACCATCCCCCGCGAGTTCGTGGTGCTGGCGCAGACCCCGCAGGGCTTCCGCTACGGCCTGCTGCAGAGCGCCTTCGCCGAGGCCACCGCCGACGGCTTCATCGGCACCGACGAAGCCTCGGTCGTCGAGCGCGCCGGACATCCGGTCGCCGTGGTTCCCGGCTCTCAGGTCAATCTGAAGATTACCCAGCCCCGCGACCTGGAGTTGGCCGAGTTCTACCTCCGCCAGCGCGCCCGCTGACTCGCTAATTGCTATCCCCGCGAAGCGTAGGCTAACTCGCTATTTCTGTTAGAATCGCAACCGAGTAGCTCATAGCCGACAGAATCTCAGGGGAATAGGCACGGTAACCATGGAAACACGGATCGGATTTGGCTGGGACTCGCACGTATTCAAGTCCGGCATACCCTTGCGCATCGGCGGACTCACCCTCGACCACCCGGAGGGTCTGGCCGGCCACTCCGACGGCGATGTGCTGCTGCACGCCATCACCGACGCGCTGCTCGGCGCCGTGGCCGCCGGAGACATCGGCAGCTTCTTTCCGCCCGGCGATCCGCGCTGGAAGGATGCCGACTCGGCCATCTTTCTCAGCCTGGCCATGGAAGAGTTGCAACACGCCGGCTACCGCATCGTGAACGTCGATACCACGCTGATCCTGGCCGCGCCCAAGATCGCCCCCATCGCCGAAGTGATGCGCGCCCGCGTCGCCGACCTGCTCAGCCTGGGCATCGACCAAGTGAGCATCAAAGCCAAGACCCCGGAGGGTCTCAGCCTCGACCATGTCGCGCAGTGCCACGCCGTCGCGCTGGTCGAGCGCGTCCTCGACCCCGAAGACCTCAAGAGCATGAACGCCGTCATCGAAACCCAACGCCAGCTAGAAGACGTAGTCGAAGACCTTCTCGCCAGCGTCCACGGCGTGCCAAAAAAGCGCGCCGGCGCCCCGGTCTACGATACCGAGGACATTACGTAAATCAGGGGTCAGGGATCAGGGATCAGGGAACAGGGAGCAGGGAACAGAAGAGCCGAGATGATATTGGATTGGCCGACAATCTCAAACAGTCGGGTTTGAAACGAAGGAATACGCGGCTGTATTCGAGAAAACATCGAACGGCTGGAGCGCATACGCCCCGGATTTGCCGAGTACCCCACTCATGCGCCTATTTTCTGGTTTTGGCGCAAGAGTGGGAAGAAGATGCTGTTTGCTCTATAGGCCGCAGGCAGTTGGCCCACCGCAGGTGGTCAGGCGGAGGTCAACTGGCCGAATATCTCGGGAAGATTCACGTACAACGGTCGTGTGCCCCATATCCCGCTTTTGAGATAGGAAACCACAAACCCCGGTCAGCCGGTAGCTGACCGCTCCAGAGTCAGCCCCGACCTTGCCGAAGGGTCTTGCATATGAGGTTGCCCGCCGACCTGCCGGTCCGTCGATTCCTGTTCTCCGTTACTTCGTCCCAACCGACACGAAATCTCGTCAATAACATCAATGTAAGGCGCTTCTTCATTGCATGACAATCCCGTTCTTAACGCGAAGTTTTCTTCTTCTTTGCCTCGCTTAAGGCCTGGATTCCGCGCTTTTGACGACCAGCGAGACCACTTTTTCGTGTTGTGAAAAACGGCTCATTCGTCGTCTTGCAGGGCGGCATTCCAGTTCTTTCACGCCCCTTCCGCACCCTCCCTCGTACAATGTGGAAGGAAGCTCCCCAACCGATGGCCGACCAGGAACAGAAGAAGCCCCAAAAGCCCGATGAAGACCCCTCCGGCAAGGCCTACGACTCCCGGCTCGTCCGCCGGCTCGGCCATTACCTGCGTCCCTACTGGTTGCAGGCCACCGTCTCCACCCTCGCTGTTAGCCTCAAATCCCTCAGCGACGTCACCGGACCCTATCTGGTCAAGGTAGCCCTCGACCGCTATCTCACCGGCGCGCCCAGCACGGCAACAAATTGGCTTACCCGCCGTCTCCCGGCCAACCCCTACCAGGGCATCACGCGTCTGGCCGGCATTTATATGGCCGCGCTACTGTTTGCCTATCTCTTTGAATTCATTCAGACTTACCTCATGCAGTGGACCGGCCAGAAGCTCATGTTCGACCTGCGCCGCGACATCTTCCGCCACATGCAGCGCATGCACATAGGCTTCTTCGACAAGCACGCCGTTGGCCGCCTCGTCACCCGTCTCACCTCCGACGTGGATGCCATCAACGAGATGTTTACCGCCGGCGTACTGGCCATCGTGGACGATTTTTTCAACCTCACCATCATGGCCGGCGTCATGCTCACCATCAACTGGCGGCTAGCCCTGATCGCCTTTGCCGTCCTGCCCCTGATCCTGGTGGTCACGCGCCTCTTCCGCGACAGCGTCCGCGAGAGCTACCGCCGCGTTCGCGCCGCCATCGCCCGGATCAACAGCTTCACCCAGGAACACATCTCCGGCATGAGCGTCGTCCAGCTATTCAACCGCGAGCAGCGCGCCTACGACGACTTCGAGGCGGTCAACCGCCTGCACATGATTGCTTTCAAGGACACCATCTTCGCCTACGCGCTTTACTATCCCGCCGTTGAATTGCTCTCAGCGATTGCTATAGCACTGGTCATCTGGCGGGGCGGATTCAGCGTACTGAGCCACGGCGCGGTCACCATCGGCGTACTGGCCATGTTCATCCAGTATTCCCAGCGCTTCTGGCGGCCCATTCAGGACTTAAGCGACAAATACAACATCCTGCAAGCGGCGATGGCCGCCTGCGAGCGCATCTTCAAGCTACTGGACACTGCGCCGGAGATACTGAGTCCCACCGTAACTCGGAGCGGCGACGGGAGCAACCGCATCGAGTTTCGCCATGTTTGGTTTACTTACCAAAAACTGACCGAGGAGCAGCAGGCGGCGGTAACCGATTTCATGAAATCCAACGCTCCATTGAAGGACTCGTCGGAATCGACGAGAATCGCGCCGCAGGCGCCGCTGGCCCCACCGCAGGTGGCGCAGGTGGAGTGGATACTGAAGGACGTTTCCTTCACCGTCGAACCCGGCCAGACAGTCGCCATTGTGGGCCATACCGGTGCGGGCAAGACCACGCTCACCAGTCTGATGATGCGCTTCTACGATGTGACCGCGGGCCAAATCCTACTCGACGGCGTTGACCTGCGCGAACTTGATCTGACCGCGCTCCGCCGGCACTTCGCCGTGGTTTTGCAGGACCCATTCCTGTTCACCGGCACACTGGCCGAGAACATTCGCTTCGGCAATGAAGAGATCACCGATGAAGGCCTGCGTCAGGCTGCACGCGACGTGAACGTGCTGGACTTTATCGAGAGCCTGCCCAACAAATTCGACGAGCCGGTCCGGGAGCGCGGCAACTCGCTCTCCACGGGCCAGAAGCAGCTCATCAACTTTGCCCGCGCCCTGGCCTGGAATCCCCGCATCCTCATTCTGGACGAAGCCACCTCCAGCGTGGACACCGACACCGAGCTGCGCATCAGGGGCGCGTTGGAGCGCATGGTCGAGGGCCGAACCAGCGTACTCATCGCTCACCGGCTCTCCACCGTGCAGCGGGCTGAAACTATTTTAGTGATGCACAAGGGCCAGTTGCGCGAGATGGGTTCGCACCAGCAACTGCTCGCGCAGCGCGGCCTTTACTGGAAGCTCTACCAGTTGCAGTACAAGGATCAGGAGAGCGGCGTGGGCGCAGTCCCCGCCAGCCCGGCCTAGCCGATCATGCGATCAAAGCTAACCCGTTTCCCAGATTCACAGTTTATGTGTACCGTGAAACTGTGCTACGTAACCTATTTATTTTGTATTGGTTATGAGCGGCTGCACGGTTTCACCTGTTAACAGTTTGCGTGTTGCCGTGAAGACGATGCTTGTATGAATTCGATAATGAATAGGTTAGGCGATGGCTCACAGTTTCACCGGCAAAAATGCGCAGGGGAATTACGGGGTTGGCGGGGTGGTGAATGGGGCGGAAGTGTTGACGGGATTCGAGTTACGAGCGGGGAAGGCTAGGTCGGAACGCTTGATTCCGGGCATGGTTTCGAGCAGATACTTGACGACTGCGGAAAGGGAAGTGTCGCGCTCGGTGGCCCAGACTCGAGCGCGGCGGTAGACATCGTCCGGGATGGATACAGTAATGTTGCGCATGGCTTCTCCGGGGCTGCTCGCCCTTTTTGCTCTATCTGCCAGTGTGCGCCAATTGATGATAATTATCTGCAAGCACCCGCGGTGCGGCCAGCGGCCTTCGGCGCGGAGATCGGACAGTATTGGTTTCCCACCCTTGGCCAGAAATATGTGAAGGGTGGGGCCACCCTGCAATTCGTATAGGCTAAAGGCTCTGCGAGAGGGTGAGTGTGAGCGACTGGCCGTGGCGCCAAACCGTGATATTCGAGGGCGCGCCGAGTTGCAGGATCGTCTTCATCTCTTCGATGGTGAGGGCGACATTCCCGTCGAGCGCAAGAATCACATCTCCCGGCAGCAGTTTGGCTTGCTCGGCGAGGCTCCCCGCGGCAACCTGCTCAATAAAGATTCCCTGCGCGCCGGTGAGGCCAGTAGTCTGCGCCTCGCTGGCGGTGATATTGTGCGCGCGAACGCCGAGGGTGACTTTGGCCTTGGGAGCTGGTGGGGCCTCCAAAGCCGGAAAAGCACCGGCGTCTGCCGCGCTAGGAGCGCTGGGATTGGCCGTCTGCAATGCCGCGGCCTGCTGCGCCGTCCACAGAGCCTTGTAGCTCACCGCGATTTCCAGCGGCTTCTTGTCTCGCAGCACACTCAGGCGCACAGTATAGCCGGAGGGCGAATTCAGCACACCTTGGCCAAGGATAGACCAGATTCCCCGGGCCGATCCGTTGTTGATGCCGGCGATAATGTCGCCGATCTTCAGCCCAGCCTTCTCTGCCGGTCCGTCCTTCTGCACCGACGTAACCTCGAAGGCGACATCGCACTTGAGACTCTTCGCCACCTTGGCAGGAACATCCGAAACGGAAAAGTCGCTGACAAACAAGTTGGCTCTGCCGCTGGCCACCGTCAGCGTCAGGATTGCGTCCTCGAGCATATGCGCCCGCTCGAACGAATCGGTAAAAACAAAGGGAGCGCCGTCGGTGGATGTGACTTTAAGGTAGTCATACGCTGGCAGATAGGATAGGTTCGACTCGATCTCGGCCGCGCTCGCAAATTGAATCGACACGGTGTGTTCGTCGTCAATGTTGCCCGGGGTGGCGAAGACGAAGTTGATGCCGTTATTATCGATCGCGATCCGCTTGGATACGACGGGGATCTTCCCGTACATCGCGTAGATATGCGGCTGAAGAAACTGGATTTTGCCGGCTGCGTCGTCGGTCGACGGCAGCAGTTGAGGCGCATAGTAGGTCATACGATTGGCATCGTACTTTTTATCGCTTCCGGCGGCGGGCAATGCCGGAAACAACGGCAACAGCAGAGCAAGCAATATACCGGCGTAGATTTTCTGCATCGGAACCCCTTCTATAACGAGAGCGGAACGGGTGGAACAGCCACCGGATATAATACACCGGCAGGCTGCCGAGGGCTGGCTGCGTATTTTAGTATCTGGGACGAAGCCATACGCAATTTAAACCGAAGGCCTCTGGTCCCACCAGAGTACCGGTTAGGTATTTTTGTTGGTAGATTGAGATGTGGGCTACCCGTCAGGTTTCGCCAGGTAACCGAGGAAGTCAAGCACGCGGGGTTACGCCAAGATGCCGAAGAACACGGATGAACCGCAAACGGAAGCATGGCTGGTTGAATGGACAGAAACTGAAGCCGGATGGGGCCAGCGTCCAGACGGAGCGTGGTACTACCCCACGGAAGAAGCCGCGACGAAGGGCACGGATCGGAGGCTGGCCGACATGCAGGAGGGGGAAATAGAGAGGGAGAATCGCCGGGGTAACCTGCCTATCGAATACAGCTCCCCTGAATTGCCTCCTCGTTTTGTTTTGGTGAGTCCTGAACTGGCAAGGGAAATTGCAGAGAAGGGCTGTGCCTATCGCAAACTGGCAGAACAGGGCGGGGTATGGCAGGTCGAGTGGCCCGGGGCCGAAAGGGTGCTGTAGTTCACGTGGGAACCCCGGTGTCAATAACCTTGGGGGCCTGCGCCACCCGCCGGCCCATCGAAGTTAGTGGTCTCCCAGGTCCCAAAAGCGGCAGCCGGGGCACCCATTCTTGGTGGTAGATTGAGATGTCAGTTATCCGCCCGCCGGCATAAACGAAAGGCCCGCGGCTGAAGCCGCAATTTCATAAGGCTGCATTCAGGGGCCTGAAGGCTCCTGCTCCCTCCGGCAAGGCAAAGGGGAAGCATGGAGACAACCGGCGGTTGGGGTTGAGTTATCCTAGGTCTGAAAATCCAGACCTGTGGCACCCGGCCCGACGTGACTTCAACGTGAAGTCAGTCCATGAATTGTGCAGCTGTCCTCCCTCACGGTTGCATCGAATTTCCATAGACCTGCGCCGCCATCTGTCGCAGTCACACGATGCCCACCAGCAGCAACAATTACACTAGCGGTTCCTGCAGCTCCGCAGGGGGGAGTCTCCGAAAAGCTGGAGCGGGCTTCGCCAATGTACTGATTGTCGACCCACATCTTAAGATCAGAACAATTGCAGTTCTTATAGACAGTCAGCTTGCCTTGATCTTTTCCGTAGGGATGAGAAAGGGCGCGTAAAGATCCGACGCACTGACCGAGCTCCTCTTGCTTTTCCGATACCTGCTGCGTAACCTCAGCGAGCGTCTGGAGGACCTCACCAAGGTTCCCGCGGACCTCAGCGAGACCGCTCTCTGCTTCGGCAAGCTGGGATGTCTTTAGAGCCAAAGCGAAGCTGAGCTCTGAGTTATCCTGTTTTAGGTCATTGACTTCTTTGGTTACTGAGGCCAAAGATGCGTCGGCCCACGGGTGGAACGAACGCGGGAACATCTGCTGGAAGAGATTCTTTTGATGGCCATCGCGGCGGTTCTGAGCGGAGTCAACGGATGGAACGAGATCGAGGATTACGCTCA
>Ga0181536_10002331_pt1 | contig 21589 bp, 19 predicted proteins | sample PEATcosm2014_Bin_41_FD_121105 | JGI IMG/M metagenome (GOLD analysis project Ga0181536, IMG submission 121105) | Peatland microbial communities from MTU Mesocosm Facility, Houghton, MI, USA - PEATcosm2014_Bin17_60_metaG | ecosystem: Environmental > Terrestrial > Soil > Wetlands > Peat | place...
CACCGATCCGACGACCGCCGATCCCGCAAACACCGGCGCCACAGCGACCAATCCCAGGAGGATCAGGTACAGCGAAAAACGCGCGATGCAATTCCTGCTCAACATTATTGGTTCTCCTTTTTTGTGGGCCAGGATAGCGGTTGCCTGCCTGGCCAACCGTAGCCCCAGAACAGCGCTTTAGCTTTCAACCGGTCTGCTGACTCGCCCCGTACCCAGACCAGAGCGAGCCAACTTCACCATCGGCAGACGTTACAGCGCCCTGGCCAACCTAGGCGGAGGGGATCGGACCACCTTCACCTCCACCAGTGACGGCGCATCGCCCCCCTGCACATGTAAAGTCTGCACTAACGGGAACCTGGCAGGGCAGCAGGGTTCTGGTTTCCCGCAGGTTCGCCAAAGAACTCCTTGTCAATCACCACGTGGTACTCGTCCTCAATGTGCTGGACGACAGCAGACGCTTTCGACTGGCGAACTTGCGATTCCAAGCCGGGTTTCGCTTCCTCGAATGGTATCGTACGTTTCTGTTCGACTTTGATAATCTCAAACCCGGAGGGGGTGGCGATGAGGTCACTCACCTGGCCGGGAGAGAGAGAGTGCGCCGCTTCGATAATCGGCGGAACAACCCTGTCGGGATGAATGACACCCATGTCCCCGCCGGAAGCAGATGTAGTGGCGTCCTCCGAATACTTTTTCGCCATCTCTGCAAAGTCAGCGCCAGCGAGGATTTGCTTCCGGATCTCTTCAAGCTTTTTTCGCGCCTCCGCGTCAGGCAAACCCGGGTGAGAAGGGTCGTCAGACTTAAAAGTGGCATTTTCCGTCCTGATCAGGATGTGAGAGATGCGAACCTCTGCAAAAAACTCTTTCTTTTTCTCGTATAGGTCCCGCAGTTCCTGATCGTTGACCGTTATGCCTTCCTCAATATGTTTTTGCTCGGCATCAGTGAGGATACTCTCGCGCGCAATTTCGATGGCGCGCACCACGTCGGGATGGTTCGCCACTCCTTCCTTGACCGCCTGAGCGGAGAGTATTTTCATACGAATGATGTACTGAGGCAAAAGATGTTTCCCCGGCCCACTGTAAAATTTGCGGTATTCAGGAGGCATTGCCGCGATTAACCGTTCGAAGTCCCCATCAGTGATTTTCTCGTCGCCGATCGAAATCACCACCCGCTCGCTTGCGACCGACTTGTTGGTGGCCGGCGGTACAGTCGGCGCTTGCGGGCACGCCGACAGGACGCAGGCGGCATACAGCAGGAAAGCTGTAACAGGTGCAACTAAACGCGCCATTCCTTTGGCCTTTGAGGGATTTGGACCGCAGGCCGGAGTCACTGCACCGACTTACCGGTCGTGTTCTGCTTTGAGTTCTCCCTCGGTGGGGGAACCACGTATCCGAACACGGACAAGTAAGTGGTCAGATTGCCCGGGTCCGTCTTAACGACGATGGTCTGAGCGTAGTTTAGCTGGAATCCCTTCGGGTCGAACTCAATGTCAAGTTCGCCCGACTCACCCGGTTTGAATTCCTTTTTCTCGACCTTCGCTCTCAGACAATCACAGAATGTGTCGATCTTGCTTAGCGTAACCGTATGATCCGAGGTGTTGGAAAATGGAAACCGGACCACCGTCACCTGTCCAGGCTGGATCCTGCCCATCATGTACCGGTTGTCCTTGAATTTCAAATCCCCGGGTGGTGTCTGACTCTTCTGGACTCCGGCACCGTTGAAAAGCGCCTTCATATCTCCCTCTTGCTTTGTCGAACCGCTCACCACGAGATACCAGAAACCATCCACCCACTCCCATGAAGTCTGGCGGGGAATGGTCGTCGGAGAGACCATATGAGGCACAATAACCTGCATGCTCACCACGACCGTCGCCTTCCGACCGCCGGGTTCCAAACGCACCGAATCCACCTTAAAACCCAAAAATCCGCCCGCCTTCTCCCGGCGGAAGGCCTCTTTCGAGTCGGGAGTGACATAGGCCTCAGCTTGGTCCATGCGCCCTGATTGCAGGAGCTGGTAGAATTCCTCGGCCCGCTTGCGAAGACTGTCTTCTCTTGCCTTTAAAACTGAAGGCGCTATCGCCCCAGACTCACCCCCAGGTCCGTTCCGCTGTGGCTCGACCGGAACTTGAGCCACCGCTCTTGCGCCATGCCCTGTCAGGATGCAGAGCGAGGCCACACAAAGGAAAGCGCGAAGCTCAATGTGTCTCCGCGCCTCAAAAGTCCAGGGTATCCTCAAAGCCAGTTTCATGCCTTTTGTGTAACCCTTCCGAAGATCAAAATCGGAGGCCCGCCCTCCTAAACTTCTGGGCGAGACGACACCCTTCGAGGCGTATCGTCTCGCCCACTCGACATACAGACGGTCCTTACACGACCTAACTAACTAGCTTAGCTGGCCATCAGCGCTCGACTGTCTGATTAATGGTCCAAGCCCTCGCCAGTATTAGGATAGCCAATCCAACCGTCGGCCGCGTCAACCCGGGAGCCCAGGATCACCGGATCCGGAATCACCAGCCCGAGGTAAGCTTCAGTGAAATTCAGGGAGCCGACACTGGTTCCTTGCCCAATCGCAGCATAACCGTGACCGAACTGGAAGTTGCATCGGGCCATCATGTAGCCCGTCAGCCCGGCGAACGGACTGCTGCTTTGGATCCAACTCCATGTTTGCCCAGTACTAAGCATTGGGCTCGTTTGATACAGCGCCGGGGCCTCATTGCTGGGGAAGTAGTACAACGTGCAAGTCCCGGCCTCGGGCGTAGTCGGCGTAACGAATGGGAAGTTCGGTGGAGCGATCAGGACCGAGGTTGGCAGCGCAGCGGCATTGGTGTAGTCCTGAGTAGTGTTGTTGATGATGACGCCGGTGTCAAACCCTGGCACATCCACGACCCACGGGAAGAGTAGGGTTGTTGAACAAGGAGCCAGCGTAATGAAGGGCAGTGCAGGTGCTGGAATTGGCGTGTCACTCCACCGCGGCCTTGTAAGGTTAACAGTATTTGGGGGAGTCGTAAATGACGGAACCCCGCCTGGTACAGGCGTTGATAGCGGCACGACTTGGGCCTGTATAGTTATCGTGCCGGTCGTGCTCTCCACCGTGCCGGTAACCAGAGGAGCGACAGCGAAAGTCTCATATACCGTGTCGCAAGCGAGTGCGCTATAGCAAGTATAGCTGTAGAGAACAGTTGCGCTTGTCACCGGCCCGGTTATGGTTCCACCTGAGGCAAGAACGAGGTGATCGCCCGCGGTAACACCGTCAGGGGCACCAGCAGGAGGCGCAACGTTACCCGACACCAAACCGGGGAAGGTCAGGGTGACCCCGGCTGGCACGTTGCCAACGGTGAACAGTATCTCCGTACCACTATCTGTCGCGCCAAACAAGGGGCGCGGAGCAAATGGCGTGGTGCCGCTGTTCGAAACATCCGCGATGGTGTAATCCACAAAGTCCGCCTGATAAGGTTCCTGGACGGTGATCGTACCGACGGGGATCGTACCATTGAGGCAGTTAATGTAAACCCCAGCCGTGACAGAATCGGCCAAAACGGTGAAAGGGCTAGCGACTTGGACCGAATTGGGCGCTGTTATTTCCCCGGAGCCCACGCTCGAAGAAAGTAAGGCGGAGGCGTTAACAGAACCTCCAACGGCTGTCGGGGAGAACTCCATACGTGCCCGGATTCCATCCACCTGGAACCAATCTCCTACGTTAGGCAGGCCGTAGGCAGGGCCCGCGTCGGAACTCACAATGTTAACGTTGATCCCGATCACGCAAGAGCCGGGCACAATCGAGTTGTTCACGTCATAGCCGCCAGTTGCGGGGATCACGTTCGTAGCGCTAAAGACAACGGGCGTGGCGGCCGACGTCCCGAAACTGAGGCCCACACCGCTTGCAAAATTGTTATCGCAAGAGATTCCGTTAAGTACAATTTGAACCCCTTGCGCGAGCACATCGGTACCCGGGGCCGGAATACCCGTGCCCGTGGGGTCAGAGACGTTGGTGACCTGGAAGCGCACTGAACCGAGCACTTCCGAATCACCCGTGGATGCAACCGTTGTTGGCACGGACGACAGTTGGTAAAGAACGACGGCTTGTTGGGCCCAACCCGAAACCACACCGGCCAGTAGACACACACCCAACCACAGCAAAGTCTGCTTGCAAATTATTCTCATCTTATTTTCCCTCTCCTTTTTCGTCGCGTTTTGTCGGGGACGCCCCGCTGAAGGGGTCGACCCTCATTCGCTAAAGAACGTTCGTTGGATTCTGGAACTCTAATCCCAATTCGATTCCTTGTCGACCTCCTTCTGTCCCACTACGGCCCTCGTGCCCACGACCGCCGGCGCGGCGATCGCTCCCCGCTCCCTCTTGCGCCCATCTCTCGCCTTGGCATTACATCACTCTAACACTACGGCTTTGCCGCCTGCAAACTCTCAATGACGCGCCGAATCTACCACTACCAGACACGTGTGTCAAGGACTTTTTTTGATTTCTCTTGGGAAGTGCCTTTTGTCGCTAGCTGTCTATCACCGCCTGAGCGAACCGAAAGCGATGCCAGGCCGCGGCCGCTACGGCAACTCCTCACGGCTGCCGTCGGCTACTTCACTGGTTCCCTGGGGTTCACCAGTTGATCCTTCTTGAAGAGGAGGCGCAAGTCCTTCAGCTTGTCTCTGAGCTCCTTGGAGGCGTCTAGCGCATCCTGGTTGGTCTTGATGATTCGGGGGCTGAGTAGCACAAACATCTCGGTCTTCTGCACGCTGTGGGAAGTGCTTCCAAACAGCGCTCCGACGATCGGGATGTCGCCAAGTAGCGGAATGCGATAGGTCGTGTTGTTAATGTTGTACGAGATGAGGCCGCCCAGCGAGATCATTTCTCCGTCCTTCACGACCGCGTGGGTCTTGATCGAACGCTTTGAAAAGCTAGGGGATTGGATGCCACTGGCACCAGCCGGGACGACGCTGGTGACCTCCTGTTCGATCTCCAGAGACACCAAGTCTGTACTCGTAATTCGCGGCTTGATCCTGAGGATAATACCTGTGTCCACATTTTGGATAGTATTCAAAAAGGTAGTGCTTCCCCCCACCTGGACTCCGCTCGCCGCGCCGGTTGAAGTAAGCACCGGCACCTGCTCGCCAACCTGAATACTAGCCAGCGTGTTGTCGGTGGTAAGCACGGACGGAGCCGACAGAATCTTCACGTTCTGCCGGTTTTCGCTAGCGGTCAGGAAAGCCATCAATTGGCGGGTTCCGACGACGATGCCGGTGGAACCTGTCAAGGCGTTCGAAGAGGTAACGCCATAGTCACCGAGGAACTGGAGAGGCGTCGTGCCGGCGCCGCGCTGCTGGAGCGCATACTCGAGGCCAAAGGAAAGAGCCCCTGTCAGGTCCACTTCGTACACTCGAGCCTCGATCAGAACCTGCCGAGGCAGAACGTCGATTTCTCTTAACGTTTTCGCAACATCGGCAAACTGGGCAGGGGTGCTCACGATGACTAGCGAGTTGTTGACGGGATCCGGGACGATGCGGAGGTTGTCGCCGAGCTGCCCTCCCTCCGATTCGTCCATTCCGAGCCCCAGCGCAGGGGGACTTGCCCTCGTTGCGCCTCGAGTTCCTCCTCCAGATGCCCGAGAATCCGCTCCTTCGCTGGCGATGAAGCCCTCGGGAGTGCTGGATGCCGGCTTTTTAGCTAGAATTTTAGCTAACAACTGGGAGAGGTAGGCCGCTTCTGAGTTCTGCACCCTATAGACAAACGCCTGAACCCCGCTTGGGGCAGCCGGCAGGTCGAGTTTCGTGACCCACTTGTCCACCTCCTCGAACGCCCCGGGGTCGGCGGCCACGACCAGGATGGCATTGATTCGGTCCAAGGGGAGAAAGCGCAGCGGTGATTCCTTGGCGTTGAGTGCATAGGCGGAGAAGATCGATTCGAGTTCCGGGATCAACGCCGAGGCCAGGTTGTTCTGAACCGGCACCAAGTGCACGCGTTGTTGGGCGAATGCAGGGCTGTCGAACTGCCCCAGGATCTCCATCAGACGTTTCACGTTCAGGCTGTCATCGACCAAAAGCAGGACGTTCCCTGATTCATGAACGCTGATGGCACCGCCGTCGGAGAGAAAGGGCGAAAGCATCTTGCTCATGTCCCCCGCCGGCACAAACCTTAAAGGAATTATCTCCATCACCATTCGGTCGTCGCGGGCCAAATCTTTCGCGCTGGTGTCGCGCCTGACCTCCAAAGGAACCTTGGGCGCCTCCTTCAAAGGAACAATACGGTAAAAGTTCTCGTACGGGACGGCGGTCGCTCCGTTGATTTCGAGAACGCTCTCGAGAATGGGAAGCAGATCGTCATGGTTGAGCCTGCCCCCCGTGCTGATGGTTACCGAACCCCTAACGGCTGGATCGACGACGTAATTGATCTTTAACTCGGTGGCCACAAGATTGATGAACTGGAGAAGGTCAGCATTCTCGAGACGAAACCCGACTCCCGCCTCACCCCCAATGGCAGGCGGAGTGGTGGGAGAAACTTGGCCGGCCGGCGTGGTCTGAGCGCCAGGAGGAGTCTGCACAGACGGCGGAGTCGACGGGCCGGCCTGCGAGGGTTGTGGCGCAGGCGGACCTGATGGCACCGCTTGCCCGGGGGCCGTCCCACTTTGGCGGGACTGCGGTGATGCTTGGGGCGCGGGCGGCATGCTCGGGCGGCGCTGTGGCATTGGGGCGCCGGGCGGCTTAGCCTGCTGGGGCGCTTGAGGAGTCGGCGACCCCGCGGCCACGGCTTGCGGCGCGGGCGGCACAGTTTGCTGAGCGGGGAGTGGACCCGCACCGAGGTTTAGCGAACCCGCGAGGCCGAGCACCGCAATGACAGTGGAGAGCCACAACACGCCCGGCCAGAGGGCCGACGCCCTCAGGCATTCCTTGATAGTGGTCATCCACAGTGTTCGAAGGCGACTGAAAGGCGAGCAACAGAATGAATGCACTTTACTCCTCCTTAATACGGACTACAGAACCCTCACTTATTGGGCGCCGCGGATTGCTGCGGTGCCTGTGAGCCTGATGGGCCGACGTCCTGCCACTGGATGGACGGGCCGAAAGGAGTAGGGATCACGACTTTGCGCTTTCCTCCGACGACCGTGCCTGCCGGGGCATCTAAGGGGACCCCGGGCGGCGCCAGACCGGCGACACCAGCAGCCTTTGCGCCTCCAGAAGCAGAGCCTACCGTGGTCACCGAACCCGGAGCATTGCCCGATGGCGCTCCAGTACGCGCGGTGGCCTCACTCGCAAGACCGCCGGGGCTGCGGCTCGCAAGCGCGGTGATTTCGAGCGTAGTTCGCTTATCCTGCCACTCGACCACGACATTCGAAGTGCCGATCGAAACCAACTTGTAACCGCCAATCTCCTCCCCTGGCAGGACGCGCTTCGAGAGGAGCGGAGATTGGTCCCCAGGGGACATCAACGCAAACCGGCCGCTTCCAAGGTTCATCGTCCCGAACAAGACAGGCAGTCTCGGAGCCTTAGCCACTTCTTGCGGCTGCGCGGGGACGCTGCCGCGCAAGGGGCTGAAAACATTTCGATCCACAATGTCGACGAAGCTTGACGGCTGCCCTGCCTGATTCGACCCGGTCGCCGAGGCGAGCGCCCGTTGCGGCGCCACGCCCTGGGAGAGCCACTGGATGCTGTTGCGGTACTCCTTCCAGCGCCCTACCAACAACCAGCCCAGCAGGAGGTTAAGGGCGATGAGCCCGCTCACGATGAGGATCAATTCGCGCTTTCTGCCTAGCATACATCCCCCATTAAGGACCGAAATTCGAAAGTCGAAATCCGAAAACCGAAATTCAAAGCCGGAGTCGATTTTCGAATTTCGAATTTCGAGTTTCGATCAGTGCGTTGCGGCGCTTCCTTCCTTGGCCGGCGCCATGGCCCGGGCGGCCGCGCCAATCGTCAGGCGGACGATTAGCCTCCCTTGCGGATCGCTTTGGACGCCGACAACCGAGAGGCCCGTGACCGACAAGAGCTTCGGAAAACCGGACAAAGCCACCATGAAGTCAACGAGTTGGTCCAAACGACAGCGGAACTGCACCCGGCCGGTCACGAGCGAATAACCGCTGCCCAGTTCCTGAGTGCGAAGCAACTCACTGCTGCCGAGTTCGATGCCCTTGCTCTCCGCCAACTGCCTCATCAACTGCTGCCACTCAGCACTAGCCAAGGAAGGAGTAGAGCCCTCCAGGAGACCGCCCTCAAGCGACTTCAAGTGTTCCCTAGCGGCTGCGAGGGAAGTCTTCGCGACCCCCTCTTCGGCTAACAGCCGCTTGTCCCTGCGCAACTCGATCTCTTTCTGCTGCGCTGATCCCGTGCCGGCACCCAGGTGCTCGATAAGAGGTAAGACGGCGAAATCCAAGAGCAGGAAAAGAATCACACCACCCGCGCCTAGCCCCAGAGCAATTTGATCTCGACGACTGAGCTTTTTGAACATTTCAAACATAGGAGTCACTGGAACCATCGGTGATCTGCGATTAGTGATTGGCGATTGAAGCAAACCCTTCATCGCCAATCGCAAATCGTCAATGATGGGCTTGCTTCAATCTCATGCGAATTCGAAAGATCTCTCTGTTCTGGTTATCCCGAGTGATAGGAGCCGTGAATTCGACCTGCGTGAAGTAAGGCGAATTCTCCAGGGGCGGGGGCAAGTCCGCCGCGCGACTGGAAAAACCGTTGATATCCACCGTGTCTTCGCTGATGTCTAATTCCTGGAGCCAGGTGCCGTTTGGCAGCAGCTTCGTCAGTTGCTGGAGCGTGTGGAGCTTCTGCAAGTTGGCGGCCCGAAGATGCTCGAGGACTGCCGCGCGTTCCTCGAGGCTGCCGGTCTCCTGGTTCTGCCCCCGAATTTGTTGAGCATGGACATTGAGGCGATGAAGTTCGCGGTCCAAGGCGCGGCTATATAGCGCCCTTTCGGTCCAAGAGTGAGATGCCAAGGTGAGAGCCAGAAGCGACGCGGTGGCACTTAGAGCGTAAATGGGAACACGCGCCGCGGCTTGCGGCTGCCACCGCTCGGCCGGAGGGAGCAGATTGATGAGAGGCCCGGCCCCCCGGCGCATCTGACCCGCATAGGCTGCGGCCAAGGCGACCCAGTCGAAGCCGCGCTCCAGGGAGCCGTTGCTCAGATTCAACTTTGGTGGCGGTAAGGGTGACGCACCCTCGAGTAAGGCGGGAAACGCGGGTGGCATCGGCCCGCAGACGAACCAGGGAATGGCGGCAGGATCAGACGAGGGGAGAGCCGCGAGGACGCGATGCCGCTCCCGTTCGAACCGCTCGGGAAGGCTCGCGCCCGGTTCAAAAGGAATCTCTTGTGTAGCGCGGAGGTTCCCCCCGTGGAAGGATAGCAACTCCACTCCTGTGCGTCGTCCGCAGGCGATCAAAGCCATGGGCGGCAACTGGGGCTTCAGCAAGGCAGCCATCGCTGCGGCACCCAACGTCACCGCGCTCGGCTGTAGGCCCAGATCTTGAAGCACTCGCTTGAATTCACTCACGCGTGACTTCTCCACCACTGCCACCATGACATCGATCTGCTTCGTCTTCGGATCGCGTTCTAGGACCGCGCAGTCCCAATAGACTTGACCGTCCTTGTAGGGGTGAAGTGAACCCAACTGGTAATCGACGACTTTGGCCAACTGTGGCTCAGTTTCCTGCGGGAGGCTCAGAAATCGAACCAGGACTGCTTCGCGCGGCAAACAAGCAATCACGCGGGCATCGCGGAGGTGATGGCGGTCAAGAAAGCCAGCCACCTTTGCAGGCGCGTCCTCGCCCAGCGGCTCCGTAAGTTGCAATTCGCCTACCAGTATGTAGCGGCGAAATCGCCGTCCGAGAGCAGTGAGGTGATACCCCCCGCCGCTACAGTCAATACCCACAACGAGTTTGGTAAACATGCGAGGATTCAGGATTCTGGATTCAGGATTCAGGACCCATAAGAGGCGAGGCTGGGAAGTGCTATGGAAAGCCTTCCCTGCATCCCGACTTCTGATTCCTAGTTCCCGATTCCCGAATCCTACCTTTCTTCATTCATTCAGGGTTCAGAACCTGGAAGTGCGGGACCAGGGGAAGTGCGCTCGAGCTCTTCCCTGAATCCTGAATCCTGTTTGCTTCATTCCGACACCTCGTCGTACCACGCAATGATGCGGTGCAAGGCCAAGCCCTGCGGCTGAACGCTGACAACGGCCTTAACGGCCCGTCGCAGCGGTGAGCCGTTGACCATCCCCACCGAGAGGATGGTGTAGGTCCTACCGTCGTCCGTCGTGCCCAGGAGCGACTGTGACTCGTCCGAGACAGAAGTCTCCAGACGTAGCTTTAAGTCGTCTAATGACTCGAAGGGGCCCTTGCGTCGCTCCTGAATGATGTTCTCGGCCACTTCCTCCGTCATACCCCGCACGCTCAACAGTGCCGCTCGGGAGGCGTAATTCACGTTCACCTGGCTAGATTGCGAATATACGGTCAAGTCCTGGCCAACCCCGTAAAGGGTCTGGATTCCATCGCGGCCGATCTCAGCCGTGCCGTAATAGATGTCCCGGTTCATGCCGTGAACAAGCAGCATTTCCTCCACGGAATGGAAGCGATTATGAGCGGGCTGGATTCCGGCCTCATGATAATAGTCGTCTAAGGCCTTGAAACTTTCTTCCTCGGAGCCAGGCGGTTTCCGCCAATGATCGATGGCTAAAGCCAGTTGGGCCGCCTCCTCCTTTCCCACCCCTCGCGCTTCAAACAAACGCGCCAGTTGTTCTTGCCCCGCACCGTTCAGGCTGACTTTGCCCGTCTCGTTCACGATCTCGACCAGCGCCACTCCCTTCGCGTAAGGCACCCGCAGCGTGCGTTGCCCTTTCCTCCAAAGGCGCGGCGTGTCACTCTGGTCCTGGGCGGGCGGATAGGCGATCTCCTGAATGGCGACCTGTACTCCCCCCACCGCCATGGCGTAAGCCTGCGTGGCCTGCTTGCGATAAATGGTCGAACGAGTCTCGATCTGAACGGAACCTGCGAACGCTAATGCCACCAAGAGCATCACGCTGACCGCCGACATCACCGCCAGCAAGGCTATGGCTGCATCGGAAGAGGCAGGATTCAGGATTCGGGATTCAGGATTCAGGGAAACACGCTCCCGTGCGTTGCGCGCGTCCTGCGTAGTTGTTGTCGAATCCCTCATTCGCGACTCCAGATTTCTCTCTCCCAGGTGTTTGGTTCTTACTCCTGACTCCTGACTCCTGTTATTGTCCCTCTGGCATGAACTTCGCACGCACTGGCATGACCTCTTCTCCCGACTCGCGTCCACGCTCCCACAGGAGCCGAATCGCGTCCGGATAAGGCGCTTCCACACTGCTCCGCCAATCCTGCCGCCAAACGGGTACGGGACTTTGTTGGGGGTGTAAATCCAAATACGAAAACGCCGCTTCGCTCAGACCCGTCATCAACCGCAGGTCGCTCGCCCGGGCCGCAAACGGCTGATAGTTGATCACGGCCAGCCCCGTATCAGGATCGTGGGTGACGCTTAGGATAAGTTTGTGATAGAGGCTCTCGTTGTCCGCCACAGGAGTTTCGCGCAGCACTACTTCGACTTTTCCGCGTGACGGCTCGACAATCCCGTATTCGACCAGCACTAATCCCGTGCGGCTGCGATAAACACTGCTGTATGAGCTGATGAAGCGCAGGCAGTAGGCGGTAGCCTCGAGAACCGTTAACACTCCAGGCAGGCTCGGGTCGTTCGACGTGATCCGATAGGGTACCAGCGACGAGACTTGCGTCACGACAAAATCACTCTGCTCAGCAGCGGCGTGCACCTGGCGCAATCGCGCCTCTCCAGTTCGCCAAGCACGGCTTGCTACCCTCATCCCGATAAGCAAAGCCAACATTAAGAATCCGATCAGCGTTAGGCTGAGCAGCACTTCGAACAAAGTGAACCCCGGAAAGCAGGATTCAGGATTCAGGATTCGAGCTTCAGGATAAGCGGAATTCAGGATGCGGGATTCGGGCTTCAGGGAAACACGCTCCCCTACGTTGCGCAGTTCCTCAGTGTTTATCCCCGTATCCCTCATTCGCGACTCCGACTCTCTCTCCTGGGTGTGTGGTTCTTACTCCTGACTCCTGACTCCTGACTCCTGGCTCCAGAATCCTGCCCTTACGGGCTGGGCGGAGCCGGCGGAATAAACAACTTCAGCGACTCCAGACTCAAGTTTTGCCGGCCCGAACCCGTGCGCCAGGAAACCTCGAGGTTGATCCGAACCAGTTGCGCCGAATTCTGAGACCCGGGCAGCGGACGCTGGTCAAGCAATCTGGTTCTCGCTTCCCATTCGATACCGGAGGGGGAAGTTCCGGAGCGCATTTGGTCTGCCCCGAAGGTGGGGTCCAAGAAGAGTTCGTTGAGTTTCTGAGTGGCGAACTCGTTGCCTCGATCATAGGCATCCAGGCGGCCCGTGGCGCGCAGCGCCGCAGAAAGACCGGAGAAAATGGTCACGAAGCTCACCCCTAGGAGCGAAATGGCCATCAATACTTCGAGAAGGCTCATTCCCGCCGCGCGCCGGCTTGGGATGGTCCTTTGCATTTATCGTGACCCCTGCTTAACAGCCTCGACAACCGGATTGCCGATCAAGAAACTCACATGAACCTTGTAGGTGCTTCTGCGGCGGTCACTCAACCACAGGTTCCTCTCCTCGACGACACCCGAGGGTGGAAACAAGATTCGTACAACTGAAGGCAGTGGGTTTTCGCCGTCATCAATCGTCACTCCACGAGGAAGCGCGTATGCCCGCGAAAAACCGCTGGCGGGATTGAAAACCCGCACCGAATGCGTCGACGGTTCGATTTCCACCACGTAATAGCTCTGCTCGAAAAGTGCGCGCGTCCGGGCGTAGCGGACGGTCTGCGCAACTCGCTCGGCCGCGCTCCTCAACGTCCATTCCTCGCTCCAGTTGCCGAAACGCGGAGCCACGATCGACACGGTCAAGGCGAGAATCGCCAGAACGATCACCAGTTCCAGCAGCGTCACGCCGGCTTCCCGCGAACGCGGCTGGCGCGCTTCATTTCCAGCTAAGGATGTCCGCATTCTCTCCGTCACCGCCCGGCAGCCCGTCGGCCCCATAACTGATGATGTCCGGTTCATCACCGTGCTCTCCAGGGAATTTGTAAACGTATGGACGGTTCCAGGGATCCAAGGGAATGTCCTTAGGCAAGTAGGGACCATTCCAGTTCGTGACCCCGGCGGGGAGTGTCCGCAGCGCTTGCAAACCCTGGTCCGTGCTGGGGAAATTTCCGGTATCCAGTTTGTAGGCTCCCAGCGCGGTTTGGAAGGCGGCAATCTGCGCTTTCGCCACGGTGATCTTGGCCTGCGTTGCATGCTTGAACAGGCGAGGGACCACCAGGCCCGCCAGCAACCCGAGGATGAGTATCACCACGATCAATTCAATCAAAGTGAAGCCTTGCGTGGAATCCGGTCCTGTAAAATGGGTTCTCCCTATTCTTGGTCGGCTCATCAGAAGGGCACCTCATTGATGCTGACTATTGCCAGCAGAGTAGAAATCACAATCGTTCCGACAACCAGGCCCATGGCCAGAATCACGGCCGGCTCGACGAGCGCCACCAAACGCTTGGTGGCCACCCGGACCTCCCGATCGTAGATTGTGGCCAACTCGAGCAGCATCGAGTCCAACTTCCCCGTTTGCTCTCCCAAAGTCATTAATTGCACGGCGAGCGCCGGAAACATCCGGGTTTCAGCGAGCGGCCCGGCCAAACCCTGGCCTCGCTTGACACCTTGGATGAGCGGCTCAACCGCAGCGGCCACGCGGCGATTGCTCAACACCTCTCGCGTCAGGCGCAGTGCGGAAATAATGGGGACCGCCTGATTCAACAACGTGCCCATGGTCTTCGCAAAACGCGCGATTTCGAGCTTCAAGCTGACGTCCCCTAACAGCGGCGCCTTCAGACGCCACTGGTCCCAGCGCAACCGGCCGGATTCGGTCCGCACCCAACGGGCAAACAGCACCACCGTTATGATAATAACCACGGCCGCGATCCACCCGTAGTCGCGGAAAGCCTGGGAAACATCCATCAAGATTTGCGTCGGCAGGGGCAGTTCTTTCCCCGCCTCTTCAAAAATCTGCGCAAAGCGGGGCACTACGAAGCCCAGCAGGAAAGCGATCGCCACGCTCCCCACCCCCAGCAGAACCGTGGGGTAAATGAGCGCTGAAATCAGATAGCCACGCAGTTCCGCGCTAAACTCCTCAAACTCCACCAGGCGATCCAGGACCGCTGGAAGCGTGCCACTCGCTTCGCCGGCCCGCACCATGGCGACATAAAGGGCCGGGAAAAACCGTGGGTTGGCCGCCAGGCTGTTAGCCAACGACTGGCCGCTGCGCAATTCCTTCAGCGTGGCGCCGATCACGGCTTGCAGGGCCGGCTTTTCTGCCAAGTCCCGGCTGAGCGAGAGGCTGCGGTCAAGCGGCACACCGGCCCGCACCAGCGTGGCAAGCTGACGGGCGAAACCCAGCCGGTCGGAAGAAGACGTGCCCCGGCGTTTGAGCAACGCCCAAGACGCGCCCGTGGAGCCGTCTTTGGCGCTCACGTGGATGGGCAGACATCCCATGCGCCGAAGCTGCGCCAGAAGGGCCGGTTCAGTTTCCGCTACCAGCGTCCCCTGCACCAGCTCGCCCGTGCCCTTGATCGCCTTGTACGAAAACTCTGGCATTCCGCGCACCCATCAAGAACCGAAATTCGGAAATCGAAATTCGGAAAACCCCTGTGTCATCCTGAGCGAAGCGAAGGATCCCTGCGGTTGCTCTCTGGCGCTTGACGAACTGCCGGAATCCTTCGCTTCGTTCAGGATAACAACGAATGCAGTGACGACGGACAACTGACGACTGACGACTGACAACTAACTAGACTTCCTGCGTCACGCGCAGCACTTCTTCCACCGTGGTCTGGCCCGAGGCAATCTTCAGCCATCCGTCTTCGCGCAAACTGCGCATGCCCCTTTCACGCGCCGCCACACGTAAAGTGCTGGCGTCGGCCCGGGCCACAATCGCCCGCCGGATTCCTTCCTCCAACTCCATGAATTCAAAGATTCCCACCCGTCCGAGGAAGCCGGTATTCCCGCAATGCGCGCATTCGCCGGCTTTGTAAAGCGTCATACGCTCGGTCGCTTCCCAGCCTTGTTTCCGCAACTCGTCGATCTCCGCCGCGTACGGTCGCTTGCAATCGTCGCACAACACGCGCACCAGTCGTTGCGCGAGCACGGCAACCAACGAAGACGAAACCAGGTAGTGCTCGACGCCCATGTCCGTAAGGCGAGTGACCGCACTGGGGGCGTCATTGGTGTGCAAGGTGCTGAAAACCAGGTGGCCGGTGAGCGCCGCGCGCATGGCGATCTCCGCGGTCTCGAGATCTCGGATTTCTCCGATCATGATGATGTCGGGGTCCTGGCGAACGATGTGGCGCAGCCCCGCCGCAAACGTCAGCCCGATCTGGGGATTCACATGAATCTGGTTAACACCCGGCAACTGGTACTCGACCGGATCCTCCACCGTGATGATCTTCACGTCGGTTGTATTCAGCCGGCGCAAGGAACCATAAAGCGTCGTCGACTTGCCGCTTCCCGTGGGACCCGTCACCAGGAAAAGACCGTGAGGAAGATCGAGGTAGTATTCCATCTTGCGCAGCAGGGTATCGGGAAATCCCAAGCTCAGCAAGGAATAGCGATCGCTCGCGCTGCGGTCCAGAAGACGCATCACCACACTCTCCCCGTAAAGGGTGGGGAGCGTCGAAACTCGCAGGTCGATTTCCCGGCCCAAAACGCGCAGGGGTATCCTTCCGTCCTGGGGCAGGCGCTGCTCCGCGATGTTGAGCTTTGCCATCAGCTTGATCCGGGACGTAACCGCCGCCTGCATCTCACGCGGAGGAGCTGGCACTTCGTACAGCACTCCATCAATTCTGTACCGGACCCGGAACTGCTTTTCGAAGGGCTCGAAGTGAATGTCGCTGGAGCGGCGTTCCAGGGCGCGGGCCACCAACTGGTTCACCCAGCGAATCACCGGCGCTTCCGAAGCCAAGTCGCGCAGTTGTTCGATGTCGGCTGCTTCGGCGTCCGCGACGCCGGCCACGCCGTCGGAATCCGCCGCCACCACGCCTTCTTCTGCCGGTCCCATGTCGAGCCAGACGTCCAGGGCCTTAGTGATGGCGGCTTCACTGGCCAGCCGCACTTCCACTCTTCGCCCCAGCAACCGTTCGATGACTCTAATGTTGTCGCTGTCCAGCGGGTCGGCCATGGCGACGAACACGGCATCGCCTTCCACCCGGTACGGATAGACCAGGTATTGACTCAAGAAGCCGGAAGGCAATACGGACGCCTCCATCGGCACATCCTTCAGTTGGGCCGCGTCGACCATTGGAATGCCGAGTTGTTCGGACAAAACCGTTTGCAGGTCCTGCTGCGAGATGTAGCCTAAATCAAGAAGGATCCTGCCCAGCCGGCCCTTCCGTTCCCGCTGCAACTGCAGCGCCTTTTGAAGGTCGTCTTCCGGCAACAGGCCGCGCTCCACCAGCAATTGGCCCAGCAACTTGCGGCTGACCGTAGCAGAGGTCATAGCAAAGCTCTCAAAGGTCCAGCACTTTCATCTTGCCCAGCAACTCTCGGTATGAGATTTTCTTGTCCCAAAACTCGTCCAAGTCCGACTTCCGGGTTTCGATTATGATCTGCCCCGGAAACTTGCTTTCCCCGGTGTCTACTTCGAAAAGGTGCACAACCACCGCAATTGAGTCGTTGGGGCTGAGGTCCCGCAAGCTCATCGCGTGGTCCGCCAACAACCGCGGAACCGACTCCTTGACCGTGATGATTCGGTCGTGTTTCACCTTTTGGGCTTTCTCGATTTCCATCTTGCTCAACGGCGCCATATTGAACGGAGTAAGAACGCGCGTAGGGTAGAGATTGACTTCCAAGCTGAAGGCCAGCCCGAAACCGGGCAAATAAGTGCCCTGAGTCTTCTCCAGTAGCCCGAACGGCGGAGCAAATGTCTGGGCCATTGTCCCATCAATAACTGCTTCGAACACTTTCATCTCGGCCTTCAGCGCGCCGAAATTGGCGGAAGGCCATTCCGCTGGGACGCGCCGGACCGCAAAAGGCAAGCAGGCGAGGCAAATCAGGACTGCCCTGCCCGGCCTTTTCAGTTTGAGAGGCATGTGAGTTACCTCCTCGAGAGCCCCGCGGGCTAGTGGGTGGGCAATTGTCGCTCGTGGGCAACCATGCTGATGAGCGCGCTCTGCTGTTCCGTTGCCTTATACTCAGTGTTCAGGGATAGCTCGAAATACTGCATTTGCTGAGCAAGGCGCTTCAGATTCTCGGTCTGTTCCTGGCGCAGGCTCGCCACTTCGTCCCGGGTGGCAGCCTGCATTCCTTTGCTCTGCAAAGATACTTGTTCCGCGACCGCCCTCGCCACGAACTCCTTCATTTCGGCCTGGGTTAACGCCGGCCGGGCCCAGGCGCCAACGGGAAGCAGCCGCGGGCCCCCGAAACGGATACCGACCGATACGATCGCTAGGAAGATCACCGCCCCAGCCGCCGAGAGGGCCGCCGTGCGGGGTAGGGCCGCCCAGAATCCCGCGAATCGGCTCTGAGCTTTGTCTCCGAAAACCACCACGTGGGCGGGCATGTCGCAATCGATCAAACTGCTTTTCAACGCCTGCCGCACGCCGAGGAGCCGCTGGGCCGCCTGTGCGCACTCCTGGCAATGCTCGAGATGCTGCTCGAGTTCTAGCGCCCGCGCTGGAGAAAGCTCATCCAGCGCCCAATCGGTCAACTCGTTCCCCCATTCACGACACCGCATGACGTTCACCTCTTCTTCGTAGAAAACACAGTTTCCAAGGCTCAGGACTCGCATCTTGAGAAGCGAGGATCGGCTGCCGGAGCTCGCCCACTTCAAGAAAAAGTCCGCAGCTCCACTCTGGGCAGATTCCGGCTCGCTGAGTCCCGAGTGTTGCAATTTGTTGGTTGTTGCGCTTGCTCTATTCCGGATTGCTGATTTTCAACTCTTGAATTCCGGCTTCTTCCCAAGCAATTCCCGGGGCCGCACGTGACCCTCTCCGCGCGGGAGAGGGCAAGGAGAGGAAAGAGCGTCACTCAGGTGACGTATGGCCCCCTCCCGCCTGGACAGGATAACGCCCGCCCCAGGTCTACCGTTCGATCAACTTCCTCAACCGCTCAAAACCCGAGTACACGCGGGTCTTGGCCGTGCTCACCGGACAACCTTGAATCGCCGCAATCTCCTCCAGCTTGAAACCCTGGTAAAACTTCAGAACAATCGCCTCGCGTTGCTCGAGTGTCAATTCCGCAAGCGCTTTCTCTACCAGGATTTTCATTTCGCCTTGTTCCCAACGGCCCGCCTCACCTACCCTCACCGGCGAAGAACCCTGCGCCGGCTCGAGGTCGTTCAGGCTGGTTTCCGCTTCCTGCACATGGCGCGCGTGCGAGCGAGCGGTGTTGCGTGCAATGCGAAATAACCACTGAGGGAACTTGTCGGGATCCTTCAATTGCCCCAAATGGCGATAACCCGAGAGAAAAACCTCCTGGCACATGTCAAAGGCATCTTCCGGCCGTCCGCTAAGATACACCAGGAAGCTATAAACCTTACGCTCCCAGCGCCTTACGAGCGCGTTGAAAGCCTCCGGCGATCCGCTCTTGGCGTCCCTGACCAGCACCGCGTCCGGACGATCAGAGATCTCTATTCCCAATTCCACTCCACATGACGCACAAAATAGCAAAAAAGTTTGCGGCGCCCCTCAAATTTCTTTCCGCTTCTGATTTACTCAGCTCGGCATCCCCGGCCGCACACGCTCGGGAGGCCCGCTTCAAACTTGATAACATCGTAGAATACAAGATCGGTCATTTGTGAAACAATACGTTTTCCAATGACCGGCCGCGCTGTTCACACATTGCGCGTCGCCCGGAGGTCCTCATGAGCAACATTGCCGCAAAATGTGAAGCGTCCGCAAGCATGGGTCCCACACGCCGGGAAATCCTACAGGCACTGAGCGTCTCGAGCGCATTGGCACTCACCGGAATAGCACCGGCAGCCGCGCCCCCGCCCCAAGCTGAAGCCAGTGCACCGACTTCAAATCTACAAGCGGATCCCTCCAAAAAGTGGAAGGGGTCAGGTCTCGGCAGCATTTATCCGATGATTAAGCAGGTGCAGGAAGAGGCTCCATCGAGTCTTTCCTACCTTAAAGTCCGTCCAAAGAACCTCGAAGCCTGGAAGGCCGATGCGCGCGCCAGAGTTTTCGATCTGTTCCTGTACCGTCCCGCGGAGTTCGACCCCATACCCAAAGTCATCGAGCGAGTGGACAAGGGCGATTACGTTCGAGAATACCTCCGATTTCACACCACGCCGGATATCGAGGTACCCGCGTATTTTCTAATCCCCAAGGGCGCGAAGTTTCCCGTGCCTGCCGTTGTAGCGCTGCATTGCCACGGCGGATTCTATTACTGGGGAAAGGAAAAGATTGTCGAGACCGAGAACGAGCATGCCGCGTTGGTCGAGTATCGGCGCGACGCCTACGATGGGCTCAGTTATCCGGTCACACTGGCGCGCCATGGTTATGCGGTGATCGTGATCGACATGTTCTATTTCGGTGAAAGGCGCCTGCTCCTGGATTCGGACCTCGAGGAGGGCATCAACGACCGCAGCAAACAGGAGCCGGCTGAAACCATCGCCAAACTCAATGCCAGAAGTGGCGGAGCCGAAGGTTATGTTCTGCGGAATATGCTCATGTCGGGCTTCACCTGGGCAGGCGTTCTGGCCTGGGATGACATCCGCACGGTCGACTATCTTCTGACGCGGCCCGAAGTGAATCCCAACCGCATCGCCTGTGTGGGGCTGTCGGTGGGAGGCTACCGGTCGAATTTCCTCGCCGGCTTGGATCCCCGTATCAAAGCGGCCTGTGTGGCGGGTTGGATGACCTCGTGGCGGGATCTGGTCCCCGGATTCGAGCCCCACACGATCATCTCGGGAGTCACACCCGGCCTGCTGAAGTACCTCGATTATCCTGATGTGGGATCGCTCACCATGCCCAACCCGCTCATGGTCGTACACGGCTGGCGCGACGGCCTGTTCTCGACCCAGGGCGTGCTCTCCGCTTTCCGCACTCTGCGCCAGTGTTATGAAGCCATCGGCAAACCGGAACGCTTCACCACCTATACCTACGACGGTCCGCACAAGTTCCCCGCCCGCGCCCAGCAACTCATGCTGGAGTGGTTTAACCGCTGGGTGTAACTAGCCTCGCTTGCTCTGCCCGATGAGGAACGCTGCAAAGATGAGCACGGCGCTTCCGGCGATCATGCGGAGGAACGCTGCCCGGGTGGCTTGTTTCCACTCTGCCAGCAAAACGCCCCAGGCATTGGAGGTGAGAATAATCAAGGCGACGAAAACCGGCCACCCAAAACTGTTCCCCAGCGAGCCCAGGCCAAAGGCGCTGCGCCCGTAGACAAACACGCTGGCAATCCAAAGCAGACTCATGGCGGGCACCTGGAGCGCGTCACGAGTGCGCATCCCCGCGGCGAAGACTGCCGTCGAGTGTTCACGGACGGCGCGCCCGAAACAGTATCCGGCCTGCACCACGGAAGCCGACGAGAGGAACACTGCCCAGGCAAGATAGACTTCGACCGGGAACCCCTGTTTCGAACCCGTCCCCGCGCCTTTGCTGAGAAGGGCAGTTCCGTACTGAATGCCGAAATTGAGCGTGGGCGCCAGGACGCCCCCAACAATAGCAATCAGGAGTCCCAGGCGGAACCGCTTGGCACTGGAACTGCCGGCCTCACCTTTGCTCCCGCCGGCCTGAGCGCACAAGATGACTCCCGCCACCATCAGGGCGAGCCCCAGAACGAAGAACCAATCTCCTTGCGATCTCAATTCGAATGCCCCTGCCCAGAACAGAGGCAGCAACGCCCCCAGCACGATCGAGAGCCCCAATTGGATAGCGAATCCGAGCGCGATTCCGAGCAGGTCCACGGCGATGCCGTACAGCAACGAGGCGATGCCAAACAGCACTCCCCACCCGACCAAGATCATCCAGCCCCGCTCCGGGACGCGGCTCAGAATCTCGCGCCAGCCCGGCACGGCCGCCAACACAACAATCCATGGCATTATGCCCATCGCCAGCAGCGAATGCAGAGTCCAGATGTGGTTGAACTTCCAGACGCGCGTCGTCTTCAAGGGGACCGCGAAACTGCCGTTCAATAACCCCGCCAGAACAATCCCAGCCCAACTCAACATGAATCAATCTCCGTGCGACCGGCGCCGTACGCATTGCTCTGAAGTAGTGAGAGAATCAAGCGTTTGTCATCCTGAGCGCAGCGAAGGATCTCTGCAGTTGTTCCTAAATCGTTGAACCTTGAGAAACTGCGGAGATCCTTCGCTGCGCTCGGGATGACACGGATCTTGTGGGTCACCGCATACGCGGCGCGACCCTGGCGATGTAATCATCAAACACCTGACGATTGTTATCCGGACCGACCGTCGTGACATTGGGAGAAACAAAGGCTCGGAATTTCACGCCGCGTTGCGCAAGCTCGGCCGCGATCTCTGCCGTCAGAGCCATGGAAATG
>Ga0181536_10002334_pt1 | contig 21561 bp, 13 predicted proteins | sample PEATcosm2014_Bin_41_FD_121105 | JGI IMG/M metagenome (GOLD analysis project Ga0181536, IMG submission 121105) | Peatland microbial communities from MTU Mesocosm Facility, Houghton, MI, USA - PEATcosm2014_Bin17_60_metaG | ecosystem: Environmental > Terrestrial > Soil > Wetlands > Peat | place...
AGAATTCATTTTGGCCTGGGGGCGGCGAAAAAGATCGACCGGCTCACGATCACATGGCCGAGCGGAACGAAACAGGTGCAGGAGAACCTGCCCGTGGACCGCATCATGACAGTAGAGGAGAAGTAACCGATGCGGCGTGGGGCATGGTTGCTGGCCGCGGGTTCTATGGCGCTGATGGCCATGGCCACGGAGCCTCGTGCCGCGCGTTACCCCTCGCCCGTGGAACTCACGATCTCGCCAGATGGCCTGCGGCTCTATGCGCTTTGCGAGGGGACCGACGAAGTGGCGGTCTACGATCTGGGCTCGGGAAAAATCATCCGGCGCGTGCCGGTGGGACGCGTGCCCAAAGGCATGGCCCTATCGCCGGATGCAAAACGGCTGTACGTGACTAATTCCTGGAGCGATACCGTTTCTGAACTGGATACGGCTTCTCTCGCGGTCGTCCGCACGCTGCCAACGGGCTTCGAGCCGAACGCGGTGATTGCGAATGGCGACTTCCTGTTCGTGGCGAACCGCATCAGCAACGACGTTTCGGTGATTGACCTTGCCACGGGTCTGGAGAAGAAGCGCCTGCTGGCGGGGCGCGGAGCCAGCTATCTGGCCGCGTCGCCGGATGGCAGCCGGATCTTCTGCACGCACATTTATCCGAAGATTGGCAAGTTCCGCGCACAGCCCGAGTCGGAGATCACGGTCATCGATGCGTCGTGCCAGATGGTGGTGGACCGGTATCGTTTGCCAAGCGCAGCGGGCGTGTTCCATGTGACGCTCTCGCCGGACGGAAAGCTGGGCATGGCCGCCCAGATACGCCCCAAGAATCTGGTCCCGCTGGCCCATGTGGAGCACGGCTGGGTGATCGGCAATTCGATTTCCGTGTTCGGGGAGGACGTGGGCGAGGTGGTGCAGGTTCCGATCGATGAACTGGACCGCTATTACACGCCGCCGTTCGCCATTGCGATTGCGCCGGACAAGAGCGTGGCATACGTCTCGACCACAGGTTCGGACAGCGTGACGGTGATCGATATCGGGCGTCTGGTGAAGTTTCTCCGGTCGCTGGGGCCGGTGGAGCGGCGCACGCTGGCCAACGATCTTTCAGCCTCGGCGAACTACGTGGTGGCGCGCATTCCGGTGGGGAGTGGCCCGAAAGGAATGGCGCTCTCCGCGAATGGGAAGCGGCTTTACGTGGCGAACCGAACCGGCGACACGATCTCCGTAGTTGATACGGCAGCACGGCGCGTAGTGAACGAGCTCTCGCTCGGCGGGCCATCCACGTTGACCGCGGAACGGCGGGGAGAGCGTCTGTTTTTCCAGGCCGCGTTCGCGTTTCACGGGCACTTTGGCTGCGCGAGCTGTCATCTGGAAGCGACCTTCGACGGCATGTCATGGGACCTGGAGCCGGATGGCTTCGGCAAGGATTACGTGGATAACCGGCTGCTTGAAGACGTCGGCGACACGGGGCCGTTCAAGTGGAATGGCTCGAATCCGAATCTGGAGACGGAATGCGGCCCGCGCACGGAGAAATACTTTTACCGTTCGGAAAGCTACGATGGCGAGCAACTGGAGGATCTGGTGAGCTTCATCAAATCCATCCCGCTGCGGCCAAACCGCTACCGCGCGGCGACGGGCGAGCTGACCGCGGCGCAAGAGCGCGGCAAGGCCATTTTCGAGCGGACGCGGCGCAAGAATGGAACGCCGATCGCGGTGCAAGACCAGTGCGGTTACTGCCATTCCGGGCCGCACTACACGAATCAAAAATTGTTCGACGTCGGGACGGGCAAGGCAACGGACCGGTCGCCTCTGATCGACGTTCCGCAGTTGACGAATATTGCGCTGACGGCGCCGTACCTGCATGACGGGTCGGCGAGATCGCTCGAGGAAATCTGGACGGTATTCAATCCGAACGACACGCACGGGGTGACGAACGACCTCCAGAAAGACGAACTCAACGATTTGATTGAGTATCTGAAAACGTTATGAGGAAAATGCTGGCCCTCGTTTTCGCATCCGTCGCGCTCGCGGGCGCAGCGGACATGCCGTGCTTCCGGTGGGAGAACTTCACTACCGCGAACGGCCTGCCGGACAACCACGTGTTCAACGTCGCGGTGGACGGCAAGAAGGTGTGGGCAGCGACGGAGAACGGCCTGGGCTTGTACGAGAACGGCCAGTGGAAAGTGTATCGCCCGGCGGATGGTCTGGCGCACCGCGCGGTCTTGTTTGTGGCGCCCGACCCGCGGACCGGGGACGTGTGGATCGCGACGATGGGCGGATTGAGCCGTTTTTCCGCGGGCCGTTTCGATACCTACACACAACTCACGAGCGGCCTGGCGAACGACGTAGTCTACGGCGTTTCTGTCGAAGGCGATTTCATCTGGGTGGCGACCGCTGCCGGGGGAAGCAGGCTGAATACGCGCACCGGGCAATGGAGCCTGTATAACGAGCGCAACACGCCAATGTACGAGATCTGGACCTATGCCGTGAACGCCACACCGACGAAGGTGTACTACGCGGTATGGGGTGGCGGCGTGCTCGAATACGACGTGAAGACGGAGCGTTGGAAAGATTACAACGATCCCGATGGCGAGACGGAAATAGTGCTGTACAAGGACCAAGGGTTGATTCACGAAGTTACGACATCGGTGAGTTACGTGGAAAAGGACAAGATCCTGTGGGTGGCCACTTATGCCGGCGCGAGCCGCTATGACGGGCGCAACTGGAAGAACTTTCTGGAGAAGGACAGCGGATTGCCGAGCAATTTTCTGAACCAGGTGAAGGCGGTGGACGGCAAGCGGGCGTGGTTTTCGACCGACAAGGGGCTAGCGTATTACGACGGCGAGAACTGGGCGGTTTACCGTCCGGCGCTGGATACGCACAAGCCGGAAATGCTGGTGCGGGATGCCGCGGGGAAAGTAACGCCCGTCGCGACCGAAACAGCGCCGTCACATAACTACGTGCTGGGCGTGGATTTTGACGGAGAAGACCTTTGGGTGGCGACGGCGCATGGCCTGAGCCACGGGGTACGGGTGAAGTAGCAAGTTCGATTTCTTGGGGGGTATTCCTATGACGATTCCTGAGGTGCTGGAAGAGATTTCCTGTTCGGCGAGTATTGAAAAGAAACCGATCACCGCGCTTCAAGCGCTCAACGAGGCGTATCACTACGCGCGGCCGAGTTCGTTTTCGCGAGGGTTACGGCTAGATCTGGGTGGCATCGCGATCCTGCTGATTTCCGGAACGGCGAGCATAGGGCCGAATGGGGAAACGCTGCATGTCGGCGACTTCCGTGCCCAGACGCGGCGCACGTTCCAGAACATTACGGACCTGCTGGCGGCGGAAGGCGCTACCTGGAAGGACGTCGTGAGGACGACGTGCTATCTGCGCGACATCGACCGCGACTACGCGGAGTTTAACGAGGAGCGGACGGCGTTCTACCAGGAGCAGGAGCTCGACCCGCTGCCGGCGTCCACGGGCATTCAGGCGAAACTCTGCCGGCCGGAGCTGTTGGTGGAGATCGAAGCTATTGCCATGTTCCGCACTGGCTTGAAGGAGTGACGATGTCCGCGCGGTGGTTGCTCGCGCTGGCGGCGGCGTCCCTGATGTGGGCGCAGGTGAGGGGTCCGTGCGCGTGCGGCGCGGATCCTCCCGGTCCGCCACCGAATCGTGAGCTGCATCCGTATGCCAACGCGCCCGAGGACCTGCGTCCTTTTTCGAAATTCACCACGCCATATTACGAAAACTACACGAAGCTGGTGGAGTACAACGGCGCGGCACGGGACGTCGAGACTGTGAAGGCGAGCGCTGTCGACGAAGTGCGGATTGGCTTCCTGGGACCGGTGGAGAACCATCCGGATGAAAAGCTCGGCAAGGCGATGCTGAATGGCGCGCTGCTGGCTGTGGGTGAGGCTAACGCGGCGGGCGGGTATGGCGGTAAGCCGTTCAAGCTGATGATCCACAACGATCAGGCGACTTGGGGCGCGTCGAGCAACGAGATCGTCAAGATGGCGTACGACGAGAAGGTTTGGGCGATGTTGGGCTCGGTTGGCGCCGATTCCACACACATCGCGCTGCGCGTTTCGCTGAAAGCGGAAGTGCCCATCGTCAACAGCGCGGCGACGGACCCAACGATTCCCGAGACCATTATTCCCTGGTACTTCACGACCATTCAAGACGACCGGGTGCAGAGCTACACGCTGGCGCGGCGGATTTATACCGATCTCGGTTTGCAAAGGATTGCGCTCTTGCGCGTGAATGACCGCTATGGGCGATTCGGCGTGCTGAAGTTCAAGGACGCGTCGCGCAGGCTCGGGCATCCAGTGGTGATCGAGCAGAAGTATATGCCCGGCGACACGGATTTCCGGCGGGAATTGCGGATTATTCGCGAATCGGGGGCGGACGGGATCGTGGTGTGGGGCGATGCGGCCCCGGCGGGGAACATTCTGAAGCAGATGCGCGAAATGGGCATGAAGCAAAGAGTGTTCGGCAGCTACAGAGTTCTGGGCGACGACCTCGTGCGCATTGCTGGTGCAGCGGCTGACGGACTGGAAATTGTGTTCCCCTTCGACCTGACGCGCGATGACCCGGCATGGCTGGCGTTCAATCAGCGTTTTGAAAAGGAATTCGGTAAGCGCCCGGATGCGTTCGCTTCGCTGGCGTACGACACGATGAATATTCTGCTGGATTCGATTTGCCGGGCGGGATTGAACCGCGGCCGCATTCGCGATGCGCTCACGGGCACAGAGCGCTACAAGGGCGCGACCGGAGAGATGGTGTTTGACCCGAACTGCAAGAACATCGTGCCGATGTACCTGGCGACGGTGAAGAGCGGCAAGTACGAATTCCGCCGCTACCCGATGCAGATTCCGTATGCGCGGGTGGGAGAAAAGCCGGTTGCATACAACGGGCCGCCGCTGGCGGACATTCCGTCCGGGCCGATGCGGATTGGATTATTCGGGCCGGGAGCGGAAAAGGTGGCTGCGAGCCTCGCGTCATTTATGGAGCCGTACGCGGGCCGGTACATGCTGGCCGCTGTTTCTTCAGACGTGCCATGGGGAAAGGCTTCGCAGGCTTTGGTAAAGCTGATTTACGACGATCAGGTGCTGGCGTTGATCGCAACCGATCGCAATTCGAGCCACCTGGCGGAACAGATCGCCGCGAAGGCTTTTGTGCCGTTGATTGCGGTTTCGGCCGACAAGACTCTGACGTCGGTCAATCTCCCGTGGATTTTCCGCGTGCCGGCGGATACCTCGGTGCGAGATGCGCTCGGCTGCCTGCTCGACGCGGCGGAGAAAGCCGGACCAAATCGCGGGCGCATGCGCGAGACCCTCGCTTCGGGCGCGCTGGTGGCCGGCAAGATACGGTTTGATTCCACAGGCGAACCGCAGACGCACTGAAGCTTAACACCCACCATCCGAATACGGCTTCGCATCCCTGGAGGCGCGGGGTGCATCTTTAAATCTTATGGAAAAGCCGACCTTCGACCCGGGCCTGACGCAGAAGTTCACCGTGCCGCTACGGCGCGCGATCAACAAAGACGGCAGCTTTAATGTGCGGCGCCGCGGAACCACGTGGCGCGACGTCAACGGGTACCTGTACTTGATCAATATGCCGTGGCCGGGTTTCTTCTCCTGCGTGCTGGTGGGTTATTGCATCGTGAACACACTGTTCGCGCTGGTCTACTATGCGCTCGGGCCCGACCAGTTGCAGGGCGGGGCGAACGTAACCAACAACATGGTCCACTTTCTGAATTCGTTTTTCTTCAGCGCGCATACGCTGACGACGGTGGGCTATGGCAGCATCTCGCCAAAAGGAAACGCGGCGAATGTGGTGGCGGCGCTCGAAGCGATGACGGGGCTGATGGGCTTTGCGCTGGCGACGGGACTGCTATTCGGGCGGGTGTCGCGGCCATCGGCGAGGATTGGCTACAGCGAGCGAATGGTGATCACTCCATACTTGGACGGCACGAGCTTGCAATTTCGCGTGGTGAATAAGCGCGCCAACACGCTCATGGAGCTGGAAGCCAAGGTCATGCTGATGACCGTGGAAGGCGAAGCGGGGCAAAGGAAACGCGACTACAAGGTGTTGAAGCTGGAACGCCACAACGTCTACTTTTTTCCGCTGACGTGGACGATTGTGCACCCCATCGATGAGCACAGCCCGTTCTACGGGAAGACGGCTGCCGATTTGCACCGGCTTCAAGCCGAGATTCTCATTCTGATCAAAGGATTCGATGATACCTTCAGCCAGACGGTGCACTCGCGGTATTCCTATCGATACGACGAGATTGTCTGGGGTGCGCGGTTTGCGCCGGCGTTCGATGTGGATGCGTCGGGCGATATTGTGCTGGAAGTGGATAAGGTGGGGGTGCTGGCGGAGGCGGGAGGTTAGGCGCATGGCGAAGGATTGATAAAGCGGGCCGCCGTCTGTCGGCGTGAGCGGCTGGGTGGGTGAGCGGGAGCGTGCTAGCGATGTGGAGTTCGCTAACCATTTGAGCGCAGCATGGGGGATGATGAACTCGGGGAAGTCGCAGAGGAGGACGAATGCGTGATGCGGGAGTTTTCATTTCCTCAGTGCTAAGACATTGGGGTGCGTGGGGCACCGGAGGAATTCTCGTTTTGGCATTCGGCTGTCTCGAGTATTTTGGGTGGTGGAAACTCCCTAAAAACCAGTGTATGCGGCATTTCTGATGGCCGGAATCTTTGTTTCTTGTTTTCAGGCATGGCAGGATCAGTATATAGAGAACGAAGCGGCCAGATCTGCCGGGTCTATCCGCCTTGATAGCTTGCAATCATTTCTCTATAAACATGAGAACACTGATAAAGGAGAAATAGAGATCGCACTCGTCCTGAGCAACTTGCAGAGTAGGCTCGTGGAGTACAACGTAGATAGTTTTGAATTGACGTTGGATTCGGCACCAGCGAAATTGAGTTTCGTCAGTAGGGGTGGCTACGTATATGCAAGCAGTCCCACGATCTTTCGATCGGGTGGCGTGCCCATAAGCGATACATCAAAATCGCGATTTACTGGCACCTTAGACTACGCGATCAGTTATCATACTGTCGGCAGCAGGATAATTCATCACTCTAACAAGTCGCTCACATTCAACGTATACCCGCAATCACCGGCTGGAGTCCAGTTCTTAACAAAACGAGAGCATGAGGATTGAATTGCTAATCCAATGACTGTGTTAGCGGAGTGCACTTACGCTCTTACTTCGGCAACGCGAACGCTACGTAGCTTCCACCCGAAGGTCGCCGGGATTTGCCGCCGCCGGCGGCGATGACTACGAACTGGCGGCCGTTTACCTCGTAGGTTGCCGGGGTGGCGTTGCCGCCGGCGGGTAGCGTGGTTTCCCAAAGGAGTTTTCCGGTCGACTTATCGTAGGCGTGGAACTTGCGGTCGTGATCGGTCGCGCCGATGAACAGCAGGCCTCCGGCGGTCACCGCTGGGCCGCCGTAGTTTTCGGTTCCGGTGTTGCGGACGCCCTGGGCCACCAGTTCCGGAATTTCGCCGAACGGAATTTTCCAGGCGATTTCGCCGGTATCTAGATTGATGGCGTTGAGCGTGCCCCACGGCGGCTCGACGGCGGGGTAGCCATCCGGATCAAGAAACTTGTTGTAACCGTCCATGGTGTACTTCAAGCCGAACGGCCACGGGCTGTCCGCCACACGCCCTTCGACGCTGGTGTCTTCGCCGGTGAGCAGGAGGTGGACAAGCGCACCCACTTCGTCGCGCGATAGATCGGGAAATGCCGGCATGCGCCCGCGCCCATCATGAATCACCGCGCCCAGTTCCTCGTCGGTCAACTTTGCGCCGATGTTTACCAGCGACGGAAAATCCGGCGGGCTGCCGCGGAGGTCCTTGTGATGGCAACTGGCGCAGTTGGCGAGATAGAGCTCGCGGCCGCTAGTGTGCTCCTGAATTTTGGGCCGCTCGACCAGGCGCAGAATCCACGCCATCTCGTTCGCATTCACATAAAGGAGACCGCTCGAAGGATCAAACGCCGCGCCACCCCATTCGGCGCCGCCATCGAAGCCGGGAAAGATCACCGTGCCCTGTAAACTAGGCGGCACGAACTGGCCCGCGCTGCGAACCTTTTGGAAGACGTCGAGCACGGCTTGGTGCGCGTCGGGAGTGCGGTGCGTCAGCATGTCTTCGGTGAGGATCTGGCGCGCGAACGGAGGCGGTTTCACAGGGAACGGCTGCGTACCGGCAGTCACTTCGCCATCTACATCCGAGCGTGGCACGTTGCGATATTCGATGGGAAATAGCGGCTTCCCGGTTTCTCTCTCGAAGACGAACACGTAAGCGGATTTCGTGATCTGCGCCACGGCATCGATGAGTTTGCCATCGCGCATGACCGTCACCAGGCTCGGCGGCGCGGGGAAGTCGCGATCCCACAGGTCGTGTTTGACGCCCTGGAAGTGCCAGACGCGCTCACCGGTTGCGGCCTTGAGAGCGATGAGCGTGTTGGCGAACAGGTCATCGCCGAGGCGGTTCGCTCCATAGAAATCAAACGACGCCGATCCGGTGGGAACGAAGACCAGGCCGCGCTTCTCATCCACGCTCATGCCGGCCCAGTTGTTGGCGGCGCCGCTGTACTTCCAGGCGTCTTTCGGCCAGGTTTCGTAGCCGAGCTCGCCGGGGTGCGGGATGGTGTGGAAGCTCCAGCGAATTTTGCCGGTGCGCACGTCGAAGGCGCGGATGTCGCCGGGCGGCGCGGGCAGGTCCTCGGCCATCAGGCCGCTGATGATGAACAGGTCCTGAGAAATGATGCCGGGCGAGGTGGCGGAAATGGAGAGGTCGCGCGGATCGCGGCCCAGGCCTTCGCGGAGATCCACGCGGCCCTTTGTCCCGAAGCTCGTTATGGGTGCGCCGGTATGGGCGTCGAGCTCATGAAGCCACTGGCGGGAAACGAACAGAATGCGCTCATCGTGGCCGTCCGTCCAATAGGTGACGCCGCGATTGCGCACCGAATGCGTGATCTTCGCGCCCTCGTTGGGATCAAAACTCCAGCGCAGCTTCCCGGTTGCGGCATCGAGTGCAATGACGCGCAGCCTGGGCGTGGTGGCATAGAACACGCCGTTGATGACGATCGGATTGCACTGCATCTCCGAGCCCTCGAAGGCGTCGCCAGTGTCGAAGGTCCAGGCGACCTGGAGCTTGTCGACATTGCCGCGATTGATCTGGTCGAGATTGGAGTACCGGATGCTATCGGACCCGCCGCCATAGACCTGCCAGGAGCGGTAGCCCGAGGGAGCCTGGCGGAGTTCTGCGGCAGGCAGAAGGGCGAGAGTTGAGAGCAGTGCAGCGATCGCAGATGCGAGGTGAGGTTTCATAGCTAATGACGCGAGATTGTTTCAATATACTCGACCTGGAAGGATCGGACAGGGCACCGCAGCCCGTTGAATGGATGGTCGAGTTCACCGAACTGCCGGTTGCGGAACTCGTGGAGCGTGCTGCTGCAGCGCGACGTTCCGGGTAATAAGGATAGGCCGAATAGAGAAATGGGTTGCAATTACCGTAAGATACTACTGAGACCTTATTATCTGCGACAGGCAGGAGACAACAGGAGACAACATGAAACAGACGATAGCGATAGCATCCATTGTGGGCATAATTCTAGCAGGCTGCACGCTGGCCCTCGCGGCAGGCAGTGGTATTGAGGGGAAGTGGAAAATCACGGCCGATACCCCGGACGGTGAGCAATCAGAGTGGAGCATGGTTTTCAAGATCCAAGATGGCAGACTCACGGGAACGGCCGAAGGCGATGCCGGACAGTTCGAATTCAAGAACCTGAAAGAGAATGGCCAAATCGTGACCGGTGAGTTGGAGGTGCAAGGCGACGAGTACGTCATCGAGGTCACCGTCACCGGAGACAAACTCGAAGGCAAGTGGAAGCTGGATAGCACGACCGGAGTCATCAAGGGCGCCCGGGATACGGCCCAATAGCGAGCCGCCCTCTGATCGCCACGAAATCTCCAGGTAGCCGGCCGCAGGGTAGAAGAGAACAACTATGCGCTTACGAACCACACCGGTGTTTCTGGCATTTCTGGCCATGGGGTTTGCGGATGCCGTGGGACCATTCGTCAGCCTGGCCAAGAACGAATTTCAACTGAGCAACACGATCGCGTCGTTGATTCCGTTTGTGGGGCTCAGCATGTTCGGCCTGCTGTCGGTACCGGTCGGCTTGTTCCAGGACCGGCGCGGCAAGAAGTTCGTGCTGATGATGGGTTTACTGGTCGCGCTCGCGGGGCTGCTGAACGCGAGTTTCGGACTCACCTCGTTCCGGCGGTTTCTGCTCACGGTTCTGCTGGTGGGCGCGGGCGCGGCCATCCTGCAAGTGGCGGGAAATCCGATCATGCGCGACGTTTCCGGGGAGGGCAAGTACGCGCGGAATCTGTCGCTCGGGCAGTTTGTGAAGGCGATCGGATCGCTGTCTGGCCCGCTCATTCCCGTGATCGCCGCCCGGTATTTCGGTGTGAGTTGGACTGTGATCTTCCCGATTTACGCGGTGGCGCTTGTGGTGACGGTTGTGGCCGTGAGCATGCTGCATGTACCGCGCGAGGAGTCAAAACAGAAGGCGGCCACGCTTGGTTCCTGCCTGGCATTGCTGAAGGACCGGTACGTGCTCGCGATGGTGGGCGCCATCTTCTTATATGTAGGAGCGGAAGTGAGCGTGAGCGCGGGCATCCCTCTGTATCTCAAGGAGCGATTCGACATCGATATCAACCGCGTGGGCCTGCTAGGCACGGGGCTTTTTTTTATGGCCCTGACCATCGGGCGGCTGACGGGTGGCGTGGTTCTGAATTGGATGGCGCCGCGCAAGTTTTACATCGCAACCTGCGCCGCTTCGATTCTCGGCCTGGTGGGACTGTACATGCCGGATCGCACGGTGGCGGTGGCAAGCTTCTTTCTGGCTGGCTTGGGATTCGCTAACATCTTCCCGCTGGTTTTCTCCATCACCGTGGACGCGATGCCGGAGCACACCAACGAGCTATCGGGACTGATGGTGACTGCCATCGTCGGCGGGGCGATATTGCCGCCGCTGATGGGGCTGGTAGCGGACCACAGCACGGTGCAATTCAGTTTCGTGGTGCCGCTGGCTGCGATTCTGTATATTACGGGGACGGCATTAATGAATGTAAGAAGCCGGGTGAGTGTGGATGCAAAGGTACTCTGATGATCCGCGGGCGGTGATGACGCTCGATGCCGGGGGAACGAATTTTGTGTTCTCGGCGATGCAGGGCAATCGTCCGGTGGTCGAGAGCTTTGCGCTGCCATCGAACGCCGATCATCTGGAGCGATCTCTCCACACGCTGGTGGAGGGATTTCGCCGGTTGCAGGCCGAGCTTCCGGCGCCGCCGGTGGCCATCAGTTTCGCGTTTCCAGCACCGGCGGATTATTTCAACGGGATCATCGTGGGGCCGAGGAATCTGCCGGCGTACCGCGACGTGGCGCTGGGACCGATGCTCGCGGACACGTTCGGCTTGCCAACGTTCATCAACAACGACGGCGATCTGTTCGCTTACGGCGAGGCGACGGCGGGGTTCCTGCCGTATGTGAACGGCCTCTTGGAAAAGGCCGGGAGCCCAAAGCGGTTCCACAACCTTCTGGGTGTGACGCTGGGAACGGGCCTCGGCGGCGGGATCGTGCGCGACGGGGAACTGTTCATTGGGGATAACTCGGTAGCGGGCGAGATGTGGCTTGTGCGGCACAAGCTTGAGCGTGACGTAAATGCCGAGGAGGGTGCATCCATCCGCGCGGTTCGGCGCGTTTACGCGGAACGAGCGGAGTTGCGATTCGAGGATGCGCCCGAGCCGAAGGTGATTTTCGAGATTGCCGAGGGACGCGCGGAGGGCAACCGCGACGCGGCGCGAGAGGCTTTCCGGCGCTTGGGTGAGGTTGCGGGAGATGCCATCGCACTGGCGATTACGCTGATCGACGGGCTGGTGGTCATCGGCGGGGGAATTGCTGCGGCGCACAGGCAGTTCTTGCCGGCGATCATCGACGAGATGAACTCCACATACGCCGCGCCGAATGGAGAACGCTTCCGGCGGCTGATCCCGCGGGCTTTCAACCTGGAGGATGCGGCGCAACTCGATCTGTTCCTCAGCGGCGCAACGAAGGAACTGGTGGTGCCGGGCGGATCACGAAAAGTAAGGTTCGACGGCTTGCAGCGCGTGGGTGTGGGCATCTCACGGCTGGGCACAAGCGAAGCGACGGCTATTGGGGCCTATGCGTTTGCGCTAAGCCGCCTAGAAAAACGAGGTTGAGCCATGAAACCGTTCTTTGCCGCGTGCCTGCTGGCACTGGGGGCTTTGCACGCGCAGGAATTCACGCGCGGGATTGGTGTGTACCCGGGCGATCCCAAGGACGACTTCGGTCCGGTGATGCGCGTGGATGCGAACACGTACCGCAACCTGGCACTGCATCGTCCGGCGTATCAGTCGTCGAGCTACGACTACAACCTGACGGCGCAATTAGTGACCGACGGCATCAAGGATACTAGAGTGCCGCGGTGGGTGGCGACCTCGACGAGCAGTCAGGGGACACTTCCGAAGAATGAGCGTGAGCGGTTGCTGGATGGAAACTGGGTGACCAACGTGAGTCTCACGAAGCCGTCCGGTTGGGTCCAAGTCGAGGTCGGCGGTGACGAAAGAGCTGAGGTGAACCGCGTGGATGTGGACGCTCTCGTCATTTCCAGGGGCGAGCCGGAGAACTGGACGGCGGTGGTTTCGGTATCAGATGATGGCGAGCACTGGAAAAAGGCAGGGGAAGCCGATGGGATGGCACGCCCTGGCGGCGAAATCAGGACATCCATTGCGCTCAATCAGACTTTTCGCAATCGGTTTTACCGCGTCACCTTTGATGATCCCCGGTCGACCGGCTGGCAAGTGAGCGAGATCACGTTTTTCAATGGCAGCAAGCGCCTGGCGATCGGTGGGCCGCACCATTTCACCAGTGCTTGGATGCCGGCCGGCACTGGAGAAGAGTGGGTATATGTGGACTTGGGCGCGAGCTGCACGTTTGATCGCGTGAAGTTGTATTGGATTCGTCGCGCGGCGGAAGGTGCGGTGGAGGTGTCAGATGACGCCACACACTGGAGGCTGATCCAGGCGCTGCCCGCGACGTCTGCAACGACCGATGACCTCAAGCTGGCGCAGCCTGTGCAAGGCCGCTATGTCCGCGTGCTGATGACCAAGCCCGCATGGCGCGATGGTTACATATTGAGTGAACTGGAAGTGTACGGGCACGGTGGACCCGTGGCGCAACCCAAGCCGGCGCCGGCTTTTCGGACCGATGGAAAGCTCGATCTCGCCGGCGGAGCGTGGCGGTTGCAGCGCGACTCGCTGGTGAACGCTAACGGCGAGACGCTTTCGAAAGCGGGTTTTCGCGACGACGATTGGATCATCGCTACCGTTCCCGGAACGGTGCTGACGAGCTACTACAACGTGGGTGCGGTGCCCGACCCGAATTACGGCGATAATCAGCTCGCGATTTCCGACTCGTTTTTCGGCGCGGATTTCTGGTACCGCGACGAGTTCCTGCCACCCGCAGCGGGGCCGCGGCAACACGTATGGCTCAACTTTGACGGTATCAACTGGAAGGCGGATGTTTTCCTGAACGGCGAAAAGCTGGGGCGCATCGAAGGCGGATTTATGCGCGGGCACTTCGACGTGACGCGGCTTCTGCAACCAGGACGGAAGAACGCTCTGGCGGTGCGCATCGAGAAGAACGCGACTCCGGGAAGCGTCAAGGAGAAGATCTTCGAGAGTCCGGACGTCAACGGGGGCGCGCTCGGCGCGGATAATCCCACCTATCACGCGACCATTGGCTGGGACTGGATCCCGACGATGCGTGGAAGAGACACGGGCATTTGGAAGAACGTGTATCTGACGGTGAGCGGGCCGGTCACGATTGAGTCGCCGTTTGTGACGTCTTCTCTACCTCTGCCCGACACCTCACGCGCCGATGTGAGCATAAACGTCACACTGCGCAACCACGACGCGCAGGCCGTGAGCGGGACTTTGCGAGGACGTTTTGGCGACGTTCGGTTCGAGACGCCGGTCGCATTGGACGCGGGCACCGAGAAGACGGTGAGGCTGAACCCATCGACGCACGCCGCCCTGCGGCTCCAGAATCCGAAGCTGTGGTGGCCGGCAGGTTATGGCGACGCGAATCTGTATCCAGTCGAGCTGAAATTTGAAACGGAGGGCGGAAAGCTCTCTGATGCCGCGTCTTTCCAATCCGGCGTCCGGCAGTTCGCGTACAGCGAGGATGGCGGTGTGCTGAAGATGTGGATCAACGGCCGGCGTTTTATTCCTCGTGGCGGGAACTGGGGTTTTGGAGAGTCCATGCTGCGCTACCGCGCGCGCGAGTATGATGCCGCCGTCCGCTACCACCGCGACATGAACTTCAACATGATCCGCAATTGGGTGGGACAGATTGGCGATGATGAGTTCTACGAAGCGTGTGACCGTCACGGCATCGTAGTGTGGCAGGACTTCTGGCTGGCGAATCCGTGGGATGGCCCCGACCCGGATGACAACAGCATGTTTCGCCGCAACGTGGCCGACTACGTGCGGAGGATTCGCAATCATCCTTCGATCGGCCTGTATTGCGGCCGCAATGAAGGCTACCCGCCCAAGCCGCTGGACGACGGCATCCGCGAGACGCTGGCCGAACTGCACCCGGGCCTGCACTACATTTCGAGCTCAGCCGACGATGTGGTCAGCGGCCACGGGCCCTACGAGGCGATACCGGTGAAGCAATACTTCACCGAGCGAGCCACCACGCGGTTCCACAGCGAAATGGGAATGCCGAACATCGTCACCATGGACAGCTTGCGCCTGATGATGCCAGAAGCAGCGATGTGGCCGCAAGGGCGCATGTGGGGGCTGCATGATTTCTGTCTGAAGGGCGCGCAAGGCGGTGCGTCATTTCTGGAACGTATTCGCACGAGCTACGGCGGCGCAGACAGCGTGGAAGAGTGGCTTCAGTTGGCGCAGTTCGTCAACTACGAAGGCTATCGAGCGATGTTCGAAGCGCAAAGCCGCAACCGGATGGGCCTGCTCATCTGGATGAGCCATCCGGCGTGGCCGTCGTTTGTCTGGCAGACCTACGATTACTATCTCGAACCCACGGCTGCGTATTTCGGCGCTAAGAAAGCTTCAGAGCCGCTGCACATCCAATGGAATCCGGCGACTGACAGGATCGAGGTGGTGAATTACAGTGCCGGAGACGCGCGCGATTTGACGGCACGGGTTGAGCTTCTCAACATAGATGGTTCGCTGCAGTGGGAGAAGACGGCGTCAGTCGACAGCACGGAGGACAGCACCGCATCTCCGATCAACATGGAGTATCCGCCGGGCCTGAGTTCCGTACACTTTCTGCGGCTTCAGTTGAAGCGCGGCGCGGACGTGGTCTCCGAGAACTTTTATTGGCGTGGAGTCGAGGAGGCCAACTTCCGTGCGCTGCGGGATCTGCCCAAGGTGAAGCTCGATGCATCCACGACGGCGCAACCGGAGGGCGACCATTGGCGGCTGACGACGGAGTTGCGTAACAACTCCAAAACTCCGGCGCTGCTCGTCAGACTGAAGGCTGTGCGGGAAAAAAGTCAGGATCGCATTCTGCCGGTGCTATACAGCGATAACTATATCTCGTTGATGCCCCGTGAGCGGCGCACGATTGTGACTCAGTTACAATACGCTGACACACGAGGCGAACAGCCACGCATCGTCGTGGAAGGCTTCAACACCAGCAGCGCGACTTACTGACTCGACGCGACATGCTCCGTCGATTTCGGAGCTGCTTCGCCGAGCAGCGCTTTCTCGACGGCGCTCACCAGTTCGGGAGCTTTCGGTTCCACATCCGGCTCAAAGCGCGCAACAACTTTTCCGTCACGCCCGACTAGAAACTTCGTGAAATTCCAGCGCACGACGCCGGCTGTTGCGGGGTTGGCGTCCTTGCTGGTTAGAAGCTCGTATAGTGGCGCTATGTCATCGCCGGTTACCGAAATCTTGGCGAACAGCGGAAATGTCGCTTTGAATTTCTCCACGGCGAAGCGGCGGATCTCTTCGCTAGTGCCTGGCTCCTCCCGCCCGAAGTTGTCTGCTGGAAATGCCAGTACGACCAATCCCTGCTTCTGATAAGTCCCGTACAACCACTCCAGGGCTTCATATTGCGGTGTGAAGATGCTGTGGCTGGCGACGTTGACGATCAGCAACACTTTGCCTTTGTAAGCCGCGAGCGGCACGGGTTTGCCGTCGGTTGAAAGCGGCACGAAGTCGTGCACCGATGGCGCGCCGTACAGCGCGGCGCCGAAGGCAGCCGCGAACAGGAGCGTGCGCAGTTTAGAATTCATAGCGAAGTGCGAATTGTACCTCGCGCGGCGGCGTGGTGCTCTGGTACTCGCCGAAGGTCGAAGGATTGTAAAGTGCGATACTCGGGTTCGTGAAGACCACGTTGTTGAAGGCATTGTACGCTTCCGCGCGGAACTGGATGCGGTGGCCTTCCCAAGGCAGTTTGAACGATTTTGCCAGCGCGATATCGAAGTTGATCATAGGAGCCAGGCGCACCGGAGCGCGCATGCCGGTTTGGCCGGGGTACTGGTCGGCGAAGTCGTTGTACGCGCCGGTATTGGTAAACATGCTGGGATTGCCGAGCTGGTCAAAGCCTTGCTTCTCCGAAAACGGTGCAATCGGAATCGCCAACGAGTTCTGCCAGTAGTTTGTGTTCCAGGTGTAATTGCCCTGAATCACAGAAGGGAGACCAGTCGAGTAACGCATGATAGTCGAAGCCTGCCAACCGCCGATGACCTGGTCTAACCAGCCAGGCACGGTCCGGAGAAATTGCTTTCCCCGGCCGAAAGGCAGCTCGTAGACCACATTCGCGTTGACCTGCTGGCGAATGTCGAAGTCGGAAGATCCACGAAACTCGCCGGGAGCGAAAATATTTTGAATCACGGCGCCATCCTGGCCCGCTGCGCCTTCGGCGGCCGACGCGTTATCGATTGAGTGGGACCACGTGTAGTTCATGTCAAACGAAACGCCGTTTGTGAAAGCACGGCGGATGGTGACCGTCATGGCATGGTAGTTCGCGTCTCCGTTGTTCATCCATGTGGGCATAGAGCTCCCTTGCGGCGCGAAGAACGTGTAGCAGCCGTAGCGCGACGCGCAGGTGCCGTTCGGCGTGCCAAACGCACCGGGGATGCGGTCGAGCGCATGGAGAATATCCAGATAACTGCCGCCGTAGACTCCGTAAATACCGTAGAAGTAATTGGCCGTCGCACTTCCGGGAATGTAGAAGTTGGTCAGCGCCGGGAACAGGTCCTGAATGAACGGACTGCTTGGCACGAGCGACGGATTCGACTGCACCGCTTGGTACGTCACGCCACTATCGCTCAGCTGGCGAAGCCCGGTCATAGCTTCGAGCCACGTCTGGCCGGACTGCGGGTCCTTGAAATTCTCGAGCGGCGTGTAGACGTCGCCCTGCAACAGCAGCCTTCGCGACAGCCGGCCATTGTAGGAAACCTCCATCGTCAGCTTCCCAGGCAGCTCGCGCGCGAACGAGGCATTCAGCAGCATCGAGTACGGCGATTTCAGATTGGGATAGATTCCCTGAAACTCGCCGGAGATGGCGTTGACATCGGGTGGCGTGTAGGGAAAGCCTCCCGCGGGAGCCGGCGGCTGCAACGCGGGCTGGCCGGTATAGCGCGGCGAATCTGTGAAGTTGTAGGAAACCGGGTTGTTCAGCGTGGTGGAGAGGCCGAACGACCCGAATTGATCGAATTGCGTGATTAGTTCACTGCCGTAACGGTCATACAGCAGTGCGCCACCCGTGCGGAAGACGCCGTTGGTCCCGAAGATTTTCTGAATCAAGCCATCGTGCCCCTTCGGGCTGTACGCCAGCGCGAACCTGGGGCCAAAGTTGGTGTTGTCGGAGTCGTACCAGCTTGGCTTGCCGTTGACTGGCCCACTCAAGTTGTAACTCAAATACGCGTTCGGCATAGCGTTCGAAGGAACGCCTTGAGACCCGAGATACAGCCGCTGTGCGAAATACTGATCGAGCCCGATGTTCGGCGAAACCTGTAAACCGTTCGCCTCGTAGGGTGGGCGGTCGTTGCTGTAGCGCAGGCCCAGCGTGATCGTCAGCGATGGCGTCACGCGCCAGCTATCGTTGACAAAGGACTCGTACTCATTCATGCGGAAAGCGCGTATGGATGGGTCTCCCACCGCGATCGCATTTCCACTGTGGTTGAATTGATAAGTAATCGCCGTGTTGTTCACTAAGCCGAGCAAAATGCCCATAGCCGTGGCCGCCGCGTCCGGATTGGCCAGCGTGAGGTTCGCATTTCCGGTCTTCGCCTGGAGATACGCCGTCATGTCGTTCTGAATATCCTCGCCCAAGCCGACCGCAACCTCGGTGTTGTATCCGTAACTCGGAAACGCGTTGGCGTAAGAGTCACGGTTGTTGGTCATGAAACGGAAGTTGATTCCCGTCGTAATTGTATGTTTGTTTTTGGTCCAGGTCAGGTTATCCACGATATTGTTGACGGGCAGAATCCGTGACGCAGCGCGCGCGTTGTAGTTCTGCAGTGGATCGATATCCAGCATCGTGAATGACGCGCCGGTGACGCCTGATTGCGCAAGGCCCTGGCGGGTAAAACCGAAGATCAAAGAGTTGATCAGACTCGAACTCAGCACCGCCGTATAAGTCGCCGACAGACCCTTGCTGTCATTCAGAAACACGCTGGCCGGCGCCTGTCCCGGGAATTGAGCCAGAGCGTTCGGATTGTCCTGGTTGGAATTCGAAAGCGTTCCGCGAAACGACAACGTGTGGTGCCCGGCCTGATCCAGAATGGCATCCATCTTTCCGACGTAGACGCGATTGTCCAGGTTGTCTGGCGCGTTGAAGCGGAAGCCCGTGAAGCTCAAGCCGCCATCGGCGCCATAGGCGGGATCGTTACCCACCGGGTACTGCTTCAAAATGTTTAGGTATCCCTGATTGACTCCGATATGCAGCGGATCAATCTGCTTGATCTCTGCGGGAGTCAGTGTGTAGGTATTGCCATCGGAGCCCTGTAGAACAAGATTTCCCGCCTTCAACGATTCGGTTGGAACCGCCCGTTCCACCGGCTGCTGGCTGGCGTCAATGCGCCGCTCGTAATTGAAGAAATAAAAGATGCGATCCTTCCGCACCGGGCCCCCCAGCGACGCTCCGAACTGGTTGCGGTTCAAAACCTGGCGATCCACGTCGCTGCGGTTATTGAACCAGGTGTTGGCGGCAAACAGCGTGTTCCGGTTGTACTCATACGCGGAGCCATGCAATTGATTCGTGCCGCTCTTGGTAACCAGAACCACCTGGCCGCCCGAAGATCTGCCCTCATCTGCACCCTGGCCGGCTACCGTCACGCGAAACTCCTGCACTGAGTCGAGTGGAATCGGCAACACTGAGTTGAACCCCGCAATCGTAACCGCGTTGTTCGCATTGGACCCCTGCACGCTGCCAATGTCACTCGTCCCGCCGATGCCCGAGTTTTCGTTGTCGTTCACATCCACGCCGTCAAGCGTGACATTGTTCTGATCGCGCCGCGATCCCATCACTTCACCCGTTGCGGTTACGCCCGGTTGCAGGCTCAAAAGTTGCACGATGTTGCGTGTGTCCAGCGGCAGCTGGCGAATCTGATTCTGGTTGAACGCGTTGCCCACCGAGGCATCCACCGTGTTCACCAATTGCGCCTCCGCGTTGACGTTCACCAGTTCTCCGGTAGCGCCGATCTCCATCTGCACATCGAGAGTAGACGGAACGTTGACCAGCAGCTTGATCTGCTCCCGCGTGACCGTCGCGAATCCCGGCTTGGCCGCCGTCAGCTTGTACTCACCCGGCGTCACCTGAAGAAACTGATACTCTCCGCTGCCGCCCGTCACGATCTGCCGCGACCAACCCGTGGAAGTGTTGCTCAGAGTGACCACCGCTTCCGGGATCACGGCACCTTGCGGATCCGTGATTGTTCCACGGAGCGAGCTGGTGGACTGCCCTTGGAGCAGGAGTGCCATGCCCACGAGCATCAGCAGCACAATTCGACCAAGACGATATGCCCTACACGTCATACGTGCTTCTCCTTCTTTGCCAGACGATGGGGAAACGGGAACGAGAAACGAGCTCGTGAAAACTCTTCGAGGAGAGACCTAGATTACGCGGGACGCAGAGGCTACGCGGTTCCCCGAACCGGCAAATACACCTTTAGGGAACACCCCCCTACGACGGGTTTCACCGATTATTACGTGACCGTTACGCAGCTGTCAAGGGACATTTCTCGATGCGATTGGGCGGGCGAAACGGCCCGATAGGAGCGACAATCAAGAAACTGGCTGGCGAACGGGAAGATACTGCAAAATGAGCTGGTTGATCAGCGTGAAGATTGCCGTATTGGCGCCGATTCCAAGCGCCAGCGAAAGCACCGCCACCAAGATAAACAACGGCGTGCGAACGGCATAGCGCAGGTCTTGCAGTAGCGTTGCCATCTACCCTTATACTGCGGGGCGCGGAAATGGTTACTGAAGTTCGTGCGAGGGGGCGATGAGGCACTTCGGCGCATTGCGCGTTTCCCATCAAGTTGAAATCGAGCCGCGAACCGCCACATCCGAGTAAAGCAATTGACTCTGGGTTCCGGATATACTCTTGTCCATGCTCCGCGGAGACTGCGGGGCCGGAGGAAACATGGTTCGACGACGACTTCTTTCAAGACTCTCCCAAGCGTTTGGGCTTGGCCTGTTCGCATCGAGTTCTGCCGATGCGCAGCTCTCAGCGTCTCCCAAGAGGCTGAAAATCCTGATGAGAAGTTCGTGGGGATCCGATGACCCTACTCGAGCGTCTTTTCCATTTGCCCACGGGCTCGCGTTATCCGACGCAGGGCACGAAGTTCGGATCTTTCTCACCGGAGAAGCAACGTACCTCATGCGCAAGGCTACGGCCGCGGCGATATTCCCTTTGGGTTGGCCGCCCCTCAACGAGCTACGCGAGAAGGTCGTGGCGAAACACATTCCCGTTTTCTCTTGAGGGACTTGTTCCCGGGCCCGTGGGGTCACGGAAACCGATCTGGAGGCTTGGGGTGCGCAATTCGGCAGCCCGCCCGTTTTCGTTTCGCTGGTCGAGTGGGCTGACCGTATTGTGACTGAATGATGGTAGTTATTATCCTGCGCGCTGCGGAAGGTTTGCCGTCGTCAGGAACTAGCGGCACATGAGCGAGAAGTCGCCAAACCGCTGACTGGAGCCCTACATCTATTGCGGTCGTCTTATCGCCTCACGCCACAATATCCCGAATCACATTCCCCGCTACATCCGTCAACCGAAAATCTCGCCCGCTATACCGATAAGTCAGTTTGGTGTGATCGATGCCCAGCAGATACAGAATCGTGGCGTGCAGGTCGTGCACGTGGACGCCTTTGTCCACCACTTTCCAGCCGAAGTCATCGGTCTGCCCGTAGACCATTCCACCCTTCACGCCGCCGCCGGCCAGCCAGACCGTGAAGCCGTGCGGATTGTGGTCGCGGCCGTTGTGCACCTGCC
>Ga0181536_10002336_pt1 | contig 21556 bp, 18 predicted proteins | sample PEATcosm2014_Bin_41_FD_121105 | JGI IMG/M metagenome (GOLD analysis project Ga0181536, IMG submission 121105) | Peatland microbial communities from MTU Mesocosm Facility, Houghton, MI, USA - PEATcosm2014_Bin17_60_metaG | ecosystem: Environmental > Terrestrial > Soil > Wetlands > Peat | place...
TGAAGTAAACCCTCCTTGGCGATGCTGTCCGCTAGGCCGGCCAGGTCGCCCATGTCCTGCCGAAACCGATTGCCTATGTGAATCGAGGCGCATTCAACCTCCCTGCCATGCCACACGTTCACTACTGGATCAGTGGGCGGGACCGCGCCGTCTTGCGTCTCTACCTCTACTATGTTATTCATATCCAGTCTCTCCTTGTTTCGTCATCCTTGTTACGATTGGTAGAACATAGTCATCGGTGCTCCAGGTGTGACCGCTGCTCACCGAGGACCTGCCCGGTGGCTCGCAGACCAGTGCCATCGGCGCGCATCGGGCGAGTGCCGTCACGACTACCCCAGCCGTGCAGGCTCGATATGGGCGCGGCGGCAGTAAGCTCCAGATGGCGGCGCCGGCCCGTGCTCCGCCACTCTGCCCAGCCGCGCGCCACAAGCTCATCGGCCGCGCCACGAGAGACTTGCTTGAGTAGTAGACCACCTGTCCGCACGTCCACCAAAGACACTTGTCTCGCAGGCGGCGCCGGCGTGCCGGCGTTTGACCACGGCCTTGCGGCCGGCGGAGAACTCATGCCGCGGCCCCGGTTGCGCCGCCACCTGGGCTCACCGCGGTCTGGCTGGTGTTGGCTTCGATCCAGGCCAGCAGCGCGGCATGAGGTACGCGCACGCTGCGCGATATCCGCACGGTTGGGAGCGTGCCGTCCGCCATCCATTTATAAGCCAACGCCCTGGAAATGCCCAAGGCTTGCGCAACTTCCGGGCCGCGGAGAAGTAATCGAAGCGCGCTAACGCTCGGGATTTGAGGCGCCGGAAGTTGGAGGTCAAAAACATGCGGTCTCGGCTGCTCTGTGCTCTGTTTCGTTGCCGTCATAAGGTCCTTTTTTCCTTCTGTTTTCCGTTCCATCAATTCCAGCATAGGGCTTGACAGCCTACATGGACAGCGCTAGACTATGAGTTAAGTATGGGTGAAGAAGAACTTCGAGACCTTGCGGGAATGACCAATCCCCGCGGCCGTCTCGGAAACCCCATCCCGCCCGGATCGGTCTGGGTCCCAGGCGTGATTCGACTCGATCCGGCAAATGGCGCCCTTTCGTGGGAAGGGCTAGGCGGTAAGCCCGTGAAGCCGCCAGAGGATCTGATCCAGTTCTTCGCTGAACTGTTCAGGGCACAACCGGCAGGGCTCATCGACTTCGCAAAGCGCTACGGCGTTCTCGGGCTGAGTGAAGATGCTCAGATCCCATGGGAGCCAAACTTCGTTCGCGGAATTGAGCCAGTCGAAAAATGGCGCTCGCTGGCTTCCGAAGTCCGGTCGATCCTTCACTTGGCAGCTATGCTGCACGCTGGGGAGAACGTCCACCCCGAAGACATCGCAGGCGATCCACCGACATGCCCAATCCACAACATCAAGATGCTGGCGGCCCTGCGCCTACCAACTGTTTCGTACATGTGCCCCAGGCCGGATTGTTCAGAGTCGCGGCCCTTCCAGGCCTGTTACGGGCCGATCAGCGAGCGGGCTGCAATCGAATTTCAGATCATTCCGGCCGGCGTGGACCCGAACACCCGCAACTGTTTTTGGTCGAATAATGCGGGGGTGATGGTGCCATTCCCTGTTGACAAGAAGAAAAGATCGAAGATTGCTCAACAGTGGCTTGATATGACGCTCGATGACTGGCTTTTTCGGTTCCCCTCTACTATCAGCGTGGAGCGATCCTCCGGTGAACTGGAGCTCAGGCTGGATTATCGTTTCGGTCTGCTAAGCGTCATCGCCATGCAACTCATGCAGGCCGTCGCCAGGAGGGCCATATATTTTTGCTCCGCGTGCAAGGAGCCGTTCGTGCGCCACGGCGGGTCCAACATGGAGCGCAGGCCAAAGGCAGGTATGGATAGGTTCTGCGACAACTGCGGCCGCCCCGCGGCTGTGCTCCGGGCTGATGAACGTCGCCGGCATAAGATCGCGGAGGCGCAGCGCCTTTTCAGGCGAGGTGTCAGTCTCCGAGAGATAGCCGAAAGGTTGAAGGTACGCGGCAGTGCAAAAAGCACCCCGGTTGAAACTGTACGCGGTTGGATCACGAAAAGGAAAGGAAAGTAAGATGCCGAAACACAAGCGTGGAAACTCCGAAGGCAGCATCTATCGGATGCAGGATGGCCGCTGGCGCGCGGCCGTGACATGCAAGGATGCGAACGGCAGCCCGAAGCGGAAAACCTTCACGGCTGCCACGCGTCACGAGGTGCAAGGCGAGCTTGCAAAGGCCCTGCGCGACCTGCAATTAGGCATTCCAATCGTGAGCGAAAAACAGACCGTAGAGCGGTTTCTGTCGCACTGGCTTGAGCAAATCATCAAGAACCAAGTGCGGCCCAAAACGCTCCGGACCTATTCTGACTTGGTGAAGCTCCACATCTCGCCAGGGATCGGCCATATTGCGCTCGGCAAGCTCTCGCCGCAACAGGTACGCGAGTTCCTGAACGTAAAGCTCGCGTCTGGATTAAGCCCGCGCACGGTGAAGCACCTGCTAGTGACGCTCCGGGGCGCGCTTGCTGTAGCCGTCAAGGATGGGCAGATCCCGCGCAATGCTGCTGCCCTGGTGGACCCGCCGCGGGTGCCCCGATCGGAACATCAGGTCTTCACCCCGGATCAAGCCCGCGAGTTCCTGACGGCTGCAAAGGGTAACCGTCTCGAGGCTCTGTTCACCGTTGCGGTGTCCCTCGGCATGCGTGAGGGTGAGATCCTGGGATTGAAATGGTCGGACGTGGATCTCGATGCCGGCATGCTTACAGTTCGAGCCGCTCTCCAACGGGTGAACAAACGCCTCACGCTCGTGGAGCCGAAATCCGCGCGCAGTTGGCGCCCTATTGAACTGCCGGCGGTTGCCGTGTCAGCGTTGAGGCATCACCAGGCCCGACAGGACCAAGAGCGAATATGGGCGGGATCGCAATGGAAGGAAACCGGGCATGTGTTCACAACCCGCCATGGAACGGCGCTTGACGCGCGCGACATGCTCCGCAGCTACTACAAGCTGATCGGCCGGAAAGCCCGAAGGCGAGTCAAGGAACCGCAGCAACCAGAGCCCGCGCCGCGGAGATTCCCTGTACTCCGCTTCCACGACTTACGCCATAGCGCGGCAACTCTTCTGCTGGCCCAAGGGGTGAGCGCCAAGTACATTACAGAACTGCTCGGACACTCGCAGGTGAGCTTCACGATGCAGACCTATGCACACGTGCTGAAGGAATCCCAGCAACAGGTGGCCTCGAAAATGGATGACATTCTGAATCCGGCGCCGGTTGCTACCAGCGTTGCTACCAAGCTGGTTTCAGGGATGGTTAATTGATCCGTAAGCCCTTGATTCTATGGTGCGCCCGAGGTGATTCGAACACCTGACCTTCTGGTTCGTAGCCAGACGCTCTATCCAGCCTGAGCTACGGGCGCATGGAACGTTCCTCTTCAATCTACCGTGTCCGCGCGGCCTGCGCAACTGGCGCCGGCTGGCGCGAACTTCAGTTCGCCGCTGCACGTTAAAGCGTGCGCGGGTGCTTAACCGTTTTGGGGAAACCGCTCCCTGACGGTCGCGGCTCGGTAACAGTCGCGTTGATTTCGCAAGGATTACTGAGCCACGACCGTCAGGGAGCGGTTTCCATCAGTCAGCAATCCCCAAAACGGTTAAGCACCCAGCGTGCACCACAGCGCATCATTTTACCCACAGTTGTGCTGTGGTGGAAGTCACGCCGCCGATGGTGCACGTAATCGGTTGCTGCCCGGCGGATATGCCCGCCGGCACCTGGACGTTAACCTGGTACAAGCCGACAAACCCCGGCGCCAGACCGCTGAACTCTACGGTGGTGACTGCCTGGCCCCCTATCGTGACTGTCGGAGTAGCGACGGTGGTTGCCAGCGGATTGGACGGCGCACCCACTCCATCCGCCGGCTGATTGGCAGATGCGCAGATTGGGGGCCCGGCTGGGCAGTTCACCGGTCCCAGTCCGTTCATGAACAACTGTACGTACGTGCCGCGCGCCACCGGATTGCCGGAATTGACGAGATTGTAGCTCAAGTCGAGTGCGGCTACATCATTGGCCGTGTCAATCACGAAGAAACCCGGCGAGTATTGAGCAAGCGTAAGAGTATACTCAGGACTGTATGTATAGTTAACGATCGATTTGACTATCGCCGAAGCCTGGCCAGCCAACTCCCACGGAACCTGGAGATTGAGCTGTGTCGGGCTCACATAATTCAGGCGTCCCGGCAAGCTTTGGCTCGACGTATCGAAGCTGAACGCAGCGCCGTCGATGCCCATCGGCAGCGCCTGGTTCACCACGTTGCACAGCGAGCAATTGTCGAACGCCACGTCCACCCCATTAGCACCCTGGGTAGTGTCCGACATATTGGTGCCAAAGACTGAAATCCAGGAGCCGGGCGCCACCGATGTAAGTTTGAAACTGGCGCCATCCACGATGCCGCCCGTATTGATGGCCGGAGCCACGCGCGCATAGCCATCGAAGGGCAATGGGTATGAAATCCCATCCACGAGGACCGCAAACTCCTGCGGGCCGGCCGACGATCCCAAGTATACGGCAGCGCCCGCCACGCCGTTGGCGTTAGTGTAGCTGTCCGAGTTATTCAGATCAATCGCTCCGTCGCCCTCTGTTACCCCCCATTCAACAGGAAGATCGGACACTGGCGCTCCGGTTTGGTCGATCACCTGAACGGCTAGCGGGCCGTAATCATTGACGCAACTATTATTCCCGGCGTCGCATGCCGTGTACCACGGAATGTAAGCGCCAATAGCGCCATCGAAAGCGGTGTAACCTTGGCCTGGCTGGACGCCGTTGAGCGGTATGACATCGTATGGAATACCGCTGGGCACCAGGTACATGTAAGGAATCGTGAGCGGAACCGGCCCACCACTCGTGGTGATAACGCCCTCAAATCGTCCGGCCGCAGGCGCGCCTCCTGAAAGAGTTATCGTTACGCTGGCTTTGCCAGGGTTACTGGGTGTACCCGCCGGGATGGTCACAGTTGAGGGATTGACCGAAACATGGGCTGCAGTCGTAGAGTAGTTGGCGCTTTGCTGAACATTCATCGTCAAAGTAACCGGACTGGCGCCCGTGTTATCGAGTGTCAATGTCCCCGACGGATTCCCCGACGGAGTCAGCCATGCGCCCAGCGATCCAAAGGAAACCGTTGCGCCGAAGTAGGGATCGTAGGAACTGCCCGGCGTTGGCACGACCTGCACCGTGGAGATTACCGCGTTTTGCGTTTGCAACAGTCCCGCCCCCACCTCCGACACGGATGCCTGAGCGGATGTGTCGGATGTAGTTAAATTCGATAGGGACGCAGTATTCACCAAGGCAGACTTAATCTGCAGTGGAGTGAGATTGGGGTTAGATTGCTTCACCAGCGCGGCGCTTCCGCTCACCATGGGAGTGGCAAAGCTCGTTCCGTCGGCGGTCCCGTACCGAAAGAAGCTGAACAGATCCCCATAAGGATCGTAGTTCTGTGTGGGCATCAGGAAGTCGGTGCCCACGGCAACCAGTTCCGGTTTGAGCGCGCCCGTCTCGTTCACCGGGCCGCGCGAGGAGAAATCCGCCACGGAGTAAGGCGCATATCCCTGGGACGTCGCGGACACCTGGTATGGCCTGGGATCCAGGGTTGCGCTGGCGCCCGGGTTGCTATCGATATAACTCTTCAGGTTCGCGCCGTCGGACTGGTCTATGACGAACGTGGGAATGGTCGTGCCGGCAAGTCCGGACGGCGGGTAGAGCGCGGTGCCGCTGATATCGGCAATCTCGATCACGCCCACTGCCCCCGCACTCTGTGCGTTGGTCACCTTGGTAGCATCGGTGCAGGATCCTTGCAGCACCAAAGCAAGGTTGCCCGAGAGGGCCGTCGCGCCCACCGGGTTGCAGAGCAGCCCGGTGCTATCTCCGGCTTGGGTGACATCCAACAGAGGCGCCGTCAGCGGCGTCAGCGGCGCAGGCCCGTCGTAGCTTTCAAGCGCGGCGATCGCCTGCACGTTCGATGGCGCCCCGCTTTTAATCACTTCCACCTGTTGCACGTAGGTGACGTCGTTCTGGATACCGCCCACGGCGATGGCGGAAGGCGCATACGCGGGCGAAGCAATGGTGCCGAAGGTAGGCGCCGAATAGTTGTCGCACGGGGGCGAGCCGCAACCATAATTGAATTGATAACCATTCACGCCATAATTGCCAGCGGCGACCACCACGGTCACCTGCGCGTTCTCCATGGCGCTTTCCACTTCGTAAGCAAACGGGTCGCAGGCGTCGGTTGGAATCGGAATCGGCGAGTTTGGCAAACCGGTGCTGGGACAGTAAGTGGAGTCTTCATCGAGCGGCCCGCTGTACCAGGCGGGGCTGCCAAGAGACAGGTTGACCACGTCCATCCCATCGGTCACCGCATCCTCGAGCGCCAGGATCGGCCCCTCGAAACTCGTTCCCGAATTCACCTCATCCGACCCGAATACTTTGTAGTTGCCGAGGAACGCTTTGGGCGCGACGCCTGTAATGGTGGTTCCGTTGTAAGTCACCGGCATGCCAGCCGCCACGGAAGCCACTCCCGTGCCATGGCCACTCAAGTCGCGCGCCGTAAGATCGTCGGGCCGCGATTCCGATGGCGTGGAACACGTGCTGCACACGTCCGAAATGACGAGATAGGTTACGTAGCTGCGTGCCACAATGACCTTATTAGTCGTGAAGCCCTGGTCGGCGGTGTTATCGTACTTTGGAAAGCCGGCCGGCGCGACCAGCGTGGGATCCTGAAACGCCGGGTGAGTCTGGTCGATACCCGTGTCGATGATTCCAATCTTGATGCCGGCGCCGGCGTTCGTCTCGCCGCCGATGGCCGATGTGGCCCAGTCCTGGGCGACATTGCCGATGCTGTCCTGGTCCGCTTTGCGGTACCGGCGCAGCGGAGTCACGGCTTTCACTCCGGCCAGTTTGCGCAGGGCCGCCGCTTGCGCGGGCGTGGCCACCACAAAGATGCCATTCAGCAGGTGCTGCACGGAGCCGGTCATACGCGCATGCAGACCTTCGATCTGCGGGCGCAGGCTGGCTTGCACCTGCTGCAAATGTTGCCGGTAAGGCTCGGCGGCGGCGCGCGTCTTCTCGATCCTTCCGGGGTACTGCTCCACTACAGGTTTCTCTTTCAGCAGCACCAACCAGTGCGTAGCGGCCGGCGTGGCCGCGCTGGCGGCGGCCGCGAACGAAAGGCTCGCGGCGAATACCGACATGAGAAGTGTTAGGTATGTTAAGCGCATGTTAAGACAAATCCTCCGCTAGCTATAGAGATCCTACCAAAGCCAAGAGACGCGAGAGACGGCGCAAACCGGTACATCAATGCAGGAGAGTAGACCGCACGGCGTAGAGTGTCGGTTCACGCCGTTAAATCCAGCGCCAGCGCGGCGAGGAACTCCTGGCGGTGAGTCTGCAAGTAGAAGTGCCCTCCGGGAAACATTCGAATTGCAAATGCAGCCGTGGTCTCGACCGCCCAGCCTTCGAGGTGCTGCCGATGCACGTTCGGATCTTCGGCTCCGCCATAGGCGCGAATCGGACAATCCAGCGGGGGCTCCTCGGCGTAGATGTAATTGCGGTAGATGGCGGCATCCTCGCGCAGCGCCGGCAAGATCAGTTGCAGGAGAGTGGGATTGTCGAGCACTTCGCGCGGCGTTCCCTGCAAGCGCCGCAACGCCTCCACGAATTCCGCTTCGCCGGGTTCGGGCGGCGGCACATGTCCCCGCCGGAACTGCGGCGCGCGCGCGCCCGAAGCCACCAGCATGCGCGGCAAGGGCCGATTGCGCCGCCGCAGCAGGCGCGCCAGCTCGAACGCCACCACCGCGCCCATGCTGTGTCCGAAGAATGCGAATGGCTGGTCCGGATGCGGCTCGATGGAATCGCCCAGCGCCGCGACGAGTTCGGACATGGTGTACGGTGTGGCCCGCCGCGGCGGACGCATCGGCACAACCACAACCGATCGTGGCAGCCGCTCCGCCCAGGCTTTGAACGCCGACCCGCCTCCGCCGGCGTGCGGAAAACAGAACAGGCGCAGCGCGCCCGTCGCAATGTGCCCGGCGCCGGAGGTCCTGCGCAGCCGCAAGGCCAGCAGTTTACGGCGATCCGGGGAGAGGCGCTCCAAGACGCCAGGGAGCGTTTCGCGCACAGGCGGCGGGGCTAAAGCCCCTCGCGGGCTTAAGCCCGCCCTCCTTTCCAGGAGATCCTCGAAGGGTCCCACGCTCAAGCCCGCGGTGTCGGCCAGCGCTGCCTGGCGCGATGCCCGCGAAAGCTCGTCGTAATGCGCGCGATCTGAAACGAGGCGCGCGAGCGCCGCTTCCCACGGCCCAATATCCTGCGCCGGCAAGTCCGCCAGCGGCACCATCTGCTCATCGAGCTGCGCCTGATACTTTTCGATCGGCCGCACGGGCAGCAGGTAATCCACGCCCAGCTTGGCCTCCGGGATGCCGCCGATATCGCTGGCAATCACCGGCACGCCCCTCAGCATGGCCTCCACCACGATCCGCGACCGCGCCTCGGCCCACAATGAAGGGACCAGCAGCACGCGTGTGCGGCGCAGGATGTCGTCCACGTTATCCACGGGATCGAGCAACGTTACGTTCGCGCGCCTTGCCAGCGCTGCGCGGTCCGCCTGGGTGGTGCCCCAAGTGGGCACTCCCGCAAACCGCACCTGGGGCATGCGATCCGCCAGTTCCAGAAAAATCGAAATCCCCTTCACCGCGCACGGATTCACCAGCGTGACGAATTCGTTTTCGAAGCGGCCCAGGTCGGGATAAGGCGGCGGGTCCAGCAACGAGATCGGCACATCCGCGGCCGGGATGCCGCTCCACTTGCGGATGTAATCGGCGACATACCGGCTCACGCCCACTACCGCATCGGCCTGCCGCAGCACCTCCGTTTTAGCCGCGCTCGGAAAGGCGCAATCCGGGCCAAAGGGCAGCGCCAGCGTGGCGCGCGCCAGGTAGACGGTGCGCGCGTCCGCCCGCACGGAGACTTCCAGCAGCAGTTGCGCGGGATCGTCGGTGGAAGTCAGGATCACATCGGGCGCAAACGCCGCAATCTGTGCCGAGAAGTACGCTCGCAGATTCGGATGATGCGTGACGACATGCGCCTCCACCCCTGCGCGGCGAAACACCACCACGCCGCCGTCGGTCGAGAGCGGCGAAGCCGCGCGCGCCGCCAGTTCGCGCAGATATTGCGCGTGCCCGGCTGCGCCAAAGCGGGCGATGCGCGCCACCACGCGGCATTCATGACCGCGCGCGGCCAGCGCCTCCAGCAGCAAACGGTTGGAACGGTCGCCGCCGCCATACGCCGGATAGTAGAGTGCGTTTTGCGCCAGCAGGATGCGCATTCAGTGCTTCCGGCTGCGAGCCATCTGCAACAGCAGGGTCCGCTTCTCGGGCGACAGGTTGGCCAGCGAGGGACGCTCCCGCACGCGCTCGCCCGGCTGGAGCGATTGCAGAAACTCCGGCATGCGGCCGGCATCCAGGCTGCCGGCGAAACGGAGCGCGGCTCCCCGCGAAGCCGCCGAAACCCGCTCGTATAGCGCGCCATCGGTGGCGAGCGCGCGCAACGCGTCCTCCCACGGCCGCAGGTCCACCGGCCCGATCACCGGCATCGGCAGTGAGTGCTCATCGAAGACCGGCGCATACCGCTCGATGGCGGGCGCGTGCGCCACGAACGGCGTTCCCATCTTGGCCTCCACCAGTCCGCCGGCGTCGCTCGCAATCACCGGGATGCCGTGGAGCATGGCTTCCATCACGGTCAGTCCGAATCCCTCGTACCAAAGCGAGGGCATCAGCAGGATGCGCGTGCGGCTCAGAAACTCCGCGATATGGCGGCAGTTCGGCAGCACTGCGATGTTGGCATGCGCGGCCATGCACGCGCGGTCGCTGGCGGTAGTGCCCCATCCGGGCAAGACGCCGAAGCCGCACGCGGGGAAGCGCTCCGCCAGGGCCAGGAAAATCGAGATGCCTTTGACCGCGCACGGATTGACCATCGCGATCAGGCCGGAATCGAACGAAGCCAGATTCGGAAACGGTCCGCTGCCATAGATCGGCGGATGGATCACCACGGCTTCGCGTCCGGTGTGCCGGCATATATAAGCGGCGGTGTGATGCCCGATGGCCACCACGCCGGCTGCGCGCGCCACCAGTTCCGTGGCGCTTCGATCGGGGTTCCAGCTCGCCGGCCCGAACGGGAAGAACTGCGGCGTGTGCGCCAGATAAACCACACGTCCAGGCGCCGAGTCGTGCGCCTCGCGGAGCAGCGCGTGGCCCAAATCTTCCGACGAAACCAACACCCAATCCGGCTGGAATTCGCGGATCTCGCGGCGCAGCACGGACGCTTGCCGCGCGCGCTCCGCAACCTCATGCACCTCCACGCCGCGCTCCACCAGCGTTTGCCGGTCCAAACCTTCCTGCGCCAACTGCGCGCGCTTGCCGGGACTGTCCGCCAGCGCACCTGCCACCACGCGGCAAGCGTGGCCCCGCGACGCCATGTGCTCCAGCCAGAGCAGATTGCTGCGCGTCGCGCCTCCCCGGGGCGGCACGTAGGATGCGTTGGCGGTCATCAGAATCCGCATCGCTCAGTACGGCGCTTCCCCGCCTTCCGCGGCCAGCAACTCGCGCACCTCTTCGTCGGTAAGGCTTTCCACTTCGGCCAACAGAGCGGCATACCGGTCCGCGCCGGCCATCTCGATTTCGCGCAGCTCGATGGCTTTGGCCAGCTCCGCCACGGTGAAGTCCGCGCCATACACCACATCGAGCGACAGTTCGATGCCGAGTTCTTCCTTCAGGCGCGAGAGAAGTTGCACGGCCAACAGAGAATGGCCGCCGAGATCGAAGAAGTTGTCGTAAATGCCCACCGGCTCGACGCCGAGCATGCCGGACCAGATGAGGCACAGTTGCCGCTCCAAATCCGAGCGCGGCGGGTCTGGCGAAGAGGACTGCGGGACCAAAGTCCCGCGCGGACTGAAGTCCGCCCCACTGCGCTCAATCTGCAGAATGATCTGTTGGACATCGCGCAATTCGTTGGCGATCCGCGCGTAGGGAATTCCATCGCGGCTGGCCGTTGCGGGTTGCGGAGCGGCTCCGGCCGCCTGCCGCGGCGCAGGACCGGGACGGTACCCCGGTTCGTATTGAATCGCCGCTGCGAATTCCGCCGGAAACCGGAACAGCAGCGCCTCGCCGCGCACGCTCTGGAATTGCAGGCCGGCACTCTCCAGAAACAGCAGCGCCGGCCGGTTCCGCAGGCTGCGCACAAAGCGGGCCTCCACGGCGGCCAAACCCCGCTGCTGCGCGATTCGTCCCAGTTCCGCGAGCATGCGGTGTTCCACGCCGCGGCCCAGCGCGCGACAACTCAGCAGGAACGTGTCGATCGAGATCGCGTCCACGCCACCCCGGAAGATCATGGCGCCCGCCAGGCCGTAGCTGCCGAAGCGATCGCTCACGTGCACGGTCAGGCAATCCGCTTTGCCCGATTCGAGCAGCGCCTGAATGTCGCTTTCCGATCGCCGCACGGTGGTGAAGTTCATCTGGTTGGTGCGCTCGGTCAACTGCGCGACGCGCGCCAGATCCTTGGGCGACATGGGCGCGATGCGCACTTCGAGCTGCAGGTTTCGGAGAAAATCCTCCAGGCTGGCCGCCTCCTTTCCGGCGCGCTGGCGCTCGAGCGACTGCGCGTACATCGCCGGACGCGCGCGATCCTCTTCGGTCACCCGCAACCGGTCGAAAGCCCAGACGTGCCGCAGAAACTCGGGGATCTCCTCATCGCGCTGCGGCAGCGCCAGGGTCAACACTTGCGGATAGCTCGCCTCCACCTCGCGGCACTCGCGCGGGTTGTCGTCCACCAGGATGAAGCTGTCCAGGCCCAGTTCCAGTTCTTCGGCCAGCGCCGCCAGGTTCGCCGCCTTCGGCGACCAGTTGACGCGCCACGCGGCGAAATGGTCCATGCGCAGCGGCATCTCGGGATGCAGGCGGAAGGTGTCCAGCACGTCTTCCACGTTGTTCTTGCTGCACAGCGTCAGCAGCATGCCCTGCGCGTGCTGCGCCAGCATGAACTCCTGCAGCGCCCTGCGCGGCGGGTCCACCACCACGCCTTGCGGCCCGTCCTCGCCGCAGATACCGCGCCACAGCGTATCGTCGCAATCGAGCGCGATTACTTTGAATGGCGGCGTGCGGACCGCGTGGATCTTGCGCGCCACCATGGTGCCCAGCGCCGCGAAATACGCCGGCGTGTAGGGGATGTGGCCCAGCTTTTCGCCCAGCGGATCGTGCGGCTGCGATACCGGATACAGAGCGTCGATTTCGTGCGGCGTCACCAGGTGGACGGTGCTCAGATCGGCGGCGGCGGACGCGACGAACTCCTCCGCGCGGCTTTGGAAATCGGGAGCGAAACCGGGCGATGCCGGACATATGCAAACCAATAGCGGCGCGGCGAAGGACTGCGCTGCCGTCTTCAGGCTGGCGGCGAAATGCTGGACGTCGGCTTCCAGGCGCGCCAGATCCGGCGCCGCGCCATTCTGCGCATGCGCCCAATCTTCGAACCGCACCAGCACGACGTTGACGCCGTCGCGGTTGGCCGCCAGCGCGCCGGCCGGGTCCAGCAAAAGCTGGAACACCTGGTTGTAAGGCGCCATGCGGATGGGGTAGTCGAAGGCCAGTTCACGCATCCAGAAGGCGAGCGTCGGTTCGATAGCATCCGCCGTGAAGGTGGCGCTGATGACAATGGAAGGGCCGGACATCGGATTCACCACCATTATAGGGGCAGGCGGGCGGTGCGCCGGGTGCGGCGGCAAGGGTTGATCAAATCCTTGTGGAACCAGCATGCGAGTATACATGCAATATATGTATACTGAAGTTGGTGGCGGACGAACTGGGCTTCGATTGGGACGATGCGAACATCGAGCACATCGCGCGCCACGACGTAACGCCTGGCGAGGCCGAACAAGGTCATGTTGAATATTCCCGTCGAGATCGACTATCAGGTCATTGACGGCGAAGAGAGGTTCGTCGTCGCGGGGATGACGAAACTTGGGCGGTTTCTGACGATCGTCTGGACAGATCGCGAGGGGCTCGTCCGGATCGTAACGGCGTTTGACTCGCCATTAGGACGACCGGGCCGCGTACCTGCGCGAAAGGGGACAATAGCAATGGCAATGAACAGGAGAGTCGTTCCGAAATTCAGTAGCGAGGCTGAAGAAGCTGAATGGTGGTATCGCAACCGCGACATGATCTCGCGCGATCTGAAGGAAGCGGCTGAAGCCGGGGAGTTGAAGGTCCTGACGCGGGAGCGCCTGCGGGAACGGCTACAGGCATCCGCCAATTCGCGGAACATCACGATCCGGATGCAGGAAGGAGATATCGAGCGTGTCCGCCGGCTCGCGGAGAAGAAAGGGATCGGCTATCAGACGTATATGAAGATACTGCTGCGTGAGGCGCTCGATCGCGAGGACCGCAAGGCTAGCATCGCGTGCCGCCGGTCAAACACGATCAAACAATAACTGCAGCCCCCGCCGGATAGCATCGACTTTGACGACAGGTAGCCGCCCTACCAGCTCGGACAGTTCCGATTTGTCGACAGTCACGACCTGAGATACATTGACCACGCTCGCCTTCTTCAGGTTGCCCTCGCCTTGTTCCAACAACACATTCCCAGGGGCCTCGGCGCGAGCCATGTTGGACGTGATGAGGCACACCACGGTCGTCATGATGCGGCTTCTGTTGAACAGATCGCTTTGCACGACGACGCAGGGATGGCGCTCGGCCGGCGCGGATCCAGGCGCGGCCCCGAAATCGATCCAATAGACTTCACCCTGGCGAATCAAGGCCGCCAGCTTTCCTGAATCGTTGACCGGAACCGCCTCTTCAATCCCGCGACGGTTCGCCGTTCATTCGGGCTGGGCTCGTCGGCGTAGACCTTGTTTAGCTGACCCAGGATTTCCTGGTTTCGCCGCTTACGAAGGTAGGCTTCGAGGGCGATGGAGAACAGCCGGCTGCGGCTGACTCCCATTTGTCGCGCGATGCGGTCCGCCTCGAGCAGGAGTTCGTCTTCCAGAGAGATGGCCGTCTTCATGGTACGCACCTTAGTTATACCAGAATGCGTACCACGAATTCCGGTGGCAGAATTATCACTCGGCTTTCCCTACGGCACCACCACCACTTTGCCAAACTGCTCCTTGTTCTCCAGCCTCTCGTGCGCCGCGCGGATTTCCGCCAGCGGGTAGACCCGTTCGATCACCGGTTTCACAGCCGTCGTCGGTTCAGTGATCCGGATCGGCGCTACAACCCAAGCAGATCCTTGAGGAAGGCGTTAAGCCTGGCTATGTTTGGCAGCGTTAACGAGTCGTCACACAACCAGCGATTGTCTGCGATGCTGGTCTGAATCGCCTTCGCCGGTCTGAGGAAGTTCGCGATGCAGCCCATGGTGACTTTCATTCTGCCGGCCGGTTTGACGAATTCCCTAAGGTCCTTCTTCATGAGCGGGGCCGTCGCAACCCCGGCGGTGAACTGCTGCGCTTTCTCCCGCAGTTCAGGATAGATCAAGGCGGCGCAGTCGTCCAGAAGGTTTTCGAGCGTCCCAGGACTATGGTTGTCTGGGAAGATGAAGATACCGGTCCGTACACCGGTGTGATTGACCTCGCCGGGCTGGTCTGGAAAAGCCAAGCCGATGGTTTGGATCTTCGCCTTGAGCAACTCAAAAGGGTTGTGCGCTCCGTTTTGATCAGCGTCCAAGAACAGGCCGATCGAGGAGATTTCCGCTTTCTTGGTGCCCAGGATGGCAAACGTTTCCTCGACAGTGGGTGCCAGACGGCTAATGCTTCCGGCGCTGTGAACCGCGACAGCGTGGGTGTCACTCTGGAAGAACACGGGCACGGGCACCCTCTTGAGAAGATCGCCGCCGTGGGGAAAGCTCGGCGGGACGGTCGGGCGCCAGTATGCGGCAAGATCCTTGATCAAGCGCAGCTTCCGAAGGCCACAGATTCGCAGCAAGCGCCCAATAAACTCGACGTCGTGCGGTCCCTCGACCACCAGGTAAGAGTATTGCAAGAGAGTCTAAAGCCTCACGTCAAGTCCGCGCTCGTAGCGCAATCTGTGCAGCAGATGGCCGTCCAACCTTTGCACTTTGGGCACCCCTTCGGGCGCTTCCAAATGGTAGCCCACGATCCGGTCGAGGTTCTTTGACTCGGCCTCGACCATGGCATCGACGGCCTCCAAGCTGTGGGTGGTCGCGAAGAGCTGGACGTTGAGTTTCTGGCAGCTTTTCACGAGCCACGAGAAGAGTGACCCAAGTGCTGTTACATGCAAGGATGACTCAATTTCGTCAATGAGCAGCACTCCGTTTTCGACCGCGGGTAGGAACAGTGCTATCGAGATCGCCCGCCTGACGCCGTCTCCAAGAGCGCTCAACGGAAGGGAACCGCAGGAACCGTAATCGATATAGATCCCTGGCCGCTTGCCTGTGGGCGCTAGAATTTGGACATCTCGGATCTGCCGGTCTATGACCCGCAATAGAGAGAGCGTCTGCTGCTTTAGGCCAGACTCCGCTGCGTCCGAAAACTCTGTTAGGAGGACCCGTTCCGCGCGATGCGGCGGAACCATGTGAACCGGCAAAGCGAACAGGCTGTTTTGGTCAAAACTGTCCGAGTCAAGAAAGGTCGGGCTCTCTCCTTCCCAAAGGTCATAGGAGGTGTAAGCCTCGCGGCCGGCGCCGTCCGGCGATGGCTCAGCGATCACAGTAAACTTAATATGCGCTCCGCCCTCCTCATAGCTGCTCTGATCGGCGCCGTTCGCTTCCGACGGTATTGCCACCGCTCTGAGCCGGGACGTTGGCTTATAAACGGCCTTGGCTTCCCTTACGAGAAATCTGCCGACGCCCGAAAGAGCAATCAGCCCTTCCACGAACGGGCCGGCTACTGGCCGGCGGTGGGGAAACATCCACTCCAGCGTTGAGAAAATTGGCTCTCCTGGGCCTGGTACCTCGCGGAGCAGCGCAACCCGTAGCCAGCCACGAAGATCCCGAGGTCGGCAGAAAATCGAGACTGCCTCGAGTATGCTAGTCTTGCCGGTGTCGTTCGGACCTACCAGCAAGTTCACCCTTCCCAGGTCATCTAGAGTCAGGTCTTGGATCCCGCGAAATCTCCGAATCGTCAGCCTATCCAGCGCGAACATTATCCTTCAGCCCTGCTCATCTTATCGCAACCTGCTCACGGCACCATCACGACCTTGCCGAACTGCTCCTTCCCCTCCAACCTCTCGTGGGCCGCGCGGATCTCCGCCAGCGGATAAACCCGGTCGATCACCGGCTTCAACTGCCCCCGGAAGACGAACTGCAGCACCCGGTGCAGCTCTCCCATGGTCCCCATGAACGATCCCAGCAGCGAAAGCTGGCGGCTGAACAGGAAGCGCAGATCCACCTTCGCATCGAAGCCGGTGGTGGCGCCGCAGGTGACTAGGCGGCCGGCCGGCGCGAGCGACTCCAGGCTCTTCTGCCACGTCGCCGTGCCCACATGCTCGATTACCACGTCCACGCCGCGCTTGGCAGTGATCTTGCGCACTTCGGCCGAAATGTCCTGCTGGTAATGATCGATCACGTGATCGGCGCCCAGTTCGCGCGCCTTGGCCAGCTTGGCTTCGCCGCCGGCCGTGGCGATCACGCGGCAGTGGAACAGCTTCGCAATCTGGATGGCGGCCGATCCCACGCCGCTCGAAGCCGCCAGCACCAGCACATCCTCGCCGGCCTGCAGATTGGCGCGCGCCATCAGCATGTGCCACGCCGTCAGGAACACCAGCGGCACGGCGGCGGCCTGTTCGAAGCCCATGTCGTCCGGAATCCGGATGGCGCTGTATTCCGGCGCCGCGATGTATTCGGCGTCGCCGCCATCGGCGCGATAGCCGAACATGGTGTAGCGGCGGCACAAGTTGTCGTAGCCGGAGACGCACTGCGCGCACTGCCGGCAGCTCAATCCGGGCGAGAGCAACACGCGCCAGCCCGTCTTCACGCGCTCGCACAACTCGCCCACGCGCACCACTTCGCCCGCGATGTCGCTGCCCAGCACGTGCGGCATGTCGAACTTCATGCCGGGGATGCCGGCGCGCACAAAAAGGTCCAGATGATTGAGCGCGCAGGCGCCTACGCGCAGCAGGATTTCGTTGGCTTTGATCCGGGGCTCGGGTGCGTCTTCGTAGACCAGCACTTCCGGCCCGCCGTGTTGGTGGATGCGTGCGACTTTCATCCAGTCCAGGCTATCAGACCGCTTGCTGACGCGCGCGGCTCCCAGCCTGCGGCGGCCTCTCAGGCCGTCTGGAGCCTTTCCTACAACATTGGCCCAAAAGCTGCTAGCCTTCAGCTAATGCGCGTGGCCGCCGCTATCCTTCTGTTCGCTTGCATCGGCTGCGCGCAGTTCAAAAGCACCGCTCCGCTGGTAGTCGCACCCACCACCGTCACCGATTCCAAAGGCCGTTTCGTGGACGGCCTGACCCCCGAAGACCTGGTTCTCTACGACAACAATGTGCCGCAAGCGATACAGATGGATTGGATAACCTACCCAATTGACCTGGTGGTCGCGGTCCAGACCAGTGCGAATTCCGGCGCCGTGATCGATAAGCTGGGCGGCAGCGGCATCCTGTTTACGCAGTTGCTGGCGGCGGATGCAGGAGAAACGGCGGTGATTTCGTTCAGCGACGAGGTGACGGTCCACCAGGATTTCACCGGCAACCCGGATTCCGTGATTCACGCGCTGCGCATGTTGCGCAAGGAAGGCGGCGACGCGCACATGCTGGATGCTCTGCGCCAGGCGCTCCTCATGCTGGAACGGCGGCCGCCGGGACGGCGCCGCATCATCCTCATGATTGCGGAGAAGCGCGATCGAGCGAGCGACGCGAAGCTGCCGGAAGTGATGGAGCAAGTGGAGCGCCTGAATGCCGCGATCTATTGGCTGACCTATTCGCCCCTCTTGCAGCCTTTCACCGTGAAGCCCAAGACCGCCGAGGATCTGAAACCCGAAGCCGAGCGGATCAAGGCCCCGCAATGCGCCGGTTGCCCGGCACCCGACGACACGCCGGTCCCGCCGGATTTGGGACCGGGCGGTTTCCTCTATACGATCGGCGAATTGGTACGGTTGCACCAGCCGGATCTTTCCAGCCTGTTCACCAGGACCACCGGCGGGCGAACCCTGAATTTCCTGAAGAAGAATGCTTTGGAGCAGTCCATTCAACTGGTGGGCGAAGAGGTGCACCGCCAGTACATTCTCAGCTTCGAGCCGAGAGGAAGCGAGCCGGGCAAGTTTCACGCGCTCCGGGTAGCGGTGAAGAGCCGGCCGGATCTCCAGGCAAGAACGCGCGAGGGATACTGGGCACTGCAGTGATGGCGGTGGGAACTAAACCGCTCGCTTACGCGCGCGGCTCGGTGGTGAGGACCACCCGGAACCGCGCCTTGCCGCTCAGCATGCGCTCGTAGCCCTCGGCGGCTTGTTCCAGCGGGAGGACCTCATTCATCGATCGCACGCCGGCCAGCACGCTGAACGAGAGGGTGTCCTGGGAATCGATCGATGTGCCCGAATACCATCCCCTGATGGCCTGGCTTTTTCCGATGAGCTGGAGGGGAGAGAGTTCCATCGACATCGCGGCGCCAATGACCATCAGCGTTCCATGCACACCCAGGCCGCCCAGGACCGCGGCCATGGCATCGCCGGCCGTGACGGTGGCCAGGATGACCTTGGCGCCGCCCAACTTCTGCAGCTCCGCGGAAGGGTCCTGCGCCCGGCTGTCGATGTATCGCCAGGCGCCCAGGGACCTCGCCAGCGATTCTTTATCCTGCCCGCGTGCGATCGCTACGGTCTTGAAGCCCATCTTCGAAGCAAACTGGACACCCAGATGGCCGAGTCCGCCCAAGCCGAGCACCGCCACCAAGTCGTCAGCGCGCGCGCCGCTGTTACGGAGACAGTTGAACGTGGTGACGCCGGCGCACATCAGCGGCGCCACCTCCACCGCGGACAACTCCGCGGGCACCCGCGCCAGCGCTTCGGCGCGCGCGATCGTGTAATCGGCATAGCCTCCGTCGCTAGTGATGCCGGTGATGTACGTGGCTGTCTGACAGGCGAAGAAGTTCCCCCGGCGGCAGTTATCGCAATACCCGCAGTATCCGCCGTTCCAGCCGAGACCGGCGCGTTGACCGGGCGCCCATCCGGCCACGCCGGGGCCGACGGCATCTACAATCCCGACGACCTCATGTCCTGGAACCCGCGGGTACGATACGCCCGGAAACTGTCCTTCCTTGGTCAACGAATCGCTGTGACAGATTCCGCAAGCCTGCACCTTGATTCGTACCGATCCCGGGCCGGGATTGGGAATTTCCCGCTCCACGATCTCAAAGGGTCCGCCGGGGAGGGAAACCTGCACAGCGCGCATCTTCGACATAATGGCCTCCAATAACGACATCTTGACACGATTTGGCTGAATACGTCGCAGTACGCGTGGGGCGCTTAACCGTTTTGGGGAAACCGCTCCCTGACGGTCGCGGCTCGGTAACAGTCGCGATGATTTCGCAAGGCTTACCGCGCCGCGACCGTCAGGGAGCGGTTTCCGTCAATCAGCAATCCCCAAAACGGTTAAGCACCCGCACGCGTGGATGTCTTGCAGGATGCTCCGAGCCCTGCCGGCACGTTCATGTGCGCTTGAGTACAGTCTACATTCTCGTCTACTTGCATTTTCCCCAGCCCCACCCTCCGTAATGGTATAATTGCAGCTTATGCTTGAAGCAAAGACACGCCGCTGATCCGGGCCCTGGCGCCCTCACCCTGTATTTTCCTCGGCCGCTAGTTTGGCCGGTTCTTAGAAATCCAAGATTCAGAAACGAGGTATTTCGAGATGCGAAAACTGCTTTCGAACGGTTTGGCCGTTTTTGCCGGTGTGGTTTCCCTGCCGGTAGCCGGAACCCCCGCGGATTCGGCAAAACCAGCCACCGCCGAACATCGCAACGAACCCGCCAAAGATCACCGACTCGCCTTCCTGCGCGCCTTCTTTGCGGAGGGCAATTGTCCCGCCGCCGCACTCTCTCCTGTTTTTCTGGACGCCGCCGACATGTACGCTCTGGACTGGCGCCTGCTGCCCAGCCTCTCCTTTGTGGAAACTACTGGCGGCAAAGCCGCCAGAAACAACAATCTTTTCGGGTGGGATTCGGGCCGTGCGGCGTTTTCATCCGCGGCCGCGGGCATCCGCGCGGTAGCGTCCTCCCTGGCGAACTCCGCGCTCTACAGAAACAAGGATGTCGACGGTATTCTGAAGACCTACAATCGAAGCGCCGGCTATGCCCGCAAGGTGAAAGATGTGATGCGCCGGATCGCCCCTGCGGCGGATTGAGCGCGACAAGCAGACGGAGGACCGTCTGCACTGGAGTCCAGCCCTGAACCGGTCGATCTGGATAAGGTGGACTTCACGCAGCTTCCCCTGCCAGGGTTTAAGATGGCAGAGAGTGTGAGAGAGGCAATCCAAGGGCCCCAACACGACGAGAACTCCAAAACAATGGGCGCCTACTACACGGACGCCCAAGTCGCTGAATTCCTTGTCTGGTGGGCTATCAGATCGGCGGACGAGCGGGTGCTGGACCCGAGTTTCGGCGGTGGCGTATTCCTTCGGGCCGCCTGCAAGAGGCTCCATCAGCTCGGAGGCAAACCATCCGACCGTGTTTTCGGCGTCGAAATCGATGAGCGCGTCCACGCCAGCATTGCGGACAAATTGTTCGACGAGTTTGGGGTCGGAAGACGGAATCTTATCCTTTCCAATTGCTTCGACCTGAGCCGCGACGCAATTCGGGATGTGAATGTCGTGGTCGGTAATCCCCGGGTGCTTAACCGTTTTGGGGAAACCGTTCCCTGACGGTCGCGGCTCGGTAACAGTCGCGTTGACTTCACAAGGCTTACCGAGCCGCGACCGTCAGGGAGCGGTTTCCGTCAGTCAGCAATCCCCAAAACGGTTAAGCACCCGTAATCCCCCGTTCATTCGGTACCACCGGTTCTCGGGTGACGTGCGGCGGCGCGCTCTGGCTCGTGCCGAAGAGCAGGGCGTGCGGCTCAGCGAGCTTTCCAGTTCATGGGCGGTCTGGGGCCAAAGAAAGTCGATGTCAGTTATTCCGACGAGCAGCATGGACTGCTGCTCGCCGTTTCCATCAAGACGATCAGCTTCGCCCCGTTCGGGAAGAATCTGAAGAACCGCTTCGGGGACCTCTGCACCGAGGCAATCACGCTCCACATGCGCTTCCCGTACTCCGTGGTTTGCGCGCTTTTCGCATTTCCCTCTGCCTGCGATCAGGATTTCAAGCAACCGAGGAGCCTCTCGACATTCAGGGTAGCCACGCGCCTGTTTTCCACCATCAGCGGCCGGAGGGAATATACTGATCCGGGTGAGAAATTCGAAAACGTGACGACCTCGGGGGTCACTTCAAAACCGGCCATAGAGGGTCACTTCAAAACCGGCCAACGGAACATCATCCTGGACGAACCTGTTTTACCCTACCGGATGGCTGTTTGGCAACCCCAATCCGATCCA
>Ga0181536_10002337_pt1 | contig 21555 bp, 25 predicted proteins | sample PEATcosm2014_Bin_41_FD_121105 | JGI IMG/M metagenome (GOLD analysis project Ga0181536, IMG submission 121105) | Peatland microbial communities from MTU Mesocosm Facility, Houghton, MI, USA - PEATcosm2014_Bin17_60_metaG | ecosystem: Environmental > Terrestrial > Soil > Wetlands > Peat | place...
CAAAGCTTACCCGCTCGTTGGTCAGCTTCTGCACGCTCACCTGGTAGGTGAATTCCCCCAGCGTCACCGGCGCCGGTCCCGCGTAACTCACTCGCTCCATTGAGTCCAGCGTCCACCGCTTGCCCTCGTCGGTGAACGCGTAGCTCATATCAATCTGATTTTCGCTCTCGTACGAGCGCATCCCCAGCGTGCGCAGCAGCTTCCGGTCCACGGCCATCACCACCAGCTCGGCCACCAGGTGGTATGGCAGCCGGATCGCCTCCACGTACTGCCGGCAGGTCTCCAGATGGCCCGTGTAAATCAGCCGCATCAGCAGGCTCAGCAGATCGATCTCGTCGAGTCCCGTGGCCGCCAGGTCAACCGGCTCGGCCGGTATCCGCTTCAGAAAGGTATCCAGAGCCTGCTGCTCGATGGCCCCCATCAACACCAGGTTGTCCCCCAGCCGCTTGCCGTTCACAGCCTGCTGCCTCAGCGCCTTGGCCACGCTCTCGCTCGTGGCCAGATTCGCCCCAATCAGCAGATCCCCCAATCGCATCCGCGCGCTGATAATGCCCTCCTCCACCTATCCAGATGGGTGCCCCCGGTCCCTCGCATTTGGGGACCTGGGAAACATCGAACTGGGTGCCCCACCCTCGCCGAGTTCTTGTTCTTGCGGCTAGGGTGGGAGGGCGGACAAATCCCCCCCCATCCGGCAGTTCCATTCTCTATTTCGGCAGAAAAGCGATTTAACAATAGCCCCAACCCCATCCTTTTTGTCATCCTTAGCGGAGTTTGGTGTGTGACCGGGGTCCCCGGCGGGCGATCTTTGTCCGCTGGGGTGGCTGGGCGCCAAACGTAGTCGAAGGACCAGCTTCTCAATGTTTGTCATCCTGAGCGAACGGGGCCCCAGGCGTTCTCTTCAGCCTGGGGGTGGTGAGTCGAAGGATCTGCTGTTGTATTTGCTTTTGTATTTATTTGTCATCCTGAGCGAGTCGAAGGACCTGCTTTTCACGCTTACAGAGCAGATTTACAGCAATCGCAGAATTGCGATAGGCTTTCGCCATGGATGAGCGGACCTACTTCACGTATATGGTCGCCAGCCGCAGCCGAACACTTTATATCGGCATAACCGGAGACCTGCACAAAAGGGTCTTTCAACACAAACACAAAATTTATGAGGGATTTACAGATAACTATAATTGCACTCGGCTTGTGTGGTTTGAGCAATATTCGGACCCGAACAACGCAATTGCGCGAGAAAAGCAGTTGAAGAGTTGGGTTAGAAAAAAGAAGGTCGCCTTAATCGAGGAGAATAATCCAACCTGGGAGGATTTGAGTGCGCCGTGGTATACGGCAGAGCAGTTGGATTGGACGCGGAACTGAAGCAGTTGGATTTGACACGGGATTGAAGCAGTTGGATTTGACACGGGATTGAAGCAGTTGGATTTGACACGGGACTGATTAGCGTGATTATTTCGATAAGCATAGTCGAATTATCTACTTTTCAATGTTTGTCATCCTGAGCGAACGGGGCCCCAGGCGTACTCTTCAGCCTGGGGGTGGTGAGTCGAAGGATCTGCTTTTGTACTTGTTTCTGCTTCTGTTTTTGCATTTGTTTTTGCTTTTGTCTTTGCACTTGTTTTTGCTTTTGTTTTTGCTTTTTTCATTGCTTGTCATCCTGAGCGAACGGGGCCCCAGGCGCTCTCTTCAGCCTGGGGGTGGTGAGTCGAAGGACCTGCTTTTGTACTTATCTTTGCTTTTGTTTCTGCTTGTCATCCTGAGCGACCCGGAGCGCAGCAAAGGGAGTTGAAGGACCTGCTTCTCAATGTTTGTCATCCTGAGCGAACGGGGCCCCAGGCGTTCTCTTCAGCCTGGGGGTGGTGAGTCGAAGGATCTGCTTCTGCATTTCTTCGCTTTGTATCAGGGCACGGTTTCAACCGTGCCGACACACGCCCTACCCGCTTTTAAAAATCAATCCACGCGGCGCAAGCCGCGATGAAAGTTACGGGCTTCCGCCCCGTAGCGCCGGCCTCCCTGCCGGGGTCCCTAACGAGCGATCTTTGCTCGTTGGGGTAGTTGATCGGGGTCCCTAACGAGCGATCTTTGCTCGTTGGGGTAGTTGATCGGGGTCCCCAACGAGAGGTCTTTGCTCGTTGGGGTGGTTGGCCGGCTGTCGCGTGGACCTCCCGGTCCACGCCGCACTCCATACAAATAGGAAAAATGCTCTAAACCGCGAACTTGCTAACTCGCGATTCCCGCGTAGCGGGAGCTAACTTGCTGTTTTTCGCCCCAACCCATCCACCCCGCCCCGTAGCGCCGGCCTCCCGGCCGGCTGTAATGTGGGCCTCCTGGCCCACGTTCGCTCATTAGATAGAACATCTTCGCCCGGTCACGGATCTGTGATGAACACGAATCCGAAACCAATTTCGCATCAATCAGAAATCGTTTATCGCGAAATTGGCGTATTTGTTAAATATCGATAAAGATATATCATTAGTGTGAGGTTAAGATATGACATTTCAGATGTCGGATGCAGATCTTATTGCACGATTGCGCAATTATGAGGATCAGTTTGTTGAACGAAAGACAGTCGGGGATTTAAAGGACTGTTTAAAAACAGTGGTTGCGCTTGCAAATTCTGCACCTATTGGAATGCAATGTGTTATATACGTTGGGGTAAAGGATGATGGGCAGTTTGAAAATAGGCAGTATGATTTCGACTCTGTTCAGAAAACTCTTAACCGTATGCTCCAGAATATCTATCCTCGTGCGGCGTATTTTCTCAAGTTAATCACTGATGGAAACAGTACTGCTCTTGCTGTTGTTGTTCCAGGAAGCGAACATCGTCCACATTTCTCTGGCCCATCTTTTATTCGAGTCGGTTCGGAAACCCTTGAAGCGTCTCAAGCTCAATTTGACATTCTCATCGCTATGAGGGGTAGCAAGGTCTATCGCTTGGCGCAGCATTTAGGCAAGCAGGTGAGTGTGATTAACAATAGCCTTCTTGGAAATGGAACGTTTATGAGAGGGAGTTGGAATAAGGTGCCAACCATAGTAGACTGCAACGAATTCTGGCTCACTTTACAGTGCCCCGGCGAAAAATCATGTTCCTTCCCTTTACGTGATGTAGAACTGAATTATGATAATCAGCATGATCGGCTACAACTTGAGATCACGATAAGGCAGATGTAGACGAGGGAATCTCGTTGATGATGCTAACAAATCTGGATAGATCCGTTTGAATGAGAAAAATCGGAGGAGTAATGAAAATCCGCAATATTGTGATTGTCATTCTTGGTGCCTTGATTATCGTTGGACTATGCATTTTTGTCGTGGCAAGAAACTGGTCTTGGCTGAGCTCCCCTCAGAATTCCACGGCAATGCAAGCCGCAATTGCAATCGTAATTGGCACTCCAACTCTAATTTTTGTAGCGGCTGGAACCGTCGCAGCTATTGAATTAGCGCGGTCGTCTGCGAGGCAAGCAGTAGCTGCTGATCGTCAGGCGGAGGCCGCGATTGCACAAGCCGAGGCGGCGAATGAACAAATTCGTCTTTCGAAGTTCCAGTTTGATGAACAAGAAACGCATTTCGAGGCCCAACGCCGTATTGATAGGCTGAGGGAATTGGCAGAGTACGAACGATTAGTGGCTGAGGATAATGCAACCCGTCCGCGTTTTGCCATATCCAGTTCTTATTCTAGAATGAATAGGGTGAGTATTGACCTGAAAAACGTAGGGGGTGGAGATGCCTTAGATGTTGAGATCATCTCTCCTGTGGGTAATTCGCCGCGAATAAAGCAGGATATCGTCCGTGCAGGAGCGACCTTCAGGTGTTCGTTAGACCTTATCGAGATGGAAATCCAACCCGCGATTTGTACCTTTACGTCTGTTGCAGGTTCGCGTTGGGAGGTAAAGTATCAATTTCAAAATGAGTTAATAGAGGTTGGGGCGTCGGTGTCACGACCTTATGAGAGATACATAACAGAGGTTGTAAAGGTTGATCCAGTGGACAAGAGTTAATACAGTGAGGTATGGCAGCACTATGAATTGAATAGACGTGATGATTCTCGAAGTGGTCCTAATGAGATTTGCGTGAGGAATCGTTAGGTACTCCATAGTTTGTAGTGTCTCGATCAATGTTTACAAACAGTCCGAGGTACTGATTCGGAAGCGGGAAGTCGCTCCGTGGATATTAACGTGTCCCGATAATGCTCAATCCCTGTCAACAACCCGCCGTAATCACACCAGCACCACCAATTCGCTATACGGCTTCAACTTCGTATCCGTCGTAATCAGATGCAGCAATTCGCTCATCGCCTGCGCAATCAGTATCCGGTCAAAGGGATCGTTGTGATGCGGCGGCAGGGTTGCCATCGTCGCCGCATGTCTGGCTGTAACCGGCAACTCGTGAAATCCGGCTAACTCGATGTGTTGTGCCAACCGCATGGCATCAAGAGCGATCTTTTTCAGCCGGCTCTTGACCGCAATCTCCAAAATCGATGCCGAAGAAACATACACCGTCTCCGCCGCGAGAATTTGTTCTCGGGCTAGCGGTGGCACACGTCGTTCTGAGTAAAACCACCAAAACAGTATCCGTGTATCGAGTAATATCTTCATCGCCGCCCCTCGAATCCCGCCTGAATCTCGCTTGGCAGGGGCCAGTCAAAATCCTCCGCCATCCAGCCCTCGCCCTCCATCAGCCCAGAACGAATCGGCCGCTTATCCCTCGCCAGGCGGGTAATCCGCGCTACCGCGTTGCCCCGGCGCAAAATCACCACATCCGTCCCGCTCACGGCCATTTCCACCAGCTTGGAGAGCTTCGCCTTGGCCTCATACATGTTCACAGTTGGCATAAATCCACCTCTATCTGACTAGGTCCAGACTAGGTCAACTCCGCGTAATTATCTGCAAATTTTGCCGGATTATTTTCCTTAACCTCTACATAAAAAATACGATGGACTATTTTAGGCGAAACCATAGCGAAATACTGCATTTTACGCGGAAAAGTATGCCCAAAAAGCAGAATAACGTGCACTTATATGCGCACATTTCTTGCACAAAATGACCCATTTATGGTGCAAATCGCGCCGTAATCGCTCGCTTCTACCACCCCAGAACGTAGGCAAAAATCAGCGGCGCTACAATCGAGGCGTCCGACTCGATGATGAACTTGGGCGTCCTCTCGCCCAGCTTGCCCCAGGTGATCTTCTCGTTGGGCACGGCTCCCGAGTAGGAGCCGTAACTCGTTGTGGAATCACTGATTTGGCAGAAATACGCCCATAGCGGCACATCCTCCCGCCTCAGATCCTGGTGCAGCATCGGAACCACGCAGATGGGGAAGTCGCCGGCAATTCCGCCCCCGATCTGGAAGAATCCCAGCGGCGTTTCCGCCGTGGTCTCCGTGTACCATTCGGCCAGTTCCATCATGTACTCGATGCCCGTCCGTACCGTGTGGATCTTCTTTATATCCTTTGAGATACAGTGGCCGGCGTACATGTTGCCCAGCGTCGAATCCTCCCATCCGGGCACGAACATGGGCAGGTTCTTCTCCGCCGCCGCCAGCAGCCAACTGTCTTTGGGATCAATCTGGTACGACGCCTTCAACTCGCCTGAAATCAGTATTTTATAGAAGAACACGTGAGGAAAGAATCGCTCCCCCGCCTGGTCCGCGCTCACCCACTCCTTCAGAATTTCATTCTCAATCCGCCGCATCGCCTCTTTCTCTGGAATGCACGTGTCTGTGACGCGGTTCATGTGCCGGCTCAACAACTTAGCCTCATCGGCCGGGGTCAGATCGCGGTAGTGCGGCACGCGCTCGTAGAAGTCGTGCGCCACCAGGTTGAAGACGTCCTCCTCCAGATTCGCCCCCGTGCAGCAGATCCCATGGACCTTGTCTTGCCGGATCATCTCCGCCAGAGACAGCCCCAGTTCCGCTGTGCTCATAGCCCCGGCAATGGTCATAAACATCTTCCCGCCCGAGGCCAACAGCTGATTGTAAGCCTCGGCGGCATCCACCAGCGCGGCGGCGTTGAAGTGGCGATAATGGTGCTTGATAAACGACGTAATGGACGGCATGGCGCTCGTTTCCTACTCTCCAACCCTAAGTTAACACAAAGCTTCCGTGGCACTTGCCGAAGGCAGTTGGCCCCACCGCAGGTGGTGGTTACGCCTTCTTTGCTTCCAGCAGCTCATTGACCTTGGCCATCACCGGGAAGGCGTCGGCGACGTAGACCACATCAGCCTTGCCGCGCGTCCAGCCGCAGTTGGGGTCCAGCGAAATCGCCCGCCGCTCGCCGATAAATCGCCAGCCCACCACGTGCGGCTCTTCGCCGTGGCAGCAAGTTGACAGGCCCTTCTGGTGGCGCGGCGTCGAGCCCGTTTGGCCTATCTGGTTGAGATGCGTCAGAAATGGAAGAACAGATTCCCCCTCGCCACCCTGATCCACCAACGACTTGCTGCTTCCCAGTGAAGCTCCGGTGGCGCGCAGGAAGCCCAGAATCAATTCTCCAGCTTCGGTTACGTGTACCTGTCCATCGGGCTGCTTCTTGGTCCATCCGGCGCCGGCGACCAGCAGCATCTTGGCGTCAGGACGGATGGTCTGCTGACCTTGTTGCGGGGCGCGGAAGCCGCTGACGGTCGTGCGCAGCGCCGGCAACTCGACCGCAACCTGCTCAATCTGAACAGGTTGACTCGTGCCCGCAAAGGCCGCATGGGTGCCCGCATCCAGCAGCAGGAACCAGGGGCGCACATCGCGGCTGATGACCGCCTCCACCCGCTGGCGATAGAACCAGCGCGTAGCCTCCACGGTTTCCTTGCCGCCCAATGCCGTAATGTGCGTGTCAATGAATCCGCCGAGCCGGTGCGCCACGCCCGCCGCAACCCGCGTAAAACGCGAAGTGCCGGGAGCTAGGACGATAGTGGCCCTGGCCGCGCGGCAAAGTGCTTCAGCAGCAACAACATCTGAGGCGTAGCGCGCCTGGGCATAGGCCTCGCCGGAGACAGCGAACAAACGCGCACCTGCTGAGGCCAGGGATCTGGCCACAGCTGCGGCGTCAGCAGCCACAATGCCGATGGTCAGCGTGGCCGAAAGCCGCGCCGCCAGCTCTTTTCCCGCTGTTACAGCTTCCATCGAAGCCTTGCTGAGCGCGGAGCCGGATTCGTCTGCATGAGTCAGTACAAGTATCGTTTCCATCATTCGGCTCCAATCCACTCCACCAATTCAGCGGCAATCTGATCCGGGGTCATGTCTTTCACCACGCGAGTCTCGCGCTGCTGCTTGGGTAAACTCACCGAAATGTAGCTGAGGCCATTGGCTTCGAGTTTGGCGGCTTTGGCCTTTTGCAGAGCGGGCATAATCGTCCGCATATTGTTCATGCCGATCTGCGGATTGTTGCGCGGCTCGGACATGTTGCCGGTAGCCCAGCCCAAAACAGCAGGCGCTCCGGTGCACACCGAAACCTGGTGCTTGCCACCCTCGACGCGCTCCAGCACTTCAAAACTTCCGTCATCACGCAGGCTGATTTCATCTACGCCTTGGAACTGGTCGCTGATGCCCAGGCGCTCGCCGACCAGTTGCAGCGTTACGCCCGCGCCGCGCGTGGCCGACTCCCAGCCGCCGAACAATAGCAGCTTGGCGCGGTCGAGGCCGGGCAATGCGGCGATGGTCTCGGCCAGAACGGCTGCCGTTGAGTGCGCGTCGGGAAAGCCGCCGATGGGCCCGTCGATGGGCACCAGCTCGAAGGCGACCTTCTGCGCTACGGTCATCATCACTTGTTGCAGCTTGGCCTTGGGGCCGAGCGAGACCAGCCAAAGCTTGCTGCCGGGATTCCTGGCGGCAAGACTGGCGGCTTCATAGAGCGCACAGGCGGCCCAGGGGTCGAGGACCGCGGGCAGGACCATCTCGTTTTTCAGCCCCGGACCGGCGGGCGTGGTGACCGGCTCCAGCGTTTGCAGTGGATCGGGAACGATGCCCGCGCAAACCACGATGTGCAAAATGTTTGTCATTGTTATTATCCTTCTAGTTGGTGCAAATTGTTACGTTATTCGGATATTCCAGATGTATAACATTTCCAAATAGTGCCATCTGGTAGAAGAACGTCATAATCCTGACGGATAACTGTACTATCCGCGTTATGAATATCTTTTGTGAGCCGGGCCTGATAGTCCCCTGGAATGATAAGCACGGACTGCTTCTGAAGAATCACAGCTGAACCCGATAACTCGAGTTTCTTTCCATTCAGGACTGCATCTGCGTAAAGTCCGATGCTACACGTAACACTGGCTCCGGGTTGAACACAGATATTTCGAATGTGCGTTGCGGAAATATGCACCTTGATGCTGAAATCGGCTGGGTTGAGTTTATCCGGGGTCTGCCCAAATCGCGTTTTCTGCCCATAGATCAAAGATGTGGAACAGAGCAGAAGAAACAAAACTGCGACGATTTTTCTCATCGGATGCCTCCCTAAAGATTATAGCCAATGATCTGTTCAATGAGATTGGAGATAAGCTTAGTTCTCCGCCGAGTGCAGCCCGCCCGCGCCGGCGCGGAATTCGATGTTGGAGTGTTCGCCGTCGGGCGATTGGCCGCAGTTCCACAGGCAGGCGCCGCAGTGGATGCACTATTCAGAGATGCCGGTGACCGAACCCTGCCAGATGGTTCTGTCGGGAAAAACGAGTTCATATTTCTGGCCGATTGAAAGACGGCCAGCGTTAATATTGTCCTTCATCAGCCGTGCCTGATAATCAGCCGGTGTCGATGCCAGGTGCTTGAGCGGCACCGTCTCTTTGTAGCCCATCAGCTCGACTTTCATTCCATTTATGATCGCATCTGCATAGATTAAGTCTTCGCACGGCACAGCTTCTCGTATGCCACCTGTGCAATTCGGGCGGACATGTACTCCGGAGATATGCACTGTGAGTGGATAATCAACCCCCGGTTTGGCCTTCGGAGCTGGTTGTCCATAGCGGGCTTTCTGTCCATAGATCAAAAATGTAGTGCAGAGCAGAAGAAACAAAACTGCGACGAATTTTCTCATCGAAAGCCTCCTTCAGGATTATAGCCAATACACTGTTCACTAAGAGCGGCAGGAAAAACTCAGTTCTCCGCCGAGTGCAGCCCGCCCGCTCCGGCGCGGAACTCGATGTTGGAGTGCTCGCCGTCGTGGGATTGGCCGCAGTTCCACAGGCAGGCGCCGCAGTGGACGCACTTCTCGCGCTCGAAGTCGGGCGCGCCTTCCTCGCCCTGCGTGATAGCCTGGCCGGAGCACATGGCGACGCAGGTCTTCTCGCCGCACGCGATGCAGAGTTGCGGATTGCGGAAGACCACGTGGTCGGCGAAGCCGGCCATGGCCTGCACCTTGCCGCCCATCAGTAACGCGTCCTGCTGCGTGACCAGCAGGCGGCCGTCGAGGGGAATCTCCGGCCAGCCGCGCGCCGTGAGCAGCGCATCGTGGAAGGAACGGCCGTCGGCAATGGCCAACTTCGTTGCTTCTTTGAGTTTGAGGCCATCGGCGGATTGCGATGCGAAGGGGCGAATCTGCTTGTGCGCCGGTGGGATGTGCGCGCTTAACGAAAGTTTTCCATGCGACAGTCCCGCGAGAGCCATGCCGATCATGCCTTTGACGATGCCATCCTGGAAGCCATTCCGTGCGTTCTCGGCTTCCCGAGCGCCGCGCTCCACCCAACTCAAGCGGCGGCGTTTTTCGTAGGTGTTGGCCAGATTCTTCTGCGTAAAGGGCTCTCCGGCGCGCAGCAGCTCGATGACCGCCTCGCCGAGTTGCGTGCCCGTGGCCCAGGCCTCATCCACGCCGGAGCCGGTCAACATATTCGTAGATCCAGAACCCTCGCCAATGCGCGCGTAGCCGTCGCCACAGAGGTACGGCTCGCCGTGCTTGCCCGATTCTTCCAGAGATTTTGCGCCCCAGGAGCGCAGCGTTCCGTCCTTGAGGTACTTCCACAACGCGGGATGCTGGATGTAGTGCTGCAAGTAGCGATAGGCGGTGCGCGAGGGGTCATGCATCCACGAGGGGACGAAGATGCCGACTGAAACCAGCCTCTCCGGATGCACGTAGAGGAAGCCGAAGATCTCCGGCTCCGGATAACCAAAGCTGTGCCAGACAGTTCCGGGCTTGAGAGGCGAGTCCTGATCCGTTTCGCTTGGCGGCAATTCGATCACAAACTTCATGCCCAGCGCCCATTCGCGATGGTCATGTCCGGGCGGAAGGCCGATCTTGTTGTCGATGGCCTGGCCAACAGCGCCCACTGGACCGTCGCCGACGACCGTGAGTTGAGCGCGAATATCCATGCCGGGCATGAAGCCTTCGGTGGGCGTGCCGGATTTGTCCACGCCCTGATCGGCCAATCGCACCCCTTCGATTTTGTTCCCAGAAAAGAGCGGTTCGCTGACCGGAGTTCCGGGCCAGATCTGGACTAATCCTGAGGCCATCAGTTGCGCGCCGACCCACTGGTTGAATTGGCCAATGGCCATCACCAGGCCGCCGTGCTTGTTGAGGAAGGCCGGGGTCCAAGGCAATGTGAAGGCGTAGTCTTTTACGCCGAGTAGCCTCCCGGCAGTGCGGAGAAGGGCGTCGGCCAGGCGCAGGGTGAGCGAGCGCCGGCTGGCGCCGATGGGGTCCAGCAGGTACATGACCCGCTCGCCGGTGACCGGAAAGGCCATGGGAATTTCGGCCGCGTTGAGGGCAGGGAAGCTGGCGCGGATGGCCTGGGCGCGCGTGACCACGCCGCTGACACCGGAGCTGATGTCGTCTGCCCGCTCGTAGCAGAGAACTTGCAGCGGCATTCCCGGCGTGACGCGGCTCTCAAAGGCCGGGTCGGCGGGGTTTTCCGTCCAGGCCTTGGTGAGCGTGGTGAGAAAGCCGCCGGTGGCCGGACCAAAGCCGACGCAGGCGATGTCCACCTCCAGGGAGGGACGGTCGATCTCGATGGTCTCTGCAGCTTTATCTTCCGTGCTCAAGCGGCCTCCTGATTTCAAATGCTATGCAATTACATTGAATTCGGTTTGCATGGTGAAAATACTTTAGGATTACTACACCTCACATCTTTAGGAATATCCCATACATCAAATGTAAGGTAGGTGAATGGGCCTACTGCAATAAAATAGTTGTTGAGGTCCAAAGTAAACTTCACGCGCAAATACCAATATTCATCGACATGATTCAGCGGAAAACTTATTAGGATTTCCTTACCAGGTTGCACGATTGCGATACCATATGTTTCATCTGAATAACCTTGAGGTTTATTCTTTAATCTCTCTTTACGTTGTTTTAAATCATTTTTGTATTCTTGCATCTCCTGATTAGAAGTGATGATTGTCAGGATCGATTTTCTTTCAACAACCTCATCCTCTACAGTTGTTTCGATATCTCCCGGAAGCCCGCCTAATGCCCGAAAAGCTATTGGAATATGACAGTTATTTACGACTTTGAGCCAGAGACCTGTATTGCCTTCACCATCTTGATGCGGCTTTCTCGGGCCAATATGATCGAACTTCAAATATACATATGGCTTTGATAGGTCTATCACAAAATCGGACGGCTTAATTTCTTGCGAAAACGCACTTGTTCCGAAGAGCAGGATGAAGACAATCAACAATTTCTTCATTTGCGACCTCCGCTCATGCCGGATAATCCAGCGCCTCGGGAATCATCACCTTGCTGACGGTTTCTGCGGCGCGGTCCTTGGCTAGGCGCGAGCCGGTCAGGCAGGCGGTCAGCCGGGATTGCAGGCGCAGGAAGTCGGCAGAGCCGGCGCAACCGGCGCAGGGGCCGGCTTTGTGCGGATGCGTGCCGTCGGCCCCCAGCACGTCGAAGGCCATGGCGCTGATGCCGGACATTGTCTCCTCGAACTCCTCCAACTCGCTGGCCAGGAAGCAGTTGCGGTGCTCTTCCTCATCCCAGGAGGGGTGACAGTTGTAGCCAAAGACCAGTTCGGCGCAGATGCGGGAGACCTCGCCGGCTGCCGATGCCGCCTGCGTGTGACAGAGGTCGCTGAGGAATTGGACGGTACCTTCCAGGCCTTCGCTGGCCACAGGATCGCTGGGGCCCTTGGCTTCCAGTTCGAGCACGTCGAGAATCTGCGCGCGCGATGCCACCAGCCAGCAGAGGGCATCTGCAAGAGGGAAGGTCACGCCCTGGCGCTGCCCATGGTAGAGCTTGCCGCCCGTGGGGTCGGTGGCCTTTTGCAGGTGATTCAGCGTCCACTGCCACATCTGCATGGCCGAGGCCAGTGTGCATGCGCCGGTGCCGGGTCGCGAGGAGGCGATGCGCCGCATTTCGGCGGTCCATGCGCGGAACTGGGCGAGGAAGACCTCCGAGGTCATGGTGACGGTCAACTGACGGCGCTGGACAACTTCCGGGCCTTCGTAGGTGGCTTCGAGCTGGGCGTCCATCCATTTATTGCCGAGGAAACCGGGGCAGTCTTCGGTGATGCCGTAGCCGCCCATCAGGCTGACGGCCTCGCGCAACAGGTTGGCGCCGTGGCCGGTGTTCCACAGCTTGGTGGCCGGGCAGAGCACGTTGGCTTCGGTGTCCTTCAGGACGAACTGCACCAGCGGATCGGACTCAAGTTCGGCGCGGCGTGGGGAATCTGCTTTAAGAGACAGCAGCTCAATGGCGCGCTTCTCACTTTCCTTGAGCGCCCTCAGCTCGGCGCGCCCGCCCTGGATGCTGCGCTCTTTGAGGATGGCCGTTTTCTGCTTCTCGATGGGGTCCAGCTCGTCGAAGAGACGCGCGGTGGCAAAGCCCAGCGAGGTGGCTGCTTCGCCGGTGGCCCAGACATCGACCAGCCGGTGCAACGCGTCCTCGCGCTGTTGGATGCCCTGTTCGTAACGCACGGAACCAGGCTTAGTGCCTTCGGCTCCGCGGAATCGCCCGCGCTGGTAGCGGATGACCGGCTCGACGGCCGACAGCAGCTTGGCCGCCGTCATGATGCCGACCGGCACGCGGGTGCGCCGAAAAACCGCGTCGATGATTTCGCCGTGGTTGCAGTTGGGAATGATGACGCCGTCCTTAACGGTGTAACCGCCGATAATGCGGCTGGCGGGAATCTTCAGATTGAAGATGGGATCGCCGGTGGAGGAGAGCTGATGAACCAGTTTTTTGGTGGGCGTTCCGTGGTCGAAGATGCCCTCGTCAGTCTCTTCCATGATTACGAAGCAACTGCCCTTGATGCGCGGGTCGTCGGAGATGACGGCGGCGGTGACGAAGTTGGCGAAGGCGATGTTAGTGATGAAGCGGCCGCGCTTGTCCACGTGCAGTATCGGCTCTTCGCCCTCCTTCCACTCGGCCACGCGCACCTTGCCGCTCAACATGCTGGCGTCGACGCCTACATAGGGAATAGGTTCAGTGAGCGCGAAGGCTCCACGCCAGGGGATGCGGTCCTCGCCCGGCTGTGGAGGCGCGGCGAGGCTTTTGTAGTGGTTGACCTGCTCCGGCGTGCCGCGCTCGTGAATGGGCGAGAGAGCCAGGAAACTGGCCAGGCTGGCCGTCGCTGCGCCGCCGTCTACCCAGGCCAGCTCGAAGGCTGCCAGCGACAAGGCAAGGTTCTTGGGCCCGGTGATGAAGCCGCCCTCTTCCGGCTCCATGAAGGCCGCAGTGACGCCGGCGCGGTCAAATGCCTCCATCATGCCTTGCTTGCCGGGGGTCCATTCGTGGGTATTACGTTCGCCGGCCGCCACCAGGCGCGCCACCGTTCCCCGCGCCACGCCGCGCGCCGACTGAACCAGCATTTGCAAGTCAAAACGGTCCGCGAAGCGCCATTGAATCTGGCGCACTGCGTCCCCAGGGAGAGTATGCATGATTTTTGAATCAGATACAGCAATCGAGCCCATATTTTTTCCTCTAGTAAAGGCCTTCATTGTGCCTTAAATGAGTGTAGCAGCAAGTGACTTGCATCACCTTGGAGCGCAGGTGGCTGCTATGTGCAACGAATGAATCGACCGGGTGGCAGCGAAATCGATTAATTGTGCTGCTCTGTAAGATGGAGGAGCTTCTCAAGCTCCTCGTGGCTGGGCGCAGGCGTGAACTCCGGAAACTGCTCAGCCAGGTTCACCATGAGAAAGGCGTGCCTCACGTGCCTGGATAACACCCGCCTGGTCAACACCAGTTCCTCGCTGACCTGCACGGGTGTCATGTGTGTGGGATCGGAATCCTCAAACATATAACTGACGGCATCGACGAAAACGTCAGCCTCTTCTTCATGCGCCCGGTCGATGCGCTCAAAAAAGCCGTACATCTCGGCGGTCTTCATGACCTCTTCCTGCGGCATATATGCGGTAATGCCGGTTTGGCAGGCGGTTTTCCAGGCTGAATCCTCCATGCGCGTATTGTTACTGGTCCAGCGAAATGCTCCGGGAAGCTGGCTTTGAGACGCGCCGGGATGCTGCTGGAGGTAGCGGAGAACAAGCAGATTTGTTTGAAGCATTGTGGATTCGCTGCGGAAATAGGCTGTATTTGCCGCAAAGCGCGCGCGATTTACCTGAAGTTCGCGTTGCAGGGCTTCGCGCGTTTCGGAGACTTCATGGCGGTGGTGCATCCACTCCGCCGTAGCTTCCAGGCCGAGGGCGATCAACAAACCGATGGTGATGGTGGCCAGGTGGACGAAAAAATCGCGCCAGCCATGAACGGATTTGTGAGGAGGATGAACGTCCAGCATCAATGCATCTCCAAGCGGCTGAATCGAATAGCCGACTCGGCCAGTTTAATATGCAGCTTCACATTTTGGCCAACCTCAATGGCTTCTTGTAGCGCCTGCTGCCTCCGGCCATACTATGAAAAAACAGCGGATGATTCACTCTCAATGCCTGAACAGTCTCTTCAATGTGTGATCGGCGTCACTTCCGACAGCGCAACAGAGCCTATATGACAGGTACTTGACCGGGAAACTTCAATTCGACCGGCCAGGGAGCAATACGATGACTCATGGAATCAAAGCGGCTGCCGTGATCCTGCTGGCCGCGTTCATTGCGGGACCCGTTTTTACGCAGACGCCCGGTGCAACCGTCTACAATACCTGCGCCCCGAAGTGCAGCATGTGCCACGGCGCTGATGGACTGGCCGCCACGCCGTCAGGGAAGGCCATGAAGGTTCTCTCCTTTAAGGACCCGGCGATGATCAAGGCCACCGATGCCCAGTTCTTCAACTCCACCAAGAACGGCAAAGGCAAAATGCTCGCCTACAAGGACAAGCTGACCGATCAGCAGATCAAGGACGTAATCGCGTACATTCGCACGCTGCAGAAATAGCAGCGCGCAAAGGCAAGCTACAGCCGCAGGGCGCACACCGGAATAGACGGACTGCAATCCTGTCTCTCCCGCACCTGTGCCTGGGGCTGCATTGCAAGCGTAAGGCCTGAAAGCGTAAGGATCGATCGGAGCCGAGATGAAGACTGCATTCTTCAAGGCACTCGCCCTGGGGGCGCTTTTGATTGTGGCGGCGCCGCGCGTCGCGCGCGCGCAGACGGATTGCCTTGCCTGCCACGGGGACAAGAGCCTGCAGGACGCCGCCGGGCATAATGTCGGCGTGGATGCCGGCATCTTCGGCGCCAGCCTGCACGGCAGCCTGAAGTGCGGCGATTGCCACACGAACATCAAGGATTATCCCCATCCGGAGCAGTTGACGCCGGTTAAGTGCGAGAGCTGCCACACCGAAGAGTCGGAGGGGCTGGCTGGAAGCGTGCACGCCAACCGGGCTGAGCATCCCTGCACCAGTTGCCACGGAGACGCACACGCCATCTTTCCCAAGAGTGATCCCCGGTCGGCGGTCTATCCGCTCAACGTTCCGCGCACCTGCGGCAACTGCCACGGCAACGTTGCCCTGGCCAAGAAACATGGACTACCCAACGTATACCCGATGTATCTGGACTCCATCCACGGCTTCGCGCTCAGCAAGGAAGGGCTGCTGGTGGCGGCCAACTGCCAAAGCTGCCACGGATCGCATCACATCCTGAGCCACAATAATCCGCAAAGCCCTACATATAAAGTCAACATTCCCAAAACATGCGGCAAATGCCACGCAGGAATTACCGACAACTATATTGGCGGCGTGCACGGCAAGGCGGTCGTATCCGGGAATTTAAATGCGCCGGTCTGCTCGGACTGCCACACGGCGCATGCGATCTTGCAGCCGACCGAAGCGACTTTTCGCATGCAGTCCACACCGATCTGCGGCTCCTGCCACAAGGACAAGCTGTCTACATACCGGGATACATTCCACTCTCAGTTGGGCTCGCTGGGCGGCTACGTGGAGACCGCGCGCTGCTGGGACTGCCACGGAGCGCATGATGTATTGCCGGCCTCCGATCCCCGCTCTCCGATCGCTCCGGCCAATCTGGTGGCCACATGCGGCAAGTGCCATGCGGGCGCCAACGCCAGTTTCGTGCAGTATCAGCCTCACGCCAACGCGCGCAATCGCAAGCTGAATCCGGCCCTCTACTATACACGCTTGTTCATGAACCTGCTGCTGGCCGGCGTACTGACGTTCTTCATGATTCACACCATCCTGTGGCTGGTCCGCTCGCGATATCAGCAGATCAAAACACGTTCGGCAAAGGGAGGCAAGAATGGCTGATCTCGAACAAGATACAAGCAAAGCGCCGAGCCACGCGGGCGAGCGGTTTTATATGCGCTTCACGCGCCAGCAGAGATACATGCATGCCGTCCTGTTCACCACCTTTCTGGGACTGGCCGCCACCGGGCTGCCCATGCGCTTCAGCGAGAGCTTCTGGGCCCGGAGATTCGCCAGCGGCGTGGGCGGATTCGGGACCATCATCTTCTTTCACAAGTTCTTTGCCCTGGTTTTGACCCTGGCCTTTCTCATTCACCTGAAAGAAGTCTTCACACGCGGGCTGATCCACCGGGAAAAGGGAATCTTCTGGGGAAATACCTCCATGGTGGCCAACTGGAAGGATGTGAAGGATCTTTTTGGCCACATGCGCTGGTTTCTGGGACTGGGGCCCAAGCCGCAGTTTGAGCGCTACGCCTATTGGGAGAAGTTCGATTACTGGGCGGTTTTCTGGGGCATGATCGTCATCGGCTTTTCGGGTTATGCCATGTGGTTCGCCCCCTTCTTTGCTCGCTTCCTGCCCGGGTGGGCGTTGAACGCCGTGCTGGTGATTCACAGCGAGGAAGGGCTGCTGGCCATCCTGTTCATCTTTTCCATCCACTTCGTCAACACCCATCTGCGCCCGGACAGCTTTCCCATGGACATGGTGATCTTTACCGGCGTGGAGAGCGAGGAAGAGTTCAAGACCAAGCGCCCGGAGGAGTATCAGAGGGTTGCAACCGAGGGAAAGCTGGAGACCAGGCTGGGAGTCAAGCCACCTCTCTGGCTGCTCAATTTCTCCAAAGCGGTGGGTTACACGGCGATCTTCATCGGCCTGCTGCTCCTGGTGCTGACCCTGAGCGCGTATTTCGGATCCTGAGCGAACATTACATTTACCTGGTTTCCGCGAAGATAGGCCCAGATAGTCGAAACGCCGGTTGTGTCGATTACGGATTATTCCCTTGACGATATATGTAATTAACTACATAATTAGTGCATGAATTAGGAAGTCGAGTTCACGGACGAATTCGGTGACTGGTGGAACGGGTTGGCCGAGGACGCCCAAGACGATGTGGCCTTTGGTGTAAACCTCCTCAGAGAACACGGCCCAGCACTGTCACGGCCCTATGCCGACACGGTTCATGGCTCGGATTTTCCCAATATGCGCGAACTGCGAATCCAGCATGAAGGCCGTCCTTATCGCGTCTTGTATGCCTTCAATCCGCGCCGCACAGGGATTCTGTTGATTGGCGGAGACAAGACAGGCAATCCCCGCTGGTATAAGGAGTTTGTGCCGAAAGCGGATGCAATTTATGCTCGACATCTGCGCGAAATCGGAGAGGAGTAGAGATGGCGAGAAACTTTAGAGAGTTGGAAGCCAAGATGTCCCCCGAACGGCGGGCTCGTGTAGCCGCGCGCGTGAAAGCGGAACTGGCGATGATGCCGTTGCACCAGCTTCGCAACGCCCGCGAAATGACGCAGACCCGTCTGGCCGAGGTGTTGGAGATGGATCAGGGCAACATTTCCAAACTGGAAAAGCGCACCGATATGTACCTCAGCACCTTGCGCAGCTACGTCGAGGCGATGGGCGGCGCGCTGGAGATTCGAGCTGTATTCCCTGACGGAGAGGTGAAGATCGACCTGCTGAACCAACTGTCGGCCTGACTACCTGCGGTGCGGCAGCCATCCCTTCGGCACCGCCGGCGTTTGCCCATGTGACTCCAGTCACTGCGATTCACTGCGCCGAGGCGTCTCCTAAGGGGTGTGAACACATCCAGGAATATCCTCGTCCAAGCGCTCGCTTTATCTCTGTTTTTTTTCGCCTTCGCAGCTCGCGCCGAACAAAAGCGTATGGACCAGGACTGCCTGTCCTGTCATGGCAAACCCTCCATCTCCAAGCAGGTGAACGGCAAACAGGTCAGCATCTACGTGGATGCGAGCAAACTGAAACATTCCATTCACGGCGATCTCTTTGCTTGCGTAGATTGCCACAAATCCGCGCACGATCCCAGGAACAAGAACTTGCGGCGGCCGGCGGCTTGCGCTGATTGCCACGCTGACGCGCAGCAAGCTTACGCGCACAGTTTGCACTCCAAGGCGAAGCCGGGCGCGGCTCCAGCGGCCAACTGCCAGGACTGCCATGGAGGCGCGCACGAGATTCTGGCCGCCGCTGACGCCGCTTCGCCGGTTAATCATGACAACATCCCCGTCACCTGCGGCCGGTGTCACGGGCAGAAGTTTCTGATGGAGTCGAACGGCGAGAGCGGTCAGACCTTCGTCTCTTACCAGCAGAGCGTGCATGGGCTGGCCATCGAGAAGGGCTCAAAGAAAGCAGCGGTCTGCACCGATTGCCACGGCGATCACGAGATTCTCCCGGCTAACGACGCCAAGTCGCCGATCTACAAGTTCAATGTTCCCAGCACCTGCGGCAAGTGCCACGGCGCAGTCGAGCAAACCTTCGTGGAGAGCATTCATGGGCAGGCCATCGCGCGCGGCAACGGGCTGGCCCCGGTCTGCACCGATTGCCACGGAATCCACTCCATCAAGGCGCACATCGATCCCAACTCCTCGGTCTCCGAGCAGAACATCGCGCGCACCACCTGCGCGCGCTGCCACGAGGGCGTGCGCCTCTCGCAGGAGTTTGGTGTGGCCGGAAACCGCGTGACGAGTTACCTGGATAGTTATCACGGGCTGGCAGCCGAGGGCGGCTCGGCGGTGGTGGCTAACTGCGCCAGTTGCCACGGCGTGCATAACATCCTGCCCTCCAGCGATCCCCGCTCCACCATCAATAAAGCCAACCTCGACGCCACCTGCGGCCAGTGTCACAAGGGAGTTACGCAGAAGTTCACCCTCACCAAGGTCCACATGGACGTCAGCAAATCCAAGGATATCGGTTCGATTGCGGTGCGCTGGGTGAGATGGATTTACATCGTATTAATCCTAGCCGTAATCGGCGCCATGTTCCTGCACAACGCGATCATCTGGCAGCGCAAGGCCAGGACGCTCAGGGCCATGCAGAATCCCAAGATGACGCGCATGAGCGCGAACCAGCGCTGGCAGCACCTGATTCTGCTAACCAGCTTTATTGTTCTGGTGATTACCGGATTTGCCCTTAAGTTCCCCAACTCCTGGCTGGCCGATGTGCTGGCCATGGGCGAGAAGTTGCGCAGCATCATCCACCGGATTGCGGGAGTGATCTTGATCGGAGCCGGTATTTATCACATTTTTTACCTGGCGATGGCCAAGGAAGGCCGGCGGCTGCTGTTGGAGATCGCACCTCGTCCCAGGGATGTCTTCGATGCCTGGGCGACGATGCGCTATTACCTTGGCCTGGGCGGCGAAAAACCCAAATTCGGCCGCTTTAACTACGCGGAGAAGGCCGAATACTGGGCGCTGGTTTGGGGCACGGCGCTGATGGCCGTGACCGGTGTGATGATCTGGGCCAAGGTCTGGGTCGGGGATCTGTTGGCGCGCTGGTGGGTGGACGTGGCCACCGCCATCCACTTCTACGAGGCGATTCTGGCTACGCTGGCAATCATTGTCTGGCACTTTTACCAGGTCTTCCTTGATCCCGATGTCTATCCCATGAACTGGGCCTGGTGGGACGGCAAGATGCCGGTCGAGCACTATCGCCACGAGCATGAGCTGGACACGGAAGCATTGGCCGAGGCGGAGTCAGGCGCGGCTGCCGGAGATGCCGGGACCACATCCAAAACAAAGCAGCCAAAAGGGTAAACGGGGTCCCAAGCCTGAATACGGAGCGGTGGCGTCGCCGTGCCGGCGCCAGACGCTTTGCATGGCTTCTGTGCCGGGGATTTCATGGTTAATTTAAAAACAAATTCAGGTATGTGCAAAACATCCAGTACAAAGCGGTGTTTGTGTAGATAAGAGGTTGTCAGAGCGTGATTTCCGCACGATAATGTTGACAGTCCCAGGGCCGTATTGTACGTTTTAGGGGTTTGAAGAATCCTCCCCCATGCAACCATGAGAGGTGTGAGAAACATGGCTCAGGTGCGAAGAATCGGTTCATTTTGGGGATTAGTGGCGTTACTTTTAACGCTCAGCATGGCGACGGTTGCGGAAGGGCAAGCCGCTATAAAGGGCAGCAAGGCAGCGTCCCAGCAGGCCGCACCTCCGGCTGCCGAAACTCCTGCGCCCATGCCAGATATTGCTCCGCCACCTCCGCCACCTGATACTCCTCCGCCGACCATTGAACCGGGACAGACCAAGGATGTGATGACCGTCGCCTTCGGGCAGCCGGTGAAAATTGTCAAGCTGGGAGTGAAGGAAACTTACTTCTCCAAAGACATGAAGGTGACCTTAACCAACGGAAATGACAGCTATGTCGAGTAATGGGTCCGCGCAACCTGGTCTGCACATCAGGTTGGCATAGCTTGGTCCTGCACACCAGCGATGAGCGCAGGACCAATAGCATGAAGGGGAAAAGAGGTTCCAATGACTATGCGAGTTGTTTGTAGGGCCATCCTAGTCAGCTTTGTCGCTACGATTTATGTGATATTTATGGGGTTCGGCAGCGTCATCGCTGCAACCAGATCTGCACCTGCTCCGCATCCAGCGCCCCATCCAGCGTCCCATCCAGCACCCCATCCAGCGTCCCATCCGGCGCCCCATCCAGCGTCCCATCCGGCGCCCCATCCAGCGTCCCATCCGGCGCCCCATCCAGGGCCCCATCCAGGACCTGGTCCTCATCCTGGTCCCCATCCAGGACCTGGACCTCATCCAGGGCCCCATCCAGGACCTGGACCTCATCCTGGTCCCCATCCAGGACCTGGTCCTCATCCAGGGCCCCATCCAGGGCCTGGTCCCCATCCAACGCCTGGTCCCAGGCCAGCGCCCCATCCAGCGTATGGTCCCAGGGGCAATCCTGTTCGCCCCGGTGGACCCGGCAGACCTACAGGCCTCAACAGGCCTCCCGAACGCGGCCTCACTCCGGGTGACATTCACCGTCCTGGGGGAGAAGGACACCGCCCTGGTGAAGTACATCGCCCCGGAGGTGATAA